>OGLU01000189.1_pt1 | contig 10207 bp, 9 predicted proteins | sample 1572971 | NCBI WGS metagenome assembly OGLU01 (sample SAMEA2581987, study PRJEB24529) | metagenome | biome: Human gut stool | place: China | collected 2011 | reverse complement strand
AATGAAGCATCTGCAATTCCTCGTCCCACCTGTCCGATGGTGACATGGCGGTGCAGGCTTACAAACGCAGCATATTCCTTCCGGCTCCAGCGACGGAACCGAAGCATGACCTTTTGCGAGCAGGAAGTGATACGATGCATCTGTTTTTCTTTGTTTAAATGTATGGCTGCAAATGTATAGAAAAATCTACAGAAAATGCAAGGATTGGGGAGAATACGTTTTTTCGGTCTACAAATTCGCTTTTATCTTCTTTTCTATCTCCGTGTCCGTTGTCTTTTCTGCATAGCCTTGGAGCTTTGCAATTATCGTGCGATCTTTACCTATCAAGTAAAACTGCGGAACTCCGCTACCAGCCTGATAATCATTTATAAGTTTAGCAATTGTATCCTTATCGGCTGTCAAAAAACTGTATTCTATTCCCTGATTTTTCACATAGGCTTCGCAAGACGACTTCGACCTTCCCCACGTTTCCACAGCCAACACTTCAAGCTCATTCACTGCATATTCTTTTCTCAAGCTATTCAAGAAAGGTATCGAAATCTTACATGGTCCGCAGCCTATCCCTGTGAACTGCAACAAGATGACCTTCGACTTTATACCGCTTAAAGAAACCTTCTGACCCTTCATATCCGTAAGCGTCCAGTCTGGAGCTTTTTTACCCGTCATATCCACAGTCGCCTTCTGAGACTTCTCTCCTTTTATACGCCGCACATAATCTGCCGGATAATAATCTTCCGCCACAATTTTTCCCTTTCCTGAAGGATTATACACAAAATCGGAACAAATATCCTCACTGATGCTATGCTGCATCTCCCTGCGATAACGATAAGGCATGTCATTTTCTTTTGAAATCCAGATTTTGTAAATAGATGTCGGATCATATATATACGGATTCTGCGGCATGTAACAAGCTTTACCAAAGAACTCCACCTGATACGGTGTATGGATACTTAATTCCATCAGATAATCTTTCCCCTCATCCTTCAAGCTGAGGACTATGCTATCCTGAGTGTTCAATACATACTCAAGAATGGATTTCATGCAACCAAAAGCTTGCGGCATAATAACTCTGAATGGAAGGGGACTTTTCTGAGTGAAATCATCTATCCTTACTTCTTTTTCTTCTTTCTCTATGTAAGCAAACACAGTTCCGTCATATACCCAAAGTGGTTGTCTGAATTCCTTATCCGAGGCACACAAGAAAGAATACCCCACAGCAGTATCCTGCGGATTCACATGCTCATAAATTTCTGTTGGCACACTGTACACCGGCTCTTTGTCTCCCGGTTCCCATGCCTTTTTCACACAATGATAGGTTACCGATTCTACAGCGTTCATTTTCTCCAGTACATGCGACAGATAGTCCGTCTCTCTATTTTGTCCGTAAATCGGCAGAGCCAATATGCACAAGACAGCCCCCAAAAGTTTAAAACTTTTCTTCATTGTATTTACTTAAATGATTATTTTACAAACTCTTTCATTTTCTCTTTCAGGATATGCTTACGATACCCCATCCAGCTATGTATCACTTTACGCTCCGGTGAAATCAGCACATAATGAGGGACTCCCTTTACACCATAAACCGCTGCAAGTCCGTCATTCACCTCACGAAGTTCATTCCATTGATGGCCGGTCAGTTTCTTTTCTGCCACAAACTTCTTCCATCTGTTCTTCGCGGCTCCACAAATGCTAACCAGTTCCAGTTTTCCCTTATACATACGACTCACTTCTTCCATTTCTGGCAGTGCCTCCATGCAAGGCTGGCAACCGAGGTTCCAGAAATCAAGCAGAATGTATTTACCCTCAAACTCAGAGAGATGATGTGTATTTCCCTCCGTATCATACAGCGTGCCGTCTACCATGTGGTCGCCTACTTTTACTGGCTCCACCATCTTGATATAAGTTGTTATTTCACGTCCTACCGGCAACTTGCGATCAGCTTCAGACAGACGTGCATACAACGGATAAACCAATTCTTTATGGGAATATTGAGAATCGGTGTTCCAATTGAGGAAAGACAACTGATCACAATACTTTTCCAGCCAGACTTTTGTGACCGGAGCCGTTTTCATGTATTCCAATTCCCGTAACCGAACTTTGTCTTGCAGAGGATATATATGATTCCGACGGATAGAATCAATCTTGTTTCGGATGGAAATATCATTTATGCCCTTGTCAAACATTTCATATACTATCATCTCTTGCTTAAAGGCTTCCACCATTTCCGGCATTCCCAGCTTGGTAAATTCAGCCTCCGCCTGCTGCTCCGCTACCTCACTTTCTACCGTCCAGAACGGACAGAGCATGCCTTCACCCTGAATCCGGATTTTTGCTCCGGAAACTACCCATAGAGAAAGCGGCCACACTGAAAATGTCTTCTTATAGATTACTAATAGCAACAGCTGCCGAGATTCCTTTGAAGTAATGGTATCCCTTAACACAAACCTGCCATCTGTAACCGTATCAGATATCATAGCGGCCGCATACTGTCTGTTTTCAAACTGAAAGAGGGATACAATTGAACTGTCGGGCAGATTCTTCACAAATCCTTCTATCAGGAATTCACCTTCCGGAACCTTCTGTCCGGAATGGCAACTCCCCAGCATCAATCCCAATAATAGAGAGGAAAATAATATTGCTGTGAATTTCATGGTATCATATTTCTAAAAAATGAGTCCGCTCTAAAATACAGGATTACATTCCAACTTCTCTCAGAAGCATTTAAGCATAATTACAGCCCATTTTTAAAGCGGACTCAAACACAATTTACTGAAGTTTGAAGGAAACAGGTACGGTAAATTTTACCCTTACGATCTTCCCCCTCTGCATGCCCGGCTTCCACTTAGGCATGATCTGCAGCACGCGCAAAGCCTCTGCATCCAAATCCGGATCTACAGAACGAGCCACCTTGAATTCGGTAAGAGTTCCGTCTTTTTCCACCACAAACTGCACGATTACCCGTCCCTGCACATTATTCTTCATGGCATTTTCCGGATATTTCAGGTTGTTCTGAAGGAATTTCAACAACTCCTTCATTCCTCCCGGAAATTCAGGCATCTGTTCTGCAACCATAAACACTTCGTCTTTCGCTACACCGTCAGTAGGAGCCGCTACTGAATCTGGTGCAACGGTTTCTTCTTTGGCATCCTGTTTTTCGGATGCTCCCTGCGAGCAGGAGATGTTTCCGGCAACGAGTAGAGCAAAGGCCGGAAGCACGAACAGTGCATATTTGATATGCCCTGCAGCGTTTGATTTTTTCTTGTTCATCATAATGATACGTTGTTTAAGGTGAGAGAAGTTGAAATTATTGGATAACCCGTACTTGTGGTTGTAGGCCAACCCAAGCAGGTGATATTGATAGCTTTTAGTAGCAAACCCTGCCTCCATTACTTTCCTGTCGGCCAGGAACTCTAAGTTCAGTCTGACCTCGCGTTTCAGCAGCCAGGCAAAGGGATTCATCCAGCAGCAGATGCGGACCATCTCGGCAAGAAGTACATCGACAGAATGATGCTGCCTTACGTGCGCCATTTCGTGCGTCAGAATTTCACTGATTTCATCTTCCTTCACTGCGGCAGGATTCATGAAAATCCATCTGAAGAAAGAGAACGGTCCGGAAGGGGCATTCAAACATTTTACGCGGACACCGTTTATCTCTTTTTCCGGCATACGTACAATGAGGCGATACAGACTGAATGCCTGAATCACAAGCCGGACGAGCAATACCAGTACCCCGGCAAGATACAGATAGCCTATCCATTCAGACAGTACGAATACACGGTTCCCGGTTTCTGCTGCTTCACTCCCTACCACAATCTCCGGCAGCACCGCAGAGTAATCAAAGTGAGTGAGCATAATCATGCGGTCACGGCTTTCCAGCCATTCACGCACGTCGATAAAAGGCAGAATGAATGGCAATACAAGTGACACTATCAGGATAAATCTTCTGGAACGGAAGAAGGTATCCCGCGTACATACCAGTTTATAGAGCGCGTAGAACAGGATTAATCCGACATTGACTTGAAGAAGGTATAGCATAGAAATAAGTTTTTATTTGTCTTCACGTTTTTCAATCAGGTTGATAATCTCATTCAGGTCTTCCTTGGAAATCTTCTGTTCCTTGGCAAAGAACGAAACCATCTCCTTATAAGAATTGGCAAAATAATTGCGCACAATGTTACCCACAGACTTGCTGGTATATTCTTCCTGAGCCACCAAAGGAGTATACCGGTAAGTATTACCAAACCTTTCCGCCTGCAGGTATCCCTTCCGCTTCAGGTTGTTGATAATGGAGGCCACCGTGGTATAAGGTGGTTTAGGTTCAGCATAGCATGCCACCACATCCTTCACAAAACACGGTCCCAAGTTCCAAATAAAGCGCATGGCTTCTTCTTCCTGATAAGTTAGCTTTTCCATATCGAACGAGTTTTTCTACGAACTTTTCGCAAATCTACGAAATCATCGTAAACAATAAGCATTCAAATGGTTAATTATATTAAACAAGAAGTATATTTTCAAAATATCCTATGACATTGCAGAAACGCAAGCGTATATAAAGAAATACGAACAGAAGATTTCAATGTTTCCTTTCCGGAAACCATACGGCTCTCCAGCCGGAAACCTACGTTTCCCGTAAAAGAAACGTAAGGTTCTGCCACGGAAAACGTAGAAAAGGAAAGAAAATTTACCCAAAAACGGATAAGCAATTATTTTCTTTTATTGAAAATAACAATAATGGCCACAATTGCTAAAAAAGCCCCAATGAGCAAAAGGGACGCCGCCCCTTTTGAAACCCCGGAGCCATGCGGCATGGGAACAAGGCAGGGGAAGTATTAACCGAAAAATGTATTACAGTTATGGGATATGCAGTTTTACATTTGGAAAAGGCAAAGGGTACGGACAGCAGGATGTCCGCACACATAGAGCGCACCGTCCACCCCAAGAACGCGGACAGAACGCGCACGCACCTGAACCGGGAATTGGTGCAATTCCCCGAAGGGGTGAGGAACCGTACGCAAGCGATAGCGCACCGGATAGAGACGGCAGGCATCAGACGCAAGGTGGGCACCAACCAGGTGAAGGCAATCCGGGTACTGCTCACCGGAAGCAACAAGGACATGAAGCAAATGGAAGCGGACGGGCAGCTTGACGGCTGGTGTAACGACAGCCTGCAATGGCTCCGGGAAACATACGGGGAGCTGAACCTCGTGTCGGCAGTTCTGCATATGGACGAAAAGACACCGCACATACACGCCACTATCGTACCGATAGTGACCGGAGAGCGCAGAAAAGCCAGAAAGGAAGAACAGAACGGGAAAAAGAAATACCGCAAGAAGAGCACGCAGGACGTGCGGCTGTGTGCTGATGATGTCATGGCAAGGCACAAGCTGAAACACTATCAGGACACCTACGCACAAGCCATGGGCAAATATGGCTTGCAAAGAGGAATAGACGGTTCGCTGGCAAAACACATCTCCACCATGCAATACTACAAGGAGCTGGTAGAGCAACAAGACAGTCTGCAGGAGAACATAGAAACCCTGCTGGGACTGGAAGAGGAAGCGCAGAAGAGGTTGAAGCAAATCAAGGGAGAAATCAACACGCAGAAGATGAAGAATGCGGCGGTAAACGCCACCACAGCCATAGCGGACGGAGTGAGTTCTCTTTTGGGCGGCAGCAAGGTCAGGAGGCTGGAAACGGAGAATGAAAGTTTGAGGCAGGGCATTGTGAAGCTGCAAAAGCAGGTACAAGCCGAACAGAGGGAACAGAAGAACATGGAGAACCGCCACAACAGCGAGATAGTCAGGATAGACCGGAATTACCAACAGAAAATTGCAGGGTACGACAATAGGCTGAAACAGATAGATACCTACTTTCCCTATCGTAACGGAACTGCTGCCCATAGCCGAGCAATGCCGGGAAGTGGGATTCACCGAGGAACTGACAAGGCGAATCGTCAGCCTGCAGCCCGTAGGGTTCAAAGGCAGGCTCTATTCGAAAGAACACAAGGAGAGGTTCAGGACGGAGCACTCAACGGCAACCGTAGAGAGAAACCCGCAGGAGAATGGGAAATTCAGGCTGTGCATTGACGGAATGCCACTTCTTGAATGGTTTAGGATGAAATTCCAAGAACTTAAAGAGAAACTGGGTGTAAGCCACACCCAAAAAGAAGAACCGAGAAAGGGGGTGAGAATGTAATGTTTTACTGAATATCTACTTCTAATGTTTGCTACGTATCTCTATTTGAAAGGTATCTAACAGAAGTGGTAAACGACTTATTTCTTTGAAAACAAAAGAAATGCTGTATCCGTCTCTCGTGTACAGCATTTTTTTGTACATTTGTCATTGACTTTTATAATATACGTGTATGAATCCATTTAAACAATCAATCCCGTAGAGTACTGTTAGTCATTAGAACTTTAAACTAATAATTTATGAAGCAGGAAGAAGTTATCTACATAGAAGGAGTTAATAAGCGAGAAATAAAATCTATCGTAAAACGGTTTTGTTCGGAAGAAAGCGGAAAAGGAGTTCGCTTCACCGTTTACTTGCATCGTTTGGAAGGAAAGGCTTATGCGCTGAATTTCCCGCAAGCAATTCCTTTTGACCTGTTTTGCGAATTACTCTTTAAACTTGATACATTGCCTAATGACAAAAGGAAAGTACGCGCATACTGCAAAAGGAAGCAGAAAGGAAGTGGATTGCCTGCTGAATCTATGATTTATGTGAATGATAGCAGTAAGTCGGACTTTGCGGCAGTAGATACTAAAGGAAATGTATACGAAGATGATATAAACACAGAACCTTATTCCTTTAAATCAACAGGGGAACAGGCTATCTATATCCCTTTCATGGATACAAAGTTTCCAAGTGCAAGCAACATACATGCTTTTCGGGCAACGGAAGAAAAGTTTAGCTTGTGGCAACGTATCTGCAATAAAGTGCAGGGATTTATGGAAGATTGGCGTTCGTGCACCTCAGGGTGTTTGCCTATAATCATAGTTCTTGGGCTTTTTTGTTATAGCGCATCACTGAACCTTCGCACAGCAGACGGCAATTTGAGTTGGTACTTACTTCTAATAGGAGTGTTGGTCGGATTATTAACTTCTTTTACGAAACATAGATATTCTATCAATGTGGTTATAGTGTGGTTTGCTATACCCGTTCTGATATACATACCCAATTACTACTTTTCCGGCCCCCTCGAAAAACGTAAAGCGGTAATAGAAAAAATATATAAAGGAGGTAGGCACAAGCGCACAACCTTTGCCCGATTACGCTTTGGAAATGATGATACTTTTACAATAGGCTACAAAGTAAATGAAAATTTGATGCACGTAGGAGACACATGTATATTGAACATAGGCAAAGGACTATGGGGTATGGATGTGTGTCGTGGTGTAATGTGTAATGGCAAACAAATATGGGAACATTAAAGTTGTACTGTTTATGAAAAAATATCAATTCGATTTATCACATCCTTATTTACTGCACAGGAGTAAAGAGACTCCATACTTTTTTTTCTTTGCAGCTTTTGTGAGTTTTGCCGTAGGATTGACATCAAGAGATATTAGTCTATTCGGCATTGTCCTTTCTCTAACCCTTATGGTTGTAGGCATCAATAAATTAAAAAGGAAAGACAAGATAATGCGGATAGACAAACAAGGGATAACTACGGAAGAGAAAGGTACAATCCATTGGAATCGAATAAAAAGATGTTTTTACATAAGTTTTCCAACTACACAGTGGCAACCTAAATCCTTTTTGGAAATTGTATTAAAGAATGATGAACATATCTCCATTCTACTTAATGAATATTCCTGTAACAGTAGGAAATTACAAGCCGCAATTGACTTTTATTCAGGTAGGAAATTATTTGGACGGATTGCTCAAGATGATAAAGATGAACTGAAAGGATTACTGACGGGGTTTGCTTTTGTTCTTGTATTCATTTTGTTTGTTATGCTATTGGTATATATGAATAATTCATCCAATTAGGACTGAAATAGCTTCTCCTATTACCTTTTGAAATAAAAACGCCCAGTTTTACATTAGTGGGTGTAAAACTGGGCGTTATTTTTGTAAACTATTGATTTTCAATGTTTATTGCGGTGCGTACGGGACTAACGGAGTCTTTAATCAGCACTGATATTCAATCTGTTATAATGACCCTCCAAGAAAAGCACCCAGCTCTGCACCTGCTTTATTTCTATGTTTTTCCGATAGGAATTTGCCTTGTTCCAACGGGGTAAAGATAGGAATTTTCTACTCAATTATCAAACAAAAAGTTAATCTATATTATTAATACAGAAATACAAAAATATCTGCATTTAACCATAAAAAGGCCGTAACCATTCATTTACTTCCTTAATACTTTTCAAACTAAGTAAAATTTTAATCTGTTCTTGCGTAAAACATGGAATACCAAAATGCATTATATTCACACCATTCAAAGAATAATAATTGGAAGAATATGGTTTACTATTGGCCACAACATAATTCCAAAAATAATTAGACTCTAAAACCTTCTTCAACAAAAGTATTCTATTTTTTTCCTCAGAAACAAATGAAATACCATTATATAGTAGTAATGAAGCATCATCACATATAACGCAATGCAATGGTCTATTTGCTATTTTAGGAAAAAACAGTTTATATTTAGGCATAATTAAAGATTGGCTCCTGCCAAAAGCATACCAGGCAGGATACTTATTTGTATTTCCCTTATCCCTCATCTCTAAAATATCTTTTCTACTTTTCAAATATCTATAAGCCAACGGAAATTGAGTCTGAAGAACTTCTTCATCTATAATTTCAGCTTTTCCCAAGCTATTTATAAAATAAGGATATATTATATACTCTATAATATCATTCAAATCTACATCAGAATTGAATTTATTAGAATTAACTATAGGTCTACAGATATCCTTTTCTATCTCTATTTCTATTCCATTCTTCTCAAATATGAATGTTGCATTTTTCGTTCTTATAGGTTGAAATACGTACACTTTATTGCAAAGCGTTGCTATCCCATGACGCGTTTTACAAAACTCGCCTAATGGAATACCCACATTTTCTATATACCTTGTAACTTGAAATTTATTAAATTTCCAACCTCTATTTGAATCTAAGTTGCAATATTCAAACATTTCATAATTAAAATCTTGGTCCTGAACAGATCCACTCGGATTTGAAAAATACTTAACAGTTGCAGATTTTTCTTTTATTAAAAAAAATAGACAAGTATATGTTCTTTTACCATGAAAGACTTGATATCCTCTAAAGTCTACAATTTTTATATTATAAGAAGTATCCTTAAAATAAGAACGTAAAGCTCTCCCGTTTAAACTAGTCAGAAAACTATTCATTGTAATTAATCCAATCTTCCCTCCATCAACAATATTTTCTATCGCAATCTGAAAAAAAGGAATGTATAAATCACTATTACCAGCACTAGCTACCGTCCATTTATCTAAAAGTTCTCTACTTTCATCTGTCATGTTTCTAGCACATACATAAGGAGGATTCCCAACAATAATATCTAACAGCCCTATTTTACTAAAATCAAAAGACAAAGTATTTGCCACATAAAGATTGAATTGAAAATTACAATCTTCACCATCAAGCAAAGCCATTAAAGACAACAATAATTTAGTCCTCTCAATGGAATAATTCTGAATATCTATACCAAAAATGTTATCTTTAAAAATATCGTAATACGATTTACCACAACGTTCATGCAAAATTTGAGCTATAGTTAAAAAAAAGCCACCACATCCACATGAAATATCAGCAAAACGCTTTTTTCTTAATACATCTATAGTTAGTCCTTCTATAACTTCGTCTACTATTTTTTTACGTATATAATAAGGTGTATAAATTGCTCCTGTTACCTTTCTGTCAGAAGGTGAAATCACAAACTCAAAAAGCTGTGTAAGTTCCTCTAAACTATATGTACACCCATTCACATTCAATTGAACGATAAAGTCCTGAAGAATGACTTCTTCCTGACGGTTATCTTTGATATAAAACTCCTGTAACAAAATATTATTACGAGGAACTATTCCATAATGCCTTAAAAAGGCCGACACAAACAATTTGTTTACAATTTGTATCGTACTTAAGCCATTACGCTTTAAATATATAAAAATAGATTGTTTCATTGATTTAGGCGCAAACTTCTTACATAATCATAATATAAAAGAAATAA
>OGLU01000186.1_pt1 | contig 10226 bp, 7 predicted proteins | sample 1572971 | NCBI WGS metagenome assembly OGLU01 (sample SAMEA2581987, study PRJEB24529) | metagenome | biome: Human gut stool | place: China | collected 2011 | reverse complement strand
CCTTTGATGAGTCCAGCATTCAGCAACGGTTCAATTTCACGAACAAACACAAAAGTACGTGCTGAAGCAATTTCTGTAGGGAAGCACTCCATATTTTCCAACGTAGCATATTGGTTGGTCAATATTTTAGAGTCGTATGAAATCAGTGTATTGACGCTGAACTTGTCATCAGGAAGTACAATGATAGAAGAACCTGTTTCTTCATCACGGAATTCAATCTTTGACTTGATGATGTAATAGTCTTTCGGAGCAGCTTGTTCTTCGATGCCTACGCGCTTGATGCATTCTACGTATGCTTTGGCACTTCCATCCAAAATAGGAAATTCTGGCCCGTCGACTTGAATCAAGCAGTTATCTATACCTGCTGCGTATAATGCAGCTAACGCATGTTCTACGGTACTAACTTTTACCCCGTTTTTTGCTAAAACTGTTCCACGGGTTGTGTCTACCACATTTTCTGCTACAGCATCTAATATGGGCTGGTCGTCCAAATCAATTCGCTGTATCTTATACCCGTAGTGCTCTGGGGCAGGATTGAACGTAACGGTCAGTTTAACTCCCGTATGGAGTCCCTTTCCATTGAGTGAAAAGCTGCCTTTTAAGGTTTGTTGTTTCAACATGGGTTTATTTATTTAGTTGTTTTTTTAATTCTTCAATTTCCTTTTGCAGGCGTCCGAGTTCTACGTACATATCCGGTAATTTTTTATAGATAGCGGCAGAACGAGCGAACTGTTTCGGGTCAATTGCTGGGTAACCCATTAATGTAGTGTTTGATTTTGTGTTTCCTGGAATACCAGACTGTGCTCCTACATTGACATGGTCTCCCACCTTGATGTGTCCTGCAACTCCTACTTGACCTCCAAACATACACCATTCGCCAATTTTTGCAGAGCCTGCAATTCCTACTTGTGATGCCATGACTGTGTGCTTCCCGATTTCCACGTTGTGGGCAACCTGTATTAGATTATCAAGTTTAACTCCTTGTTTAATGAGGGTATGTCCCATTGTGGCTCGGTCAATACAAGTATTTGCACCAATTTCTACATTGTCTTCTAATACAACAATGCCTATTTGTGGAATCTTCTCATAGCCTTCAGCTCCGGGAGCAAAGCCAAATCCGTCAGCACCAATTACAGCTCCGGCATGAAGAATACAGTTGTTCCCAATTCTACAATCCTGATAGATAGTTACGTGCGGATAAATAATCGTATTCATGCCTATTTTTACATTGCTTCCGATTGTTGTTTGTGGATGTATGCATACATTATCCCCGATTTCTGCACCTTCCTCGATACAAGCAAATGGACCAATGTATACATTCTTTCCGATTTTTGCACTTTCTGCAATGAAAGCTAACGAACTTACACCTTGTTTTTTAGGAATACTCATTTCGTATAAAGCCATGAGTTTGGCCAGACTCTCATATGCATTATCCACTTTGATGAGTGTGGTCTGCAACTCATGTTCTGGTTCGAAATCTTTATTTACCAATACAATGGAAGATTTCGTATCGTAGATATAATGAGTGTACTTTGGATTAGACAGAAAGGATAATGCGCCTGGTACACCTTCTTCTATTTTTGCAAAGGTATGTACGGTGGCATTTTCATCACCAACTATTATTCCTTGGATGTATTCCGCAATTTGCTTAGCTGAGAACTCCATATTAGTTATCTTTAATTCCTTTGTTTTCCTTGGTTGTTCTTCAATATTTAGTTGCCTGAAAAAGCATACTTACTACTTAATTATGCAAATTACGTATTTTTTTTTTACATATCCGTGAAAAAAAGCAATTATTTGCCTGAAACGACCATTAATTTTCATTGGTATCGTATAACAAACGCTTCGGAAGGTTGTTTTTATATGATAAAAAAGAAGTACAAAAATTCCTGTTGAGAATCTTTGTACTTCTTTGTATGTGGAAACTAATTGTTGCTTAAAGAATAGCAGCGAGCTCTTTTTCCATTTGCTGTTGTACCTTTTTAGCTTCTTCCGCAGCTACATTGGCAAAGTTTTCTGTTTTGTCAGCATAAATTATGGCGCGACTTGAATTAACGATTAATCCGCACTCTTTAGTCATACCGTATTTGCAGACTTCTTCCAGTGAACCACCCTGGGCACCGATACCAGGTACCAGCAAGAAGTGGTTTGGAACGATTTTGCGGATATCTTCAAACATACGTCCCTGGGTAGCACCTACCACATACATCATGTTCTGGTCGTTAGCCCATTCTTGTGACTTGCGTAATACTTTCTCGAACAGGCGTTCGCCTTCTGTATCAGTAGTCAATTGAAAATCGTGTGAGCCTTTGTTGGAAGTCAGTGCCAGTAGGATAACCCATTTACCTTCGTAAGTAAGGAATGGAGTTACGCTGTCTTCTCCCATGTAAGGAGCTACGGTTACAGAATCAATATTCAGTTCTTCAAAGAACGTACGGGCATACATGGCTGAAGTGTTACCGATGTCTCCACGTTTTGCATCAGCAATGATGAACTGGTCTGGATAGTTCTTCTTGATGTATTCAACGGTTTTTTCGAATGCAATCCAACCTTTCACACCCATACTTTCATAAAAAGCCAAGTTGGGTTTATAAGCGATACAGTAGGGAGCTGTCGCATCAATGATAGCTTTATTGAATGCGAAAATCGGATCTTCTTCTTTCAGAAGGTGTTCCGGGATTTTCTTTATATCAGTATCAAGTCCTACACACAAAAAAGATTTTTTCTTTTTGATGTTTTCAAATAATTCATGTTTGTTCATGACACGTTTATTTTAATGGTAATAATGTATTCTTTTGTACGCGGGGTGGGATAAAATCGTACATGCGTATTTATAATTCGCTCTCTTTTAATCGTTCTGCATTTTCAGCTACAATCAGGTGGTCGATGCAATCCTGAATGTCACCGTCCATGAAGGCGGCTAGGTTGTAGATGGTATAATTGATGCGGTGATCAGTGATACGTCCTTGTGGATAGTTGTAAGTACGTATCTTAGCTGAACGGTCACCAGTACTTACCATGGTTTTGCGTTTGGAAGCAATGTCGTCAATGTACTTTTGGTGTTCCTTGTCATAAATAAATGTACGCAAACGACTGAGAGCACGTTCCTTGTTCTTCGGCTGGTCGCGAGTTTCCGTACATTCTATGAGGATTTCTTCTACGATACCGGTGTTGGGGTTTTTCCAGTTGTAACGTAAGCGTACGCCTGATTCTACCTTGTTGACATTCTGACCTCCGGCACCACCGCTTCGGAATGTATCCCATTTGATTTCACCTTCGTTGATTTCTACATCGAATGGCTCGGCTTCGGGAAGTACGGCTACCGATGCAGCCGAGGTGTGTACACGTCCCTGAGTTTCAGTTGCAGGAACTCGCTGTACGCGGTGTACACCAGATTCATATTTCAGTGTACCGTATACTTTTTCACCTGTTACCGAACAGATAATTTCTTTAAAGCCACCCGCAGCTCCTTCGTTGGCGCTGGATACTTCCAGTTTCCATCCTTTTGATTCGCAGTATTTGGAATACATGCGGAACAAATCGCCTGCAAAGATAGCAGCTTCATCACCTCCCGTACCACCACGGATTTCCAGAATGGCATTTCGGTCATCTTGCGGGTCTGCCGGTACTAACAATAATTTTATTTCTTCTTCCAGTTCCGGAATACGAGCTTCACAGGAGGCCGCTTCTTCACGAGCCATTTCTTTCATCTCCGGATCGTTCTCGCTCATCATCATTTTGGCTTCTTCCAAGCCGTTGAGACATTGAAAATACTCCTTGCGGGCAGCCATCAGGTCGCCCAGCTCTTTGTATTCTTTGGTCAGTTTGACGTATCGTTTTTGGTCAGCTATCACGTTTGGGTCTGTAATTAGTGTGGACACTTCTTCAAAGCGTGATACTAAGCCTTCTAATTTTTCTAATAATGTATTGTTTTCTGCCATTCTAGTGGAATGCTTATACAGTTGGGTTATTGAAAAGGTAGTTATTTACCATAATCTACCATAGGCTATCCAAGTAAAGAAAATGAATACTATGAATCCAAGCAAGATAAGAGGTAAATCTCTTTGGGCTTTCCATTGAAAATCTTTAATACCAAAGTATTTTCCAAAAACATATGAAGAGGCGAATCCTGGTATCCCGAAACTTATCGTTTTAAGAATTGGGGAGTCAAATTTTATGCTAAGATAGGTAAGGATACAATATAAAACGAGTAGCCCGATTCCTATAAGACATCCTTTCTTTTCTTGTGGCTTCATAAATATATATAATGGGGCAGGTTGGATAATGAATTCCCTGCGCCCATCTATGTTCGGTCATTAATATTTGAATTCTCCAAATTCAGAACGGATAATCAGTTCCTTGTGGTCACTTTCTTCGATGCGTCCGATAATCTGTGCGTCGATATTGAACGACTTGCTGATTTCAATTACTTGTTCTGCATGTTCCGGTGACAAGTAAACTTCCAGACGGTGTCCCATGTTGAATACCTTGTACATTTCGTCCCATTCGGTGCCGCTTTGTTCTTTAATTGTACGGAACAAAGGAGGAACAGGGAAGAGGTTGTCTTTGATGACACGGCAATTGTCGCTTACGAAGTGCAATACTTTTGTCTGTGCACCACCTGAGCAGTGAACCATACCATGGATTTCCGGACGTAGGGCATCCAGCAATTTCTTAACCACCGGGGCATAAGTACGTGTCGGAGAAAGAACCAGTTTACCAGCATCCAGTGGAGAGCCTTCTACGGCATCCGTCAGTTTCAGTTTACCGCTATAGACCAATTCTTCTGGTACAGCTTTGTCGTAGCTTTCCGGATATTTTTCAGCCAGGTATTTGCTGAATACATCATGACGGGCACTGGTCAGACCGTTGCTTCCCATACCGCCGTTATATTCTTTTTCATAAGTAGCCTGACCATAAGAAGCCAAACCGACGATTACGTCACCCGGGCGGATATTGGCATTGTCGATGACATCGGCACGTTTCATACGGCAAGTTACCGTACTGTCTACAATAATCGTACGAACCAAGTCGCCTACATCGGCAGTTTCTCCACCTGTAGCATATACGCCGACACCCATTTCGCGAAGTTCAGCCAGTAACTCATCTGTTCCGTTGATGATGGCAGAAATCACTTCTCCTGGTACAAGCAGCTTGTTACGGCCGATGGTAGAAGATACTAAGATGTTATCTACCGCTCCTACGCACAACAAGTCATCGATGTTCATAATCAATGCATCCTGTGCGATACCCTTCCATACAGATAAGTCACCGGTTTCTTTCCAGTACAAATAAGCCAGTGAAGACTTGGTTCCGGCTCCGTCGGCATGCATGATGTTGCAGTACTCCGGGTCACCTCCTAAAATATCAGGAATGATTTTACAGAATGCTTTTGGGAAAATACCTTTGTCAATGTTCTTGATAGCGTTATGTACATCTTCTTTAGATGCAGATACGCCGCGCTGCATGTATCGTTGATTGCTCATGAGTATAGTAAGTTTGTTTGTTTCAATTGAATGTGCAAATTTAGTGATTATTCCTTTTATTACCATGCGTTTCGGGATAAAATCAGTATACCGTCACTCCGGCAGGGGTAATTGTGCCGTCAGGAGCTAACAGGCTGAATCGGAAAAAGCCTTTTCCCGTTTTCAGAGGAATGTCTTTCTCCGGCTGGATTGTACGGAGAATCTCCATGCCTGTGGCGTCACTCACAATGAGCATATATCCGCTTGGGATAGCTGGAAAACTTCCGTAATAAATCACAGGCTTGTCTTTAGTCGGTACGTTTAAAGCCAGTGGGATGCTTTCATATCCAAAACGGTTTACGGCTGTAACTGCCCAATAGACACCTCCCTTTGTAGACAAATCCGGCACAAAAGTGTATTGACAACTGTCCGTACGCGTAATAATCAGGTTTTGAGCTTTCTCTGTATTTACTGGATAAGTTGCGGATGCATAAATCCGGTAATAAACTCCTCCCGGCAAAGATGGGGATGCCTTCCAACTCATTTCGATATTGTTTCCTTTTAATACTAAAGAAGGAGAAGTCGGCTGAGAAGGAAGATTGCCTTTTGTCCATCGCATGGGAGGCACTACTGCCGGGTAGGTGTAAAAATGGCTCGTCAGTTCATCCAGTATTCCTTTGGTATTCTCCAGCATGAATTTGTTACGGAAATACGCCTGTCCATTCAATCCTATTCTTCGGGAGAAGTAAATCTGGCGTATGATTTCATCTACTTTCCAGTTCTGCTCTTTAGGGTGAAGAAAATAGATTCCCAGTCCGGGTACGACCCAACGTTCATTCTTGTTTTCTTTCCAGTCGAGTGCAAAAGGGTAGAAGTGATTTCCCTGGAAATACATCATGGGGAAAAGCGCATCCTGAATACCATCATTCAGCCACTTTTGCGCATCCTGATATACTGTGCTGTATGCGTTCCATCCAAAGGATGAATAACGCCGTGTGTCGTTGAATTTCCCGATGGGGGAACTGCTGACTTTTACCCACGGCTTCAGTTGTTTTACTTCCGCGTAAATTCGTGCGACAATGCGGGTAATGTTATCCCGTCTCCATTGCTTGAGCTCCTGCTTTTTTCCATATTTCCGATAGGTTTCTTTGTCCGGGAACTTTTCGCCCTGCTCCGGATAGCGGATATAATCCAAATGGATGCCGTCAATGTCATAGCGACTTGTGATTTCCTTGGCTATCCGGATCAGGTAATCGGCTGTTCCTGGATTTCCGGGGTCAAGGTACCAGCTCCCATTGAACTGCTTGCAGAGTGCCGGTTGTTTTTTTACTACACAGTTCTTTCCCAACAACGTTACTTGGCGCTTGTTTCCGATAGGAATACACACCAGCCATGCATGAAGTTCCAGTCCTCGTTTGTGACATTCTTCTATTGCAAATTGCAGTGGGTCATATCCGGGGTTCTTGCCGGTATGTCCTGTAAGACTTTCTGCAAAGGTCTCAATTGCAGAAGGGTAGATAACGTCTCCCCGAAGACGGGTTTGAAAAAGTACAGTATTGAAATTAGCTGCCTTTAAGGCATCAAGTTGCCGGATCAGCTCATTTTTCTGTGCTTCAATTCCCTTGGCCGAATTCGCTTTCCGTGTAGGCCAGTCCATTCCTCCAAGAGTGGTCAGCCAGGTGGCGCGTATTTCCTCTTTAGGCTGAGCTTGTAAGGAAAGCAAGCTGCTTATAAATAGAAGACCGATTAATAGTATGCGCATATCTTTTAAATGTTTGTGCAAATATACATATAAATTACGGATATGTAGAGAAAGAAGATAATAAGCCGGAAGAAGAGGTGAAAGAATGAGGGCTTTGGAGTAAATTTTTCTTGGAAATAGTAATGGTTTGTTTCTTTTTATTACTTTTGTGCGATAATAAAAGATAAATTGATAGATATGATAACGTTTACTCTCGCATTGGTATTATTGGTGGTGGGATATTGGGTTTATGGAAAATACGTCAATTCCTTGTTTGCTCCTGATTCCACACGTAAAACGCCGGCTTTGACAATGGCCGACGGGGTGGATTTTATTCCCCTTCCCACATGGAAAATTTTTATGATTCAGTTTTTGAACATAGCCGGACTCGGACCTATTTTCGGAGCGATAATGGGGGCGCAGTTTGGTACGGCTTCTTATTTGTGGATTGTGTTCGGTACGATTTTCGCCGGAGCCGTACACGATTTTTTGTCCGGAGCTTTATCGTTGCGTAACAATGGAGAAAGCCTTCCGGAAATTATCGGTCGCTATTTAGGAAGCCGGACTAAAAAAGTGGCCTGTGTGTTTACCGTCTTGCTGATGATTCTGGTTGGTGCGGTCTTTGTTTCAGGACCTGCAGAGCTGCTGGCCGGTATGACTCCTTCTGCGCTGGATGTGTATTTCTGGATGGTCGTGATTTTTTTGTATTACATTTTGGCGACTATGCTTCCTGTTGATAAAATCATCGGACGCATTTATCCTTTATTTGCCTTTGCCTTGCTGTTTATGGCTGTAGGCATCCTTGTTATGCTGTATGTCAAAAGTCCGGCCTTGCCTGAAATGTGGGAGGGATTTGGTACGAAGTACGAGAAGAACCCGATTTTCCCAATGATGTTTATCTCCATTGCATGTGGAGCTATCAGCGGTTTTCATGCTACCCAGTCGCCTTTGATGGCGCGTTGCATTACAAATGAAAAGCACTGCCGTCCGATTTTCTATGGAGCGATGGTAACGGAAGGAATTGTGGCTCTTATCTGGGCTGCAGCGGCAACTTATTTCTTTCAGGAGAACGGTATTGTGGATAAAGTGACTGGAGTAGCTTATTCTGGGGCTAAGGTTGCTACGGATATATCAAAAGACTGGTTAGGTGCATTCGGTGGAATTTTGGCCATATTGGGAATTGTGGCGGCTCCTATTACGAGTGGTGATACCGCCTTGCGTTCGGCACGTCTGATTGTGGCAGACTTTTTTCATGTAGAACAGCGCTCTATCGCTAAGCGTCTTTTCATTTGTATCCCCATATTCTTGGTTACTATCTTGTTGTTGGTGTACAGCTTTGGAGATGCGGAAGGATTCAAGATTATCTGGCGATATTTTGCTTGGTGTAATCAGACCTTGTCAGTCTTTACCTTATGGGCCATTACGGTCTGGTTGGTTTGTGCACGAAAAAACTATTGGGTAACCTTGATACCGGCTCTGTTTATGACTTGTGTTTGTGCCACATATATTCTCATTGCTCCCGAAGGGCTGGCCTTGTCGGCCGAAGTGGCTTATCCTGTCGGATTGTGTTGTGCATTGGTGGCTGCGGTCTGGTTTGTATGCTGGTTCCGCCGGATACGTTCCTTATAAAGAATTGTTTGGCTGTTCTATAGATTATGTATAATTTTGCGGGCAGTAAAGATAAAAGTAATTTCCAATGAAAAAAAGATGCTTTTTAATGTGGGTCATGATGGCCGCTTCGGCAGGAGTAATGGCTCAGAAAGAAGGTTTTGGTTATAAATTTTATGGACAGGTGCGGACCGACTTATTCTATAACAGCCGTTCTAACTCAGAAACTGTCGACGGACTTTTTTACATGTATCCTAAGGATGTAGCTCCTGATGCGGACGGCAAGGATTTGAATGCTAAACCAGATGGTAACTTCTATACATTATATACCAGATTGGGAGTGGATGTGACCGGACCTACCTGGGGAAAGGCAAAGACTTCGGCAAAAGTGGAAGTCGATTTCCGTGGTTCGGGTACCACTTATTCTTTGTTCCGTATTCGTCACGTGTATTTCAACCTTGATTGGGGAAAATCAGCCCTGCTGGTTGGACAAACATGGCATCCTCTGTATGGAGATGTAGCTCCTGAAATTTTGAACTTGAACATGGGAGCACCTTATCAGCCTTTTAGTCGTGCACCGCAGGTTCGTTACCGGTTTACGAACAAAAAATTCAAGCTGACAGCCGCTGCTATATGGCAGTCACAATATTTGTCGGTAGGACCTTCTTCAAACGAGGCTGGAGCCGTTACTACGACTAAAAGCCAGAGCTTTATGAAGAACGGTTGCTTGCCTGAGTTTTATTTAGGCATGGATTATAATCGTCCCGGATTGCTTGCTGGGGCTGGTGTGCATGTGTCTTCCATGTCTCCCCGCACGCAGTCGGTATTAAATAAGCATATTTATAAGGTAAGCGAACGGGTGACAGGAGTTTCAGCTGAGGCACATGTAAAATATGTGCACCGCCGTTTCTTGCTGGCAGCCAAGAGCGTGTTAGGGTCAAACCTGACGCAAACCAGTACAATTGGCGGGTATGGTATTACGTCTACCGACTCTCGCACGGGTGAACAGGAGTATACTCCTTTGCGTGTATCGCATACATGGGTAAATATGATGTATGGAAGTAAGTTCCGTGGAGGAATTTTTGCCGGATATCTCAAAAACTTGGGGGCGTCGAAGAATGTGACCGGAGTATTGGGTACAGGGACAAATATTGATCAGTTGAATACCTTGGGAGCCGAACTGACTTATAACCGTCCGAACTGGAAGTTAGGAGCGGAATATACTTGGACCGGAGCATGGTATGGCGATTATACTGATAAGGCCAGAGTTACTGATACTCATTTGGTAAAAAATAACCGTATTGTTCTTACAGCTTTGTTCCAGTTCTAATCTGGATTAAGTTATAATGGAATAGCGAGAAGATGGCAATGTGGCGCCACTTCTCGCTATTTTATTATTCCGCTTTTTGTTT
>OGLU01000175.1_pt1 | contig 10769 bp, 7 predicted proteins | sample 1572971 | NCBI WGS metagenome assembly OGLU01 (sample SAMEA2581987, study PRJEB24529) | metagenome | biome: Human gut stool | place: China | collected 2011 | reverse complement strand
CAAAAAAAGCAATGGCCCAGCTGAACGCAATCACCCCAATCAGCGGCAGTGAAGCAAACCAGCTGAACTCTTCACGCATCTTCAAGTGGCCATACCAGGCAAACGTCATGAAGATGTTCGAGAAAATCAGTAAAACAATCGAATAAATACCTTGTGATAGCATATCTTTTTCCTTATTTAAAAATCGGCTGCAAAGATACGTTTTTTAAATGAAAAAGACATGCTATCCTTGCGTCTTTACTCATTCAGTACGAAGGAATTTCCACACCAGTGCACTGAAAGCCGCTCCCACGAAAGGTCGATGACAGAAAGACCGAATGCCATGGCCACTCCTCCTGCAAATACGGCGCTACCGCAGCCCAGCAGTACAAGAACCATAGTTCCGATTAGTTCAACTACATACTTTTTCATAGGCATTACATTTAAAATTCGCGATGCCCTAATTTAGTATTTTCGCCGGAGAAAAACAAGATTGCTAATGATTTATTAACTTAAAAATCAGACAGAAAGAGGTCTGCTGGAAAACGCAAGGCCGTTTGAGTCCAAACGCACTTGCGTTTGAAGTAAAACTCTTTGACGTTTTGAAAAAAACGCAAAGGCGTTTTTTTAGGCCTTCGGTTCGTAGGTGAAATACACCAGGTAACTTCCTTTCGCTGTAATGTGGAAACTGCAGTGTTCCACTTCATTAAGCGTACCTTGCCATAAAGAGTGAAAATCATAGATAGGATATTTTAATCCTTCGCTTCGAAGTTGTATTGCCCCAAAATTAAAGACAGATACCTGCTGCCTGGGGAATCCGGCAAATACTTTATCACCTGTGGCAGGAATGAAGAAACCATAGTCGGTCAGCATCACCACTTCCGCCCCCATCTGCTGATACTCCATAAGCAGACTGATATTTCCCAGTGTATGGTCCTCCCGTTTACCCGTAGCCCCTATGAGGACAATTCGCTTTATCCCTTGCGATAGCAGAAACATCACCGCCTTGGTCTGGTCGTTGGTCTCTTGGTCCGGAATACGATGAATCCGGTCGTGAAAACGAATCCGGTTCTCCTCCGAAAGTGAATCACCGTCGCCCACAATCAAGTCGGGTACACGTCCGCTGTCGGCCAGCGCATTCGCTGCCCCGTCGCAACATACCACACAAGGTGCCTGATCGAACACAGCCAATGGGAACGGATGTGAAGGGAAGTCTCCGTTTCCTACTATCACCGCTTCAGGAACAAACGGCAAAGTCAGTCGCTCATTTTCATTCTTTATGTCATTCATAGTTTTTACTCTTTATTAGTTTGGTTATATGCCTGTTCCGTCATCAGGTTCAGCCACTTTCTCCATCCGAAAAAAGCCACTACCGCATAAAGCCCGTACAGTGCCGAAGTGAAATACAGCCCCTTGTAGATGTACAGTCCGCAGCACACCCAGTCCACAATCATCCAGGCTCCCCACTGCTCCACATATTTGCGGGCCAGCATCCACATGGCTATGATGCTCAGTGCCGTAGTGAAACTGTCCGTCCAGGGCACACTGCTGTCTGTCCATGTAATCAATATCCAGGCGATAACCACCCAGCACAGAATAAACACGGTTGTCAAGGGGAAATACACCTTGCGCGGCATGCGTGTAATGGGCGTTTCTTCTTCAGTCTGTTGTATGTTCTTCTTTTTCCTTCCTCTGCTCCAGGCTATCCAGCCATACACCGAAGCCAGCAGGTAATACACGTTGATTCCAAAATCGGCATACAGTCCGGCCTGATAATACACCACCAGATAGACGGCAGGCATCACAATACAGGCAAGCCACAGGTAAATGCTGGCACGGTACTCCAGCCATAAATAGACTAACCCTACGAGGGTTCCAAACACTTCCAGGTAATTCATGGTGCAAAGATAGTATAAGCCGAGTGCAGCGGCAAATAGAAAGAATTGTTTTCCGATTTTGACTATGCGAAGACGCAACCTAGCCAACGATAGTAGAAAGCGAGTAAATGGTTGTTTAGAAGAGGTTTTTTCTTTTGCAGAATAATATTTTTGTATCTTTGAAATTGATTGAACATTTTTGTTCAGTGGATTGAACATTTTGTGGAATAAGATTGAACATTGGGAAAAATAAAATATTCAATCTTATTTGATAGTTGTTCTACAAGTAATGTGACAGGTGTATCCGTAAAAAAGGAAATCAACCATGAATGAGCAGCCTAGCAATGGAAATATAATTCTCTATCAGACAGAGGATGGCAAATCAAGAATAGAAGTAACGCTATGCAATGATACAGTGTGGCTTACTGCCGACCAGATGGCAGAATTGTTTCAGAGAAACAAATCGACTATTTCAAGACATATAAAGAATGTATTCGAGGATGGAGAATTGAATCCGGATTCAGTTGTTGCATTTTTTGCAACAGTTCAAAATGAAGGGGATAGAACAGTTGAACAAAATCTGGCATACTATAACCTTGACATGATAATCAGTGTAGGTTATCGTGTCAAGTCGCATCGTGGTGTACAGTTCAGATTCTGAAGATGGAGATTTAGCAAATCAAATAAGACTTTATGAAATTAGGATATATACACAACAACCGAGAGGAACAAACTCGGGTCATGCAAGTATTGAAAATGACTTCGGAATCTGTAGCTCTCGACGAACTTGGCATTGGCCGTATCCGTGATGCTTTCGCAGACCGTATGTTTCCCGGGATATCTACCCTGCAAAAGCACATGAAATATTTCTCGCTTATGCCGCAACTCTATCGTAAGGCTACAGAAAAACGATATAACCGTTTATCGGAGGTGAAAGCAGAAATTATCCGTCTGGAACGGATCATGACAAAAAATCTATACGATGGCAGTGCGGACAAACGAGGTATCACAGGAAGTGAGATGATTGGTAAAAGTGGAAACAATTATGTAAAATATGATCCGGCATACATCTACAATTCCGGATTACAGACTTTCGGAATTTTACGTAGTCCGCAGCTATATGAACTAATCTACTCAACTTCAAAGGCATTGCACAATGCCCCTAAAGTGACCAAGACGGATGATGAAGATACAAATGACGATGCGGACGAGAAGTCAGGCCTGTTCCAGTTCTGCTCTTTCCCTAATGTAGATTATGATTTTACCCAGAAATGTACATTAGATTTGACCGTAGAAGATAAAGACTTCATTGTGGATCACATTCTGAACGCAGAAGCATGTCAAGGTACCTTATTACGTTACATCGTGGATAATCCTGACTTTGCGATAGCCGATAGTTTTGAACAGATTCCCTTCCGTCATTTGCCACATGAGATTGGAGAACTGCAAGACCTGGCCCGACGTTTCGCTGATTTCATATATATGGTACACATCCGATATAACTATATCTATTCACAATATCAGGATGAAGAAATGCGAACTGAATTTCAGGAGAAACTCGAAGAATACCGGAATAGTGGTACAGACATAGACAAGGTGCTGAATGCTGTAAGCATTGCAGCCAACGACACTGAAGAAAATGGAGGTTTGGATCAGTTGATTATCAACCGGGAACGAAGAATAAAAGGGAATCGTCGGAAACTAGGCAATCCAGCTCGTATTTACGACAAGAAGAACCGTATACACTATTATAAACTTACCTACCGATGGGAAACGGTAAAAACCTTTGCCGAGGAATTAAGAAAGGAGGCTATCAATGGCTGATGCATTATGGAACGATATTATCTATACGGATGTGTTGCAAAGCGATGGCTTTGTAATTGATTATGCGGTTTGTACGACCTACAGTCTGGACATGCCTTCCTTGTTATCAGTGCCCTTTATGTTGGGTACTATGACCGACTTGACGGAAACGATCATGCGCTCTCCTCACCTGATACTGGAGACTATCAATCAATCAGCAGGTAAGTTTGCAGTTTTCTGCAATGCCGGATGTATGGCAGTACCGCAAGCCAATTCCAAAGTGTATTCACTATTGGAGCAAAGCGTTGTACAGGTAACACTGCAAGCAAAAGGGGGCGGTTTCATCAATTTTCATCCCAAAGTATGGATTATCAAAGAAACGAACCCGGACACCTGTGCTCAGCAAATCAAACTGATTGTCCTTTCCCGCAACCTTACCGGTTCCAACGATCTTGACGTAGTATGTGAACTTGTCGGTAAAATCGGCACCAAACCGGCCACAAGAAAAGCGCAAGTCAAACATGCACCGCTTGTGGACTTCCTCACATGGCTAATCGCAAAAGCCGACAACCGTACTATCCGTAAAAATATGCGTTCACTCTGTAAGGACATTGACTACATTGAACGATTTGACCTTACCGATTCTCCTTTTGAGGATTACGAGTTTTTTCCTATGGGGATACCTGGATATGACGGATATACAAAGTGCTTTGAACAAAGTATGCTGAATCATGCGGCAGAAATGCTGGTTATCTCCCCCTTCGTTGACAAGAATATTTTGAATCAGATGGTCAGTTGCAATCCTAGTGCTAAAAAGACACTCATCACACGACATGCTTCAGTTATACAAGAGGTAATAAACTTGTTTAATGACGGTGTTTACACTCCCAAGGAAGTACTGACCGATAAGGTGGAAAAAGATGTAGCTGTCGATTTACACGAGAAAGTGTATTTCATACGCCGGTACGAAGGCAATCTCAGCTATAACCATCTTTATCTCGGTTCTACCAACGCCACCATGAATGGATTCGGACGGAATGTGGAGTTTTTACTGCATCTGAAGTTTGCTCCCTATAAATCTTCGTATGAAAAATACCGGAGTGAACTGATAAACGACAGCAAGGAATGTATGTTCGAGCAGGTTCTTTCGGTACCAGAGGAAGACTCTGAAAAAGAGGATGTCACTAACGAATTGATGTTGCGTCGTGCAATTTCGGCCATTCAGCAGGCACAAGTTACATCTAATGACGGAAACTATACCATCACCATACAATGCCAGACTAACAGAATGCCTTCAGAGCCTGTTTTTCTTTATCCTTTAGGATGTGACGGCAAGGAACAAGTATTGGCTGACGGACTGACATTTAAAGATATGCCACTGGATTCATTGACAGAGTTTTACACGATACGGATTGGAGACTTGCGCCGTCTGATAAAAATACAGACGGATGGAATACCAACCGATGAACGAGACAAAGCGATATTCCGTTCCTTTATCAATACGAAAGGAAAGTTTATCAACTATTTGGCATTCATGCTAACTGATGAGGTGGAACAGTATATATTGGAAAGCCAACAACTGGAAAAGGAGCTGGCCAATGACAAGGTATCCTCTTTGGAACAGCAAATTAGTACCTCACTTTATGAAGACATGGTGAAAATGGCCTATAAAGACCCTGACCGCATCGCTTCTATCCGGCGAATCGTAGAGAAAGCAGACGAGACAGTCATCCCAGACCATTTCATGGAGATGTACAACACATTTGAAAACGTTATTAAACAAATAAAACGTTTATGAGTCAGGAAGTAAAGGATTTTCAGCGTGCTACGGCAGATCGCATTCTGCATATCTATAAAAATTTAGGTCATCGAAGGGTATTGCTGGCCGACGAAGTGGGATTAGGCAAGACGTTCGTGGCCAAACAAGTCATCAACCTGGTTCGTGAATGGCACAAGCAGGAGAAAGATGACTTCTTTAAGGTGGTTTATATCTGTTCGAATGCCAACATAGCCGACCAGAACATTGAGAAATTAGGGGTTGAAAATCGGATGAGCATCAGCGAGAGCCGTCTGTCAATGCAGCATCTCTATATCAAATTGGCTGAGAAACGGATTGCAGAACAGCATGAACAGGGAGAAATGACTGAATCAATCATTCCGCTGACTCCTTCCACTTCCTTCCGTTTTTACAGTGCACAAGGAACGGCCAATGAACGTGCCTTGATGTATAATATTTTATGCGGACTGGATCAATTCAAAGATTATAAGGAAGTTATCAGTGATTTTCTTAGCTGTAATGTAAAAAACTGGCAGGAGCTTACGAACATTTATAACGAAAAAATCAAAGGATGCGGAGATGATTATCTTTGTGAGATGCATAGTAAGTTACAGACGAGATTGTCGGATACTATTATAAATCAATTGATTGAGTACGCACAAAATGTTTGCGATAATCGTCAGAGGGCAGAGATGATCAATAAGCTACGTCGTATTTTCGCAGAAATCAGTATTGACATGCTCGACCCTGACCTGGTTATCATGGATGAGTTTCAACGCTTCAATTCGTTGCTTGAACAAGGCGATGACGAGCAATCCATGCTGGCCAACAAATTCTTTGACAACGAGCGTTCCAATACGAAGATTCTGTTACTTTCCGCTACGCCCTACAAACCTTATTCCACCCTTGAAGAGTTAAATACAAATGGGAATGACGAGCACTATCAGGACTTTATGAAAGTAATGGATTTTCTATATGCCACAAAAGATAAAATGGACCGGTTCAAGTTGGTATGGCATACCTATTCTGCTGCACTCAAACGTAACAATGTGGTTGATTTAACACCGCTTGTGACTGCCAAGAATGAAGCAGAAGAAGCACTGTATGGGGTAATGTGCCGCACGGAACGGTTTAACAGTGGCATTATAGACGATTCCCGTGTATGTGACGTACAGGTCGTGCCGGAAGATATCCTTTCTTTTGCAGAGGGGCAGTATCTGATGGATTGTCTAAATCAAGAAAATACGAAAGTGCGCTTAGGTAATCTCCCCATGGAATACGTCAAATCTTCACCCTATTTGTTGTCCTTTATGGATAAATACGAACTGAAGAAACGAATTGCTTCGGCATTACAACACTCAGACGTAAAAAGATATGGAAAAATGGACGCATTGCTTCTATCGAAGTATGCCATCAATAATTATCGTCCTATTCCTGCTGCTAATGGAAAATTAAAGTATCTCCACGACCTCGTATTTGGCACACGTCATGAAAAGAAGACGCAACTGTTGCTTTGGGTTCCTGCCTCTAATCCATACTATAAAGCCGGAGGTGTATTTGAGAGTAACGAAGCTCGCAACTTCTCCAAGATTATTCTATTCTCTTCATGGGAAATGGTACCGAGAATGATTTCCATCATGATGTCATATTATTCGGAGTTATATACTTTGGGAGAGTTAAAGAAGGTAGAAGCAGAGATACGCTATACTTCTCAAAAGAAGAACCGTTATGGCGAGAATCGTTTAAGAGCCGACGGATTATTAGAATATCCTTGCCAAACCCTATCCGGTCTTTTCTCTCCTACCACATTTTATGGAGAGAAACTTTCCTCAATCCGGAAAATCATAAAACAGAGAATTCAAGAAGAATTTGCACAGAATACTATCATAAGTAGTATTCCACAACAAGGGCGAAACAACGCCAAACTTATTCTTACTCTCATGAAAATACTGGATGGAAAGCCAGTAGAAGATTTGAACGACTTGTATGTGCCTTCAAATGCATTGGATGTGATGACAGATATTGCCATCGCTTCACCGGCTGTATGTGCTTATCGGCAATCCGGCAATGAAGAAGATGCCCAAATGGTGGCTAAAGCAATCGTCTCAGTATTCAACAAACCTGAAAGTGCAGCTGTGATAGACCTGATGTATAACAAAAAGAACGATGATGATTATTACGAATCTGTTCTTGATTATTGTGTGGTAGGTAACCTACAAGCTGTACTCGATGAATATCTACACATGGCACAAACAGAGGATAAAAAGTTGGGGCAAATAGTCACAGATGCGATTATCGACACAAGTAATCTCGGCATAGACACCACTGATTCTTTGGATAAAGAAGAGAAAAAACAACTGATGCGTTGTCACTTTGCTATTCCGTTCATTGATAAAACGGTTACAGACAAATCTGTCGCTCGTACCACTAATATTCGTAAGGCTTTCAATTCTCCTTTCCGTCCGTTCCTGCTTTCAACAACATCAATAGGTCAGGAAGGCCTTGATTTTCATTGGTATGCCAGAAAAATTGTTCACTGGAATCTACCTTCCAATCCTGTGGATTTGGAGCAACGAGAGGGTCGTATCAACCGTTTTAAGTGTCTGGCCATTCGTAGAAATGTGGTAAAATTGTATGGCAGTGAAACTTATCATACTTGGGATGAACTGTTTTCTCTGGCTTATTCGAATTTGAAAGGTACACATTCGGATATTGTTCCTTATTGGTGCCTTCCTGTCGCAGATCTGACGGAAGAACAACGGGCAAAATTGGAATACATTGAGCGTATTGTTCCGCTTTACCCGCTCAGCCGCGATCGATATAAGTACAAACGTCTTATCAAGGTGCTTGCCTTGTATCGCATGACACTAGGGCAGCCACGTCAGGAAGAACTGTTGAACCTTTTGAAAAATATGCATCTCTCGGATGAACAGCTCAAAGAACTGACAATTGATTTATGCCCATTTAATAAATGATAATGTACATTTCGGTATAAAATCAGGAAATAGTAATTTGCCCGTCATCGAAGAATTTTACTTCATGACGGGTTCTTTTTAAAGAAGTATACGCTCCGTTACCTAAACATACAATGCTTTTCATTTAATGCTACATATCTGCCATAGATAAACCTTTATAGGCAATATCATACTCCTTAAATTCTCCTGTGCTTTTAAGAAAGGCCTGAGCTTTTGCCTTCAATACATCCAAATCAATATTTTCGGCTTTACGCTTCACCTCAAAAAAGACAGCTTTATTGTCAAGCTCATTTTCAGCAATCATATCAATTTCATTCTCCCCTTTTCGGTCCCACCAGCCTCCGATACGTGTATATTCCTGCTCAGCTATCAGAACTTGTTTGAAATAGCGTTCTAACATTAGGCCGGTATAAGTTTCATAATCGCGTTCAATGATTTTTATAACCTTATCATAACCTTCAATTTCAAGTATATAATTGTATTTATAAATGAAACGGAACCAAAATGTAAAGAAATTATCACTGATTGAGTAACGAACGTTCTTTGTGGAACTCTTTGCAAACAACGGTTGTTTTTTGGTTATTATCTCATAATCGGCTTCCAGTTTTGTTAGATACCCCCCAATCTCTTTACCTATATTATTCTCTATTTCCGAACGGCTGGTTTTTCCACGTGCTATAGCTGAATTCCGTAGTCCTTTCCAAATTCTTCAATCAGAATGGCTTTACCCTCTGTAAGAAAGACAGAATCAGCTTTTACTATTTGATGGAGCATTAGTTCTTTTGTGGTAGCCCCAGCATCGATAAGTAGCTGAACATACTTTGCCACTCCACCTGTAAAAGAATACAGCGCAAGGAGGTCTTCAGCAGTATATCGTGGATTGTATTCTGCCAGAATTTCTTTCAATACAGAAGGAGCAAAGGCACGAATATTCATAAATCGGGTCTGACGATTGTACAATGGCTCTTTTTTGTCCTTAAAGATTTTTGTCATCATAGAATAAATGGAACCACAAACTATCAGATTAACATGTGCTGTATTCTGATGCATATCCCATATTCGTTGCATATCACTGTATATGGATTTATTCACACGGAAGAATTCCTGAAATTCATCAATGAAAAGAGTAACAGGTCTTTCTACGGAAAGCTTCAGAATAAATTCAAATAATTGTGCGAAACTATCTACCCTGCCCAATGTTTGAATGCCCAGTTTCTGTTCTATTTCCAGTTGATAAGACTCGCATAACTCTGCTTCTGCTTTTCTGGCTACAAAGAAATAAAGGAAAGTCTCATTTTCATATGCTTTCCATATAAGTGAAGTTTTACCAATACGTCGTCTGCCGGTAACCACGGTAAACTGCGCACTATGCTCAGACATTGCCTTTATTTCTTGTAAGGCCGCTATCTCTTTTGTTCTATCAAAAAATCTCATATTGCATAGTTTTTTATCTTTAGAAACTATCATTTCCGAAACAGCCATTTCCGAAACGGCTGTTTCTATATTGCGAATATAGTACATTTTTTGATTTTGTTACATAATCAAAAAGACAAATATGCAATACCTGAAAACACTTTCCACAATTCGGGTATAAACATCTGTAAATGGTATACATTCTCCCCATATTAATCGGTTAACTTTGCCATTGAAAAAGAAGACAAACCAATAACTCATACCATTATGAAAATACAAATGGTCCTTGCGCTTGCCGCATGGGTAATAAACAGTACAACTATTATGGCACAGGAAACGATTAAACAGACAGCTGGACGCGATCAGCTGGGAGATTTTGCTCCTAAATTCGCGGAACTTAATGATGATGTACTTTTCGGTGAGGTGTGGAGCCGTACCGACAAACTCGGTCTGCGCGACCGGAGTCTGGTCACCATCACTTCACTTATCAGTCAGGGTATTACCGACAGTTCACTGACTTATCACTTGCAGACTGCCAAGCAGAACGGCATCACCCGTACGGAAATCTCGGAAATCATTACGCACATTGCCTTTTATGCCGGATGGCCGAAAGCATGGGCCGCTTTCCGTCAGGCTAAGGAAGTTTGGGCGGAAGATGTAACCGGAGAAGAGGCAAAGGCAGCTTTCCAGCGCGAAATGATTTTCCCAATCGGAGAACCGAATACCGCATTTGCACAATACTTTATCGGCCAGAGTTACCTGGCTCCGGTTTCGAAGGAACAGGTGCCGGTATTCAATGTGACCTTTGAACCGGGATGCCGCAATAACTGGCATATTCATCATGCAAAAAATGGCGGTGGACAGATCCTCGTATGCGTTGCCGGACGTGGCTATTATCAGGAGGAGGGCAAGGAAGCAATCGAGATGAAAACGGGCGACTGTATT
>OGLU01000159.1_pt1 | contig 11974 bp, 9 predicted proteins | sample 1572971 | NCBI WGS metagenome assembly OGLU01 (sample SAMEA2581987, study PRJEB24529) | metagenome | biome: Human gut stool | place: China | collected 2011 | reverse complement strand
GTAATGTCGCTTTTCAAGGTAAAACAATCGTGGCTATATACCACCGCCAAGCGCAACCGCATCCCCATCTGCCGCATCGCAGGAAAGAACTATTACAGCAAGAAGCATATTAACGATTTTTTCGGTGTGTCGGTCGATATAAGCAGGATTACCGACTGGCTTCTGACAGAAGAAGCGGAAGAATTGTTCGGCATGAAGCCCTCCGCACTCCGGGCATACGTCTATCGTCACAAGATACCCACCAAAAGAGAATACGGGCGTACCTATTATTCCAAGTCCCATCTGGACGAGCTACGCAGAACCGACCTTGTAAATGATGAACGCTACTATACCGTGGAACAGGTACAACAGATTTACGGGCTTTCCTCCGCCAACATCTGTCATATCGTCAAGGTAAAGCACATCGAAAAGATAAAAGTCGGTGTAAAGAACCTGCTTTTGCGCTCCGATGTGGAGCGTGTCATGGCAGAGAGGAACAAGCAACCGTGAACAACCTGCATTATCGGAAAATTATTTCAGAATGATTGTCCGTGATGTTTCTCACGGTTGTTTCACGTTGTTTCTTTGCCATCGAAAAGTTCGGGAAACACCCACAAACGTATTATCAATTAAAACAGTATCAATATGAGCAAATGCAAGACAGTGACCTTGCGCAAGCGCAAGATTAAGAACGGGACACAGTATTCATTGTGTCTGGACTATTATCCGGGCTACCGTGACAACACTACCATGAAAGTGATTACACGTGAAGCTCTGGGGATTTACATCTTCGCCAAACCTGCCAACCAGCAGGAGCGTGATTTCAACGCACGCATGATGAAAAAAGCGGAGATACTGCGTAACCGGCGTTACGAAGCCATCTTCAACGAGAACAACGGTTTCTTTGACAAAGCCAAGATGAAAGGCGATTTCCTCGCCTACTTCAAGGCATTGGCAGACAGGAAGAATATCAAGTGGCGACACGTCTATAAACATTTCGAGAGGTTTGTGAACGGCAAATGCACCTTTGAGGAAGTGGACGTGGACTTGTGCCGCAAGTTCATGGAGTATCTGCTTGGTGCCCCGCAGTCCATACACACCAACCAAAAGCTGCATATAAATTCCGCAGCTGGCTACTGGTCTGCTTTCCGTGCCGTTCTCCACACTGCCTACCGTGACAGGAAGATAAAGGAGAACCCCAACGGTTTCTTAGACCGTATCGAGAGCATTCCTACCATGAGGGAACATCTGAGCCAAGAGGAACTGATAAGGCTTGCCGAAACCCCATGCGAGGAAGAGGTCTTGAAAAGGGCGTTCCTTTTCGGTTGCCTGACCGGATTGAGGAAGAGTGACATCAAGCAACTCACTTGGCAACAGATACAACCGTACACCAACGGCAAGATGTTCGTAACCACCCGTATGCAAAAGACAAAACAGATTGTACACAACCCCATCAGCGATGAAGCCTACGGACTGCTTGGGGAACGGTGCGAGGGGCTTATCTTTAACGGTTTCAAGGACAAGATGCTGCAAGGACCGCTGAAACGGTGGCTGTTGGCGGCAGGGATAACCAAAAAGATAACCTTTCACTGTACCCGACACTCATTCGGAAGCCTGCACGTGGAAATGGGTACGGACATGGCTGTCATTCAAGCCTATCTGGGACACAAGAACATTACCACCACACAGATTTATTCCAAGATGGCGGCGCAGCAGATGTGTGAGGTCGTGGACAAGATAACCCTGAAACGCAAGGAAGCGTAAGGCGGTCTCAAGCCATGAATTGTTCATAGGGAGCGGTTATTGCGTGGAGCTTTAACCGCTCCCTATATTTTTGACGGTAGCCAATAAGTCCTTAAAGTATGATAATTGAGTATGATTTCGGACTTTTGGTGAAAAACATTGAAAAAGAAACCACTGACAAAGGATAATGAGTAATAATTGAAAGAAGACTATTAAATTTGCGAAAACAGGAACAAGTAATAACCGAATAAGACAAAGAATATGGAACCGTCCGTAAAAGACAAATATATCATTTTAGGATTTGTCGGCTTTGCCATCCTCCTAATATCTTCCATAGCGACACTGATTGTCGCTGAGAAATTCAATCAGGACAACTTTGTCAGGCTGATAGTTTTTGTATGCGGCAACCTTTTAGGCTGGCTGCTCTATTTCTCTTTTCAGACAGTTATCTTCGACACTTACGAAATCTACAAAATAAAGTTCGGCAAGAAAAAGACACTTGCCGAAACCATAAAGGGACGGGAGGAACTGCCTCAAAGCACGCTTGAACCGACAGCGGCACTAAAACCAATGCCGACAAGCGGAGAAGCACCCGCTGGCACAGAGCCGCCGATAAGACTTTCCATCGCCCCGGAACTTCACGAGAAGAACCGTGCCGACTACGAGGACAGGGAAAAACAAGAAAAGGAAGAGCGCATCCGCATGGTCATGGAGTATATTCATTTCTACATGCCCCGTATCGCTGACGAAGAGACTGTGAACCATATCTGCAAAGAGGTGAACAGTTGGATGAACCTTCACACTTACAAGCCGAAGCCGATAACAAGACGGTTGACGAAAGAGATTACCAATATCCCACTCCGACATTTCGTGTGGAATATCTCCGAGCGTTTCATGTACAAGAAATATTATAATGGGGACAACCGTGCCCGTTTCATCAAAACCCTTTTCCCACGTGAATTTGCCGATACGGATATAGCGACCATCAAGAACTTCAAGGTAGAACCTTTGAAGACACTTATTCCGATTGACGAACCTGAAAACGGCAATCTGGATTTCCATTATCCTGCGGATTATGTACGGGAGCAGCAGATTTAAGCCTGTTTTAGAGAAATCACGATAGTAACGACAAACAGCCGGAAACTTATAATCGGCTGTCCTACAATGTTTCCTGAATAACTTTACCCGTCATTTGCGGTTGGGCATCGTTATTCGGGAATTATTTTGCAATGACCTGTCGTGGAGGTATTCACGGTTATATCATTGCTGTCCTTTGCGCCAAGTCTTACAAAAGAGACGAGCGCAAAAATGGAAAAAACAATTCTTACATTCAATGACCTCCCCGAGGTTGTGGCTCAGCTTCGAGACGAGGTGATGAGCCTTAGAAGCCTGCTCACCGAGCAGCACAGTGTGAATAATGCAAAGGCAGTGGACACCCATGTCCCCATGTCCGTGGACGAAGCGGCAGAGTATCTGGGTATTCCAAAAGGTACGCTCTACATGAAACTTTCGGAAGGAAGCATTCCTGCCACCAAGCCCGGAAAACGCTACTGCCTCTACCGTGACGAGCTTGACAAGTGGCTGGAATCCTCCCGGAAGAACCCCGTTCCGTTGTCCGATGAGGAACTCAGCGAGTCCTTATCCTCTTCCCACCGCCGTAAACCCAATCCCCGTAACTGGTAAATGTCATGGAAGAGGACAAGAACTATATCAGCCTGATACATGGCGACCTCACAAGGGCTGCCCAAATGCAGGACGGTATGCCGGAGAGTATCGGTGTGATGAGTATCAAGACCGCCAACAGGACTGTACTCGAAGCATCGCTGTTGCCCACGCCCCGTGCGTTGTGGGACAGTTTCTGGTACGAGGGGGAACTGTCCTGCCTCTTTGCCGATTCCAACGTGGGCAAGTCCATCCTTGCCGTGCAGATAGCCGACCGCATCGCACGGACTGACAATGTACTGTATCTGGACTTCGAGCTGTCCGACAAACAATTCCAACTCCGCTATACCGATGAACACGGAAACCTCTACACCTTTCCGGAAAAGCTGTATCGGGTATCTCTTGACTGCAATTCGCTGTTGGAAGCTGACTTTGAAGAGGCGATTATCGGCAGCATCGAGCAGATGGCGTTGCAAACCCGCTGTAAGATTTTCATCGTGGACAACCTTACCTACCTGTGCTGTGCTATGGAAAAAGGCGATGCCGCCGGACGGCTGATGATACAACTCAACAACCTCAAGAAGAGGTATGACCTGTCCATGCTTGTCTTGGCGCATACCCCCAAACGCTCTTTGGACTGTCCCATCACATCCAATGACCTTGCAGGAAGCAAACGGCTTTACAACTTCTTTGACAGCGTGTTTGCCATCGGCAAGAGTGCGCAGGACGGTGGGCTTCGCTATGTGAAGCAGTTGAAAGTGCGCTATGGCACATACTCATACGATGCGGACAATGTAATCCTCTATGAAATAGAAAAGGTGGATGCCTTCTTGCAGTTTGTGCATAGGGGCTACTCCACGGAAAAGGAGCATCTGAGGAAACTGGGCGACAATGAATCAAACCAAAGGGACTGCATGATTTTGCAGTTATCCCAATCAGGCAAGTCCGTAAGGGAGATAGCCTCACAGGTGAATTGCGGCAAGTCCACCGTCAGCCGGATAATCCAACGCAGCAAGGAGGCTAAGGATATGGCTGTCCCAAGTGTCCCACCGTCCCAACCCACAACAAGTGGGACAATGGGACAAGACGGGACAGTCGGGACAATCAAGGAAGTAAAGCAAGCGGAACTGTTTGCCGGACAAGAAAAAGGGGAGGACAAGCCATGAAAAAGCGGTATTCCCCGAAGTGTCCCAAGGTGTCCCACCGTCCCATGCCCTATGAGCCGGGACAGTGGGACAGGACGGGACAGCGGAACAATCAACGGAAAGGAGGAAAGCAATGAGCGGCTATTCTTTACAGAGATATAAAGGAACGGCAACACGGCATACCTGCCCGGGTTGTGGCGACAGACATTCCTTTGCCTATTATGTGGATGAGCAGGACACACCCCTGCATCCATCGGTCGGCAGGTGCAACCATGAAAGCAGTTGCGGGTATCACTACACCCCCAAGCAATACTTTCGGGAACACCCCGAATGTCGTGCCACAAATGATTTCTCTTCTGGTGGGCGAAGAGTGGAACAAAAGCCCAAGCAGGTATCACAGCCGGGTGCCATAGGTTACATACCACCCCATTATGTGGAGAAATCGAAAAGCGTTCACAGCAACTTCTTCCGCTTCATTTCCTCGCTCCTTACTTCCTATTACGGCAGTAAGGCAAAAGAAGTGTTGAAACGGTTGCTGGAGGAATACCGTTTGGGGGCTACCCGTGACGGGGCTGTCATTTTCTGGCAGATAGACAGCAATAACAAGGTTCGCACGGGCAAGGTGATACAGTACAATCCCGAAGACGGACACCGTATTAAGGGAGGACAGACATCGGCAGTGAACTGGATACACAGCATACTGAAAAAACAACAGGTATTGCCGGAGGAATGGCAGTTGTCCCAATGCCTCTTCGGGGAACATCTGCTGGGCGGCAATCCCGGCAAAGTGGTGGTCTTGGTGGAATCCGAAAAGAGTGCCGTAATCGGCTCATCCATATTCCCCGGCTATGTATGGCTGGCGACAGGTGGCAAGAGCCAGTTAAGAGAGGAAAAGCTACGTGTGCTGACCGGACGAACCGTGCTTCTTTTTCCTGATGCGGACGGATATGCCGAATGGAAACAACGTGCCGGAAACATGAACTTTTGCAAGGCGATTGTATCTGACATCATTGAGAAAAATGCCACTCCGAAGCAAAAGGCTGACCATATCGACATTGCCGATTGGATTATTTGCCAGATACGGGAGGGCAAACTGATGTGTACAGCCGACCACTTGGCAGAGGCTGAAAAAATCCTCCAACGGATGATGGAAAAGAATCCGCTCCTGCAAAAGCTGATAGACGATTTAGACCTTGTACTGGTTGGTGCAAGTCCAATCGGAAGCAGTGATTGAACCCTCCCTGACGGCAGGAGAGTGGAAGCCGGAGGCTGTGATACACGGACAAGGGCTTGCCCTTGATATAGCCCACTATAACTACACGCTTCGCTTCCGTAGTTGTGGGCTCTCCCGAGGGGCTGGGCTTTGCCCCGACCCACTTAGGACTTTGCCCTAAGAACCCACTCAGGGCGTTTCACCCCTGAGAACCCCGAGCAAAGAGTGACCCTCTCTTTGCAATCTCCGCTTATGGGTCAGCCCCCTAAGAACCCCTTGCGGTTATGAGCGGACAGCGGCAAACTATATTAGTCAATAACCCAAATCAAATTTTAAGAAATGGCAATAAAATCAAGCATACATATCAAGCCTTGCAACATCAAATCAAGCGGACCTCATAACCGGAGGACTGCCGAATACATGCGCAACATCGACAAATCCAAAATCTACATCGTGCCCGAACTCTCTGCCGACAACGAGCAGTGGATAAACCCGAACTTCGGCAATCCCGACCTGCAAACGCACTACGACAACATCAAACGGATGGTAAAGGAAAAGACAGGTCGTGCCATGCAGGAAAAAGAGCGGGAGCGCAAAGGCAAGAACGGAAAAATCATCAAAGTGGCAGGATGCTCACCCATTCGTGAGGGTGTGTTACTCATCAAATCGGATACCACACTGGCAGACGTGAAGAAATTTGGCGAGGAGTGCCAAAGACGCTGGGGCATCACACCGCTTCAAATTTTCCTGCACAAGGACGAGGGGCATTGGCTGAGCGGACAGCCTGAAGTGGAGGACAAGGAGAGTTTCCAAGTAGGAGAAAAGTGGTTCAAGCCGAATTACCACGCACACATTGTATTCGACTGGATGAACCACGACACGGGAAAGAGCCAAAAGCTCAACGACAATGACATGATGGAAATGCAGACTTTGGCTTCTGACATCCTCTTGATGAAACGTGGACAGTCCAAAGCCGAGACAGATAAGGTACATCTGGAGCGTAACGACTTCATCATCGAGAAGCAGAAAGAGGAGATGAACCGCCTTGATGCTACAAGGCAGTATCGGGAGTATCAGTTGGAAATGACCAATCAGAAGATGCAGGAGGCGAAAAACAGAACCAACTCTCTTATCGAGACTGCTAATCAAAAGGAACGGCAGAGTGAAGACCTTGACAGGGCTATCAAAGAAAAACGCTCCAAGCTGAACAGGGAGAAAGGTAGCGAACTTCTTGATGCCGCTGTCGGTTGGGCTACGGGCAAGTCAAAGTCCCTGAAAGGCGAAATAAAGGGCTTGCGCCATGAGATTTCCACGCATGAGGAGACCATCGAGCAGCTACAAGGCAGAATCCAAACCATGCAAAGCGACCACCACCGTGAACTGATGAAGCTGGAAGCCAAGCACCAGTCCGAACTCAACCGTAAGGAGGCGGCACATACGGAAGAAACAGCGAGACTCAAAAACCGCATTTCGTGGCAGAATCAAATTATCGGCACTCTCAGTTTCTTGTTGCTCAAAACAAGCGACATCTTCCGCAAGGCGGTAAACGGCATCATCCGTTTGGCAAGGGATTATTACAAGCCCCGTTTCGATGCGGAGCAGGTGTCGGACATCAAAAGTGCCCTTAACCTGTTCGGCGACGATAGGCAGTCGCACCAAACAGCCGGAGATTTCCTGTATATCACAGCCATACAGAAAGGTAAATTGGATAACCGGGAGCAAATCAAAGTCAGACGGGAAGTCGATAGCGTGGTGGCTGGTTATTACGACCAGCAACAGAAGAGGGGGCTTTCGATGAGAAGATAAGCAAATAGAAAATGCGAAACAGCTTTCAACGGGGTTTTCTGATGAAGGCTGTTTTACATTTGTACCACGGCTCAGTGTGGTATATTCCGAATCTTAAATGACCATAAAATCACAAATACTAAAGTTATGATTTCCGTAAACGGCATGGAGAGCCATATCCCAGTTGTGCCCAACCATTGCGGCAAAAGGACAAAAACGGGAATGAGCAGTCCTATACCTCGCAGGAATGCGAATGATATAGCCGTATTCATACGTTCTACGCTCTGATAATACCCAATAATGGCAACATTCAAAATAAAAAACGGAATTCCAATAGCATAATAAGGGAATCCATATATAGCCATCCGCCCTGCAGCGCTTGTAGGATCGAGAAATAAAGCTACCAGCAAGTTGGGAAGAAGCAAAAACAGCAACATAATGGTAATGCCACAAAATAACGAGGTAAGAAACATCAAGCGGCGTGCCTGTACCACATTGCCCCATCGACCTGCTCCGTAATTGTAACTGATAATTGGTTGCGCAGATTGAGCTACTGCATTTCCTATATTGAAGAAGAAAGGCGTATAGTAGCAGGCAATCCCGAAAGCAGCTACCCCATCATCACCCAAATATTTCATAAACATCAAGTTACCCATAAATATTAGGACTGCCAATGTTATCTCGCCCAACAGAGAAGAAAAACCAATTCGGCAATGGTATCCGATATTTCGCAAAGAGAGCAAAAGACTATTACGACTAAATTTCAAAGGAACTAATTTTAAAGTATTGGCATAGAAGAACAAATAGGCTAAAGCAATTATTCCTCCCGATATTATACTAATTGATGTGGCAATGGCAGCCCCTTTCACCCCCCAGCCAAACAGGAAAATCATAATATAGTCAAGAATTATGTTTAATGCGGCCGCTATGATATTGCACCACATGGCAACATTAGGAGAACCATCCAAACGGATGACAAATAGCCCTATGAGACTCCACATTTGAAATATAAAGCTCGGCATTAGCCAAAACAGATAATCGCTTGTTTGTGGAAGCAATGTTTCAGATGATCCTAATAAACGTGCAGACCATTCTGGAAACAGCATGGCAAACAAACATATAATGGCTGTTATTAACGTGGCGAAGACCAATGCTTGAGTGACGTTTAGTCTGGCGACCTTTGTTTTCTGCCGTGCCAGATGAATGGATACTGCAACCGAGCATCCGCTTCCAACCATCAATCCGAATCCAGAAAATATAAGGTATATCGGACATATAATGTTTACTGCAGCAACTCCATTACTGCCGACACCGTGACCGATAAAAATACCATCAATGGCAGTCATTGCTGACATTGATAAAGTGCCCAATAGAGTGGGTATAAGTAACTTACGAAACAAAGCGCCTACTTGTCCGTTGTCAAAATCAATAGAATCTCTTTTATCCATTCTTTATGTTCGTTTTTGACTGCAAAGTTAAGAATGTTTTGCCGTACAATAATGGACAAAAACTTTCCGGTTATGGTATTTTTCGATATATACTATTTATCAAAAGAAATATTTATAGTACCTTTGCATCACAAAAATAGCACAAAACATGTCCATCTCAAAGTATCAGTTGCGCCAAAAGGCTACTCCGTTTTCAATTGGAACCACAGACCTGAAAAAGAGCCGAGGGAGCTTGATGGATACCAGTGGTTGCATTGCCCTATTGGTAACTTCCGGTTATGGCATCGCAACAGTCAATTTCCAAAAACGTGTATTAAGAAAGAAGTGTTTCATCTTACTGTTCGAGGATAGTTCCTTTTCTATAGATAATCTGTCCTCCACATTCTCTGCTAATTTTGTGTCACTCTCGTATGGTTTTGTTGAAGAGGCCATTTACAAGCCACTCTCCACCAGTTTTTGGGATATTTTGGATGAACACGCTGTATTTTACACCTCAGACAGACAATGGGAATTGGTCGTTACTTGGTGGAAACAGGTGGAGTGGATAAATAACATAGAGAACAGAAAATGCCAAGAGGAAATGTTGAAAAACAATATCCGTAATCTGTTAGTGGCTGTCGATATGGAATTTACGCGTAATTCCGAAAAAGTTTTATGTGCAGAAAAAAGCCACGCATGGATGTTGCTAAACCGCTTTTTCAATTTGGTGGCGTTGCACTGCCATGAAGCCAGAGATGTGAAGTATTATGCTGATAAACTTGCCATAACCACAGTTTATCTATATAAGATATGCAGGGGTAACTTGGAGCTATCTCCCAAAGACGTAATCAATAAACAAGTCATTATGGAAATGAAGTCTTGTCTTGCCAATACAGATATGTCTGTCAAGGATATTGCATCCGCATTGCATTTTGAGGATATATCCTATATGTGTCGTTACTTTCGGCGATTGACAGGGGTATCTCCTATGGGCTACAGAAAAGCGTCTAGATAATAACTTTTAAAGTTATCATAGGTTCGTTACAACCATTCTTTTTATCTTCAAAATGAATACTTCCCCTGTATTTGCAATCTAATGACAAGGAATATAGGACAATATCAAACAAAATATAGTACCTTTGCAGAGGCTTAGACAATGAGCCAAAATAGAAGTGGAATATCGGAAACAAACTGCACCGAAAAAGAAGAAACCGCTCGTATTGATACTACGAATAAGTTAATAATCAATAAAAGTGTTAAATCTTCACCCTTTAGAATATACCCTTAAAGGTTACGACCATATTTCTGACTTATTACTTGCAAATTATTGAGTAATAACTGGTTGTGAATACATATTAAAAAAATTACAGCGTGTACGAACTCACCAGGAAATTCGTACACGCTGTTGTTTTTTAATACGAAGCACTGGCTTTGATACCTGCTTCTTCTACGAGTCTTGCTATGCGGTCTAATTCTTCCTTAGTCGCTTTTTTAAGCTTTTGGTCGGGAGTTTCCCTATCGATGGTATAAATCATTACCTGGCGGGGATTTATTTGCTTGACCACTTCCAGCCAGGGAAGTACGTATTTATCGGAGGTGTTATCCACATCTTTTCCGTCTTCCGTGGTACCTTTCATGAAAATAGTCTGAATAATCAGGTTTCCTTTGAATGCTTTCAAGCCTTCAATGATGTTTTCTACCTCATAGTGTCCGGTAGGACGGTCCACTGCCCGGATGTAGTCCATGTCCACGGTATCCAGTTTCAGAATGTTGTTGTCTATTTTGTTAAGTGCGGCAAACACTTTCGGGTTGTGGATAAGAGTAGCATTGCTCAGTACGCTGACTTTGGCATTGGGGAAATATTTGTCGCGCAGGGCCAGTGTATCTTCAATAATCTCTGGAAAATAAGGATTGGCAGTCGGCTCTCCGTTGCCGGCAAAAGTCAGTACATCTGGAAAAGGACCGTTTTCTTTCATCTCGGCCAGACGCTTTTCGAGTGCTTCACGTACGGCTTCACGTGTCTGTACCTTTTGTTTGGGACGGAAATCCTTGTTGTATCCACATTCGCAATAGATGCAGTCGAATGTACAAAATTTACCGTCTCCCGGAAGCAGGTTGATTCCGAGGGATACGCCGAGTCGGCGGCTATGGACGGGGCCGAATATAGGGGCCGGATAAATAATGGTTGACATAAGCGTTACAAATTATCTTCCTCTTACAATTTTTTTGATGTCATTCAGTTTGTTCAGAGCTTCCAGCGGTGTCAGGTTGTTTACATCCAGGTTCAGAATCTCATCCCTGATCTGGCAGAGTACGGGGTCATCCAACTGAAAGAAACTGAGCTGTATTCCGTCGGATGCAGCCTGTTTACTGGGCTGTCCTTTGGCTGAAATACCTTCCTGACGGTTTTCCGCTTCCAACTGATGTAATATTTCGTCGGCACGTTTGACAATGGATTTCGGCATACCGGCCATCTTGGCTACGTGGATACCAAAGGAGTGTGCACTTCCGCCTCTTTCCAGCTTACGAAGGAAAATGACTTTGTTGTCCACTTCTTTGACCGATACGTTGTAATTCTTTATGCGTTTGAACTGAGCTTCCATGTCGTTCAGTTCATGGTAGTGCGTTGCAAAAAGGGTACGTGCGCGGGCTTTCTTGTGCTCATGAATATGCTCCACGATAGCCCATGCAATGGAAATACCGTCGTAGGTGGAAGTTCCTCTTCCTAATTCATCAAAAAGCACCAGGCTTCTCGGAGAAATGTTGTTGAGGATATTGGCTGCCTCGTTCATTTCGACCATGAACGTAGATTCTCCTACAGAAATGTTGTCGCTGGCACCTACACGGGTAAAAATTTTATCTACAAGGCCGATGTGCGCACTTTCGGCAGGGACAAAGCATCCAATCTGCGCCATCAGGGTGATGAGGGCAGTCTGTCGGAGCAAAGCCGACTTACCGGCCATGTTCGGTCCGGTGATAATGATGATTTGTTGCTCTTCCGTGTCGAGATACACATCGTT
>OGLU01000155.1_pt1 | contig 12116 bp, 10 predicted proteins | sample 1572971 | NCBI WGS metagenome assembly OGLU01 (sample SAMEA2581987, study PRJEB24529) | metagenome | biome: Human gut stool | place: China | collected 2011 | reverse complement strand
GGAGTTACCTGAAAGTTATCCGGATGAAAGTATTACTTATTATCGTGATGCAGTGTTTAATTACGTGAGCCAACGATATGGTGGAGTGGCATAATCCCTTCCCGGATTTCATCTGCTTCAATTTTTTTAAAGAGGATTTATATGCTGGAGCCGTTATTACCCAAGGATTTAACTGAAAAAGATGCAGCTTTTAAAACTGTAGAAGAGTTGCATGAAGTTATTGATAAAGCTCTCGATGAGGGAGAAATAAAAAACATTGCTCTTACCGGACCTTTTGGGTCAGGTAAGAGTTCTGTTCTTCAGACATTGCGTAAGAGATATAAGGAGTTTGAATACCTTCCTATTTCTTTGGCAACTTTACGTTCGGAGGAGGAGGAAAGTGATGGGGAGGAAGAGGTTCAGGAGGGTATTCAAGAAAACTCTGGGCAGCCAAAAGGTAATGAAAGTAAATCTTCAAATGGGTATAGTTGCCATAAATCTGAGAAGCAAGTTGAAAAATTAAACAGAAGGATAGAATACAGTATCCTACAGCAATTGATTTATCGCGAACGAACATCCACTGTCCAGAACTCACGGTTTAGAAGAATTGTCCATATTGAGGAAAATCGGTTGAGAACTTATGCTTGGTTTGTCATTGGATTAATATTGGCTATAATTGTGGTATTCTTTCCTAATTTTGGAGATGTCCGGTCATTATTAATTTCATACGGACTTGGCAGGTTTCTTCCCTTTCTGAAACTATCTGGCTTTGCATTTATTCTGTATATTATTTATTTGAGTGTCAAGAGTTTTGTGAAATCATATTGTAACTCAAAGCTGAATAAGTTGAATTTAAAAGATATGTATATTGAGATTGAGGAGGAAAATTCAATCTTTAATAAACATCTTGATGAAATACTTTACTTTTTTCAGGTTACAAAATATAATGTGGTTATTATTGAAGATTTGGACAGGTTTGGAACATCTGATATATTTCTTAAGCTTAGAGAGTTGAACCAGCTTATTAATGAATCTAAGATAGTAGGCAGAAATGTAGTGTTTGTATATGCTGTAAAAGATGATATGTTCATAAATGAAGAGCGTACAAAATTCTTTGATTACATAACTACGGTTATACCTGTTATTAACCCATCAAACTCTAAAAGTAAACTTAAAGAAGCACTTGAAAAAGTTGGAGTAGAGAATGGAGTCATAAAAGATGGAGATTTAGCAGATATGGCATTTTTCATTCAAGATATGCGTATATTGACTAATATCGTGAATGAATTTTCTCAGTATAAAGAGAAGCTTACAGAAAAAGGGCAAAAGCTAAATTTGACAAAGTTATTGGCTATGATAGTTTATAAAAACTATCATCCTAAAGACTTTGCAATGCTTCACAGACGAGAGGGAAAAGTTTATAGCTGCATAAAGGCAAAACCATTATTTGCGAAGTTTGCCTTGAATGAGATTGAATTAAAAGAAAAAGAATTAGAAAAAGAGTATCAAGAATATTTAAGAGTAAGACATTTAAATGAAGAAGATTTACGCTTCTTATTTTTATGTAGAATAAAAAATTCAAGTATTTATAAACTTATTGATTTATTTGTAGATGGAAGCTATTATACAATTGAACAGATTTCAAAAGATGAAGAGCTTTTCAATAAATTGATATCTGAAAAGAAAATAAGCTATCAGCATAGGGATTATTGGGGAAGTATATCTAAACATTCAGAAGAAATAAATTGGAATAATATTGATAATGCTTCAAATTATACACCGAGATTAAAAGTTTTAAGAAAGTCAGAAGAAGAATTTGAAAAAAAGAGAGCAAGGCTCCATAGAGCAAAACTTAATGTACAGAGATATAAATTGAATACACTTATAAGTCACTATAAGCAAGGAAACAGTGAAACATATAAAAAGATAGAGCTTTCTGAAATGATGGATGTCTTTATCCGTAGAGGTTTCATAGATGAAGAGTATTATGATTATATTTCATTCTTCTATGAAGGTATGGTTTCTTTGTCTGACAGGGAATTATTGCTCTCTATCAAAAGAGATATAAAAAAAGAATACTCTTATCATATTGATAAAGTCGAAAACTTTGTAAAAGAGCTTCTTCCATATATGTTCGAAACAAAGGCTATCCTAAACAATGATCTATTAGACTATGTAGCATTGTTTCAAGGGGAATATTTTAACCAAATGATGTACATATTAGAAATAGATAATGCTCCACTTGATTTTCTCGCTCAATATTATCTTTATGGTAAGGAACAGAAATTGGTTTATGAACATTATATAAAATGGAATGAGAAACAAGCATGGATTAATATAGAATTATGGAAAGATGATATTGAAAAGAATATTTTAATAGAAGGTTGGCTTAAATATTCAAAGAGCCTCTGTGAAGAAGCTAGAACATGGCTAAATAATCATTATGAATTTCTAACTGACAGGTTCGAGAATATAGGCAAAGAACGGTGCTTGGATTTAGTAAAAAACTCTGAATTTAAGGTGCTTAATGATAAGAATTTGGAACTTCTTAAACGCTCAATAGATAACCTGGCATACGAGATTAATAGTTATAATTTGTGCTTTATAGTAAATTATCTATGTAATGATTTACATGTAAAAGAAGGAAATTTAAATCTAAGCAGAATTAGGGATACAAAATACAGCATATTTATAGAACATATTGAAAACAATATAGATAAAGCTATAATGTACTTCTCGAAAGATTGTAAAGATGAAACGAAAGATTCAATTCTTTTCATTTTGAATAGCGAGAAGATTAAGATTAATGATAAGACGAGCTATTTAATAGAGCAAGAGGAGCAGTTAGATGATGACTGCAATATCGATACCGATGAATTGAAAACGCTTGCATATAGTTTGTTTTTAATCAATCCTACATGGACGAATGTTGTTTCATACTATAATAATGAGAATAAAGAGGAGGACATTCTAATAAAATATATTGAGCATTTCTCTGATAAACTGAGAAGCCAAAAGATTGAAGAAGATAACAATATATATTCGTCATTGGGAACTTACCTATTGGGAACAACCAAACTTACTATTGGTACGTACTCATCCATTATAAGGTCCTTCCGGACTGAATTTAAAGGATACAATGGACTAAGAAAATTGGATCGAGACAGATTACTGTTGTTATTGTCTCATAATATGCTACCATTCAATGAAGAGAACACTAATGTTTTGAAGGAAACAGGTATGTATGCTGATTACTTAATAAAATATCATAAACAACTATTAGAAAATCTATTAGTTTCGTATATATCTAACAGTGACGTTGTATATAAACTGCTATCTTCGAATGTATTTACTTATGAAGAAAAGAAGAGAATAATTACCATCACCCCAAAGGACTTACTTGTTAGGTCTGACAGAGTAGCAGATATTGTTTTGAATGTAATACTAAATACAGATTTAAAAGACATAGATGAAGAAACAATAATAAAAATAGTAGGAAGTGCTTCTGATGAATCATCTAAGGTATATATTATTTTGCTGCTTATAAATGAATATAATTATGATAACAGTAAAATAATTGAGTTGTTAAGATTGTTGGGAGATAAATATGCAGACATAGCAGACAAATCTAAACGTCCTGCTTTGGAGAAGACGAGGTGGAATATTAAATTAGCTGAAGCACTCAGATATAAAGGGTTTGTATTTTCTGTAAAATGGTATAAGAATTCTTCTAAAGAAAACTCGGATTGACGTATAAAGTTTATGAGCGATATATGACTTTTATAAATTCTATGTGTAGATTTAAATTATAATTATTAGACGAAATATGAATAGTAAATATATAAAAAGTAGAACACTTGAAATTGATGTACCAGAAAAGAGTCCGTTCGAAAATGATAAGTTGGAAAGAGAAAAAACTGCAACAATCCTTACTGATATAGTTTCATTTTATGGTCAAAGCGGTTGTGTTATGGCTTTGAACGGTGAATGGGGAGCAGGTAAGAGTACTTTTGTAAGAATGTGGAAACAGTCATTAATCAATAATGGATTTAAAACATTATATTTTAATGCATGGAATTCAGATTATACCGATGATCCGTTATTAGCTATGGTTTCAGAGCTTAGAGAATTGTCCCCCAACAGTGGTAAAATAAACTCTATAGCAGGGAAAGCTGGTCGTATAATGGGAAGAGTTCTTATCTCAGCATCTAAAGGCTTAGTTAAAAAAGCAACAGGCGTTGATTGTGATGATCTTTTAAACACAGCTTTAGATACTACAGAAGAGATTGGAGAAGAATATCTGAAGAAATTTGAAGAGCAAAAAACAACGGTAGAAGAATTTAAAGTTGAAGTGGAACATTTTGTAGCGGATAATGCTACAGAAAAGCCGGTAGTATTCTTTGTCGATGAATTGGATAGATGCAATCCACACTATGCCGTTGCCGTATTGGAACGCATAAAGCATTTATTTGATATACCAAATATCATATTTATTTTAGCCATAAACAAGAAAGAGTTATGCAATGCAATACAAGGATATTATGGTTCAACAAATATCAACTCAGAAGAATATCTTCGAAGATTTATAGATATTGAATATACACTTACCAAACCTAATATGGAAGTTTATTGTAATCATCTTTATAATGAGTATGGATTTGCTGAATTCTTTGAAAATGAAAATCGTAAGCGATATTTTAGAGGTGACAGAGAAGTAGAATCTTTTAAAGCGATGACTATAGCGATAAGTAATTCAGAACAAGTAAATCTTCGTCAGATAGAAAGGGTTTTTGCTTATGCTCGATTAGCCTTGATGCAGTTCAAAGAAAATAATTTTGTACTTCCTAATATTTATTTTCTACTGTGTTTCTGGAAAGTAATGAATCCTGATTTTTATAATAAAATACGAACAAAGGAATTGTCAAATCAAGAGCTTTTGAGTCACATTGAAAGGATTTTGCCTAAGAAATTATTGATTACTGACAAATATCAAACCAGGAATAGAGGTATATATTATACAATAGCAAGTCTTATTTACTGTTATGATATTACAACAATAGATGGAAGAGGTGTGAGAGAACGTACAATAGAGTTTATACGAAATGAGGAAAAACGGAAAAATGAATTTACGTTTACAACATTAATTCTTGATAAAGATTTGTTTGATGAGGCTCTAAATTGGTACTGTAATGAAAATCATAGTAGGGAATATGAGGGTGGATTAAGTTTCATATTTAACAGAATAGATTTATTGGAAAGATTTGAGATATAAGAAGTATAGTGATATTTACAGTTTTTCATGTGAATCTTACTCTATACTAACTATCAATTTTATATTGTTGCTTTAGATAGATCTTTACTAATGATATAAAGAGCCATGCAAATACCGCAATCACAAACACTTACCACCCGATGCCTTAGTCGGATATTTGATACCACTTCGGCTACTTATAAGTTCTTCTGGTTCTTGGCCATCTTGCAGATACATGCCCGTACGGAGAATTTACATATAAATGTATGGGATATTGTAATTCGTATGGTGGCCAATGCCTGGTATCCGATACATTATTTCAGACTGTCATTTGGGAAAAACGATTCTTTGTTTGATATTGTCACCGAATTGCAGAAAGAGACACAGATACCGATTGATGCGAGTTGCGAGGAGGTTATCGGACAGCTTCAGGAAAGGCTGAGAGATAAACAGGTAAAGAGTAGACTGGGTAAGCTTACTACGTATGTACCTTACTGTTTTCTGTATCCCTGGATAAATGCTACAAATAACAGTCGTGAAGTTATGTGGCGTTCTCAAAGTTTTGAAAACGGATGTCTTTATTCCATCTATAAAGAGAAAGCGGATTTTTATATCGAACTTAATCCGGTGTGGGATGAATATCTGCATACGCATTACAAGATTCTGATGGATTTCACTTATTGGAACTTAATGCAGTTTCTGCAAGCGAGGAATCCCAATGTGCCGGCTATTTCCAGTAAGCTAATCAGGCCGGAAAGCAGGAGTTCTCTGGCAAACCAGCATCGCTATTGGAATAAGGTGATACAGATAGGAGGGCCTGTACGCTGCATTTACACAGGTCATGAGTTGCATCCTTCCGATTATGAGTTGGATCATTTCATTCCTTGGAGTTTTGTTTCTCATGATTTACTCTGGAATCTGATACCTGCTGATGGCAGTATCAATTCTTCCAAAAGTAATTGTCTGCCGGACTTGGATATTTATCTGCCTAAATTAGCTAAATTGCAGCATCATTCTTTGAAAGTCTCTATACAGGCGAATTATCAGCCAATTATTCTGGAAGATTTTCTGTCTTTAGGATATACTCCAAAAGAGTTTGTCCTGATGAATGAGGAAGAGTTTCTAGAGGTGTATAGGCGTACTTTCGGACCAATGCACCAAATAGCCTTGAACATGGGATTTGAAACCTGGAAATACTAAATATTATGGAACCTGAAAAGATAAACCATCCTTACCTCACCGCCATCAAGCGTACGAGTCTTTCTGTACCCACCCGTTACCTGCTTCAACATAATCTGTTGAAAGGACGTATTCTGGACTTTGGGTGTGGGTATGGCTTTGATACAGACGAGTTGAAACGTCAGGGGTATGACATCACGGGGTACGACTATTATTATCGTTCTGAGTATCCAGACGGGAAGTTTGATACCATTTTGTGCAACTATGTGCTGAATGTACTGGAACCATACGCACAGGCGGAAGTGATGATGAATGTCACGAACCTTCTTGCTTCTACGGGAACGGCCTTTTTTGCCGTACGTCGTGACCTGACGGAAGAAGGATTCAGGTTGCATGCCATTCATCGCCAGTACACCTATCAGTGTAATGTGCGGCTGCCTTTCCAGAGTTTGGAACGTAATTCGAGCTATGAACTTTATCAGTATCAGCATTTCAATAAGTTGCCCCGGAAGGAAGGGGAGGTTTGTCCTTTCTGCCGTCTGTCGCGAAGAGTGGAAATTATTTGTGAGACGGCTACTTGTGTGGCGTTCTATGACGGTTATCCGGTATCGCCTGGTCATGCACTGATTATCCCCAAGCGGCATGTGGCTTCTTACTTCGACCTGACTAATCACGAACGGGAGGCCATGAATGTGGTGCTTCAGTACGTGAAGCAGAAGGTAGACGAGCGATACCATCCGGACGGATACAATGTGGGTATTAATGTGAACGAGGCGGCTGGACAGTCGGTCTTTCACGTACACATGCACCTGATTCCGCGCTACAAGGGCGATGTGCCTAATCCGAAAGGTGGGGTAAGAGGTGTGATTCCGTCAAAACAGAGCTATGATGCCAACAAGGAGCTTTCTTCGCCTGCTCAGCCGGAGAGTAAATAGTTTGGGGATTTGCATATAATTCTCTAAATTCGCATAAATAGATTCTGAATCATGAATATTTTATATTACCCTGAAATTAATATACCGAGAACAGAGTGGGCTATTCGTGCTTTTTTGTATTATGATGAGGTAGCGGCGATTGTTCCATATAAATATAATATGGAACCGGACTCTTATGAGCCTTTTATGCGGGAAGTTCTCGTCAATGAATTGGTTACACCTATTGATCCGATGATGAATTTACGGCATCAGGAGCAAATTCAGGAGCTTTTTCAGCAATATGTTACTTCGCATAGGAGAAGTTTAGAACAAAGAAAAGGCTTTTTTCATCGAACGAGGAATCTGAAAGGGTCTAAACTTCATGAAGGTAAATTTAGTCATTCTTTGTATCGTTTTTTAGAGGAATTAGGTTTAGCAAAATATGATAAGAATGGTTGGTATGATGTAGAGCCTCATACAGCCGATGATTTGATGTACTATTTGGCTTCTGTGTTGGCTAATACTATGGATTATAGATTGTCTACAGACCAGATGTCATATTCATTTTCAACCACATACATTCATACTCCCGAATATGAAATTCGTCATCAGAACAATCGGAGAAATTGCATCTTGAAAGAATTAATACCTGTTCCTGGAGAGTATGATCTTAGAAAAATCAGGCATTTTAAGGAAACACATCGTGAACTTTTAAGGACATTCAGGAACCATGTCGAGGAAATAGCTTTGGATGCCACAATCTTGCCTGAATCTGAACTTTTCTCTATAAAACTAGACCAGTTACGGCAAGAGAAGGAAGAGATTTCTGCAAGGATGAATGAATCTCATTTGGGTAATATTATATTGGGTAAAATTTGTGGGGTAATCTCTCCGATGTCAGGAGTATCCTCTTTATTGAATGCGATATATAATGCGTGTCATGTAGAGCGTCCGGATTATAATTGTCAAGGAATGAAATATATTGTTCTTGCTGAAAGAAATCTAATACGGAGATAATGCGTATATTTTGAAGTAAGGATAGTGATGTTATTATAATATTTAAGACTGATTCTGTAATGCATTGGTGAGGGCGAATTACAAGAATGCACAGAAAGGTATTGATTATACACCTATATATTTGGAGCGTTTTTTCCGGAATCTGTTATTGGGAGACCAATAAGACTTGCGCAATCGTTATCTTCATATTACTCCTTCTGCTGAATGGAAGAACCAACCTAACTTGACAGAAACCTTGAAAACAGGACAAGTTACCCATTAGGTAATTCGGAGCACCGGATAAAATTTTTTTTCATATTCCCCTATATGGCATATCTCCAGGTGTATATTTGACATACATTATGAAAATCATTAAAAGAAAAAATGTATGGAAGAGAATTTAGATAAGCTATTCGATTATAGACCGCTGATTCCGGGAAGTGGACGTTTTGCATCTATAGTGGGCATTGGCGGGGGAGCAGGTCGTGTGGTAGAGCAGATGCGAAAATGCTGTCTGCCTGATGTGCAACTGTATGCGTTTGGCATGAATCGGAAGGAAATGGATGAGTTGTCCTTGTGCGGCAAATACCTGATTGGACAGGAAGGACTGGGCAGCGGTAAGGACCGTTGAGAGTGTATTAAGGGGCAGACTTGTGGCGGTGTTTGTGGTATGCCTTGGTGGAGGAACAGGAGAGGGGTGCGTCAGGTTTTTCCTGCAGAAGGCCAGAGAGGTGGGAAACAAGGCAATCATTCTGGTGGTAACGATTCCCCATTCGTCGGAGGGAGCGGAAAAGCGGAAGAATGCTTTAGGTTTGCTGAAAGCGTTGGAACCGATGGCAGACGCTCTTTATACAGTGGATTATGATGACTCCTGGTATGCCACACTTACGGAAGTGTATCAGGAAGCGAACCGGAAGATAATCGAGTTTACGGACTTGCTTTTGGGAATGGTGCTTCGTCGTTGCATGATTACCTTCGACTTTAATGATTTCAGGACTTTTCTGCGGTTTCCGACTCCTTCTAAACACGTCGACTTTTTTATGCTTGCCGGTAACCTGGATGAGGAAGGAAGTGAAGGACTGGTGGAAGAAGCTGCCGGCGAAGTATTCGTCTACAGATGAGGTGGCGATGGCTGTGTTCTCAATAGAAAATGCGGACTGGTCGGACGACAAGGAAACGACGGAGGACGTGGTGCACGAATGTTTTTTACAGCTGCCGCCCGACGCGGAGGGTAAATGGGGGATATACCCGGATGAGACGCTTCCGCCGCATCAGTTCAGGTTGCGTGTTTTCACTAAATGCAAGAGATAATATGGCTTAATGTATGATTGCAGAAAAGGAGGAAAGACAATGAAATCAACCACTAAAAAGAATTTAATTCGTATCTTGATGATAATCTTAGCGGCTGTATGGGTCATTCATTTTGTGGTCTGTATGTGTGTGGGAACGCCGTCGGAACGGTGGATGAGGATTTGGTGAACATAACGTGATATTTATGTTATGAGAATTCTTCAATTATCAGATACTTTCAACGGGGCCTTGCCGGACAACTGTAACAGGTTGTGCCGCCGACCTCGGTTGTTTGCTTTATAAAGTCTGCAGCGGGCGTATCAGAACTCTTTCGTTTCTTGCGTTTGTTGCAGGATGGTTTTTCCGTTGTGCTGTACTTTTAGGGTAGCTTTGTCGCCCATGGTCACCACATAGCAGTAGCTGCCTTTTGAGAAGAGGAAGGTGTTGTCCTTTTCTACGCCATGAATAGATGCGCAGGCATTTGTCGGCTGAAGTGGCGATGGTGACGTATTCCTTTTCGATACTTCGGGTGAAAGGGTAGGAGAAGGTGGCAGTATCAGAAAGTACCCAGTTGACCAGGCCTTCATGGGAAGGTCCGAAAGAAATTTCCAGGGCTTCCTCTTCTGATTTTGCCTGGGAATCCTCGAGCATTTTGAGCTCTTTCTTTTCCATGTCTTTCATTTTTTCCGTCTGAGCTGTACGGGATGGCTTGCATGCAGAGATTGTTACAAAGGAAAACAGCGACAGATATAGTAATGAATAAGCTTTCATGTTTTTACGGGTTGGGTGTGTATTGGGGGGATAAAGATACTACTTTTTCAGCTGATTCCATACGGTTTCTACCCACCGGTGGATATTCTCCCGGGCGACTTCCGGACGGATGGCTTCTGCAAGAGGCATACCGTCGGGCGTAAGGCTGTCCACTCTGCTGAATCCGGCATTCAGTAGGGACTCGGCATCGCTGGCTTTTCCGGCTACCAGCCAGACGGGAACCTGATGTGCCTGTGCCCGTCGCATTACTCGTTCGGGAAGCTTGCCCATGAGTGTCTGACGGTCGGCATGTCCTTCACCGGTAATGACGAGGTCGGTATGTGTCAGGAGGGTGTCGAATTCGCAGAGGTCGAGCAGGAGGTCGGCACCCGATTGGGTGGTAGCCTGAAGATATTGCAGGAAGGCGTATCCCAGTCCGCCGGCAGCTCCGGCACCAGGTTGGAAGGATGCGTCTCTGCCCATGCGTCGGGCAGATTCTTCGGCGAATTGACGGGCGCGTCGGTCCAGTTCTTCCACCATCGCGGGAGTGGCTCCTTTCTGTGGGGCGAAGATGTGAGCGGCGCCTTCCGGTCCGTAGAGCGGATTACGTACATCGCTGGCCAGTATGAAGTGGCAGTCGGACAGGGAACCTTTCAATACGTCTTCTATCGTGCCGCCGGGAGTCAGGGAGTCGGTCAGGCCCTGAAGCATGCCTTTTCCGGCATCGCTCGTACCGCTTCCGCCCAGTCCGATGAGGAAGCGCCGGCATCCGTGCCGTACGGCGTGTGCCACGAGTTCGCCTACGCCGTAGGTGGTGGCCACTAACGGATTGCGTTCCTCGGCAGACAGGTACGTCAGTCCGCAGGCTTGCGCAGTTTCAATGACGGCGGTTCCATCGGGAGCAATGCCGTAGCAAGCGGTGACGGGACGCATCAGCGGGTCGTGTACTTTCGCTTGGAGAAGTTGCCCGTGGAGGGCGGTGATAAAGGCCGGAAGCATCCCTTCACCTCCGTCGGACATGGGGAGGGAACGGACTTCTGCCCCGCGGGCGGTGAGGGCCTGCGAGAAGGCGGCTTCCACTTCTTCGGAAGAAAGGCAGCCTTTAAAGGAATCGATGGCGAGCAGGATTTGCATGAGTGTGGTGTTATAATATTTCTCTGGCTATCCACGCGCAGGCTTCAGCATCGGCTAGTGCGTGGTGATGGTTTTCCAGGCGGTATCCGCAGGCTGCGGCCACGGTGTGTAACTGGTGGTTGGGGAGCTCCGGAAATACTCTGCGTGCCACGCACAGGGTGTCATAAAATTCATAGTCGGGATAGTCCATCTGATGGACGATCGGCTGGGATCTAGTATTGGAATATACTGTTGCCGCTACTACCGTCAGTATCAGCTGGAGCAGATATCTCGTTGTTTTTCTGGAAGGAGTGGGGATAAATATCCCCCATGCACTTGCTGCTTGTCCCTGGGACGGAGGTATTGTGAATATACCGGCCGCACTGATTGTAGTGCTGATGAGTATTTTTCTGATTCGTGGAACAGAAGGAAGTTCTATCTTTAACGGCTTCATTGTGTTCCTGAAAGTGGCAGTGATTCTTATTTTCGTTGTATTAGGATGGAAATACATTAATGCAGAGAATTATGTTCCTTATATCCCTGCCAATACTGGTACTTTAGGCGAGTTCGGATTCTCGGGTGTATTGCGTGGAGCAGCGATTGTATTTTTCGCCTTTCTTGGTTTTGATGCCGTAAGTACAGCC
>OGLU01000154.1_pt1 | contig 12157 bp, 9 predicted proteins | sample 1572971 | NCBI WGS metagenome assembly OGLU01 (sample SAMEA2581987, study PRJEB24529) | metagenome | biome: Human gut stool | place: China | collected 2011 | reverse complement strand
CGGCGACCACCGAGATCTACACTCTTTCCCTACACGACGCTCTTCCGATCTGTCCTGGCATTTTGAGTTGAGGTGCCAGGACTTCTTTTTTTGCCTTTTTCCTTGAAAAGGGTTATTTGTGCTGCATGGCCTGTTGGCTAAAAGGTCTTGCAGTTTCTGTTATATTGTGGTTATTGTTCAACTCCAAGAACTGGGTACCTGTCCACCACAATATATTCATGACGATTACAGCCAATATAATGGTGAAAGCTGTAATTTTTGCTTCCAGCTGTTTACTGGAAATTCTTTTTGAATTTTCTTTTCCCATCTCGGTACTGTTCACTAACCTTATTTTTTCCATATAGTAATTATAGTCTTATTGTTTCTTGTTGTTTGTATAATAAATGAAACATAGATGTAATTACTGCATGGAGATGATAAATTTTTTCAGAAAAAGTTGTGACTTTTTGTTTTACGCGGTTAGGAATGGTCTCAGTACTTCCTAAAAAGTACCGTAGTACTGCCGGGGAAGTACTTCAGTACTTGCTTGAAAGTACTATAGTACTTCTTAAGAAGTACTGGGGTGAATAAGGCATTGTAAACTAATTTGTTAGTTTACGTAAACTGTCTTGAAGTACTTTTCGAACAACTCTTTCGCTTCGTCCAATTGAACTTGCGTGTTGAGTTTCACATCCTTCAACTGATAGTCCAGTTTCATAGCTTCGTATTTGTGTACGCCTAAGGTGTGATAGGGAAGTATTTCAACCCGTTCAATCATGCGATAATTTTTGAAATGTTCACCAAGTGCTTCTATGTCTTCTTTAAAATAACTGTATTTCTGTACCAATACATAGCGCAGCCAGAACGGTTTCTGATTTTCTTCAAGCCAAGCAGCAGTTTTCAGGGTTTGTGCATTGCTTCTGGCAGTGAGTGCTTTATGGCGTTCGTCATTAAATTCTTTTACGTCAAGCAGAACGAGGTCTGCCAGCGAAAGCAGTTCCTTTACATCTTCGTTCCAGATTCCTCCATTTGTGTCCACGCAGATATGAATGCCCGCTTCTTTCAGCATGCGGAATAAGGGAACCAAGGCTTTGGCCTGAAAAGTCGGTTCTCCTCCACTAAAAGTAATACCTCCTTTTTTCCCGAAAAAAGGTTTCTGACTTACAGCCATCTTGAGAATCTCTTCGGGAGCGGTTTCTTTACTTTCTCCTTTGGCGTCAATGGTATCGGGGTTGGCACAATAAAGGCATCGGAAATTACAGCCTTGCAAGAAAACAACGAGACGTATTCCCGGACCGTCGTAAGTGCCTAATGATTCGTATGAATGTACTCTAATCATGATAGGATAAAAATAATAGACACAAACTACCAGACTGAAATCCGGGTAGTTTGTGTCCAGTTAAAATTATATACTCTTTATGCAAGAATTACATGCGTTCGTGGAAGCTGCGTGAAATTACTTCCAGCTGATGCTCACGGCTCAGTTTGATGAAGTTCACTGCATAACCAGATACACGAATTGTCAGCTGAGGATATTTTTCCGGATGCTCCATGGCATCTTCCAGCATTTCCCGGTTCAATACGTTTACGTTCAGGTGGTGTGCACCTTTCACGAAGTAACCGTCCATCATCGTTACCAGGTTCTCGATACGGTTTTCCATATCTACTCCCAAAGATTTCGGTACGATAGAGAAGGTGTTACTGATACCATCCTGTGAGTCGCGGTAGCGCAATTTAGCTACAGAACTCAGAGAAGCAATGGCACCGTTCTTGTCGCGTCCGTGCATCGGGTTGGCTCCAGGAGCGAATGCCACACCTTTGGCACGGCCATCGGGAGTTGCACCGGTTTTCTTACCATACATCACATTTGAAGTAATGGTCAGGATAGACAAGGTCGGTTTGGCATTCTTGTAAACCGGCAATTTCTTCAGCTCTTCGTCGAAGTAGTAAATCAAGTCTACAGCCAGGTGGTCTACACGGTCATCGTCATTTCCGAAGCAAGGGAATTCACCTTCGATGTCGAATCCTTCTGTCAGTCCGATGTCGTTACGACGAGCTGTTACCTTCGCATGCTTGATGGCAGAAAGTGAATCCACAGCGATAGACATACCTGCTACACCGTAAGCCAGGTTGATGACCGGATCAGTATCTACGAAAGCCATCTGAGCCTTTTCGTAATAATACTTGTCGTGCATGTAGTGGATGATGTTCATGGCTTCGTTGTACACGCGTGCCATTTCTTTCAGCACTTTCTTATAGTTGGCAAGCACTTCTTCAAAGTTCAATACATCACCGCTCAATGCCGGAATATCCTTCACCATCAGTGTACCGGTGTTTTCACAGCGTCCGCCGTTGATAGCCAGCAGCAATGCCTTGGCCAGGTTACAGCGTGCACCGAAGAACTGGATGTGACGGCCGATGTCCTGATAAGATACACAGCAAGCGATACCGTAGTCGTCAGAGTTACGTACTTCACGCATCAGGTCGTCGTTCTCGTACTGGATAGAAGATGTATCGATAGAAACCTGTGCACAGAAGTTCTTGAAACCTTCCGGCAGTTCCGGGCTCCACAGCACGGTCAAGTTAGGTTCTGGTGAAGGGCCGAGGTTGTACAATGTCTGCAAGAAACGGAATGAAGTCTTGGTTACTTTTGTACGTCCGTCGTTGAAGCGTCCACCGATGGATTCTGTAACCCATGTCGGATCACCGGCAAAGATGTCAGTATAAGCCTGCATACGCAAGTGGCGTACCATACGCAGTTTGATGACAAACTGGTCAATCAATTCCTGAGCGTGTGCTTCATCAATCAGGCCATGAGCCATATCGTATTCAATATAGATATCCAGGAAAGACGATACGTTACCCAATGACATGGCAGCACCATCCTGTTCTTTTACAGCAGCCAGGTAAGCCATATATACCCACTGAACAGCTTCCTGCGCATTGTGAGCCGGACGTCCCAGTTCAAGACCGTATTGCTCTCCCATGACCTTGATTTCCTTCAGCGCCTTAATCTGCTCAGCTACTTCTTCGCGAAGGCGGATACGGGCATCGGTCATTGGGCCTGTCAGATGACGTAAATCATTCTGTTTAGCTTCAATCAGTCTGTCCAGACCGTACAGTGCCAGACGACGGTAGTCACCGATGATTCGTCCACGTGCATAGTTGTCAGGAAGTCCTGTCAAGAAACCAAGTGAGCGGAAAGAACGGATTTCTTCTGTGTATGCATCGAAAACCCCATCGTTATGAGTTTTGCGATAATGAGTGAAAATATCTTTAACCTTCGGGTCAACTTCTACTCCGTTTTCACGGCAAGCTTTTTCTACTACCTTGATACCTCCAAAAGGTTTGATTGCGCGGCGCAACACTTCGTCAGTCTGCAAGCCGACAATAACTTCGTTTTCCTTATCAATATATCCCGGTGCGAAAGAAGTGATGGTTGATACTGTGGACGGATCGAGTGAGCGTACACCATTGTTTGCACGTTCTTCAGCTAGCGCTTCCAAACATTTGTTCCAAACAGCTTTTGTACGTTCAGTAGGACCGACCAGGAATGAAGCGTCGCCCTCGTAAGGCGTAATGTTTGTCTTTACGAAATCGGTGACGTTGATTTCATGGTTCCAACGACCTTCTTTAAAATTCATTGCCATAAATTTGAAATATTAAAAAGTTATGTAAATGTGGTTTTCTAAACCGAGTGCAAAGGTAGTGAAAAACCTTGTTTTGTACAATACCTAGTTTGTGGTATATTATCATTTTGCATTAATTACAAAGTGGTATAAGATTTAGAATAAAGCTGGAAGTAAAATGTGTTTGTGAAAAAATCTCGGCAAAAGCTTGCACAACTCAAAAACTCGCTCTATCTTTGCACCGCATTTGAGAGAAAATGCGTTCCCAAAGAAGATTGGAAGTTTGGGTGAGTGGCTGAAACCAGCAGTTTGCTAAACTGCCGTACGGGTAACCGTACCGGGGGTTCGAATCCCCCAGCTTCCGCTTTTGTTATAGAACTCCGCTAATTGGCGGAGTTTTTTTGTGTCCTTTTGTAGGCTAATTATAATAGAAATGTTTGAAAATTTGCTATATTTGCCATATATAGAATATTTCTATGATTTGGATAGATGCTTTGTTTAACCTTATGTTTAAGCAGTTTTTGGAATAACATAGGTTCCTTGTGGTTTGTCGATTGAATTGTATTAATCTTTTATTTTTATCAATATGCTAAACAAGCAAATTATAGCTTTATGTACGGCTCTTTGTTGTTCGGTTGCGCCTGCCATTAGTCAGACACCGGAAAAAACGCAGCAGGATGCTATGAAAGAAAAAAGGATGGAGTGGTTCTCAAATGCTAAGTTGGGTATTTTTATTCATTGGGGTATTTATTCGGTGAAGGGGGTTTCCGAAAGCTGGTCTTTCTTCAATAAGTACCTGCCTTATGAGGAATATATGAGTCAAAAAGATGGTTTTACTGCCTCAAAATACGACCCTAAGGCTTGGGTGGACTTGATTAAAGAAAGTGGAGCCCGTTATACGGTGGTTACAACGAAGCATCATGATGGGATGGCTTTATGGGATACAAAAGCGGGTGAGCTGAGTACGGTTAAGTGTACACCGGCTAAAAGAGATTTAATCAGTCCATTTGTAAAGGAGGTCCGCAAGCAGGGATTGAAGTTGGGATTCTATTATTCCTTGTTGGACTGGTCACATCCTGATTATCCGAACATGACACGTACGGAGGTGCGTTATACGAATGACCCTGTACGTTGGCAGCGCTTCGTGGATTTTAATATGGCACAATTGGCAGAGTTGAACAAGACTTGGAAGCCGGACTTGTATTGGTTCGATGGAGATTGGGAGCAAACTGCGGAGGCATGGAACTCTAAAGGAATTGTAGATTTGCTTCGGTCGGACAATAAGAATGTGATCATCAACTCACGTATTCAGGGATATGGTGATTATGCTACGCCAGAGCAAGGTGTTCCTATTGTGCGTCCTGAGGATAAATATTGGGAGTTGTGCATGACCATGAATGATTCTTGGGGCTACCAACATACAGATTCCAACTATAAATCACCCTATATTTTATTACGGACTTTTGTGGATTGCCTGAGCATGGGAGGTAATTTGTTACTGGATATCGGACCGAAAGAGGACGGTACAATTCCAGAAGAGCAGGTAGCTATTTTGAAAGAGTTCGGGCGTTGGACGAAAAAGCACAAGGAGGCGATTTATGATACCCGTGCCGGTATTCCAGCAGAACACTTCCAGGGATATACAACGCTGAATAAAGGGGGAGATATCTTGTATCTTTACTTACCTTATAAGCCTAATGGCCCCATTGAAGTGAAAGGGCTGATGAATAAAGTCAACCGGGTATGGGTAGTAGGTAATGGTTCCATGTTGTCTTATAAGGTATATAATAAGAACTATTGGAGTGAGGTGCCTGGTAATCTTTATATTGATGTGCCCGATCATGTGCTTGATTCACAAATTACGGTAATTGCCGTATTGTTGGACGGACCGGTCAAATTGTATCGGGGAGCGGGACAAGTTATTGAAAGTAATTAATGAAAAAAACTGATTATGAGAAAACAATTGATAGGTAGTTTGTTTGCATTTGCAATGGCAGGACAGCTCTGGGGCAGGGGTTGTATGAAAAGTATGAACGTATGCTGACGCTTCCCGAAGGCTATGTATGCTATCGTGTGGATGGAAAAATTAAAGTAGATGGAAAACTGAATGAGGCAGACTGGCAAAAGGCGCAGTCCACTTCTTCTTTTGTAGATATAAGTGGGGAAGGATTTGCCAAACCTTGTTATGATACTTCTGCCAAAATGTTGTGGGATGATAATTATCTCTATGTAGGAGCCGTGTTGCAGGAGGATGACATCAAGGCGAAACTCAGTCAGCGGGATACGATTATCTATTATGACAATGACTTTGAAGTTTTCCTGGATCCGGATGGAGACGGGCAGAATTACTTTGAAATAGAAACCAATGCGAAGGGAGTTATTTTTGACTTGATGCTGGACAAACCTTACCGTTCGGGGGGTAATTTTATGATTCAGTGGGATTGTCCGGGACTTCAGCTGGCTATTCATCGTGAAGGAACCTTGAACAAGTCGAAAGATAAGGACAAACAGTGGAGTGTGGAGATGGCTATTCCTCATAAAGCGTTGACAGTGAATTTCTCCAATCCGGCTCAGGCTGGAAACTGCTGGCGTATCAACTTCTCACGTGTACAGTGGTTGAAGCCTGGACAGCGTGAAGAAAACTGGGTATGGATGCCTACCGGACGCATCGATATGCATATGCCCGACAGATGGGGGTTCTTGTATCTGTCGGATAAGGTGGTAGGAAAGGGTACTGATTCCTTCAAGTATCCTTACAATATGGCTGCCTATAAGTTGCTTTGGGCTATGTTCTATGCACAATTGGATAATTATGCCAAGGAGAAAAATTACATTCGTTCCAAAGAGAATTTCTTCCTGACCGAGGCGGAATTGAAGGACTTGCCCGCTGGTGCTGAAATCTTGGTAGAGGCTACACAGCGTACATTCTGTATGTCAGTAAGCGTGCCTGAAGAAAAAGTACGTTATGTGGTAGACCATAACGGTAGGTTTACTCGTGAAGCCATTACTCCCCGTCAGGTAAAGAACTGGGTATGGATGCGCATTAATAAGGAAAAGGGAGATGCGTACTATAAGAAATACTTTGCTCTGATGAAAGAATGCGGCATCAGTGGAGTCATGTTTGAAGGCTATGATGAGGCTACTTACCGGATATGTAAGGAAGCGGGTCTGGAGGCGCATTATTGGAAATGGACCATGAACCGTAGAGAAGTGCGTGAGACACATTCCGACTGGTTTGCCGTGAACCGCAAAGGGGAGTCATGCTATGACAAACCTGCTTATGTAGATTATTACCGCTTCTTGTGTCCGAACCATGAAGGTGTGGCTGAATATTTGGCTGCAGATTACCTGAAAGAAGCGAATCTGCTTTATGTGGATGGAGTGCATTTGGATTATGTGCGTTTCCCAGATGTAGTGTTACCGGTGAGCTTGTGGAAGAATTACGGAATTGAGCAGACTTCTGAATTGCCGGAATATGATTATTGTTATTGTGAGGTATGCCGGAAGATGTTTAGGGAGCAGACCGGAAAAGACCCGCTGGAATTGAAGTATCCGATGGAAGACCAGTCATGGATAAATTTCCGTCTGGATGCCATTACACGTGTGGTCAATAAGATTACGCAGACCATCAAGGCAGATGGCAAACGTATCTCTGCTGCGGTATTCCCGGGACCTTCTATGGCTCGCAAAATGGTGCGTCAGGATTGGGGACAGTGGTCGCTCGATGCATACTTCCCGATGATTTACAATGGTTTTTATTATGAAGGACCGGAGTGGATTGGATGTTCGGTGAAGGAAAGTGTACAGACGATTAATGGCCGGGCTAAAATTTATGCCGGATTGATGTTCCCTGATATTAAGAAAACTTTTGAGCAGGCATTGGATGAGGCTTTCAATAATGGAGCTTCAGGGGTTTCCTTCTTTGACGGGCCGGACGAAGAGTATTTGCATAAGTTTAAGGCTTATTTGGATAAAAGAGGTTTTGAAGTAGCAAAATAATAAAATGAGTATATGAAGATAGTTAGTATGTTTGTTTCCTTATTCGTGGCGTTGAACGTATGTGCGGCAGGACATAAGGAACTTCCTGCAAAAGGAGATTTGAATTTGACGGTATTTGACAAGGAGAATATTCATTTTGTACCAGATACCTATGCAGGGTATTCTACAGCGGGTGCGGATGGAGTTATTCACCTGGTGAACGGTCGTATTATTTTGAAGAAGATTCAGGTTCCCGATTACCAGTGGGATGTGACAGTCAGCTTGAAGGTGACCGTAGCCTCTAATGGTGACCGTTGGGATAAGTCCGGTTCTTGTTTTGTGCTTCCCAAGAATTCGGCTGTGAATTTGCTGAGTATTGCACAGGGAAAGAGAAAATTTCCGGAAATAGACAGTTTGAAACTGGAAAATATGATTGGAATTGTACCGGGAAAGGACTATTTGCCTACAATAGAGCTGATGCGTTTCATGACACCTTTCGGGGTAGGGCATTTCAGTGAAGATGATGATTCTTTGTCCAGCAAGCGTCGTCCGGTTTATATTCCTAAGTGGGAGAAATGTGTGCAATGGGAGCAGGACATTACCGATTTATATTCGGCCCTTAAAGGTGAAGTGTATGTCGGTATCTTTATTGACACGTGGACAAAAGAAGGGTATGTGGCCAGCATGGAGTTGAAAATCAAGGAAACTCCGGTAACATGTGAAAAGCTTGTCCGCCGTCATGTGGAACCTCTGATGAATACGGTATATTATATCGGTCAGTCTTATCCGGACATTTTTGCCCGTAAATCTGTTTCTACTGATTTTGTGCTTCCGAAGAACGCGAAGAATGTGCGTTTGAAATACATTGTAACCGGTCATGGAGGACATTCCGGTGGTGATGAATTTGTGCAGAAGCGCAATATTCTTTCCGTGGATGGTAAAGAGATTTATAGTTTTGTTCCTTGGAGAGATGACTGTGCTTCTTTCCGTCGTTTCAATCCGGCTACTGGTGTTTGGCTTATCAAACGTCTGGCGGCCTATATTAGTGAGGAAGGTTACAAGACAAAGGAAATAGAGGAACCATTGGCATCTTCTGATTTATCGCGTTCTAACTGGTGTCCCGGGTCGGATGTATTGCCGGAGGTAATTGAGCTTCCAGACTTGCAAGCAGGAAAGCACACATTTACTGTCAGCATACCTGAAGCCCAGCCTGTAAATAAGGATGAATTGAATCATTGGCTGGTGTCTGCTTATCTGGTATGGGAAGAATGAGACTGTGTTTGAATCATAGATGATTGTATAAAAAAAGTTCGCCAGACTCCGTAAAAGCATCTGACGAACTTTTTTATTGAACCATTATTTGGAGTGTGAAGAAACGAATGATGGAATCAGCTGGATACGTTTTCCAAAGAGTGGTGTTTTTACAGGCGGGAGTGCCTTGAAGTGTGGGGAAGCTGCACTACGGCTGCGTACACCGTCAGTTTCGTATGAACGTCCAGCTTCCGTGAGTGCCTGTTTCAAAAGAGGTTCATTGACATCTCCTATTTGATAAGCCTGTATCGGGTCATCCTCAATTTGGATATCCGGAATGAGCCCATCAGGCATACAGGGAGTTTTTCCATCGGCATTCTGGTAAATGCTGACCATTACATAGATTCCCCAGTTCTTCAGCTCTTGCGGACATTTTTCATACATATCTTCTGCGCTGAGCATCCATCCGGTGCAGTACTTGCCGTGTGTCTGTGTACCGATGAGTCGTACGTTTGTATAAGGCATTAATCCACCAAGCAGTGCTTCGGAGGCCGATGCTGATCCGGAACCGATTAATCCATAGATTTTTTTAATCCGATGTTGGCATCTTTGGTGCTTGCATTGACTTCCACTTCCGGATAATTGAATTCTGTGGTGAAACGGGTTTCCAGATTTTCTCCTTGTTTCTGGTAGATTTCGCTCAAATAGCTGTTGTAGATTTCTTTTTCGAATACTTTCTTGCTGCTGACAGCTTCTTGCGGAGCAAACATGGAGGCTAACACATTTTCAGTAATAACATAACCTCCTCCGTTGTACCGGAGGTCTAAAACCAGTTCCTCTATACCTTCGGCTTTAAACTTTTTTCCGATTTCAATTAGTGGATTGATGGATTTCAGGTCAAAGCCGGTATAGGCCAGATAGCCCACTTTCTTTCTGTTGAATTCATATACGGAGTCACAGATGATGGGATTCTCGTACATGTTGACGGCTGTTAGCTCTATTGACTTGTTCTGGCTGACGATGGTATTTTCTTTCAGTTCTCCGAGGGAAACCTTTAAGGTAGGTTTGTAGTATAAATCCGTATAGTTGTCGGGGGTAATTTTTTCATCGTTTATAGAAAGGATAATGTTTCCTCGTTTAAATCCTGCTTTTGCGGCAGGAGTCCCTTCATGAACGAAGTTTACTACTGCTACATATTGATTCGTTTCTTTTTCTACCAGGTAAAAGGTCAGATTCCATCCAAATGTAGTAGAAACACCTTCCACACTGCTGTTGAAGGAAGCCATGTCATCGGTGAGCATGGACCATTTGTCAATGTATTTATCCCCTTGGTGGTACCTTATCCGGTCAACGGTGCCGATTGGGTCATTGTTGGTCTCGATGTTCCAGTTGTCCAGGTCACTACTGATTTCCTTATTCCAGTAATAGTAGGTACTCATAGCTTCCTTGCCGAACATGTTGGCATAATAGAGTTCTGTGGGGTTCTTCGATGTGGGATTCTGATCACCTTCTCCGTTTGTCGGTTTTGGATTTTCTTCCGAACATCCGGTTAGTACGGCTCCTCCCAATAGAGTGGAAAGCAGTAGCCATGATAGTTTTTTGTTCATAGTTTAATTTTTGAGAATTAGTACAAGGTTTTACTTGACAAAAATAACAAAAACTATCTGTTTTCTTTCTAATAAGAAGGGGGAAGTAAAGGTTTTTTTAAGGTTAACTTCTGGCTTCTCTTCTTTTTTGTGCAAAGGAGAAGCCAGAAGAGGGGGTAATTAGAATTTATAGTTTAGACTTAATCCGAATACTTTGTTCGTGCGGTTGTAAATGTCGGTTCCTTTCAGACCTGTACCATTGTAGCTATCTGTTTCTTTGGTGTATTTGTTGTAATGTGTCCAGAAATAGGCTACATCAATACTCCATGCCTGTGTAAGGTTGACTCTGGCACCAAATCCCAATGAGTAAGAGTCGCATGAGAAACTGGTGTCGGTTTGGAAATCATCGCTCAAACCATAGTTCGTCTTTTGGAAACCACCGCTGACGGTCAGTCGTTTGGTAATGTCCCATTCCATACCGGCAAGGTATTCGTGAGTACCATGCTTCAAGGTTTTCTGTCGGTCGTTCAGCATGCCTGCATGTTTATCATCATAAAAGTGATACTCCACAGAAGCACGGAGGTTAGGCAAAATTTCGTATCCGGCAGCTACGCTCAGGTAAGCGGGAATATCGCTGGGAGTCTGTTCTCCGTCTGCATAAGGTTCTATGACTGCTTCTGGAGTACCTGTAGGCACTTCCAGCGTGTGAGTCTGGTTCTCAATGTTCAGGTTTGTCTTGAATTCATATTTGGCAGCCAGGTTCCAGCGTCCTAGTTTAGCGTCTACGCCAATGACGGGAGTCAGTCCCCATCCGCTTTGGTCACAGTCCAGTTCTAGGTTTGCTAACTGAGCTCCACCTAAACTTTCTTTCATATATGCTTTTAAGTAACCTTCATAACCACTCTTTACGTAGTTCATTCGGCCGCCGGCAAACACACTCAGCCAGTCATTGATTTTGTAGCTCAATCCCAACTGTACTCCGTAAATGTATTGCTTCCCATCCATAGAAGTATTGATGTCGTACATCTGGGGAGTTACTTGTCCGCCAGTTTGCTGGTAAATCATCCCCATAGCTAATGCATCGAACATTGGAAGACCGTTGCTGAATGAAGCTTTTCCTCCACCGCCGGTAATGGCAAAGCTGGCAGAGATTACCCAATTATCCTTTTTATATAATCCTTGAAAGCTCGGGATGAAGGGAGCAGAAGCTGTTCCTTTGTACAGTCGGCTACCGTCTGTTCCGTCAGCTTGCTGAAAGAGCGGGAAAGTAGCGTCAATTTCACGGGCCTGATAAGCACTTTGTCCGGTCAGTGACAGGTAGAATCCCTCGTGTGAAAGGAAAGAAAGCCCTGCGGGGTTACTGTACACGCCATCTATATCAATAGAAGCTCCTCGGGCTATCATTCGGAGGAATGCGGCATTTTGATTGGTGTTGGTCAGATAATCTCCCGCGAAAGTCGGGAAAGAGATACACAGTGTCGCTGCACTGATGAATAGAAGTTTTTTCATTCGTTTCTAGGTTGTTTGGTAAAAATCGGCTGCAAAAATAGTGTTAAATTGCACACAAACCAACGAAATGAGTAAAAATTATTCTATTTGAAATTGTTTTATTTGAAACTAAGCAATAGAGAAGGTATTTAAGTGCTTTTTGTGTAGTTCTGGTTTTAAAAGTGTATCTTTCCTCAAATCCGCAACCTATAGGGTTTCGTGGGAATTTACTTGTAAAACGACAAA
>OGLU01000141.1_pt1 | contig 12751 bp, 8 predicted proteins | sample 1572971 | NCBI WGS metagenome assembly OGLU01 (sample SAMEA2581987, study PRJEB24529) | metagenome | biome: Human gut stool | place: China | collected 2011 | reverse complement strand
GGACCTTATTCACAAATTCTGATTAACAGTCGTCCGGTGATGAGTGCATTGTCGGGCGTGTATGGACTGGAGCAGATTCCAACTAATATGATTGAGCGTGTGGAAGTGGTTCGCGGAGGTGGTTCTGCTTTATTTGGATCCAATGCCGTGGGGGGTACCATTAACATCATTACCAAAGACCCCGTTCGTAATTCATTTCAGGTGGCTTCTACCATGTCGAACTTGAACGGAAAGGTATGGGAACAGTATATGGGAGCCAATGCCTCACTGGTTTCGTCCGACAATTCGTATGGCATCGCGCTGTATCAGTCTTATCGCAACCGTAATCCGTATGATGCGGATGGGGACGGATTCTCTGAGTTGGGTAAACTGAATATGAATACATTCGGATTGCGGGCATATTACCGTCCGACACAGTTCAGCCGTATCAGTTTGGAATATCATACTACCAACGAGTTCCGTCGCGGAGGAAACAAGTTTGACTTGCAGCCTCACGAAACAGACATTACGGAACAGACCAAGCACATCATTAACAGCGGGGGACTGACGTATGATGTTTTCTTCAATGAGTACAAGCACAAGCTTTCTGTATATGCTTCGGCACAGCACACCGACCGTAACAGCTATTACGGGGCAGACAAGGCAGAGAATGCATACGGAAAAACCAAAGACTTGACTGCTGTAGGTGGTGCTATGTATGTAGGAAACATGGACAACTGTCTCTTTTCTCCGGCTACCTTTACCGGTGGACTGGAGTACCAGTATAACTCCTTGCATGATGTGATGACGGGTTACGGACGTGACTTGAGACAGGATGTGAAGATTGCCAGCGGATTTGTGCAGAATGAATGGAAGCTGGATTATTTCACGATATTGGCTGGGTTCCGCTTGGATAAACACAATTTGGTGGATAATGTGATTTTCAGTCCGCGTATCAATACTCTCTGGAAACCTTCTGATAAATTCCAGGGACGTCTGACCTGGTCGACGGGTTTCCGTGCACCTCAGGCATACGATGAGGACTTGCATGTGGCGGCTGTAGGAGGTGAGGCAATGGAAGTACGACTGGCAGAAGGACTGAAACCGGAACGTTCTAATAGTTTCAGTGGTTCTGTAGACTGGAGTTTTAATTTCGGACATTTCCAGTCGAACTTGCTGATTGAAGGTTTCTATACGGCGTTGAACGATGTATTCTATCTGGAAAGTTTAGGAAAGGACCCTGTATCGGGCACATTGGTGCAGGAACGCAGAAACGGAAACGGTGCACGAGTGTATGGAGCCAATATTGACTACAAGATTGCCCATGGAAAGGAAGCACAGTTGCAGTTAGGTTTTACGGTACAGCGCAGCCGTTATACGGAAGCGGTGAGATGGAGCGAAGATGAAGATGTAGCAGCTATCAAGCGCATGCCGCGTACTCCGGATTACTATGGATACTTTACGTTCAGTTCGGCCCCGTTGAAGAACTTTGACTTTTCTCTTTCCGGCGTATATACGGGACGCATGATTGTTCCTCACTTTGCCGGATACATTGAGAAGGACCGCCTGGAACATACCCCTGACTTTATGGATTTCAACTTGAAGCTGAATTACACCTTTGTGCTGAATGACCATTTGAAGTTACAGGTAAACGGAGGTGTGCAGAATATCTTTAATGCCTTCCAGAAGGATTTGGATAAAGGTATGAATCGTGACTCCAAGTATTTCTATGGCCCAACACAGCCGCGTACATACTTTATTGGAATAAAGTTCTTTAATTAATTGATGATAAATATTTGGATGGCGGTGTCTCTTGGTGAAGGCACCGCTTTTTTATGTGTTGTTCAAAGTATTTTCATGTAAAGTCAGTACTTTCCTTGCAGTATTGTAGTACTTCCCTGAAAGTACTGGAGTATTTCCTTTGCAGTACTGTAGTACTTTCGTGGAAGTACTGGTTTTATGAAAGAGTGATGTATTGAAATGCTTTTTAGACTGCGGATTGTGTGGAAACAAGACATTTCGTTATTTTTGTGGGAAAATAAAAGAACGTATGAAAAGAGCAGCATTGATTTTTGCATTGGGGCTGTCACTTGGAAGCAGTACCTTTGCGCAGACTTTTGAAGATTATTTTGTAGACAAGACGCTTCGTCTGGATTATATATTTATGGGAAATGCGGACAAGCAGGACATTTGTCTGGATGAATTGTCGGTTCTTCCGCAGTGGGCAGGAAGACGCCATCATTTGTCGGAACTTCCGTTGGAAGGAAATGGAGAGATAACCATGAAGGATAAGGCTACCGGGAAGGTTATCTACCGCACTTCTTTCTCCAGCTTGTTTCAGGAATGGATTGGAGAACAGGAAGCCAAGGTGGTGAAACGTGGATTTGAAAATGCTTTTTTGGTGCCTTATCCCAAGCAGCCGGCAGAAATTACCGTCGTTTTGCGGAATGCCTCGCGCGAAGTGAATGCTACGCTGGTACATGAGGTTAATCCTTCCGATATTCTGATTCATCAAAGAGGGGAGGGAGAGTTGACACCGCATCGCTATTTGTGGCAAGGAGGTTCTTCGGATAAATGCATTGACGTGGCCATTATGGCAGAAGGTTATGCAGCTAATGAATCGGATTTGTTTTACAAAGATGCGGCGGTGGCGTGTGAAGCCTTGTTTGCGCATGAACCGTTTAAGAAACTGAAGGACCGCTTCAATATTGTGGCTGTATTTAGTGAGTCAAAAGACAGTGGGGTAAGTATTCCCCGAAAGGATGAATGGAAAAAAACAGCCGTAAGTTCGCATTTTGATACGTTTTATTCCGACCGTTATCTGACCACGCGTAGCGTGAAAGCCATTCATAACTGGCTGGCAGGTATTCCATACGAGCATATCATTATCCTTGCCAATACGGATACCTACGGAGGAGGAGGTATTTACAACTCCTACACATTGACTACGGCACATCACTCTATGTTCAGACCAGTTGTGGTACATGAGTTTCGCCATGTTTTATGCGGCATGGCCGATGAATATGCGTATGATGAGGCTCCCAGTCCGTTGTATCCTTATGACATAGAGCCTTGGGAACCGAATATTACGACTTTGGTTCATTTTGAAGATAAATGGAAGGATATGCTGGAACCGGGAACTCCTGTGCCAACAAAACCTCAGACTGATGAAAAACTGATTTACACAAAAGTCGGGGTATACGAAGGGGCTGGTTACACTAAAAAAGGAATTTATCGCCCGACTACGGAATGCCGGATGAGAATCAATGAGGCACCTGTGTTCTGTCCCGTATGCCAGCGCTCCTTGGAACGGACGATTCGTTTTTATACAGAGTAATAATTTCTAAATCTATTGGTTATGCTTCAATTTACACCACTTCAAACCACAGACAAAGACTATTCTTTTGTAGAAAACTTGTTGCATGAGTCTTTCCCTGAAGCGGAGCGGAGGGATGATGTAGGACAACGAGATAATGTGGATAACTGCGCAGACTTTACCTGCTACTTGATTTCAGATGATGAACTTCTGGTTGGACTTATTACAGTGTGGAAGTTTGCCGGCTTTTCTTATGTGGAGCATCTGGCTACTTCTCCATCTGTGCGCAATAAAGGATATGGACGGAAAATCATGGAAGTCCTTCAGCAGCAATTCCCGGGAGTCATTATTCTGGAAGTGGAGAAACCGGTGGACGAATGGAGTCGCCGGCGTATTGGTTTTTATCAGCGGTGCGGATTCAGTTTATGCGAAAAAGAGTATGTACAGCCTTCGTACCGCAAGGGAGGAGAAACACTTCCTATGTTCCTGATGTATGCAGGAACAGAAACGATAGACAAAGAATTTGAATCTATACGGAATGAAATTTACCGTAGGGTATATGGAGTAGAATCTGTATAATATACAAAAAACGCGGAAACTGATGTCTCAAACTAATCAAGTTTCCGCGTTTTTTATGGGAGGATTATTGCCAGCCTCCTCCTAAGGCCTTGTATAAATTAACCATCGTAATCTGTTTGTCACGTACTGCATTGCTCAATCCAATTTGGGCATCCAGGTAACCTCGCTGTGCATCCAGCAAATCCATGTAACCAATTACTCCGTTGATATATTGCAGCTGAGCCAAATCAAGTGTGATTTTCGAAGACTGCTCCAGTCGCAAGCGGGTTTCATAGATTTCTTTCACCTTGTTATACTCTGCTATGGCATTGTAAGCATCTTTGAAAGCGTTCAGTACCACTTTCTCGTATGCGTAGGCAGCTTGTTCACAGGCAGCTTTCTTTGCTTTCAGCATGGCCCGGTTTTTTCCCATGGCGAAAATGGGCTGAAGAATAGTTCCCGCCAATAAGTAATGAGGCAATTTGAACAGATGAGAAAGTTCGTCGTTTTCTGAACCATGGCTGGCTGTCAGTGTCAGTTTAGGGAACATATTGGTATAAGCAATTCCTACAGCTGCATTGGCAGCAATGACGGCCTGTTCTGCCTGACGTACATCCGGCCGACGCTCCAGCAAGGAAGAGGGGAGTCCCACGGGTAAGGAAGCTGCATGAATTACATCTTCAGGCAGGACTGTTCTTTTTATGTCGTGGGGATATTCTCCAGCTAAGAAGGCTATTTCATTTTGTTTCAATGTAATTTTCTTTTCCAGATCGGGAACCAAAGTGGCTGTTCTTGCCAATTCCACCTGTGCCTGGCGGAAGGCTGTTTCTGAAGTCAGTCCTCCTTCATAGCGGATACGTGCGAGGTGCAGACTTTCCCGGCGGGCATCTACTGTCTTTTTCACGATAGACAGCTCATTGTCGAGAGCCACCAGTTCAAAGTAGGATTGTGCCACTTGTGCCACCAGACTCATTTTCAAGGCCCGCTGATTCTCAATGGAGCCCATAAACTCGGCCATACTTTTGTCTTTGGCCCAGCGAAGGTTTCCCCACAGGTCGATTTCCCATGTAACTCCCAGTTTTATATCATACTGGTCGTCTGATTTATAGTGTCCACCTCCGTGGTCTTCGCCTTCTTGTTCTGCATAGAACTTAAGTCCGACTTGAGGGAAGAGGTTTGCATAATCAATACGTTTCATGGCAGCCAGTTCCTTGACTTTTGCTGCTGCAATCAGCATATCCTTGTTGTTGTCCAAGGTCTTTTGGATGAGTTGCTGAAGGATCGTGTCCGTATAAAGCTGTTCCCAGGGATAGTCACCAATAGATACGGTATCTACGCTTGTGCTGTCGAGGGTAGAGGGCAAATCTATCTGAGGACGGGTGTATTGTTTCCCGATTTTGCAGCCTCCCATCAGGAGGGCTGCTACGGGAATCACCAAAATTTTATATAGTTGATTTTTCAGTTTCATAAGCTACATCTGTAAGGTTTACTGTTTCGCTTTAATTTTGTGGGTAGCTTTGTAAATCATTACAAAGAAGAACGGCACGAGCAGGATACCTACGGTAACAGCTACTATCATTCCGAAGAATACACCGGTACCGATGGCTTGTCGGCTGGCTGACCCCGGACCTGAGGCAATCACCATTGGAAGCATACCCAGGATGAAGGCCAGTGAGGTCATCAAGATGGGGCGGAAACGCAGGCTGGCTGCATGAAGAGCAGATTCTACGATATCACGTCCTTTATCGACTTCGTCTTTGGCGAATTCCACAATCAAAATGGCGTTCTTCGCGGCAAGACCGATAAGCATTACCAGACCAATCTGAAAATAGGTGTCATTTTCCAAACCGCAGAGGGTAATACCCGCATACGCTCCTAAAACGGCTACCGGAAGTGAAATCAATACGGCGATAGGCACTGTCCAGCTTTCATAAAGGGCTGCCAGGAACAGGAAGACGAACAGGAATACCAGCGCCAGGATGAGTCCGGTTTGTCCGCCGGCTTTCTTTTCCTGATAGGACAGACCGCTCCATTCAACACCGATATTGTCGGGTAATTTTTCGCGTGCAATCTGTTCCAGCGTTTCCATTACCTGACCGGAACTTGCTCCATTGGCTGTGGTTCCTCGGATAACGGCTGTATTAAACATGTTAAAGCGTCTGATACTTCCCGGTCCGGTTGTATAATCAGTAGTTCCAAGGGCTGTCAGCGGAATCATGTCACCATCAGATCCTCTTACAAAGAACAGACCGATATTGTCGCGTTGCTGACGATACGGAGCTTCTGCCTGAATGTATACACGGTAGATACGGTTGAACATGTTAAAGTCATTCACGTAAACAGAGCCGGTGTAAGCTTTCATGGTAGAGAATACATCTGCCATCGGAACACCTGCTAACTTAACCTTATCACGGTCTACATCGAAATACAACTGAGGAATTTCTGCCTGAAGTGATGAAGACAATCCTGCAATTTCTTTCCGTTGTGAAGCGTAATACATCAGCGTATCCGTAGCTCTTACCAAATCGTCATACGTTGCATCGCCACGGGCTTCCAGCTGCATTTCAAAACCACCGGCAGTACCAAGTCCGGGAATTACCGGAGGAGTAGAAAGATACACTTTACTTTCCGGGTATTTTTCCAGCTCTTTCTGTATGCGATCCATTACTTCGTTAATGGTCGTGTTGTCACGTTCCTTCCATTCTTTCAGGATGACGGTCAACTGGCTTCTGGCCTGGCTGGTACCTACACGCGGACTGCTACCTGTTACATTCTGTACGTATTCCACTGCCGGGTCTTTCATGATGAAGTCAATAATGATACGTGTTCTTTCCAAAGTGGCTGTTTCCGGAAGTTCCAGTTCCACGGTGAAATATCCCTGGTCTTCTATCGGAAGGAAGCTGGTCGGAACAAGGCGATGGAATACATAGATGAAAACCAATACCATTCCAAAGCCTGCCATTATACGGCGCGGGTGTTTGACAACATGCTTGATATAAATAATGTATTTATTGTTTCCGATAGCCAACCATTCATTAATTAGTCTGAACACCTTGTTCTTGGGTTTATTCGGATCTACTGGTTTCAGGATGAGTGAACACATTACCGGACTCAAGGTCAGCGCTACAACCGTAGACAGAAGCACAGATACTACGATGGTAATAGTAAACTGGCGATAAAGCTGTCCGGTGATACCTGACAAGAAACTTACAGGAACAAATACCGCTGCCAATACGAGTGAGGTAGCAATAATAGCGCCTACCAGACCTTCCATGGCTTTCTTGGTGGCTTCGTATGGACTGAGTTTCTCTTCTTCCATAATGCGTTCCACATTTTCCACTACTACGATGGCGTCGTCCACTACAATACCAATGGCCAGTACCAGTCCTAACAAGGTCAGCATGTTCAGTGAGAAGCCGAATATCAGCATGAATCCGAAGGTACCAATCAAAGAGATAGGAACTGCTACGACCGGAATCAGTGTAGCACGCCAGCTCTGCAGTGAAAGGAATACCACGATGATTACCAGCACCAATGCTTCAAACAAAGTCTTGTATACCTCATGAATAGATTGCGAGATATAAGTGGTCATATCGAACGGGAAGTTGTATTCCATACCTTCCGGGAAACTTTTGCTGATTTCCTTCATGGCCTCTTTGACGTTCTGTGCCACTTCCATGGCGTTGGCTCCAGGAAGCATGTAGATTCCAAGAATGGCTGCATTTCCTCCGTTGATACCACTTTCTGTGCTATAGGAAGAAGCTTCCAGTGATACTCTTGCCACATCGCGCAGACGTACAAGTGAACCGTCGGGGTTAGCGCGCAATACAATTTCCTCAAACTGAGAGGCCGATGACAAACGCCCCTGTGCAGTGATAGGTACGGTAATATCTACTCCGCTTACAGGTTGCTGTCCGAGTACACCGGCAGCTGATTCACGGTTCTGGTCTTTCAATGCGTTCTGAAGGTCTTGTACCGTCAATCCGAAGTTAGCCAGTTTAGCTGGGTCGGCCCATATCTGCATGGCGTAGTAACGGCTTCCGATGTTGGAGATACGTCCTACTCCCGGGATACGGCGAAGCAAGTCCTGTACGTTTAATGTGGCAAAGTTACTTAAATAAATTTCGTCGAATTTGGGGTCGTCCGAAGTCAAACACAGCGTCATCAGCTGACTGGGTGCCTGTTTTTCTACGGAGATACCATTCTGAATCACTTCCGCCGGCAGACGAGATTCCGCCAGTTTGATACGGTTCTGGATTTCTACCGCCGCTAAGTCGGGGTCGGCAGAAATATCGAAAGTAACAGTGGCAGAGAATCCTCCTGAGTTGGAACTGCTGGATTCCATGTAAAGCATACCCGGTGTTCCGTTCAATTCCTGTTCGATAGGAGTAGCTACAGCCTGCGATACCGTTACGGCACTGGCTCCCGGATAGGAGGCACTGATTTTTACCACAGGCGGAGTAATTTGCGGGTATTGGTCGATAGGCAGCATCATCAAACCGATGATACCTACAATCACGATTAATATAGAGATGACAGCCGAGAATACGGGCCTGTCAATAAAAAAGCTGACTTTCATGCGTAAATTTGTTTAGGGGTGAGTTATTCTTCCTCTTTTTTCGCTTCGCTCTGTAATTTGGCCGGATCTTGTACGCGGACTTTCATCCCCGGAGCCAGTTTATGGAATCCTTCGTAGACAATCATTTCGCCGGCCGACAATCCGCGTTCTACTACTACATCGTTCTCGAATTCAGGGCCTAACTCAATGAATCGTCTTTCCACGGTTGAGTCTTTTCGCATGACAAAGATATGAGCTCCTCCTTTTTCAATGATAAGAGCCTTCTGGGGAACTACTGTGGCATTTTCACGTACGTCGAGTAATACTTTTACTTTGGTGAACTGTCCCGGCAGCAATACGTGGTCCGGATTGGCCAGTTCGGCACGTACGGAGAATGTTCCAGTTTTGGGATTTACCTGAGGAGCAGCAAAGTCTACCAGACCTTTATGCTCGTATACAGTATTGTCAGGCAATGTGATGGTTACAGTAGGCTGCCAGGAACGGGTAGAGTCTTTCTGACCGAATGTAACGTTTCGCTCCTTGCTTTTTAAGTAGTCCAGGGCTGTCATGCTGAAGTCCACCAGAATGGTATCACTTTTTACGATAGTAGCCAGCAGCGATTTTCCATTGCTGCCTACCAGTGTTCCCAAATCGACGTGACGTTCACTGATTTCTCCTGAAATCGGCGAGCGGACAATCGTGTAGCCTAACTCCTGTTCAGCCTGTTCCAAGTCGGCTTGGCTCATACCTACGCTGGCTACAGCTGTTTCGTAAGCAGCTACCGCATTGTCTAGGTCCAGCTGGCTGGCTGCATTTTGTTCATACAGCGGGCGGATACGTTCCAGGTCACGTTTCGCTTTTTGCGCCTGTGCCTGATCTTTTTTCAGCTGAGCACGTACTTTGTCAGCCTTGGCACGATATTGGTCTTGATTGATGACAAACAATACTTGATTACGTTTGACTGAGGTTCCTTCCTCGAATAGCATTTGTTCCAGAAAACCTTCTACACGTGCACGTACTTCCACGAATTGCTGGGCACGGATACGGCCTACATATTCACCGAAAATTTGTACATTTTGTTGGCTAGCTGGCATAACTGACACAATCGGCGTTTCAGCTACGGGTTTCTTCTCTCGAGTAAAAATAAAGTAAAGGGATAAAATGACTGCGATGCCGATAACCATGTAAATCATTTCCTTTCTTTTTACCTTAAATTCTTTCCTAGTCAAAAAGCGTTTCATAAGTTCAATTTTTTTATAGTTTTAGATGCCATTATCTTTAAAATGGCGGACAAGATTCGTGCCAAAGATACAAAAATGTTTTATAAGCTGAAAATCAGATAGATTTAACCTTGATTTAATAAAGATGTATTGGGGAATTTTACAAGTTGTTGTAGAAAAAATCCACAATCGGACTGTAGTCATCGTTCTCTCCACAAATGTTTGAGGGTCCAGATGGGGTGATACCATATCATTCGAGGACCAGCAAAACGCATGACTTCTTTTATTTTTTGTCTCATCTTGGGGTGGTAACAGTGCACGGTACACTGGCGACACGTTTTCTTTCGTTCTCCAAACGGACAGTGCTCCAGTCTTTGATGTGCATATTTGAGCAACTCGCTGCATGCAGAACATAAGGTCTGATTTTTCTCCTTATGCCGGCAATAAAAATGAATCATTTGTGCTATGGTCTGTTTTTCTTCTTCTATCCGTGAAAGTTTATTCATATTTTATATAGAACTTCAGTTTACAAAGGTACGAATAGAATTGATATTTTTCGTAACTTTGCGCTCAAAATAATCTTTAAACAAAATGATATTAGAGGAACATTTAGAGATAACTGTAAAGGCTCACGATCAGCAATTGCATCGTAGAGTGGATTTATTGTTGCGTACGGGAAAATTATTGGTAGAGAGTCTTGCCGATACGAACCGTATTGTAAGAAACATGAAACGTACGGCTGCTTATCTTGGTATCCCCGAAGAGAAGCTTCACATCAACGTCAGTTTTACCATGTTGATGGTGAACGTGAGTGATGGTGACTATTCTTTTACTAAATTCCAGCGAATTGAAGGTCATGGAGTGAATATGACGGCCATTTCGGAAGTCAGCAAGCTTTCCTGGCGTGCGATTGAAAATGATTACACGCTCGACCAGTATGAAGAAGAACTGGAAAAGATTCGTAAGAAAAAACGTAATTACACTCCGTGGCAAGTGGCGATTGGCGCCGGATTTGCCTGTGGAGGATTCTGCATTCAGTTCGGTTGTGACTGGATGGCATTTTTGTATGCATCAATTGCTGCCATATTGGGTATGCGCTTGCGTCAGGTATGCAATGAGTCTGGTTTGAATCATTACATGGGAATCGCTATTTCTGCCTTTGTGGCTACCATCATTGCATGGGCATCTACTTTGTTGCCTGCAGAATGGACATCTACTCCCTGGCATCCGTTGCTTGCCTGTGCCTTGTTTATTGTGCCTGGAGTTCCTTTGATTAACTTTGTGGACGATATGCTGGATAATTATATTCAGGTAGGTATTGTCAGAGCGGTGAATACCTTGCTGATGGTGGCTGCCATGGCTTTCGGTATCGCATTTGCCGTGAAACTTTGCCATATTGAAAACTTCTTCCCGACCATCAGTATGGTTCCTCATCATCAGTATTGGGAGTATGCCATAGCTGCAGCTATTTCAGCCATGGGATTCTCGATGATTTTCAATATACAGCGTCGTTTGTTGTGGGTAGTAGCTATCGGAGGTATTATTGCCGTATGTACGCGTAACTTCGTGAACTTAGGACCGAGCACAGACAATATCGGTTTGAATATGGGACTGGTTATAGGTTCTTTCTCAGGAGCTGTGCTGGTTAGCTTGATTGCCATTAAGGCAGTTCACTGGTTCCATGTGCCCAACCATGTGCTGACTATTCCTTCTGTTATCCCGATGATTCCGGGAGTACTGATGTATCGTATGCTGTTTGGTATCATCAATATCAATGTGCAGAGCATTGATCAGGTAACTCCTTTGATGAAAGCAATAGAAAGCGGTGTAAATTCCGGACTTGTGATTATGTGTATTGCTTTGGGAGTTGCTATTCCGAACATCTTCGGACGTCGTTTCATTGCTTCTTCAAAGAATAAGCGTCTGGCAGAGCTTTTGAAAGAACGTAAGGCTCGCGGCAAGTTCGTTGAATGGTAATTAAACTTTGATTTGTTCGTTTATTATTCTTTATAGAAGTGAAGAAGATTCACTTCTTTATGAAAAAATCCCACCGAGACTTTTAGAAGTCAGGTGGGATTTTTCGTATCATACGGGTTCTTGAGTTCTTGTTAGAATTCAAATTTTTCCAGTTTCATAGCGGCTAATTCCTGAATCTTTGGAACTAGGGTAGTGAAATGTGCAGCTTGTTCGTGTGTTGCAAGAGAAGCCGCATCTTTCCATGTTTCACAAATCATCAGGACATCCTGGCGTGTAGTGCTCTGAAAGAGGTCGTAAGCTACGCATCCGTTATCTTTCTGTGAAGCGGTTACCAATTCTTTTGCTATGTTTACTACCTGGTCGTAGTGCTGTTTCTCTACTTGAATAAATACGTTTAGTCTGATCATTGTTGTTTTGGTTTTAAGTTATTTGACGATGCAAATATAGGATAAAAAAAAGGGACTGTACAAGTGTACAATCCCTTTTTGAGTTTATTTAGAAAGAATTATTTCTTACCTTCCAGCTGTTCTTTCAATGCAGCCAAAGCGTCGATGTCACCCAGAGTAGTTGAAGCTGCCTGGTTCTGAATCATCGGAGTTTCTTCTTTCTTAGAAGTCTTCTTAGAAGCTTTCTTTTCTGCCTTTTCTTCTGCCTTAGCAGCATCTTCGAAGATACGGCTGTGAGAAACGATGATACGTTTTGCATCCTTGTTGAATTCGATTACCTTGAACGGCAATTTTTCATCCAACTGAGCCTGAGAACCGTCTTCTTTTACCAGGTGTTTCGGAGTTGCGAAACCTTCTACACCATAAGGCAATGCTACAACAGCACCCTTATCCAGCATTTCGATGATAGTTCCTTCGTGAACAGAACCTACAGTGAATACTGTTTCGAATACATCCCAAGGATTGTCTTCCAGCTGCTTGTGGCCCAAGCTCAGACGACGGTTTTCCTTGTCGATTTCCAGAACTACTACGTCGATGTCTGCACCAATCTGAGTGAATTCAGAAGGATGTTTGATCTTCTTAGTCCAAGACAAGTCAGAGATGTGGATCAATCCGTCAACACCTTCTTCGATTTCTACGAATACACCGAAGTTAGTGAAGTTGCGAACTTTAGCAACGTGCTTAGAACCTACAGGAT
>OGLU01000130.1_pt1 | contig 14017 bp, 6 predicted proteins | sample 1572971 | NCBI WGS metagenome assembly OGLU01 (sample SAMEA2581987, study PRJEB24529) | metagenome | biome: Human gut stool | place: China | collected 2011 | reverse complement strand
TAAACGGTTCGGGTAAACACAACAACTGGTCACTGGGAACTGATACCGGCATCCTGCTGATGGCTCCGGGAAAAACAGCTGAAGAAAACCTGCGCTTTATCACATTCGTAGTCAACACCCTGATGGCTGTATACCGCCACAACGGTCTGCTGAAAGCATCTATCATGAGTGCAACCAACGCTCACCGTCTGGGAGCCAACGAAGCACCCCCCGCAATTATTTCTTCATTCCTCGGAAGACAGTTGAGTAAGGTTCTGGATCACATGGAAGACAGTTCTACCGACGAACTGATTTCACTGGGCGGAAAACATGGCATGAAACTCGACATTCCACAGATTCCGGAATTGCTGATTGACAATACAGACCGCAACCGTACTTCTCCTTTTGCATTTACAGGAAACCGCTTTGAATTCCGTGCTCCGGGTTCAGAAGCTAACTGTGCCAGCGCCATGATTGCGCTGAATACAGCGGTAGCCGAACAGCTCATTGAGTTCAAGAAAGAAGTAGATGAACTGATAGAAAAAGGAGAACCTAAGATTTCTGCTATCATCCAGGTAGTTCGCAAATGCATCAAGGAATGCAAGCCTATCCGTTTCGACGGTAACGGCTACAGCGATGAGTGGAAGATAGAAGCAGCACGACGCGGTTTGGACTGCGAAACCAGCTGCCCGGTAATTTTCGATAACTACCTGAAACCGGAAAGTATCCGCATGTTCGAATCAACTGGTGTCATGACCCGCAAAGAGCTGGAAGCCCGTAACGAGGTGAAATGGGATATGTATACCAAGAAAATCCAGATTGAAGCGCGTGTATTGGGTGACCTGGTAATGAATCACGTGGTTCCGGTAGCCATTGAATACCAGACAAAACTGATAGACAATGCATACAAGATGAAATCGCTGTTCTCAGAAGAAGAAGCTCAGACTTTATCTGCTGAAAACTTGGCTATCATCAAGGAAATTTCAGAACATACTTCCTTCATCAAGAAGCATGTAGATGAAATGGTAGAAGCCCGCAAAGTGGCTAACCGTATTACCAGCGAACGCGAAAAAGCCATTGCTTATCACGATACAGTAGCTCCGATGCTGGAACAAATCCGTTACCACATCGACAAACTGGAACTGATTGTCGACGATCAGATGTGGACACTTCCGAAATATCGCGAACTGTTGTTCGTTCGATAATTCCGGCATACAAGTCCTACCATTATTTTATTATCCCCGAAAGACTTTGATTGGCCAAATTGGTCCTGAAAGCCTTTCGGGGATTTCTTTTCTGCATACTTTTTCTAACATTTTGTCTGACACGAAAGAATTATTTTCCACAAAGTATATATCTTTGCAGCATGGAATGGCTAATTAATTTATTTGTGGAACAATCCGCTCTTCAGGCGGTCATCATACTGTCGTTGATTACGGCAATCGGATTAGGATTAGGGAAAATTCATGTCTGCGGTATCTCCCTTGGAGTCACATTTGTTTTCTTCACCGGAATTCTGGCCGGGCATTTAGGGCTCGCCATTGATTCGCAAATGCTCAGCTATGCAGAAAGCTTCGGATTGGTTCTCTTTGTCTATTCATTAGGGCTACAGGTCGGTCCAGGATTTTTCAGTTCATTTCAGCGAGGCGGATACCGTCTGAACCTGTTAGGATTAGGAGTCATCTTCCTCGGTACAATAATGGCCGTAGTGCTGAGTATGACCACTCCCATCAGCCTGCCCGACATGGTAGGTATTCTTTGCGGAGCCACCACCAATACTCCTGCATTAGGTGCCGCACAGCAGACACTGAAGCAATTAGGAGAACCCACCAGCGGAGCTGCCCTCAGTTGTGCCGTAACCTATCCGCTCGGAGTTGTGGGAGTTATTTTTGCCATCGTTGTTATCAGAAAGTTCTTTGTACGCCCATCTGACATGCAGGAGCATGAACATGACGATTCCAACCACACGTACATCGCTACTTTTCAAATACATAATCCCGCCATCTTCAACAAAAGCATACAGGATATTGCTCAGGTAGGCTATCCCAAATTCGTCATCTCACGACTCTGGCGTGAAGGTACCGTGAGCATTCCGACTTCCGAAAAGATACTGAAAGAGAACGACCGTATTCTGGTAATCACGACCGAAAAAGATGCGCCTACACTGACCATTCTGTTCGGTGAACAGGAAAAACGGGACTGGAACAAAGAAGATATTGACTGGAACGCCATTGACAGCAAACTGATATCCAAGCACATTATCCTCACCCGACCGGAAATCAACGGAAAGAAACTGGGTTCACTTCGTCTGCGCAACACATATGGCATCAATATCAGCCGCGTGCTACGAAGTGGTGTACAATTGCTGGCCACTCCAGGACTGGTACTGCAATTAGGTGACCGTCTGACGGTAGTAGGTGAAGCGGCAGCCATTCAGAATGTAGAGAAAGTACTAGGGAATACCGTAAAAACACTTAAAGACCCTAATTTAGCTTCTATTTTTATCGGTATCATACTAGGACTCATCGTAGGTTCCATCCCTATTGCTATTCCAGGTATCAGTTCACCTGTCAAATTGGGATTGGCAGGCGGACCGATTGTAATCGGTATCCTGATTGGAGCCTACGGGCCTCGTCTGCATCTGGTGACTTATACCACACGTAGTGCTAACCTGATGCTCCGAGGTATTGGATTGTCTCTCTATCTGGCTTGCCTTGGACTGGATGCCGGAGCACACTTCTTTGAAACGGTTATGCGTCCGGAAGGAGCCTTGTGGGTAGGCATCGGATTCCTGATAACCTTTATTCCTGTCGTTATCATGGCGTTAGTGTCCCTTCGCCTGTGCAAAATGGACTTTGGAAATACATGCGGTATGCTCTGCGGAAGTATGGCCAACCCAATGGCACTGAACTATGCCAATGACATTATTTCAGGAGATGAACCTTCGGTAAGCTACGCGACGGTCTACCCTCTCGGAATGTTTACCCGCGTCATTATTGCACAATTAGTGCTTATGTTATTTTTATAGAAACTTTTAAATCACTCGATATCATGAAAACCTACAAACAAATTACCCCGGAAATGATACAGAAGGACATCCGCTACCTGGAACTCCTTTCACACGATTTCCCCAACCTGGCTGCAGCCAGCACGGAAATCATCAACCTGGAGGCCATTCTAAACCTTCCGAAAGGAACGGAACATTTTCTGGCCGACTTGCACGGGGAATACGAAGCTTTCCAGCATGTGCTCCGCAATGCTTCCGGAGCTATCAAACGGAAGGTAAACGAGATTTTCGGCAACAACCTCCGCGAAATGGAGAAAAAGGAACTCTGCACGCTGATATATTATCCGGAGCAGAAGTTACAACTGGTAAAGGAAGTGGAAAAAGACCTCGTGGACTGGTATGTCATCACTCTGAACCAGCTGGTAAAAGTCTGCCAGAATGTATCATCCAAATATACACGTTCAAAGGTACGCAAGGCACTGCCTGAAGAATTCTCCTACATCATTCAGGAGTTACTTCACGAAAGTCCCATGGACCCCAATAAGCAGGCCTACATCAATGTCATTATCCGTACCATCATTGACACACGCCGCGCCGATGACTTCATCATTGCACTGTGTAACCTGATACAGCGACTGACCATCGACTCACTGCATATCTTAGGAGACATTTTCGACCGTGGTCCTGGTCCTCACATCATCATGGACACGCTTTGCGACTATCATAACTTCGACATCCAATGGGGTAATCACGACATCCTCTGGATGGGAGCCGCATCAGGAAATAATTGTTGTATTGCCAACGTACTGCGTCTGGCTATGCGCTACGGCAATCTGCCGGCACTAGAAGACGGATACGGTATCAACCTGCTTCCGCTGGCTACCTTTGCTATGGAAGCCTACGCCAACGACCCATGCGAATACTTTGCTCCTAAGATTGCCCCCGAAAGCAGTTCATACAATGACAAGACCTTGCGGCTCATCTCACAGATGCACAAGGCCATCACCATTATCCAGTTTAAGCTGGAAGCTGCTGCCATCCGACGTCATCCGGAATTTGACATGGACAGCCGTCTGCTGTTGCACCACATTGACTTCAAGCGGAAAGTATTCCAGCTAGACGGAAAAGATTACGAAATGCGCGACTGCCTGTTCCCGACCATCGACCCGGAAAACCCATACCAGTTGACGGAGGAAGAAGAGGAAATCGTACAGAAATTGCACAAATCTTTCACGGGAAGCGAAAAATTGCGCAAGCACATGAAATGCATTTTCCGTTACGGATGCATGTACAATGTATGCAACTCCAACCTGCTCTTCCATGCTTCTATGCCGATGAATGCCGACGGAACACTCAAGGATGTTGAAATTCTTGGAAAGAAATACAAAGGAGAAGCCTTACTCAAGCGTGTTGGCCAGCTTATCCGTACGGCTTATTTTGCAGAAGAAGACAATTCTGAAAAAGCATTTGCCAGAGACTTCATCTGGTACCTGTGGTGCGGAAAGAATTCTCCCGCCTTCGACAAGAGTAAAATGGCTACCTTCGAACGTTATTTCCTGACCGACAAAGAAACCCACAAAGAAGTGAAAGGCTATTATTACACCTTACGCGACCGTGAAGATATCTGTGACATGATTCTGGATGAATTCGGCGTGGAAGGAGAACATCGCCACATCATCAACGGACATGTACCGGTAAAAGCGGTCAAAGGCGAGAAACCGATTAAGGCCAATGGTAAACTGATGGTTATTGATGGAGGATTCTCCAAGGCTTACCAACCGGAAACGGGCATTGCAGGCTACACGTTGGTATACCACTCACGCGGTTTCCAGCTTGTACAGCACGAACCCTTCACTTCTACCCAAAAAGCCATTGAAGAAGGACAAGACATTAAGTCGACCACCCAAATCGTAGAATTGAGCAGTCAGCGCATGATGGTGAAAGATACCGACAAAGGACGCGAACTGATGGTACAAATTGAAGATTTGAAGAAACTGCTGGTAGCTTACCAGAACGGTATCATCAAAGAAAGAGGTATTTAAGCTTCTACCATATTATTCAATCAAAGAAAAAGAGACTATTTCGTTTTACCGGGAAATAGTCTCTTTTTTATTACACAAAATAAAAATGGTTGGCGTCCACACAATCACTTGCTCACACGCCAACCGAAATCTAACTAACTTTTGTTTAACTATTATTTATTGCCAATATAATAGCCTAAATGAGTAGGTTGATTATAACCTATATTCTGCATCGCCTGACTCATGTCATAAGTATGATCTGTCATAAGATGCGGGAAACGATGCTCTGTCGGATAATTCGTAGAGAAAATATAAATCGCTGACTGATCTGGAGAACCCATGATAACTTCCTCACGCCAGTCACCCAAGAAATCACCATAATAACAAGGATTATATTTTGTACTATGATTACCCTGATTGCTTCCATATCCAGTTGCAAAATTCACAAGACGGTTCTTGTCCGTTCTCGGATTAGCTTTATAGCTTACAATCAAGGCACGGTCAAACAACTCACGTGTCAGCTCTCCACTCCACCAAATTGCCGCATTATATAGTGTACCACCACCAATACCAGTAGGCATATCAGAACTTACAGGTACATCTGTAGGACCACCACAATTGTACATTCCAGAATTCATTGAAGACCAATATTCCATATTCGGACTATCAGGATCTACATCTGCTACAATACAACGTCCCACATCACCACGTTTTCCAGCTCCATGAGCAGAAATCAAAGAACCATCACGTGCATCAATAACCTGACATCCATATCCTAATCCTTGTACAGAATATGTATTTTCTTCCTCAAATGAAGCAACAATCTGCAAGCCGTCACGATCTTTGATAAACTTACCTACATGCAAACAGTCTCCATGTCCGTTTCCTGTACACCAAAGCTCATTTCCATTGTCATCAATTGCAGCTTGTCCATACAATACTTCATCTTTTCCATCATTATCCAAGTCTGCTACACGGAAAGCGTGAGAACACATTGCCAGCCATTTTTCGTCATGATCTTTTGTATCAAATTTCCAACGGTTTTCCAGCTCTGATCCCTTCAAATCAAAGGCCCAAACTTGCCAGTTCTTATACACACCACGAGTTACAATCAAACTCGGATTAGAAGTTCTAGCGCCTGTTGTTGGATCTGGAATTCCATCCAAATAAGCAGCTCCAATAAAGAAACGATCCATACGATTTCCGTAATCGTCACCCCAGTAATCTCCCCAATATTCAGCACGTGCTACTTTAGAACCTTCTCCTCCGCGAGGAATATTATCCGTACGTGCAATTTCACGACCGTCATATCCACGACATATTGAGATATACTCAGGACCTTCAAAAATCAGACCACAAGTAGTAGGAAGTTTTGCACCTGAAGCCCATCCGGCACCATTTAAATCACGGATACGATAATCATGTACTTTTCCATCTTCACCTGTAATCATTTTTCCATCTGCAAACTGAGTACCTTCGGCAGAGCGGAAAGCGATTTCACACAGTCCATCACCATCAAAATCATACAATATATAAGAAGTATAATGAGAACCCGAACGAATATTAACTCCCAAGTCAATACGCCATAGGAAAGTTCCATCCAGTTTATAGGCCTCCAACAAAGTGGTACCACTATGCCATCCTCCTTGATTTGCTCCATCATAAGGTTCACGTTTAATCACAATTTCCATTTCACCATCACCATCCAGTTCACCTACCTGAATATCATCTGCTACATAAGAACCGCTTTCCGGCAATTCAATTGTAGAAGGATTTGCATTCAATGTAATTTTACGGTAATAAGTTTGAGCCATCTCTGGCGTAAAATCACACTCACAAACAGTTTCAGTGCTTCCAGATAATGTGACACGATAATGATTTGCTTTTGTAGCATCTATATTTTCATCCAAGAAGCAAGTTGAATTAAGCAGTGCCTCGCCATTCAATTTTACTTCCTGCCCTCCATCTACCGATTTATAAATATCAAATGCCACGTCAGACGGATCGCTTTGTAATAGTCGCCAGCTAACTAAAGCACCATGTATAAAAGTAGTAGAATTAGCATCCGCATCAGGAGTAGGATCATAACTTACCCACATAGCCCGACCGTCTTTTATCACTTCTGAGGGAAGTGCAGGCAGTTCTTCTGTATCACTACCTCCTGGCTGTGGAACCGGAGTCTCTTCATCAGAACATGCTGATAATGCAAAAAGACAGACAGCACCTAAGAAACTTGTAAATAGTCTTTTCATGATATATTTTATTTTTTAATATTTATACTTGATTTCCAATCTGGAATCCAGGCTTACCAGCCCGGATTCTGACCTAAATTAGGATTCTTCATTCTTTCAGATTGAGGTATAGGGAAGAAATACATCTTATCGTCCCACTGACGAGTATTCTTCACAATTGCATAAGAGTAGATACCTGTTCCATCCGCATTGTCACCAGTCTTAGTTATTTGCAAACCGTCTACACTTGAAAAATATTTATCAGCTTCTTTCCAACGGCGAACATCCCAAAAACGATGTCCTTCAAAAGCAAGTTCCACCATACGTTCTTTCTTATATGCTTCCCAAAAATCTTCATTTGACATACGTAACGGGAAAGCAGGCATATTCACTCCTTTACGCTCACGCGTCATACTGGCAGCCTGTCGAGCCGACATAGTAAACTCGGCATCCGTTGCATCTGCATTTCCTAAATAACGGAATACAGCTTCCGCATAATTCAAATAGAATTCTCCCAAACGATAAGTAATCCACGTATGATAAGCTGACTTATAAGTACTATTAGAACGAAGGTCAATGTCTCCCTGACAATATTTCTTCAAATAATATCCCGTTGGAGTACCTCCATTCAAAGGCTGTCCGTTTGCACCTCCCTGATAAGTATAAATTGGAGTTTCATTCCAAGTAGGCCATTCTACCTCTTCATTTACACAAATTGTCATTTTCAAACGTGAATCACGGTTCTCATAAGGTTTTGCAGGATTAAACACGGTACTTCCTTCCGCTTTCCATACGCCATCAACCAAACGAACCGGATAACCGTCGGTAGTTTCATATGCATCCACCAGATTTTGTGTAGGGCAGTTTCCTCCTTTTCCACCTTCAATACCGGCAGGATAATTATAAGATTCCATAGAACTTGACTCCTTGTTGGCACGACGACCAAAAATCAACTCATCAGTTGCATTTTTATAGTTATTCTTATCCCACAAAGAAGCATAATCATCTACCAGCTTCATTCCACGATTGTTCACACAATAATCCAGTAACTCTTTATTTGCCGTAGCTGCACGATGCCACAATTCTGGATTATTTTCCGTGTTGAACAACGGACTTGCCGCATAAAGAGCTGCACGAGCTTTCAAAGCTAATACGGTAGCCTTATTTACACGTCCTGTTTCTGGAGATTCACTAGGCAGTACCACATCTGCTGGAAGATTAGCATAATCTTCTATTATCAAGTCTTTTATCTCATCACATTCAGAAATAATATAATCAAATATATCCTTAGCAGGAGTACGACCTAAAGAATTACTTTCATCGGCAGACATAAAATGATCTGTAAATGGAACATCACCATATTGTCGCACTAAATTAAAGTAGAAATAAGCCCTCAAGAAACGTACCTCATACTGGTAGTTATTATAACGGAACATCTGAGGCTTATAGTCTGCATTCTGCTCTAACTCTGGAAATGTCAGGCCAAGATACTTATCCAAGAATAAATTACAATTAGAGATACCAGAATAACAAGTATTCCATGTCCCACTTTGAGCATTTATCGGACTCCAAGCCCCGTTATAAAATGTCTCAATAGAGTTTCCTGTATATGCATACTGTGATTCATCTGTAGCCGATCCTATTACTGCACCTGAATAATTTCCAAAATCGGTATCTAGATCCAAGTAAATAGTAGTAACCAAACCTCCTACATTTCCAAAATTCAGCTTCACAAAATCTTCATCATAATTATTATATTCATGGTAGTTCATTTGGTCTGAGCACGAAGCCAATGCTCCCATACACAACATACCATAGACAATTTTTCTAAGTTTCATTCTTCGTTTCTTTTAAGATTAAAAACCTACTTTCAAACCAACAATCAGACTCTTGTTCAATGGGTTTGTCGCTCCATAAGATTCAGGGTCTAACACATCAATCTTATCAAAGCACAGCAAATCAACTCCTCGTACATACAATCTTGCATCTCCGATGAATTTGGTTTTCTGCAACCATGATTTAGGGAAGTTATAATAAACTTCAATATTGCGGAGTTTCAAGAACGAACGGTCAGCCAACCACACCGTATTTGTCTGGTAGTTATTCGTATTGCTCTGAGTACTCAATCGAGGATATTTTGCATCTTGATTATCAGGAGTCCAACGATTTTCATAATAATGAGTAGAAAGCGTAGTTGTGCTCAGCAAAGGCCAGAACATACTCTTCGTATTCAGGATGGCAGAATAACGGCCTGTTCCCTGGAACTGGGCGTCAAAGCCAAGTCCCTTCCATTCTGCTCCCAAATGGAACGTATAGTAGATTTCTGGAGCAACAGTGCTATAACCTATAGCCGTTACGTCATTACTATTGATTACTTTATCTCCATTCACATCACGGTACTTAATATCTCCTGGATATACTGTTCCGAAACTTTGAAGCAAGCTATTAGCAATATCATCTGCATCTTTGAAGAAACCTACAGCTTCCAAACCATAAATCTGATTCAATGAATGACCTGTTTGCACAAGATTATCATACATTCTAGGTTCTTCCAACTGCTCTTTAATTTCGTTTCGATTCCAGTTAAAGCTACCTCCTGCATTCAATACTACATCTCCGATACGCTTCGTATAATCAAGGCTAAACTCACCTCCCCAACTATCTACCACACCTGCGTTTTCATACGGAGGATTCTGTCCTAAGACAGCTGTATATTTACCTTCAGAAGAAACCCAGATATTATTTCTACGCTGGTAATACGCATCGACTGAAAGATTCAAGCCTTTAAATAAAGTCGCATCTATACCGACATTATATTTATATCCTCTTTCATGCGTATAATTTGTACTAGCCAAACGACCGAGTTCTGTAGTACCAAATGTAGAATCATACGCACTATTGAACATATAGCGTGTACCTGTTGTTGTATAAATCTGATCCCAATAATCATATACATCACTAGCTGGCAAATAATCTGCATTGATAATACCAAATGAAGCACGAAGTTTCAAAAAGTCAATCCATGCTGCATTATTCATAAAATCTTCTTCAGAAAGTACCCATGCTGCAGACACTGTAGGAGAGAACGCCCATTTATGTCCTGGAGCAAGCAGACTAGAACCAGAACCTACCAAAGCCAGATCCAGGAAATAACGCTTATCATATCCATAATGAGTAAACCATGACACATTCTGACGATAAATAGTCGTATTCAACCCGTATGAATCACGATATTCATATTCCCATTTCAACTGAGAATATACATCATGTTTATCACCGAAAGTACGATTATAATCAAAACCTCCCGAGAAATTGAACTGACGTGCCCAATTATTAATACTTGCACTCTTTCCCATTTCAGTAGGTTCACCAGCTGTTGTATGAGTATACAAAGGTCCGGTCAACTCATCATAAGACACCACATATCCTCCATACTGGTAAGCCTGACTGTGATCTTCCCAAATTGAAGAATAATTATCGTATGCCAAGCGGAAATTGAACCCAAGTCCCTCTGTAACAGCAGACAAATCCTGATTTAATGTAATATCGGCAAACAAGCTACGTGTATGCCCCTTAGAATAAGCTGCTCCTTGTGATTGAGCTACCGGATTCTGAGTACCTAACCAAGTAGTATTGTTTCCTCCCCACAATCCATCTTCATCTTTAATAGGAAAAGCCGCTGCAGGTACAGTGTAAATCATGTCCCAAAGATTTGCAGAAGCACCCGGACGAAGAGATTCGGACAAAGTTCCCAAAATATTCACTTTCAGTTTTGTGGTTCTGCTCACGTCAATATCCATGTTAGTACGTAAATTTGCACGCGAATATTTATTCTGAGTAGAATACCCATCATTCATATCACCTTCTTTAACAAAACCTCTGTCTGTTACTAAATCAAGCATAGAATAGTAGCGGAATTTAGATCCACCTCCACGGAATTCAATTGTATATTTATTGGAAATACCTGAATCCTTAAACGTCTCATCCAACCAGTTCACATTCGGATACAAATAAGGGAAATCTCCATTACGGAAATATTCCACTTCCTTATCTGCATAACGAGGAGATAAACCTTCATAACCACGTGCCTCATTATAAGCTTGAGCATAGGTAGATGCATCTACAAATTCCGGTTTACGATCCATATAATTATTTACGTGATCATACGTAAACCTGATTTCCTTAGAATTGTATTTACCGCGCTTAGTTGTAATCAAAATTGCTCCGTTAATGCCTTTATAACCATACAAAGCAACAGCTGCGGCATCTTTCAGAACAGATACAGATTCTACTTCTTCAGGACTCAGCAAACTCATATCTCTTTCCAGTCCATCAACCAATATTAATGGAGAGCTGCTAGACAGACTCTGAAGTCCTCTCACATAGAAAGTAGGTTCCACATCTGCATAGTTTCCTGAGTTTTGCAGGACCATCATACCCATACCCTGTCCTATCAGAGAATTAGATACATTTTTAGCACTGCGCTTATCAAAATCCTCATTATAAATAGTAGACACTGCAGCAGTAGATTCAGAACGAGTAAAAGTACACTCTTTCCCTACACGGCGCTCTTCCGATCTGTCCTGCATAATTCAGCACAACTTTTACCAATGATTTTCCTTCAGCCTTTACTGTAGTCATACCTTTATCCACAGACACAATATTCAATTGTTGCCCAGCAGAAGCCTCTATTGAAAATTTTCCATCTTTATCAGTCTCTACTCTAGTTTCCGGCATACCCTTCACCATGACAGAAGCACCATAAACCGGATGCCCCCATTTATCGACAACCATACCTCTGATATTGTTGTCTGCATCTTGAGCACCAGCAGGAATAGCCAGACTGGCAAGGCATGCCCACATCAGATTTTTATATTTTTTCATAAAGCTATTATCAAAAATCAATTACATATACATTTATAAATCACCATCCTGGATTCTGAATTAATCCATAACCTTTATTAATTTCAGTTTGAGGGAACGGTGACAAATACCATTTCGGCTCAAAGCCATAATCCCACCAATAACGACGCACATTATAAAGAGTAAATTTCTCATAATCAAAATGAACAGGCTGAGCGGCTCCTTTATTTTGATCTCCTTCAAACCATTTCTCTTCTACACGTTCTCCTTTATCATTCAAACGATAAATCAGCAACCCATGTAATTCCTTTTCAAAACGGTCTGCGCGTTTATAACGAATCAAATCAAAGAAACGTGCATCTTCCATGCCAAGCTCACACACACGTTCGCGCAACAATTCTTCCAACAGATTGTCTTTATTAGATGTCAGATTTTTTTCTGGATTACAGTCTTCCAGTTTGCCTAACCCAACACGTTCACGCACTTTATTAATCCAAAGCAAAGCACCTTGATTATCTCCTTTAGTCTGTAACAATGCTTCCGCATAAGTAAGGTAGATATCTGATAAACGTAAAGTTACCCACTGACAATACTTACGCTGATATTCTGTTCCGATATAATACTTCATGTTATCGTATCCTGTAGCAAAACGCATGGTTTCAAACTTAGAGTTATTTCCGGCATCATAGCCGCCTACCCAAAGTTCATAAGGTTGTCCTGACATCAAACCAGCCGTATTCGACCAGTCCAACATTTTAGGCAAACCATTAACAATCACGGTTTCATACAAACGAGGGTCACGTGTCAATTCCAGATTCTTATCGGCCAATGTTCCTTTCATAAACATTTCATCCAGTTTTCCAGCAGCTTCTGTTTCCTCCCAGTTAAAAGGTTTTCCATCAGCCCACGGGAACATTTCCACGTATTCTTGTGTAGGAGTATAAGAGTTACGCCCCAAATCACTCCAATTATGCCAAAAATAAGTACTGGAGTTAAAAGCATCACCCATTTGCACACGTACAGAATGGAGCACCTCTTTACTACCCTGATACAAATATCCCATACGATAAGCATAGCGATAACCTGCTGGAGTTGTGTTTACAGAGTGATTCAATTCATAGAACCCACGAGCCTGCAATTCGCGCATAAAGTCCTCACATGCTTTCAAACAATTGTCCCACAGTTCCTGACGATAACCACCATACCATACCAAGTGCTGCTGTTCAGCTTCCGAAGCGCCTCCTGCATAACCCTGATTATCATTAAATAAAGGAGATGCCGCAAACTGCCAAATCTTACATTTCAATGCCATAGCTCCTGCCATTGTCCATCGCCCTACATAAGTAGAACTTCCATCTGCATCATCACCAACTCCATAAGCCCAAGGAAGTGCTCCAGAATTAATCGCCTCATCCAGCAACTTAATCATAAAGTTCACTGTTTCTTCCACAGTTGCACGAGGACACTCATAACTAGACTCATTTCCTTCGAAAGAGGCAGTCAGCAAAGGAAGACCACCATAATGACGGAACATATCAAAATAGCGTACAGCCATCAGACATTTTGCTTCAGCAATCATACGTGCCTTCTCATTTTCATCAAGATTTGGCACACGATCAATATTTTCCAGCAACAGCCAACACCAACGTACAACCTCCCATACTTTCTCATCATTGTAACAGAATTTATCCTGACGACGACCATAGTTTGCAGTATGGATACCGCTATAATATTGAGTGTACAACTGTGCATCACGCCAATGCAACTGCCAACAGTCTGTTAAAGCCTCAATTTTTCCACAATACGGACTACTAGATACCGGCAAAGAGGTATCATCTTTATAAGGTAGACCATAATATTGACGTCCATATATTGAATTCAGGAACTGCTGTGTATAGATTACTCTCCCGAATACC
>OGLU01000114.1_pt1 | contig 15477 bp, 15 predicted proteins | sample 1572971 | NCBI WGS metagenome assembly OGLU01 (sample SAMEA2581987, study PRJEB24529) | metagenome | biome: Human gut stool | place: China | collected 2011 | reverse complement strand
GGAAAGACTGGAATGCTCATTTGAGAACAAGCAGATTGTCGACTGGTTTCAGGCTGTGCACCCGCTTCTGCAAATGTCGCTGGCCAAACATGACAAGAAAGTAGTGCCGCTGGACATTATCCTGACACGCGACAAGCGCATCCTGCTTATTTCCGGCCCGAATGCTGGTGGTAAATCTGTCTGCCTGAAAACCGTAGGACTGCTGCAATATATGCTGCAATGCGGTATGTTAGTGTCCATGCACGAACGGAGCCATGCCGGTATCTTCAGCCATATATTTATTGATATTGGTGATGAGCAAAGTATTGAAGACGACCTGAGTACCTATTCTTCGCATCTGACCAACATGAAGATGATGCTGAAATCATGCAACGGCGAAAGCCTCATCCTTATCGATGAGTTCGGAGGAGGTACGGAGCCACAGATTGGCGGTGCCATTGCCGAAGCCGTACTGAAACGCTTCAACCTGAAAGGTACGTTCGGCGTGATTACCACTCACTACCAGAATCTGAAGCATTTTGCCGAAGATCACGAAGGAGTGGTGAACGGAGCCATGTTGTACGACCGCCACGAGATGCGGGCGCTGTTCCAGTTGCAGATTGGCAATCCGGGAAGTTCGTTTGCCGTAGAGATTGCCCGTAAAATCGGTTTGCCGGAAGAAGTCATTGCAGACGCATCGGAAATTGTGGGAAGTGAATACATCCAGAGCGACAAATACCTGCAGGATATTGTACGCGACAAGCGTTACTGGGAAACCAAGCGTCAGAACATACGTAAGCGGGAAAAACAGATGGAAGATACCATCGCCCGTTACGAGCAGGAAATACAGGAGCTGGAACGCAGCCGCAAGGAAATCCTGAAGAAAGCTAAAGAAGAGGCAGAACGGTTGTTGCAAGAATCGAATGCCAAAATTGAAAATACCATTCGTACCATCAAGGAAGCGCAGGCTGAAAAGGAACGTACCCGCACGGCACGTCAGGAACTGACCGACTTCAAGCAGCAGGTAGAAAACCTGGAAAAGGCAGCTTTGGAAGAGAAAATCGCACGTAAGATGGAAAAACTCCGCGAAAAGCAAGAGCGCAAAAAAGACAAGAAAGCGAAACAAGCCAATGCTCCTGAAACTCCGGTTGCTCCTAAGGTACGCCCCATTGAAGCAGGAGACTACGTACGCATCAAAGGACAGACCAGCGTGGGACAAGTCATGGAAATCAGCGGAAAAAATGCTGTGGTCATGTTCGGACTGATGAAAACCAACGTGAAAGCCGAACGACTGGAACGGACGGATGCACCGAAAGCTGCCCCGTTATCCAGCAAGGCGACCTTTGTCAGCAGCGAAACCCAAGACCGGATGTACGAAAAGAAACTGAATTTCAAGCAAGACATCGATGTCAGAGGTATGCGTGGAGACGAAGCCATACAGGCAGTCACCTATTTCATCGATGACGCTATCTTGGTAGGAGTCAGCCGCGTACGCATCCTGCACGGTACGGGTACAGGTATTCTGCGCACCCTCATCCGGCAATACTTGGCTACCGTGCCGGGAGTAGCCCATTTCCAGGATGAACACGTACAGTTTGGCGGCGCAGGCATCACCGTGGTGGATTTAAAATAAACCCCACGGGATTTCTGCGCATATATGCGATTATTGCGTATCTTTGCAGAAAACTTATACCTAATTTTAATATGAAATCAATCAGAGAATTATATCGCATCGGCACGGGGCCTTCCAGCAGCCATACCATGGGGCCCCGCAAAGCTGCCGAACAATTTCTTGCCCGTAATCCGGAGGCTGCCTCATTCGAAGTAACTCTGTATGGCAGTCTGGCTGCCACAGGACGTGGTCACATGACCGATGTAGCTATTTTGGATACCCTGCAACCTCACGCTCCCGTAGAAATTCTCTGGAAACCACATATTTTCTTCCCTTTCCACCCGAACGGAATGACTTTCAAGGCTTTTGATGCACAGAAGAAAAAGCTGGACGAATGGACCGTATTCAGTGTAGGAGGTGGTGCACTGGCCGAAGAAGGACACGACCGCACAGCCACCAACGATATTTACAACATGAATACCATGAGTCAGATTTTGTACTGGTGCGAACACACCGGACGCAGCTACTGGGAATACGTGGAGCAATGCGAAGGTCCGGAGATATGGGATTTTCTGGCAGAGGTATGGGAGACCATGAAAGCCGCCATCCATCGCGGACTGGATGCCGAAGGTGTATTGCCCGGCCCATTGAATCTGCGCCGCAAGGCATCGGCTTATTACATTCGTTCGAAAGGCTATAAAGACTCTCTTCGCTCACGCGGACTGGTATTCGCATACGCACTGGCTGTCAGTGAAGAAAATGCTTCAGGAGGAAAAATCGTTACCGCACCGACCTGTGGAGCCTGTGGAGTGGTTCCGGCTGTCTTGTATCACCTGCAGAAAAGCCGCGACTTCAGCGACGCACGTATCTTGCGGGCATTAGCGACTGCCGGACTGGTGGGAAACATCGTCAAACACAATGCTTCCATCTCAGGAGCTGAAGCTGGATGTCAAGCCGAAGTGGGAGTCGCTTGTTCCATGGCATCTGCGGCAGCCAGCCAGTTGTTCGGAGGCAGTCCGGCCCAGATAGAATATGCAGCCGAAATGGGACTGGAACATCACTTGGGTATGACATGCGACCCGGTATGTGGACTGGTACAAATTCCTTGTATTGAGCGTAATGCGTATGCTGCCGCACGTGCACTCGATGCGAATATCTATTCAGCCTTCACCGACGGCCATCACCGGGTATCATTCGACAAGGTGGTAGAGGTAATGAAGCAGACCGGACACGATCTTCCATCCTTGTACAAGGAAACGAGCGAAGGAGGACTTGCCAAGAACTATCAACCTATGGAATAAAAGGATAAAAAAACGTAAGGATGCTTTCTCAAAAACGCCTTTACGTTTTATCTTAAACGCCCTTGCGTTTGAACCAAAACGTACTTGTGTTACTTAAAACGCACTTACGTTTTTAGCTAAACGCAAAGGCGTTTTTTCGGGGCTGTAAACCGTATTATTTTTCTACTCTTTCACCTCAAAAATACTGTTGAAAATGACTTTCACCTGTCACTATGATTCACCTTTGGGAGGAATCACGCTGACTGCCACGGAAAGCGGACTGAAAGAAGAAGCCATAGCGAAGGAAACTCCGTTGCTGCTTCAGACGCGGCAATGGCTCGATGTTTATTTCTCCGGCAGGCAACCCGATTTCTGCCCTCCCCTGCAACCTTCCGGCACTCATTTTCAGCAAATCGTCTGGCAAATCTTATCCACCATTCCTTACGGAGAAACCCGGACCTACAAAGAAATAGCCATGGAAACCGCCCGCCGTTTAGGGCGTCCTCACATGGCGGCTCAAGCTGTAGGGTATGCCATCGGACACAACCCCATCAGCATTCTGATTCCCTGCCATCGCATAGTAGGGAGCAACGGAAGCCTGACCGGATACGCCGGCGGCATCTCGCGCAAGCAATCACTTTTAGAGCTAGAACATATACCTTAATATATAAAGTAAAATCGTATGAAATCTTACCAAGCTTATTTATTCGACTTTGATTATACTTTGGCCGATTCTTCCAAAGGCATTGTGATGTGCTACAGAAACGTACTCGAACGTCATGGATTCCATCAGGTGGACGACCTTTCTATCAAACGTACCATCGGAAAGACACTGGTTGATTCCTTTTCCATCATGACCGGAATAACCGATGCAGACACGCTGGAGACATTCCGGAAAGAATATGTCAAGGAAGCCGACCAGCACATGACGGCCAATACCATACTTTTCCCTGAAACGGAAGAAGTGCTACGCGCCCTGAAAGCCAATGGAGCCCGTATCGGCATCATCTCCACCAAGTACCGCTACCGCATCATGGAGCTGATGGGGAAAATATTCCCCGAAGGATTCATTGACATCATCGTAGGAGGAGAAGACGTGAAAGAAGCCAAGCCCTCACCCGAAGGTCTGCTGCAGGCCGCTTCCCGCCTGAACTGCCCGAAAGAGCAGATTCTCTACCTCGGCGACAGTACCGTCGATGCGGAAACCGCCCAAAATGCAGGAGTTGACTTTGCCGGTATCCTTCACGGAATGACCACTCGCGAAGAGCTGGCAGCCTATCCGCATACAGCCATTTTCCCCGATTTACTTCCACTGATAAAAAAATAGGAAATATATCCGTTTTTTTCAGATAAATAGTTGGTTATGTAAATATAAAGCCGTAAATTTGCAGCCGATTTTAGTCCGTGTAGGTAAAAAAGTAGCTACAGAGAACAGCTCACCTTACGGAGGAAACCCGTTTAATATTTATTTAAAAATGTATGTAATCGTAGAAATTAACGGTCAGCAGTTCAAAGCAGAAGAAGGCAAGAAACTGTTCGTTCACCACATTCAGAATGCTGAAAACGGTGCAACTGTTGAATTTGACAAAGTCTTGTTGGTTGACAACAACGGTACTGTAACTGTAGGTGCTCCTACTGTAGACGGTGCAAAAGTGGTTTGCGAAGTAGCTTCTCACTTGGTAAAAGGTGACAAGGTATTGGTATTCCACAAGAAGAGAAGAAAAGGTTACAAGAAACTGAACGGTCATCGCCAGCAGTTTACTGAATTGACAATCAAACAAGTTATTGCTTAATCATTAAAAACGTAGAAGAAAATGGCACATAAGAAAGGTGTAGGTAGTTCTAAGAACGGCCGTGAATCAGCTAGTAAGAGATTAGGCGTAAAGATATTCGGTGGTTCAGCTTGCAAAGCTGGTAACATCATTGTTCGTCAAAGAGGAACAGTTCACAACCCGGGTGAAAACGTAGGTATGGGTAGTGACCACACTCTTTACGCATTGGTAGATGGTACTGTATGTTTCAAGAAAGGTCGCGAAGACAGAAGCTATGTTTCTGTAATTCCTTGCGCTGAAGCATAATCTACTGAAAACGAATTTTGAAAAGAGACTATCTCCACGAGATGGTTTCTTTTTGTTTTCCATCCCCTCTCTTCACGAAGAAGACATAGAAATATCATAAATTTCCCCGTACGAATATGAAAACAAACCGTCTGATTCTCTTATTATTCATCCTATTTCCAGCCTATGTATTGGCCGGCAATCGCTTTCAAGAACTATACACCAATATCCATCAGTTTATCTCACAGCAAAAAGCTGAAGTGGGAGTAGCCATCATTGCAGACGGAAAAGATACTGTCACCATAGAGAACAACCGACGCTACCCGTTGATGAGCGTATTCAAATTACATCAGGCACTGGCTGTGGGAGATTACTGTAAAAGACATCAGCTCTCCTTTGATACCTTGCTTACCGTAGACAGCACAGACCTGCAGCCCAATACTTACAGTCCGCTAAGAGACCGGTACCCTCACGGAGGAAAGTTTTCACTTAAGCAATTAATGGAATACACCCTCCACTTAAGCGACAATAATGCATGCGACATCCTGTTCAAATTTACCGGAGGTCCTGCGGTGACCGACCGTTATATCCGTAGTTTGGGAATCAACGATTTTTCTATCCAATACACAGAAGACGACATGCACCAGGACCTGAACCTTGGCTATGAAAACTGGAGCACTCCGCTGGCTACCGCAGAAGTCATCGAGGCTCTACTTACCCGGACTTTATTCGACAAACCTCATCAGGAATTCATCAAAGAAGCCCTTGTCACCTGTCAGACTGGAACAAGCAGAATAGTCCACCCTCTACAAGACAAGCAGGTCACCGTAGGGCATAAAACCGGTACTGGCGACCGCAACGCATCGGGACAACTCATTGCCATTAACGATGCCGGATTTGTACAGTTCCCTAATGGTCACCGTTATACCCTCGTTGTTTTTGTCAAAGACTCACAGGAAAGCATGGAGGATACGGAAGCCATCATCGCACAAATCTCCGAAATGGTTTATCAGGCCTTCTCCAAGCCCTGATAAACTCCTCTCACCAGCTGACAAGCTGTTTTCAAATCAAGAGCTCCGGTATTCAGCATCAAATCATACCGATGAGGTTCTCCCCATTTCTCTCCCGTATAGTACTCATAGTGATGAATGCGGTTGCGGTTCACCCGCTTGATTTCCGCTTCAGCACTTTCTTTCGCAATACCGTATTCGCTCACGCAACGGTTCACAGAATGAGACAAATCGGAATAACAGAACAGTTTCAGCACCTTCGGATAGTCTTTCAATACAAAGTCGGCACAGCGTCCCACAATGATACAAGATTCCTTTGCGGCCAGTTCCTGAATGATCTTACTTTCCGACACAAATAATACATCGTCTGAAGAAAGGCTGGATTCCAATGGCTGCTCACTATTTTTTAAAAGAATGCACTTCAACCAGAAGGAAGGAATGGACTGCTCGTTTTTCACAATATACTGTTCATCCATCCCGCTCCGCTGGGCTGCCATACGTATGAATTCTTTATCATAAAGTTTGATACCCAATTCTTTGGAAAGCATTTCACCCAGCAGATGCCCTCCACTGCCATATTCACGCGCAATCGTAATAACCACATAGTGCCCTTGTGAAAAATCAGGTACGTTCCGCACAGAAGCATCTGTAATCCATTTATCCAGGAAACGGTAATACAGGCTTACAAAATGCACAATCGGACCGACCACCAAAGCTGAAATCACGGTTCCTTCACGCACTCCATATATCCCCGACATAAAGATAAGCGACAACAAGCAGGCAATAGCCACCAGCGTCACGTCAAACCCGAGCTTTATATAACCGAACTCCCCGCGAAACCGGCGGGTAATGACCTTTACAAAATATTCTCCGGCCATCATCGCGGCATTAGCCTTTACCTCAAGCGCAATTCCTACAGCTAAAATCACACATCCAATCAATAAGGCCACAATCATATACACATATTCTACGGGATTGAGCCAGAAAAGAATATAATGCATACAAAGGTCAATAAACATACCAAAGCAGAAAGAGATAGGAATCTGCAGAAGATACATGCGCAAATCAGATTTCAAGTCCTCACGCGTCATTAAAAACAATTCCAGTATCACGAAAAGAAGATTCAACAGAATGGTCCACTGACCAATGGTAAAAGGAGTGAACATACTCAATACGTAAGTCACACTTGTAATAGGCGAAGTACCTAATGCAGCTTTGGTAATGAAGGCAATTCCCAGTGCATTAACAAACAAAGATACGCAAAACAGCAGGTAACGCCGGCACATAAATTTATTCATACTTGTTCTCTTTATCAAAAGTGCCGCAAAGTTCCCTCATTTTTTTCATTCCTTATTCATAAAAGGAAGACTAATTTTGGTCGAAAACGAAACAACTCTTAATTTTATCCACAAAAATAAATACGATGAATCCGACTCTGCTTGAAATCATACAAACGCATGGCAACAGAACTGAAAGCACATGCTACTGCGAACTTACTCCCTCATTGGTTCCTACCGGAAAAGCCGAATTGAAAGAAGGATTTTTCTTTCTTCTCGTCACAAACGGAACAGCCCAGCTGGCAGATGAATACCAGGCTTACGAACTTCTGCCTGCACATTTAGTTATACTTACTCCCAGCACAAGATGTATGCTTCAGACTATGAGTTCTCACTTCCAAGCCATGCTCCTCTATCTGAAACCAACTTTCTTTGATAGCTTACCCGACGGACAGCCACTATATGAACAACTGGCACACTACTTGGGACACTATCAACTACCAGTATTCTTATTGGAAAACGAACAAGCTACTTACCTGCAAAAAATCTTCGCTCTATTTGCACCATGCAGAAATAATGCAGCCAACTATTACGACAGTATTCTAAACCACTTATGCAGTTTCTGTCTTCTACAGATAGCTGATATATTAACCCAAATCCGCCATGAAGTTCCGGATTATGCACGACGCTCCACAGATATTTTCAGGCTATTCAAAAAAACGTTGATGGAAAATTATCGCCAGCACCATGACATAGGGTTTTATGCAGAAAGTCTGCACATCTCAACCACCTACCTTTCGCGCATCGTAAAACACATCACCGGACATACGGTCCGCTTTCACATCAGCGAACTGCTCTGTGCCGATGCACGTAAGTTGTTGGAATGTACAGACCTGGATATTAAAGAAATTGCAGAAAAGTTAGGATTCTCTGACCAGTCTGTCTTTGGTAAATTCTTCGTAAAAAAGACAGGGGTTTCTCCCATGAAATTCCGCACACAACGAGAAAGAGATAAACAGAATTATCCCTTTCCCTACATTTAAGGCTCATAAGTCCATCCACAGTCATTATGATACACCATCAAACGGCTCATACCACCATCGACCGTAATATTTTCTCCATTGATAAATGAATTGCGCTCATCACAAAGAAAATCCACCACACGGGCAATATCGGCAGGTTCTCCCACCCTGCCTGACGGATGCTGAGCGGTATCTCCCATACTATAGACTGCTTCATAATGCGCTTCTTCATGATAGGCACCGGTATCAATCCATCCGGGAGCTACCGAATTTACACGCGCTACGCCCGACAAACTAACAGCCAACGCATGGGTCAGCGCAGTAATTCCTCCTTTGGCTGCCGTATAGCTCTCCGTATCCGGCTGTGACTGAAAAGCACGCGTAGACGAAATGTTTACAATCGCTCCCAACCCTTGAAAATGGTCTTTGAACAACCGGGCCAACATATAAGGTGCCACTACCCCCACACGCTGCACATACAGAAAACTTTCATAATCACAGTCAGAAAGGATACCTCCCCGCATCAAGCAAGCATTATTAATCAGGCAATGTATACCTTCCGGATGTTCACGAAGCACCAAAGCTGCAAATTCCTCCAAAGCCTGTTTCTCTGCCACATCGCCGACAAATCCGGTCACCTGCCAGCCTCTCTCACGCATCTTTTCCACTTGTGTGAGAGTGGCCTGCTGATTCTGGTCCATAAAATATACACTATCCCCCTGAGAAGCAAAATGTGCGACGATGCAACGTCCGATACCTCCAGCTCCACCTGTCACTACTATAATTCTATTCATAATACTGTTGATTCTTGTTTGTACCTAAATTTCTCTCTTACAAAGGTAAAAATTTACAGATGAATATCTGTAAGCTTCCATCAACAAGCAACAACAAAAAAGGCAGACTTCATCAAATCAATGAAATCTGCCCTCTTATGTTTATCAAAAATCTTCCTGAGTCAAGTTCTGTCCACAGCAATCAGCCAATCACCACCTCTCCATCGGCTGTAGCCTGATCTTCCCAGGCTCCGATACTGCCACCGGATACGGTAATACCGTCACGGCCCACTTTCAAGGTCAGAGTGCACGATTTGCCACTTTCCAATGCAGCCTGCGGATTACCCGACTGCTTAAATAAAGCATCCAGGGTAAAATGCTTGGTTTCACCACCTAAAGTAAGAGTGAAAGAAATCCCATCGGTCGCTTGGGGCACCAGATAGAACGAAGCTTTTGCCCCCGTTACAGTAAGGCTTCCTTGTTCATCCTTCACCTCCTTCACACTTCCCTTCACTGCATCTACCACGCAAGTGGTCTTCGCAGAAAAAGTGCATGACATCAGGTCCAAATCCTCCTCCGTATACCCTTTTCCTGGCAGAAACTCCAAATTAAGACGATGCAATGCATGGAGGAAAGTAAGTGACACAGTTTCAGAAGTACCTACTTCTACCGGCTGAGCAGCGGCAAGCAACAAATCTCCATAGGAGGAATTGAACGAATTAAATTCGAAAGTGCCATCCTTCTCCACTTTCTGTGTGGGATAACAAGCTGAGAAAGTGACTTGTGATACCTCTTCTGAAAGTCCAAAATCAGGCCATTTAAGAAAATCAAGCTCATAAGCATAATCAGTCACTACTGGTGCAGCTCCTCCCGTTACACAAAGAGTCATCTTATCTCCTTTCTGAAAACTGCCGCTTCCATCACTTCCCAATTGTGGAGCACGCGTTTGAGAGGCAATACTGGCGACAATGGAAATTTTACCAGAATTACCAGACAAGTCACCCGAGCCACTGCCGGATGTGTCTTCTGATGTATTTCCTGAAGTATCACCATTCACATTTGCCGGTATATCGTTTGTACAAGATACTGCTGTCAGCATAGCAGCTATGAATGCATAAAGCACACTTTTTTTTCATCATCATTCTTTTTATCATGATTATTATTTAAAGAGTCAAAGCATGAGGCGTAAATAGTTTTTTACAAAAACAGGAAACGCATTTCATCAATAAATTATACGCAAAGGAACATGATTTGTTCAATACAGTCTGTTGGTGATTCAAAACCTTACCGTTTATTTTCACCTGTTCACATATATATACAATCTCATACCTGCAACATAAGAACTTCATTTTCATTCTTCCCGAATTATTCGATAATTACACCGAGATTTCCTATCTTTGCGACTGATTAATATTAATGCACATTTAATTTTTTGACATGGAAAATAAATACATCACAGTAGCATATAAACTTTATGCGGTAACAGACGGAGAAAAAGAATTACGTGAAGAAGCCCCTGCAAGCCATCCGTTCCAGTTCATCTCAGGAATCGGTTATACTTTGGAACGCTTCGAAAAGGAAATTCTGGCACTGAAGAAAGGTGACAACTTCAACTTTACAATCCCTTGTGCGGAAGCTTACGGCGAAAGAGACGAAGACAACGTACGCCAGGTGCCCAAGTCTATGTTCTGCGGTCCGGACGGAAAATTCGATAGCGACAATATCTTCGAAGGCAACATCATCATGCTGAACGATGCAGAAGGCCATCAGTTCTATGCCAATGTAGGCGAAATCACTGAAGATAAAGTGGTGCTCGACCTGAACCACCCGCATGCTGGTAAAGACCTGATTTTTGAAGGTACCGTAATGGAAATGCGCGATGCAACCAACAAGGAAATGGAAAGCATCCTCAAACTGATGAGCGGTGAAGGCTGCGGATGCGGTTGCGACAGCTGTGGAGGCGGTTGCGGCGAACACGAAGCTGAAGAAGACGGCTGCTGCGGTGGCGGTTGCGGACACTGTCATTCATAATCTAATTTTTACTTAACCATAAAAAGAAGACGGCATGTTCCGTCTTCTTTCTTTTTCTACCTTTCTAATTCTGTTTTTCACATGATTCTCATAGCCGATAGCGGAGCGACCAAAACCGACTGGTGCTTCGGAAACACGTTACACGATTGCCAGGTTGTTCACACCGAAGGTATCAACCCTTTTCATCTGACAGAAGAGAAAATAAAACAGCTTCTTCAGGAAAGCCTGCTTGCACAACTGCCTTTTCCACAAGAAGAAGTGAAAGCCATTTTCTTTTATGGGGCTGGCTGTACCCCTGAAAAAGCCGGCAATCTCTCCGGTTTACTCGCCGAAGCATTCCCTCACGCAACCATCCAGGTGGAAGGTGATTTGCTTGGAGCTGCCCGTGCATTGTGCAAGCATCAGCCGGGAATTGCCTGCATATTAGGAACAGGGGCGAACTCCTGCTTGTACGATGGTCAACGAATCACGCATAACACTCCTCCATTAGGCTATATTTTAGGAGATGAAGGAAGCGGAGCCTATTTAGGAAAACGATTTGTAGGCGACTGCATCAAACAACAGTTGCCTTCCAACCTGCTGGAAGGCTTATTGAAGGAATATAACCTGACCATACCCGATATTCTGGATAAAGTGTACAAACAGCCACAAGGCAACCGCTTCCTGGCCAGTCTTACTCCTTATATATATAAGCACAAGAACCTGCCGGAAGTCCAGCAGTTCCTGACCGACTGCTTCAGCGATTTTTTCCGTCGCAACATACTTTCTTATCCGGGATATACCCAGGTTCCGGTCTCTTTTGTAGGTTCCATTGCATGGTTCTTCCAACATGAACTAAAGGAAACAGCCCTAAAATTCAACCTTCATACGGACATTTTCATTCAGTCTCCCATACAAGAATTGAAGGGTTTTCACCTCCCTAAAAAAACGCTTTGACGTATACTGTCAAACGCAAGTACATTCTCATTCGAACGCCTTTGTGTTTCATTTAAAACGCAAAGGCGTTTGAGTTAAAACGTAAAAGAGTTTTTCAATCTATAATAAAGACAGGGAAAATTCATTGGAAAATCCAATAATTTTCAATACCTTGCACTCAGATTCCGAATATCTAACTATAAATAAAAATCATCATGAAGAACTTTAGAATCGAAGCCATTATTCTGGCCATCGGCCTACTGTTATTAGGCGTATTCATTAAGTTTGCAGAAAAAGACCGTAGTGTCACCGTAAAAGGCCTGGCCGAAATAGAAGTCCCAGCCAATAAAGTAACCTGGCCACTAGTGTACAAAAGCCTGGGAAATGATTTGGGAAGATTGTACGACGACATCAAGCGTTCCAATCAGACCATCACCGGTTTCTTGAAAGAAAAAGGACTGACAGAACAGGAAATCAGCGTGAATGCCCCGGAAATTATCGACCTAGCTGCCGAACGTTATGGCAACAACCAGAATCCGGCCAACCGCTACAATGTGACTACAGTCATCACCGTTACTTCCGACAAGGTAGATTTGATACGGGGACTTATCAGTGAGCAGGGAGAACTGCTAAAAAGAGGCATCGCCATCACTTCTGGAGAATACCAGTACAAAGTACAGTATGAATATACTGATTTAAACAAGGTAAAACCGCAGATGATTGAAGAAGCCACCAAAAACGCACGCGAAGCAGCCGAAAAGTTTGCCAAAGACTCCGGCAGTAACCTCGGCAAAATCCGTCAGGCCAATCAGGGGCAGTTCAGCATTACCGACCGCGACCCGAATACCCCTTATATCAAGAAGATACGCGTAGTCACCACCATAGACTATTCGCTTGAAAACTAACAGAAAATCCAAAAAAACTCATAAAAAACCGGAAAAACCTCCCATATGGAGCCTTTTTCCGGTTTTTCTATTTTTCTTCCTCCTAAAAAATGCAGGCAAGCCTTTTAATATTCAGGATTTTATTATACCTTTGCAGCCGATTTATATAAATAATATAAAGTCTAACACAATTAGTTATTTAAAAACATTTTTTTATTTAATGGAAAACTTAAAGAACATTGCTCCTATTGAAGATTTCAACTGGGATGCGTATGAAAATGGTGATGCAGTAACCAGCGTAAGCAAAGAAGATCTTGAAAAAGCTTATGACAGCACGCTGAACAAAGTAAACGACCGTGAGGTTGTAGACGGTACTGTAATCGCAATGAACAAACGCGAAGTGGTTGTTAACATCGGTTACAAATCAGATGGTATCATTCCATTGAGCGAATTCCGTTACAATCCGGATTTGAAAGTAGGTGACACTGTAGAAGTGTACATCGAAAACCAGGAAGACAAAAAAGGTCAGTTGATTTTGTCTCACAAGAAAGCTCGCGCTACTCGTTCTTGGGATCGTGTTAACGCAGCTCTTGAAAATGAAGAAATCATTAAGGGTTACATCAAGTGCCGCACTAAGGGTGGTATGATTGTTGACGTATTCGGTATTGAAGCATTCTTGCCGGGTTCTCAGATTGATGTGAAACCTATCCGTGACTACGATGTATTCGTAGGTAAGACTATGGAATTCAAGGTTGTTAAAATCAACCAGGAATTCAAAAACGTTGTTGTTTCTCACAAAGCTCTTATCGAAGCTGAACTGGAACAGCAGAAGAAAGAAATCATCGGTAAACTTGAAAAAGGTCAGGTACTTGAAGGTACTGTTAAAAATATCACATCTTACGGTGTATTCATCGACTTGGGCGGCGTAGACGGTTTGATCCACATCACAGACTTGTCATGGGGCCGTGTAAGCGATCCTCGCGAAGTTGTTTCTTTGGATCAGAAGTTGAACGTTGTAATCTTGGACTTCGACGACGAAAAGAAACGTATCGCTCTTGGTTTGAAACAGCTGACTCCGCACCCATGGGATGCACTGGATCCTAACTTGAAGGTTGGTGATCACGTGAAGGGTAAAGTAGTCGTTATGGCTGACTACGGTGCATTCATCGAAATCGCTCCGGGCGTAGAAGGTTTGATCCACGTATCAGAAATGTCTTGGTCACAGCACTTGCGTTCTGCTCAGGACTTCATGAAAGTGGGCGACGAAGTAGAAGCTGTTATCTTGACTCTGGACCGCGAAGAACGCAAGATGTCTTTGGGTATCAAACAGCTGAAAGCTGATCCATGGGAAACTATCGAAGAAAAGTATCCTGTAGGTTCTAAGCACACTGCTAAAGTACGTAACTTCACTAACTTCGGTGTATTTGTAGAAATCGAAGAAGGTGTAGACGGTTTGATTCACATCTCAGACCTGTCTTGGACTAAGAAAATCAAACACCCATCAGAATTTACTCAGATTGGTGCTGATATCGAAGTTCAGGTATTGGAAATCGACAAAGAAAACCGTCGTTTGAGCCTTGGTCACAAACAGTTGGAAGAAAATCCATGGGATGTATTCGAAACTGTATTTACTGTAGGTTCTATCCACGAAGGTACTATCATCGAAATGTTGGATAAAGGTGCTGTAGTAGCATTGCCTTACGGTGTTGAAGGTTTCGCAACTCCGAAACACTTGGTTAAGGAAGATGGTTCACAGGCTCAGTTGGACGAAAAGTTGGAATTCAAAGTAATCGAATTCAACAAAGACGCTAAGAGAATCATCTTGTCTCACAGCCGTATTTTCGAAGATGCAGCAAAAGCTGAAGAAAAAGCAGAAAAGAAAGCTACAAAGAAATCATCTAAGAAAGAAGAAGCTCCTATGATTCAGAACCAGGCTGCTTCTACAACTTTGGGTGACATCGATGCATTGGCTGCTTTGAAAGAACAATTGGAAGGTAAGAAATAATTCTTAAATTCTAGATATCAGGAAAAGGGATTGTGCTAAGCACAGTCCCTTTTTTTATACCTTAAGCCTTGATTAACTCAATCGTATTCCCTCATTTTATTTAAAATCTTTCTACCCATATTTTCGGTTCTCCATTAATATACCTATCTTTGTTTATATGGAAAAATTCGAAGTAAACATATTAGGATGTGGATCGGCACTACCGACAACCCGGCACATGGCAACCTCACAAGTCATAAACATCCGGGAAAAGCTATTTATGATCGACTGCGGAGAAGGTACACAAATCCAGCTACGCCGCTCACGATTAAAATTCAGCAGGTTAAACCATATATTTATCTCTCACTTACATGGAGATCATTGTTTTGGACTAATTGGACTGATTTCTACATTCGGTATGCTGGAACGTACAGCCGACTTACACATTTATTGTCATCCGGAGCTGGAAAAACTGCTTACACCGCATATAGACTTTTTCTGTAAAGGCATGCCATATAAAGTTATATTTCATACCTTTAACCCAAGCGAGCAAACAATCATATACGATGACCGTTCCGTTACGGTAGAAACAATTCCATTGCGCCACCGTCTGCCTACTTGTGGATTTATCTTCCGTGAAAAACCAACTCAAA
>OGLU01000111.1_pt1 | contig 15677 bp, 20 predicted proteins | sample 1572971 | NCBI WGS metagenome assembly OGLU01 (sample SAMEA2581987, study PRJEB24529) | metagenome | biome: Human gut stool | place: China | collected 2011 | reverse complement strand
TGGTATGTGCGATTTTGGGGCAAATTTATCCTCACAGATACCGCTATAATTGCAAATGAATCATTAATTTTGTGGTCTAATTAACTAAAAGCGCAATAGATATGGAAGATATGTTCTCTTTAGGCAATGTTGGATTATGGAGAATGGCAAGCAATGGCTATATGTCTCTAACTGGAGAAGTGGGTGAATTATTCATTACCAAAATTTTAGGAACTATTATTCTTAAATTGAAATATAAAGATATTGTTTACGCAGTTTCAAAAAACGCAAATGAAAGATATTTTAGAGTACCAACCTCGGAAGGTGGATATTTCTTCTACTTTGACAGCTTTAATGAATTAAAAGAGACTATTGAAAAGAATAAATAACAATCTGATTTTTTTAAAAGTTCGCAGTATTTGCGGACTTTTTTTATACCCATTATGAAGATTAGATACTTCTTTCATTCATTACTTAGTTAGGCAACAAACCCATATACCTTATAATCTCTAATAAAACTACATCTTTCAATCCGCAGAATCTACGGGTACTTTTTTCGGGAAGAAATCTTCTTATAGTCCCCGTTCAAAAAAAGTACCTACTTATGCTATTATGAAGAAAAGAAGATGATACTTCCCTAATTACTTACTAAGGATATGCTTTAGAACACTTGGAGCTGCATTTATCAGCGTTTTATCTTTAGCTATTCAAAACCTTTCGCTAACTTTGCAACAATTTCAGAGGTCTTAATGCTCTGAAAGGACATATTTAACGAAAGGTGTTATTGAGATTATCTTCTTTTCTCAAATTCTCGCAAAATTTGAAAAGGCATGAAGATGATAGCAGTAGCACCCCACCATTTGATATATACCTACCTTATATCCATAAGGCTCTTAGATATTGTCAAAATTGGTGTGGGTTGCTATTGTTTTATCCATGCCAAGGCAATGCGAGAAGCCAGAGAATAGGGTAAAGCAAATAGTGTTCCCACACCTTTTTTATTTATTGCTTATTCGGGGAACAGGTAAGCATAATAATTTTATAGTTATGGGGTTGCTAAATATGCTATTCTCCAGCCATCAACAGACCGCCAGAGATTTATTTGATAATTTCCTCAATGAGGAACACAGCTATCGGGCAATGGCTAAACAATATAACAATAAATTTGCGTTAGCGAATTATCATGAATTTGTTGCTCATCTAAATAAAATTCATGACATGTTCTGTACAGAACTTCGCTTAATAAAAGAACCTATAACCTTTCGAGGATATGATTTTTGCTATACTCCTGCACAAGCTGTCAAGCATATGGAAGATTTTATCATGGAAATAATGAAACAAAACTTAAAAAAATAATATTATGGGATTTTTTACATCTGGAACAGATAAGCGCATTGAAGAAATCAAAGCGACAGTGAAGCAACTTAATAAAGACTTGCTTATTCTTGCTGATATGGTAGAGAAAGGTCGAGATTATTGTACATTGCATCAATTGGAATTAATGGCTGTTTTTGGTCGAATTACTGAATTATACCCTAAATTACAGAGTGATGTACAGCAAATACCACAAAGCAAAATATCTACTATCCTTGTACCATGGAATGATGGCTCTCAGCACAATCCTATTCTATTTTGGGATATGTCATTTCATTCTGTAATGGATAAACTTACCTCCGAAATGGGGAAATGGGATAATATCTAAAAAATAGAGACAGCATTTGAGCCTAAAAACTCTTATGCTGTTTTTTATCGGGTATAAATCTTAAGATGTTTTTCTTTTTATGGGAAATTGACAAATTCATACCCACGTGAATTTTAACTCAATTAGCATATCTAATGAAATAATTTAATTGAGTTGTTCTATTGCTCCTGCCAATTCGATTTTAAGGGTGGATATTTCCTCTGATTTGTAACAGAGGATAAGCCATATTAGAGATAGTAAATTTAATGTTAAATCAATGAACCAGTTAAACCAAGAGTTAAACCAAAGGTAAACTAACAGAGAGTTTGTGTAACTACTGATTAGAGGATAAGATTCGCCAGCTCAGCAGGTTGCATTTGAAAGTCGAGCCGCAGGCGAAGGCTTTTAAATGCCTTGAGAGCACAACACTTTTAATGTTGGGGTCCTGGGTTCGAGCCCCAGGCGGATCACTCAGAAAATTAGAGAGTTGCTTTTAAGTGACTCTCTTTTTTTATGCCTATTTTACGCTGGTTTACATGGCTCAGTTAAACCGAGAGTTAAACCAAGAATGGAAGCAACAGTTAATGTAACGTGCTACAAATCAAAAGTTTTAAAGAATGGAGAATCACCACTTATGGTGAGAATCTGCAAAGACGGAAAGAAGAAGTACAAGAGTTTGGGAATTTCTGTCAATCCTATACACTGGGACTTCAAGAAAAATCTCCCGAAAGCAAAGTGTCCAAACTATGAGACATTGCTTATTCTCATAAACGAGAAGATTAGTGAGTTTCAAAGAATCATCCTGGATAAGAAAATCAATAACATAGAGTTTACTGCCACCACATTACTTCAAGCCACAGACACCCTGCAACCCAAGCACCTTGTATCTGTTGGTGAGGGATTTCTAAGCTACATCCAATCACTCAAAGACGAGCATAGACTAAGATATGCAGGAATGTTTGAAGTGTCCTATTCGTCTTTTATAAAGTTCAACAAGCATCTTGACATACCATTCTCTGATATTGATGTTGCTTGGCTAAAGCGGTATGAGAAATGGATGAAAGAACAGAATCTTTCAGTAAGTACCATAAGTACACGAATCAGACACCTACGAGCCGTCTTTAATCTAGCGATAACGGAACATTCAATTAAAAGCGATTGTTATCCGTTCCACTCCTATAAAGTTTCCAAGTTGAACAAACAGACCGCAAAAAGAGCTTTGAACAAGCAGGACATACTGAAAGTAATGCAATACAAAGGTACTTCTCCTATGGAATGCCTTGCTATTGACATATTTATATTCTCGTATTTAAATGCGGGTATAAACTTCATAGATATAGCCAAACTAAAATACTCCAACATAATAGAGAACCACCTCACTTACAACAGAGAAAAGACAAAGAAACTGATAAGCATACCATTACAAGCAGAAGCAATGGAAATAATAGCAAAGTACAAGAATATGAAATCACCGTACTTGTTTCCTGTACTCTCACCATTCCATAAGACAGAAATACAGATAGCAAACAGACTGCATAAAGTTTTGGCAAAGGTAAACAAGCATCTGAAAGAAATAGGTGAAAAGTTGGAACTGCCTATACCTTTGACTACATACGTTGCACGTCACTCGTATGCGACAGTTCTCAAACGTGCAGGAGTTTCAACAGCTATTATCAGTGAATCTTTAGGGCATAGCTCGGAGAAGATAACGCAGGTTTACTTAGATAGTTTCGACAATGAGCAGATAAGCAATGCAATGAAAAATCTACTATAATAAAATAAGTCTGTAGTCTGAAAAAGATTGCAGACTTTTCTTTTATTTTGCACCATTACTAATGATAACATATTATGTCAATGGAACAATTGCAATTAATAGAAGAACTACCAGATTTAAAGATTGGTTGGTGTGAAAGCTATAAATGTCTTGATGAACCACTTCTGGAATATGTGTGGGAAGTAGCCAACCATTTTGTAAGCTACGAAGGAGATATATCTATAGCACCAGCTAAGTTTGTCAACAGATATATCACAAGTAAATTAACTCCAGAGGAAAATGTTTTAAGACTAAAAGAAATGGGAGTAGATAAGTCTTTAGAAGACTTTATGGCTCCAAATTTCAAAAAGATGGATATGTCTTTCAAAGATAAATTTCTTGAAAATGAAGACTTGCAGAATACAATTAAAGCATTTGGTCTGGACGTAAGTAAACTTTGGTATCTGCTTCTTTTTGTTCATGATTATATTGAGGACTTTAGTACATCACTGAAAAAAAGTGAAGTTCAAGATATAGGTGACTTTGTAGATAGTCTATCAAACTGTTCCGGCATTACTTTAACTTTAACCAATGAAAAAAAGAAGAACTTTGATACCAGTGAAAAGAATACTATCGAATTTGTTCAGCTGGCACTAGATTATTACATAAAAACATACAACGATATAATTAACCGGAATTTATCACCAAAAGATAAACTTAAACTTCTTAAAGAAATTGGCTTAAACCATTTCCTAGAACATGGACAAGCTATAGATTTTGAAAACAAAACAAATCTTGCTATATCATTCAAGAAATGGAAGTTTGCAGACATGTTCCAGTTTTTCTTAAAAGACAGGAAAGCTGACAAGAAAAAACTATCTCACATAAATGTAAAAGTCTCAACAGATAAAATGATGTTTATTTCAAGACTTATCTATACAGTTGGATATGATGGTAAGCGTTACAACGAAGAATATGATTCTGATGGTAACAAGAACAGGATGCTGTCAAATCTACTTCGAAAATATAAAAATGAAGACTTTCCAGACTTTGCTAACCATTATTACCTGTTTTAAAGATGATGCGTACTTAAAAGATATTCTTTTGGGTACGCATTTTTTTTACGTACTGAATTTATCACTTTTTCTACCCACATGTGCTTCTGGATAATTCCTTTATCATCAATTTTATTATGCTTTACTTTGCAATATCAAAAGGGAACAAACGAGCAAGTGCGCATAGCTTCAGTAGTTACCGATTGGTGTAATAAATTTATTTATAATCTCTGCTCTAAGGAGTAGAATAAAAACATTTAATTATATGAAAAAGATAAATTTTAATATTTTGTCAGAGAATGCTTCAACAAACGTAGTAAACAACACTAAAGTAAGTGCTGAATTCGTGCAAGCATTGAAAGAAGCATTCCTTATGTTTCCAACCAAAACAGACATGCGTTTCAAGCAATCAAATAGTGGACAGTTAATCATATCTGTTACGGTTACTTACTGGACTGGTACAGTACAGCATTTTGAAGGTGCTGGAGATACAGAACTTATATCAGCCATACACAAAGGCATGGCTAAAATCATAAATGATTTGAGTGCCTATAAAGCAGAGGAGCACGAGGTCGAAGTTACCAAAGATGGAGAGAATTTGGTGTTAGAATTATTCAAGCAGTACATCAAATCACCCATGAGAGGCTATATTGAGACAGACTGGTACAGCAACAAGGGAGAGCGTTATCGCTGCATGAGATTCACCAATACTTTCAACGGCTATATAAAATTCTGTCTAAAAGCAACAGATGAAGTGAACGAGCTTATCAGTGAAGCCTGCAAGCCAGAATGGATGAAGGAGGAAGAAGCGAAGCAGGAAACAACCGAACCCAATAAGGTGGCTTAAACAGTCAACCAGAAAGGAGGTCGAGAGGACAGCACTTCTCGGCCATCCTTTCCAATACAACAATCAGATGAAACAGATACAGTTCTCTCAAACATACGACAACGAAAGAGCTCACCGACAAGTGAAGCAGTTAATGATGCAACACAAACAGCTCCATATTCAAATAAATGGAGAAGCTTGGATAAGTAGTCAAGGAACAACTAGAATAAGATATATTTTTAACAGACAAAGCTGGCACTGGATTCTCAACTACCTACAAACAGGCGATTATGAAGACTTCGGTATCTTCCCATCCAATATTACTAAAACAATTGAGGACACTCAAACTACCTGTCTGAAAGAGCTTATCGAGCAGAAATGCAACATCGCAAGAATACCGTTTCTAAGAGAAACAGAAGCCTATATAAGGCTCAGAGGACTGTTCCGATTTGGCAAGCTATACTTTAGCATAAAGAGAAGTGATGAATTTATAGACTATTTAAACAGCAAAGGATTATGATTACACTACATAAAGGTCAATACTTGTCTGATATAATGAATGAAATTCCATCTGACAGCATTCTTTCCAAAAGAATACCTGGCTGTGGTGCTACAACTCTGGAACTTGATACAAAAAGAAACTCTATTATCATAGTTCCTAATGTTCCTGTAATTAAAAGTAAATGTAGCAAATATGATAGCCTGCTAGGTGTTTATGAAAATGTGACAGCAGATAAGATATGCCATTATCTGACAAGTAACATGCTGCATAAGATTATGATTACTCCCGAAAGTTTCGGCAAGGTAAAAACTGCGTGTGCAAGATGCGGAATTGACCTTTATTCCCATTTCTTTTTACTGATGGATGAATGCCACCAGCTAATTAAAGATGTAGACTATAGAGAAGATATAGTCTTGCCCATGACCGACTTTTTCCGCTTCAAAGGAAAAGCACTAGTTTCTGCTACTCCAATCGGATTCAGTGACCCACGGCTAAAAGAGTTTGAGACAATGGAAGTGAATGCCGATTATGACTACAGGCAGGAAGTTGCAGTTACCCATACCTATAACATACAGAAAGCGGTAAACGATTATCTGAAAAACCATGATGGCACAATCTGTTTCTTCATTAATTCTGTAGTAGAAATCTATGCCATAATGAAACAGCTGAACATACTGGGAGATTCAGCAGTCTATTGTGCACCCAAAAGCCGCATGAAACTCAGAAATGAATACTCCTTTGACAATGCCTATAAGGACTGGAGCGCAGATACCATGAAGAAATACAACTTCTTCACCGGAAGATTCTTTACTGCATTTGACTTGGATTTGCCATATAAACCGGACTTGGTAATGGTAACAGACCCTTATATTTCTGAATATACCATGCTTGATATTGATACAGACTGCATACAGATTTGCGGAAGATTCCGTAATGGAATAAACTCCGTTACACATATTTACAGGGTAATTCCTGAAATCATTATAAAGGATAGGGAACAGATTGAATGGGAAATCTCCGCACATGAGTTCGCATACCAGACAGTACAGACATTATATAATAGTGCCGATAACATAGAAAGCAGATTTGCTTTCAGTGCTGCTCTTGAAACTATGCCTTTCCGTAAATACCTATATCCAGATTTTACTAAAAACTGGTTTGCCATAGATAATGAGATAAATGAGGTTCTAGTAAGGAACAGATACCAGTCTGTAGAATCGGCAACTAAATGGTACGATGACTGTCATTTCTTCAATCCTACATTTAGCAATTGTGAATATAACCCAAATGATGAGAAATTGAAAATAATCAGAAGTGCACGCTCGGTAAAAGAGAAGCGCAGAATTATGGTACAGCAACTCAGTGAAATGGAAGTTCCTTATTCAGAATATGCTTTAGACTACATAAATGATATGAGAAAAGTAGACCCGTTCATTGTGGAAGCCTTTGAGATACTGGGTAAAGAGAATATAGAAGAACTTAAATGCAATGAAAGAAAAATCAGAGAAAAGATGATTCTTATACAGCGCAAAGGAAATAAGGTTATCCGACTGATTAAGAATATATTTAAGGTTGGTAATAGATATTCCAATGAGAATATAGTTAATGAGTTGACGAGGATATTTAAGATGCTGAACATTCATCCCGAAGAAAAGATAGAGCCTAAACTTATCAATTCCTATTATCAATCCGTTCCCTGCTGGGTAGGTAAAAACAGAGGTTATCAATTAATAACTGAACTAATCTAAGTGCTACCAACAAAATTTCATTTTTCTGCCTTTCTATACCCAATACAGAAATTTGAAAAAATGTTGGTCACAACCTTGGTAACTAATAAAACAAGGCGATTTTCGCTATAACAGATATTAGAGCCAATTTTACTTGGAACTTTCCAATGCTATGAATAAGATAGCAAACACTGAGGGGAAATCCATCCAGACCTTTCTGAAAACAGGTTAGAAATCCTTTCAAAAATATACGGAAAAAACGTCCCATAACTTAGGGAAAAAGCGTCCTATAAGTCACGGAAAAAGCGTCCACATATCATTACATACATTACTTACATTACATAACAGATAATTCGTTTCACTTCATTATCAGATTCAACCTACATTAATTAACTAACTAATAAGACTATGATGATTTACAAACCACACAACAAACTGTTCGGTTCAAGAAAGGAACTGAAACAATACTTAGGCGGAACTAGCAGATACAACAAAGCGTTAAAGAACGGAGATATTTACAACATATACCTAGAAGAAATGAATAACCAATCCTTTGCGCACAATGGAATCATATATAACACTGACAAAAGACATTCATAAAATCAAGGGAAACAACAAGCTGGATACAGTATTGGCTATAGCTGGAATAAAATCCATAGGAAAATATAAAACAAATATTACTGAAACCACAAGGGAATACATTGCCGAAAAAACAGGAATATCGTTCCGCACAATAAAATCTATTGTTCCCAGACTGATGGAAAATGCAGATTTCATATTCGACAAGATAGAAACCAGAATCAAATCCCCGAACAGATACTATTTTAAAAAAGACAAAGAGAATTACTTCTTCGTCTTAAACAGCTTTTTCAATGAAGCTACAGATACTAAAATAAAAGGATTGCTACTACTTATAAAGTCCGTATGCAAACAAGAAACGAACAAATACATAAGTGAGAAACCTTATAAAGGAGCACTTAATCATTCTGAACTTGCCAGCAAATTAGGAATAGATGTCAAGACGCTAGATAAATATCTGGAGAAAGCAATTAAAGAGGGACAGATAAAAATGATACCTAAAGGACTTCTGATTCTCAACAAATCAATTATTCCAGACTTTAAAAGTAATGACCTATCAAGCAGACTGTACCATATTATATATGGTTGGTGTCTGGACAATGACGTTATTCCACCGGACAGAAACGATATGATTACCCAGCCTGCAAACGGACAAACTAGGAGAAACAATCCTGTGTTGAATGCCATCCTGTGCAAGACAGCCAATATGTCCGATGATGAAATCCGCAGTCTGCTAACCAAAAGAATAGTTTCCAAAGATATTACTCTGGAATACATAGCTAAAGCATTAAATGCAACTATACAAAAGACTGAAACCAAGCCATTAAATATAGTAATAGCATAATTATATCTGTTTCTGGCAGATGCGGTGCTGAACTTTTAGCTGCCTATTTCTCAGATTATAAATTCCAGACAAATTCAGTTCTAATACAGATTATATAACATATACTTTATAATATACCAAATATATCTGCAATCATGAAAAAGAGACTCTGATACATGAATCTCATATATTCAGTTTATCTGAAAGTCAAAGAAACGGGTATGGGGTGTCTTATATGAAATTCCCCCTCCCGTTCTGCCAATAGTCCCAATATTATTGAGTGACTGTAGCGCGTGCCCGCAACCCTTTAGTCCCCTCCTATATATTGATATAAAAAAGAATTATTAATCAATAAAACTTTTATCAATATGAGAAATTTAGTTATTATGCCAGCTATGGCACAGAATCGCGAAAGAATGAATTTGGGTGAATATGCAGAAGAAGCTACCATTATTATGGACAAGCCAGTAAAGCCAGCCAATCATTTTATCGAAGCCAACACACAGGAAGTAACATTGAATCATTTGAAGAATGATTGCATTACTCCAGTGTTCTCTAAAGACAATGAACTTACAATCAATCATGCTCAGTTTGTGGAAACAATACAGGATGCAGTACAGTCTTTCTTCAGTGGTGAAAAGGTGGAACAAGCCACAATCAGAGCAAGCCACATTATTAAAGGAAGAATCCCTGAAGCAATACACAAACCAGCCAACCAACTTTTGGAATCTGATAAGACTATCTATTATGAAAGATGTGCTTTTAGCATTGACGTTCCAACTATTTATGAAATGGTAGGTGGAAATAAGTTAAATCTTTCCATCGTAGGTGTGAGAGCTTATAACCAGATGAATTTATACAGCAAAAAAGTGCCACAAATTTTTAGGTTAGCTATAGGATTCAAAAATACCGTATGCTGTAATTTATGCATCTTTACAGACGGCTACAATGATGATTTAAGAGTAAATGACACTACAGAATTATATCGTGCAGCACTGGAACTTTTCAGTAACTACAATCCAGCCAAACATATTTATCTGATGCAGCAATTAAGTAACACTACTATGAGTGAGCACCAGTTCTGCCAAATAATAGGTAGAATGCGACTTTACCAATGCTTGCCAACAGGCTACCAGAAAGCATTACCCAGAATGTTGCTTACTGACACACAGATAAACAGTGTAGCGAAAGCATACATCAACGATGAAAACTTTGGCAGCTTTGGAAGTGAGCTTAATATGTGGAAATTCTACAACCTATTGACTGGAGCTAACAAGTCAAGTTATATTGATTCATTCTTAGACCGTTCCTTGAATGCTACAGAAATGGCTTTAGGAATCAATTCAGCTTTACATGGTGATGAGAGATATAAATGGTTCATTGATTAAATGGGCTTTATTGATTGAGAGAGAAAAGGGCAGCTATTAAGTTAGTTGTCCTTTTTTCATTTCTACCAACATCTAAAATTTACAATCATGAATAAACAGATAGATAAACTCATAGACCATATTAGAGATTTAGACAACCGTTTGGGTGAAGTGGACAATAATCTTAGATATATAAAGGTAGTACAGGCATTGAAACATTCTTTAGATAAATTGGATGATATACTTAGAAATAGCCAAGAATTGCAGCGTGAATATCAAGCAACCTATCATAGCTATTTCTATACAGGTTGCGGATTCTCCTTTTATGATAGAATCTGTAATTCTATTCTGGACTACAAATATGGTAACAGACCTTTTTAAAATTGACATTATGAATATAGATTATAAAGTAGGAGAAGTGAAGCTTTCCTACAAACCCAAATTCAAGAATCAGCAAAAAGTAACCAGTTCAGAGGACGCTTATAAATATCTACTTTCTACATATAAGAAAGAAACTATATGCTACAAGGAATATTTCAAAGTCCTATTTTTGAATCAAGCCAACCAAGTTTTAGGATATACTCTAATTTCAGAGGGAGGACTAACAGAAACAAGTGCAGATGTAAGACTTATATTCCAAGCTGCATTACTTACTAATTCTGTAGCTTTAATTCTGGCACATAATCATCCAAGTGGAAACTTAAAGCCAAGTCCAGAAGATATAAGGCTTACTAAACAGGTAAGGGAAGCATCTAATTTTATGAGGATAAAAATCTTAGACCATATCATCCTTTCAGATACAGAATACTACAGTTTTGCAGATGAAGGAATGCTGTAGCATAAACAAGGGCACTCAATATTTTAGTTGGGTGTCCTTACTTACATAAGCTGAATGTTCGTTCAGTACTTGTAACCAACCGTTAATAATTGTGAATCATAAAGACGTACATAGCATATCTAAGGCAATCCACAATGAAACAGCAAATATCGGGTCTTGGTGTGGAAGCACAACGGGAGATTATACACAACCATGTGAAGAACAAACCTATACTTGCTGAATACATTGAAACAGAGAGTGGAAAGAAATCTAACAGACCTCAACTTCTTGCAGCTTTGGCAATGTGCAGGAAAACCAACTCTATTTTAATTGTTGCCAAACTGGACAGGCTGTCAAGAAATGTGGCATTTACTTCCAAGCTGCTGGAGAGTGATGTGGAAATAGTATTCTGTGACTTCCCACAAGCCAACAGACTAATTCTGCATATCATCAGCAGCATAGCCGAATATGAAGCTGGGTTGATTAGTCAGAGAACCAAGCAGTCACTCCAAGCCAAAAAAGCAAGGGGTGTACAACTTGGCAAAGCAGAGAACTTGATGAATAAATTTGAACAAGCTATTCAGCATAGTATCGTTACCAACAAGGCTAAAGCAGATAACAATCCAAATAACATGAGAGCGATAGCACTCTTACGGTCATTATCAATGCAAGGCAAATCATTATCAGAAATGACTTGTCTGTTGAATGAGCAAGGCTTTGTTACATCTAAGGGATGCAAGTTTCAAATTACACAAGTCAAGAGATTGCTGATTAGAGCAGGGTTGATGTAGTGAAGCCACTTTGAAAGGCAGGACAAATTTAGAGCAAGGTCAATTTTATATACTCCAATCCAAGTTTGTCCCACCTCTAATTTTAGTCGGAGAAACAAACTTTAGCTTTATAAATCCTATAGGTAACAATATCTAAAATTCACTTCTTATAAAAGGATTTTTCATTTTAATACCCACATGGATTTATTGGGTTCAGATGCAATTCTGATTAAATACTCCATTAATTCCTTGTTTAGTAACACAATAATTACTATTTATCCTCACTCCATGCTGATAGATTTAAAACCTTTTGTTACCTTTGCACCAATTCTAATGAACTAATGAGATAGGGAGTTGGAAGGGCATATTTAACGAAAGGTGTTATTGAAATTATCTTCTATTCTCAAATTCTCGCAAAATTTGAAACGCTGTGAAGATGATAGCAATAGCACCCCACCATTGATATATACCTACCTTATGTTTGTAAGGCTTAGATATTGTCAAATTGGTGTGGGTTGCTATTGTTTTATCCACAGCAAAGGCAATGCGAGAAGCCTGAGAATAGGGTAAAGCAAATAGTGTTCCCACACCTTTTTTATTATAACAGCTTATCCATAGGGAACTGGTAAGCATATTAATTATTATCATGGAAGAAAACTTTTTTGGCATTGGCACAGGTAATTCATATTATGACAAAAGACGTCATATAAATATTGTTTTCATTGAAATGTTAAGCTATCATTTTTATGTAAATCCATCCTTTGGGAATAGAATAGTGGGCATCGTCAAAGATAATAGTAAATCAATAGAAGAAAAGGCATCAGATATATGCAATGATATATTAAGTTATGATGAACATAACTATTTGAATCTGCTTAGAGAACGAGTTCAAATATCTAACCAAGAATTTATGGTGATAATGAGTGGGATTGGACTAGGTCAAGAATCAAAATCTCCAGCAAGTTATACACGTGAACAAAATATAGCTCTTTTAGTTGAAATGATTGTTGCACGATATTATATGAAACCCCAAGTAAATAGTGCATTTATTCAAATCAATAATATGATAGTGCAATTAGCTAAAGGAATGCGAGGAATAACTATAACTCAGCAAAATGCAGAATCATTATTTCAGTTAACTCAAGAAGCTATGACTAAATATAGTAATAATTACGCTTTGACACAAATAGAAGACTTTGTTATATCTAAATGGAAATAAAAATGAACTATGCTAAAATTATAGACAAAGGGGAGTGCTATTCTTCTTTAAATCTAAATGTAAATGGAATTCCTGCAAACCGTAATGAATGGATGAAATATAACTTCTATCCTAAAAATAATATGGTAGGAATGGTCTTGAATATCAATGGCTACATAGTTCTGAAAATAGATGACAACATCTATGTGCCAATATCTTCTAATGGAATTAGATATATTAGTGAAACAGAATATTACAATGGACTTGCAAATAATATTTATTCTGGCATGGATGTTAAACAAGAACAAATAAATAACAGCTTTGATAAAGCGATATCACGTCCTTATTCTATAGGTAAGCCCAATTATAAAGAATACTTTTGGAAAGATATTGTGAATAATTTGACAATACATACAAACAACTATACCAAACCTATGTTTATGCCTCAACTTATGGATGAGTGTGTGATGTACGCCTGTGACATTTGTCTTGAATTTAAAAAGAAAGCAGGATTCCTTTCAAATGATTGGATGAAGCATATATCATCCCAAGTTTGCGATGTTTTTGATGAACACTTTAAAGAATTTGGCTATTCTGAAAGAACTGCTGCAATGGATAGAATTGAGCGATTACTTAATTCAAATTATGCTGAATCTGAAATTCAAAAGTTCTACAATAGATAATGCTCACAATTCCATACACATATCTACAGTGTTTATCTACATATTATACTTGGATAAAAACTAATATAGACCAAGACCAAAAGGATTACTACAAAGAATGTACCAATATGGTTATTTGGTACGATAAAATTTGGGGTAATGGAATCAAACTTATTTTCTTTAAAGATGAAAATGATTATGACCATATACTAAAACACAAATTATTTGCATGGAAAGTTGAAATTCATTATTGGGATTATCAACTATATCATTATCCACCCAATCCTACAAGAGAATGGATAATAGATTTTATAGTTCATGCTATCTTAAATATTTACAAGAATTAGATATGCGTTATTGTGAAAGAAATACAGCATATATGAAAAATGGAGTAACTATTGGCATATTCATACTTATAATATTAACCTCTTGTCAATTCAAACAACAGGAAGTTAAACAGCAAACTCCTACAATAGACAGCACTTTACAAGTCAAAGCTACTTCTATCTTAGAGAATAAGCTATCTGAACTTAATGCTTTATTTGGGCAAATTATCATTATGGAAATTCAGACAGGGCATATAAAGGTTATGGTTGGACTTGAAAGGAAAGACAGTGCAGACTACCAACCTTGTGAGAACTTTTCCCAAGCACACGAATCAGCATTGATACAATCTATATCCATCTTGGCAGCATTGGAAACAGGAAAGGTGAAACTATCTGATATGGTAGATGCGGGCAATGGAATCTATTCTATACAGGACAGAGAATTGAAAGACCATAATTGGCATAGGGGTGGATATGATGAAATCTCTATCAAGCAAGGTTTAGCTTCAAGTTCAAACATTGCTGTTTATAAAACAATGGAGAAAGCATTTGGAGATGATGCGCAAGCATACTTCAATCTGTTGAATAATATGAATTATGGCAAACCTGACAGCATCATAGGAATAGCTAATCTGAAACCAGCATACTTTGTTACTCCTAAAGATAGTGGTTGGAGCGATACGGCTTTTGCATGGTTCTGCATTGGATATAATCAAACTATTACTCCCATACAAATGCTAACCTTTTATAATGCTATTGCTAATAGTGGAAAGATGGTACAACCTCAACTTTACAAAGACAGTACAACAGTTATCAATCCACAGATAGCAAGTCAAACCAATATTGACAGTCTGAAACAGGCATTGAAATATGTGGTAACTGATGGTTTGGGACAACCTGCCAAGTCTGATAAGGTACAAATTGCAGGTGAGACAGGGATAATACAGCTTGAAGATGGAAGCTATATTGTAGAGTTCTGCGGCTACTTCCCTACAAATGTTCCCCAATATTCTATCATTGTTTCCATCCATAAAAAGGGGCTACCTGCAAGCGGTGGATTGATGGCAGGGGATGTGTTTAGGCAGATGGTGGATTACATAAACGAATAACAATCTAAAGTGAGCAGCATTTGAGGGAACTCTTATGCTACTCACTTCTATAACTATTTCATAAATACAAAATAAACAGCCAATATCAAGCAAATAAAGGCAGCTATATGATTCCAGTGCAAAGCTTCACCTTTAAAGAATACAGTTGTAAAAACTGTGAATATAATTAGAGTTATTACTTCTTGAAGAACTTTCAACTGCATCAATGAAAATGGTCCTCCATTACCTACATATCCAATGCGATTCGCTGGAATTTGACAAGAATACTCAAAAAAAGCGATTGACCAACTAAAAGCTATCACTCCTATCAATGGAAGAGCTGCAAACCAAGAATATTCCTGTTTCATCTTTAAATGACCATACCAAGCAAAAGTCATAAAGACATTTGATATTATAAGCAGTAAAACTGTGTAAAGAGCTTTCATATTATTCTAATTCTACTATACATTAATTTATATATCAACGTGAAATGTTAAATCTCCAGTTGGGTTTTTCTGTTTTAT
>OGLU01000106.1_pt1 | contig 16426 bp, 9 predicted proteins | sample 1572971 | NCBI WGS metagenome assembly OGLU01 (sample SAMEA2581987, study PRJEB24529) | metagenome | biome: Human gut stool | place: China | collected 2011 | reverse complement strand
ACGGCGACCACCGAGATCTACACTCTTTCCCTACACGACGCTCTTCCGATCTCATTCCACCGAGTAAGATTTCCGGGCTTACGCAGGGAATGTTTGTCGGTTCTGTATCCGACAACTTCAACGAGCGTATCGAGCAGAAGATTTTTCATTGCGAGATTGTGGTGGATGCCGAAAAGGTGAAACGGGAAGAAAGTGCCTACAAGAAAATTCCCGTCATTACAAACTTCACGGACGAGGACGGCAACGACCGCATGAAGGAAACGGTGCAGGCGAACTACCGGCGCATCAAGGAAGAGGTGAAGCAGATTGTGCAGGAGGAACTGGAGCGTATCAAAAACGATCCGGTGCTGTGTAAACTGCTACCAGATAATGAGACTGTCTAACAAGTCCCCAAAATTGAAAATTATCCCTATCGAAGTTTGAAGTGACCCCCAAAAGTTGGATACAATTTTTTTGGGGGGCACTTCAGTTCTGACGGGTAAAATCGTAAAATTCGGACTTGTTAGACAAATACTTACGCGGTTTCAACCTCAGGTACTGAATCTATCGAATTGACAAATTTAACCAATTGCGGATCTGAATCTTTTTGTATGAGGTTTCGGAGACTCTTTTTCAATTCATAAGCATCATCCCCTGCTGTATTTATTAAATCCATATAAAAATCTTTGTTTTGCAGAATCAATGAACGGCATGCCCCATCGGAAATTACAGGTTTCACTATTTTATCAATAACGTCTCCAGCTTGACTTTTCAAATTACCATGCGATCTAAGCCATGTTTCGAAAAATTGAAACTTTATTGCATTGATAGTCTTTTTACCGATGCAGAAATCATTTCTTATATCGGTAACTGTCGATTTAATTTTTCGTTTATCCAATCTTTCAACTATATTCTTGAAACAATTAGGGAAAGGATTCAAACTTTGAGTTCCAGAAGCAATATCCATCAGAATCTTTTTGCCAAATTCAGTCAAGTTATCTGGCAAGGATTTGATTTTAGCCAGTAAATGTTTTATTGCGACAAACCAATAATATGATGTATGTGCTGTTCTTTGGGCGTATAATGTATCAACACTTATTTCAGACAACGCTTCGAACGCTATTTTATTGATATGATCGGTCAGGACATTGCTTATTTTAGTGGTCAAATCGTAAAAAGATGCGTCAGGAATTACATCTTTAATATTGTTCTTAGTGATATACTTATCCAAATCGGTATTCCACTCTGCTAAATGCTCGATAAATACCTCATCCGTTACACCTATTCTGTTCTTAATATCTTCAAATTGGGGCAATATGTCTGAGAGCAATAATTTATAGCCAAGTTTATGATTTACCATGTATTGTAGTGTTTCATTTAATAGCGGTATATTCCATCCCACACTATTTACTAATAAGTCTCCATGATCCACATAATAGTCCATGAGTTCTGCAACATATTTTATATCTCCACCCTCTATTAAGGAAACGGAATGACCATGTGCCAATTGCATGGCGACTAAATCGTAATATCCAGACTCTTTAATGTTTCGGCCATCAGTTTCTAATTCAGAATGCAACTGATTTATGTAGGTTGAATCTAACGTTACAGGTAAAGGTCTTTCTTCGTCAGATGCCAATAAACGATAGGTTGTAAATATAGCCCCTATATTATCTTTATTTACATTCTGTTCATCAATGCAATTCGTGATCGCTTGCAAAAGCGTTGGAAACGTATAGGTAGAATTATCTTTTAACGTTTTTACAATATCTGCATGGTCGAAATTATCGGGTAGTAAGTTTGCCAAATAATTATCGAGCGCCTCCGAATTTGTTGCTACTTGATAATATTTATATGCTTTAGTTGTCGCGTTATCCCGATAGGCAGCATCTGTTGCATTTGCAGCTTGAATATAATCGATAAATGTATTTGGCTTGACTGTTTTTGCTTCAATCAATGACGTAAAATCGCACGCCAACTTATTTTGCGCAATAAACCTGTCTATTGCATCTAACGTTTTGAAATAGTCGCCGCCATTGAAGTCATTGAACCGAACTATCTTCTTATATAATTGAGCAATCACATGGTTTTGGCTTTCCGTGTCTAAATGCAACAGCAGTTCTTGGTATTCGACAGGGAACACCTGCTTCTCTATGGATTCTTTTAATTTCAATTGTGCTATTCTTTGCCATACACGCAGAATAACATCGCTCTTTCGAGTTAATTTATGCAAACAATGTATAATCTTATCGATAAGCGCATTGTCCATACATTGTATAACTTCTTCTAATACAGTGTCAAATTGTTTATTAGTCTCTGCATATTGATTTATGTCGTGGTCTTCTTCTCCGTTGATGCAGCCTTCAATATATTTTTTCAATGGAATTTGTCGAGCATCTTCAACATCGACACCATATACCAAAGCTGCAATTTCGCGTTGTGTTTGCAGATCATTGTTAATTATTGTTTGAATGCCATTCAGATAGTCGCCGGACAATATTTGTTCTACTGGATTTGCCAGAATATCCGTCTTCTTCAAACAGAACAATGCTATGTTTATCATCAAAATTTCGTTACACCACTCTTGTTTAAGAGCGACCATCTCATTGATATATGATATAATTTCCCTAACATTGGCATTAGGATTTACCAATCTGAATATCCGATTTATAGTTTCTTTCGCTTCATTTTCTGTTTCTCCAAATGCTTCAACAAACAGTTTGTTGAATATACTTCGATAGTCGGTAATAACAGGAGGAGCAACACGATAAACAATAGGGAAAGTTTTATTGATAAAATACTTGGTCAGTTGTTTCGTTTGTTCGTCGGTCTCATCTCCGAATGCACAAGCTAAATGTGTTTCATCGAAAGGAATAACAGCCCAAACATTTTCAAAACCGCTATCGGCGAAGAACGTATGGATAGAAGACCATAATTCTTTTACTTTTTCAGCGGGGAGACGATCCATGTTGTCAAAAACAAGGACTAATTTACGTTGTCCTTTTTCCTTGATAAAATCAGAAATGTCTTGCATCCATGTTTTGAACTCGTAAACCGTTGGTTCGTCTTCGCTCAAAGTCTCATAGCAAACGTCCTTTTCGACTTTATCTTGATAAATAGCTAACATATAACTCCATCCATATTTATGATCTTTGCTATATGCCCATTTCCAAACGCACAATGCAATAAGAACTGGCAGTGCAGCTATGATAATAGACAATAAAGAAAACCACCATGTTGTGGGTGTAGGTTTTACTGCATACGCAATAAATGTAAATATCGGAGTTAAAACTGCAACCAAAAATGCCGCAACCATACCATTACTGATAAGGGGATATTTTTCGGTTACGGTCTCCGTTTTACGGGCTAATAAATATTTCAGCTTTTCAGACCATGATACGGTTTTCGTACCTCCACCTTTGACTTTTATTGTTGCATTTCCAGATAGGATACCATCATCAATAAGTTTGCTTGTAAGCAATTCCAATATAGAGCGGCGTTGCAAGTCCTCTTGATGTCCCCATGCGTCATACTCAAAAAAGTAATAGTCGTCTGATAATTCACGTTCCAACATTTTAACCACGTTGGATTTTCCAGATCCCCAAATACCTTCGATGCCGATAATTCGAGGTAAAGTACATTCCTCATCCAATGAATCATTCTGACAAAAATGGCGAGCAATAGTTTTTGCCAACCTTTCTTGCGAACCTCCATCGAATTTGTCAATACCACACGGTTTATTTTGGATAAACCGCGGATATTGCTGTTTGGATTGTAGTTTTGTTTCCATATACGTAATTTATTGATTATACGAACTCCAAATAATTCTCCCGATTTACCACATGAAACTCGGCATAGGGATAGGCTTCTTGGAAGGCTTTCGGTGCGGCCGGCATTTTATTTCCCCACTTGAACTCCAAGGCGGTAAGACTGTCGGCACTCTCCTCAATCAGGTCGATTTCCTGTTTGTCGTAGGTGCGCCAGAAATAGAACTCCCTGTGCAGTCCCTCATTGAAGTTCGCTTTGCGCCGCTCTCCGATGATGTAGTTCTCCCACAGCGCACCGACATCCTGCCGAATGGCCAGCGGTGAGAAAGCCCCGATAATGGCATTGCGAATGCCGTTGTCGTAGAAGTACCACTTGCCAGCTTTTGTAACCTCCTTGCGTAGGTTACGCGAATAAGCCCCCAGACGATAGATAACGAAGACCTTTTCCAATAGGTCGAGGTATTTTTCAACGGTCGTCTTGCTCATGCCGAGTTGTTTACCTAACTCTTCGTAAGAAACTTCGCTGCCCAACTGAAAAGCTATCAATCGCAGTAGATCGCGCATCTTGCTCGAATTTTTTAAGCCGTCAATTGCTAAGATATCTTTAAGCAGGTATGCACCGACAATATCACGTAGGTAGTCTGTTTTACGTTCATAGTTCTCCATCATTACTACTTCGGGATAGGAACCGTAAATCAAGCGCGCTTCGAGGTTCTGGCGGGTTTCAAGTGCCGTTTCCGTCTGTGCGATTTCCCGTTGCGAGAATGGTGTAAGGAGAAATTGCGTACTGCGGCCGACCAACGGTTCACCAGTCTTATTCAGCAAATCGAATGACGAAGAACCACTTGCCAAGACACTTATTCCCGGTATTTCATCAACTATCAACTTCAGAATACTACCGATTTGTGGTATGTTCTGTGCCTCATCAATAGCCAGCAAATCAATACCATCCAATAAATGCCGATAATTGGCTATTGAGCGATTCTCCAATAGTGCTAATGTGTCGTAGTCTTCGCCGTTGAGCATCATCGTCCTACCTGAATAGTTGTCCACAATTTTACGCATCATTACCGTTTTACCAACACGGCGAGCACCAAAAATCAGTACTGCTTTATTGGGCGCGATTCGTGCTGTAATCTTCTCTTGAAGTATTCTATTTACTGTTTCCATACCTTATAAAATATAATGCAAAGATAATCATATTTTTTTAATTGGCGAATTTTACAAAAAAAACGGGCTATTAAATGGCGATTTTTACAACCACAATCTTATGGAAGTTGTTTCATTGTTTTTAGTAATGATATATGTTCATACTATGATGACTCAATAATTTACCAGACATACGTTTCTGAAATTTGTCCTTATAGGAATGAAAAACTCACATATATTGTGCTAATTAATATATAATTAAATGAAAATAAAAAGACAGGATACGAGTATTCCTGTCTTCTCATATGTAATGGATATTTTTTTATTTTCTCATCCGCTCCAACTCCTCATCACGCAACATTCTCTCGTTCAGTTTTTCCTGCATCCTGTCAATGAAATAGGTGCGGCTTTCGTTCTTCCGGCGTTTGATATCAGTGTAGAAGCGGTAGCAGTCTTTAGAATCAACCCCGAATATCTTATAGAGAAGTGGGGCGAGCTGTTTGAGCGGCATATTGCCGTTGTTGATGCAGCCCATCACGTCTATGCCGTAGATAAGTTCCACGAGGTCGATGGCATTGCCCGTCCATTGAAGAAGGCTGGCGGTGGTTTCTGTTGCGTTGTTGGCGGATATTAGTGGTGGCACTTGGGGCGTGGCAAGGAATTTCTGCATCTTTCTTACGAAAGACAGAGCCTTGCTGACGTAGGCGGCAATCTCTCTTTTTTCTTCTGACAGATTACGTACGGGATGGTGCTGCAACTCGATTTCGATGTAGGCAAGCGCGATGACGGTAAGGTTCATGTCCATGCCGCCGTTGCACAGTTCGATCACTTGGGTGGCGAAAGCCGTGTATGCCGTTTCCATATTGCAGTCGCCGGCTTCGTTTATCAGGCGGAAAAAGTCGGTTTCCGCCAGCAAGAAATAATTCATGGTTCTGTCAATTTTGAAAATTACACTTTGTTTTCTGCGTGCGCACATGAATATAATTGGCAAAAAACGCGGCAGAAAATAAAAAATCCAACACTCAATTTTACAAAGTGCTGGATTTCAGAGGTATAAAATTCAGTATTTTTTCACAAGGACAAATTATCTCCGACTTAAATTGTTTGTAATCGGAACATTTATTCTATTCCTGAAAATAGAAATGTATGCTTGCCGCACATTTTGGCTATCTTGCTTTTTTATCAAGGATATAGATAATGCGACATACACCGTTGGGATAGCTTTTCAAAGAGGAAAGCGTCCAGTGTTGCTCTGGCAGAGCCGACTTAAAAAAATGTCGTCCGCTTCCGGATATGAAAGGAACGGTGTATAGTATGATTTCATCCACAGCGTGCATCCGCAGCAGTCCGTTTATATAGTCTGCCGTGTCCGGTGTGGCTTCCGCGAGGTAACGGATGTTTGTGCAGTCTTTTCTCCATTCGTGCAGCATTGAAATGGAATAGTCCGGTGTCACACGGTAAAAGGCTTTCTTCCTGATTTCATCAAGACCGCAACGGTCAAGGCACAAATCCTGATGTGCTTTATCATATAACTCTGAAGAAAGACATCCGTCCATCGTCAGTACGGCGAGAATCTGAACTTTACCCATAATCGTTTCCTTTCGTTAGGCAAGGGTAAAAAAGTAGCGTGCAATTCACACTACCTTCAAGCGATGGCTCTGGTAAAGCCTTTACGGAGAGTACGTGAATGCACGCTATGCGTAAGCATAGCATAAGCATCACGCAATCGTCTCCGTAGTTCCAATTTACCAGATTTTCGCTTGAAACGCCTTGCGGTCTTATCCTATATGTTGGCGGCGAAAAGCTCCTGCCAATCGCCGTTTTTCTCAAATGTTATGCAAAGATAGCCAAATTCAGTGAATTACGGGCTATGATTGCTTGAATTTATATTTAAGTCCATACTCTTCAAGTTTGCTGTATAGTGTTGTCCTGCCTATGCCGAGCAGTTCTGCGGCGACACTCCGGTTGCCGTTTGCCTGTTTCAACGCACGCAATATCCGCTCCTTATCCTCCGCGTCATTGCGCAAGGCGAAGCTGACAGTAGAGGTCGGTTTCGTCACGGCAAGTTCCAGATGCTCTTTCATGACAACACCTTCCTGCGCCTGCAATACAGCACCCATAACTTTCTGCCGAAGTTCCCGCACGTTGCCCGGCCATGCGTGTGTCAGCAACGCTTTACGTGCTTCGGAACTGAACCCGCTCACGCTACACTCCAGCTCTCTGTTTGCCATATCACGGAAGAACTCTGCCAGCGGCATAATGTCTTCTTGACAGTCACGCAACGGAGGAACGGTTATCCCGAAGTCGTGCAGGCGGTACAGAAGATCCTGCCGAAAACGCTTTTCATTCACCGATACCTCCAAATCTTCATTGGTAGCAGCGATGATGCGGACATTGAAATTCCGGTCTGCCTTGTCTCCGACCGGGCGATACCGCCTCTCCTGTATGGCACGGAGCAACATCTGTTGGGTTTCCAACGCGAGGTTTCCTACCTCGTCCAGAAACAACGTGCCGCCTTCCGCCTCATGGAAATATCCTTTCTTGGCATTGTCCGCACCTGTAAATGCACCTTTGACGTGTCCGAAGAAAGCCGACGGTGCAAGCTCTTTGGAGAGTGAACCGCAGTCCACCGCCACAAATGGCTTGCCTGCACGTTTGCTCTTGTCATGCAACAGGTGGGCAATATGCTCCTTGCCCGTGCCGTTCTCACCAAATATCATCACGCTCATATCGGTGGCGGCTACCAGCCTTATGCGGTGCATGATTTTCTGAAAGGCGGAACCTTCACGGGCGAATATAGGCATACGGCGTTGTCCTGCCTGACGTTCTTTCAGTATGGAACGGATCAGGGGGACAAGTTTATCCTCCACAAGCTGTTTGGGAATATAGTCTATCGAGCCGAGTTTCATGCTTTCCACGGCGGTATTAACTTCGGCGTAGTCGGTCATAATGATGAAGGGCTGCATCTTTCCCTCCTTTCGCATCCAGCACAAAAGGTCTATGCCACTGCCGTCAGGCAGACGCAGGTCGGCAACCACGATATCATTATCTGTTGCCTGTTGCAGATGTTTCTTCGCGGTTGAGAGGTGGTAAGCCTTCATATTGCGGTAGCCCTCCCGTGACAGCATATTGCAGACATATTCGCAATACACGATGTTGTCTTCCACCACAATTATTTTTGTCTTATTCATCTTCGTATTTTCTCCTTTCCTCTTCTGCCAACCGTATTATTTCCACTCCCTTATCCAGCACGGCAGTCACGGCATGGCTTAACGCTTCACCATCCGGGAGAGCATCGCCACGAAGCAATCCGTAAAGTACATTCAGCGGTTGGTCGGCACGGAGCACCTCCCACGAACTGCGCAGGTGGTGGATCAGGGAATCCAGCTTTTGCAGGTCTTTTTCTTTTGCTGCATCCCGTACCGCCTGCATTTCCTTTTCTGTTTCAGTTATCAACTTTTCCAGCATGACGGCTTCATTGCCATAGGACAATAAGGCGGAAAAGTCCGGTTTCCCGTCCGGTGTCGCTTTTATGGCACACCTGTCGGAAACCTCCATCAGTTCCGATATGGAGAACGGTTTGAACAGGCATCCGGCAAAGCCTTTTGCCAATAGTTCCCCTTTGTTACAACTGCCCGAAGCGGTTGCCACAACCACCGGGATTGTTGGTGAATTGCCCACGTTGGACGAACGCAACAGTTCCAGCAATTCGAAACCGTTTATATCGGGCATATTCAAGTCTGTCAGCAACAGGCTGTATTCTTTCTGGCGTATCATTTCCATCAGTGCCGCAGCATCGGTGCAAGTGTCGCAGTGTATTCCTTCTTGGGAATACATCTCTTTCAGCATCAGAAGTAATACCTCATCATTGTCAATGGCGACAACATCATGGAATTTATTGTTATGATAAACAGGTGTATTGCTTGTATATCCAAGCTGTTCTTCAGCTTCCTGCATAGAAATTTCAACTGTGAAACGACTGCCTTTCCCTTTCTTGCTGTCTAAACGGATTGTTCCGCCAAGCATCGACACAATATTACGCATTATGGCAAGCCCAAGCCCGAAACCCTCCTTTGCGGCGGCATTTGATAGACGTTCAAACGCACCGAACGCTTGTTTCTGTTCCTCTTCTGTCATGCCTGTACCTGTATCTTCAACGACCAGTGTCAGAACTCCATTATCATATTCAGTAATCAAAGAAACACCGCCTTCTTCTGTGAACTTGACAGCGTTTGACAGCAGGTTATTCCCGATTTGTATTATTCGCTCTTTGTCGGTCAATACAATGGCATCGTGTCCAGTCTTCACGGACAAGGACAGCCCTTTGTTCACGGCAACAGGCATGAACTCCGTTTCAAGTGTGTGCGTGATTGCTGAAATCCGGCAGGGTGACAGACGGGGCTGTTCCTTGCCGTTGTCCAGGCGGAAGAAGTCAAGCAAAGTGTTAAGCATATCCCGCATACGGTCGGAGGATTGCAGTATGTTTTGGATATACTGCCCGGACTTATCCTCACACTGTTCTTTCCGTATCAGTCCGGCATAGCCTGTTATTGCTGTCAGCGGTGTGCGCAGTTCATGGGTGATAGTATGTACCGCCTTCTTCCTTGACGTTATCAGTGCCTCGTTCCGTTGTACGGATTGTTCCAGTTGCCTTATCAAATCAGTTGTCTTGTGCTTGTATTGTTTAATGCTTTTTGCATCACGATGTATGATGATGTAGGAAATTAACAACAATAGAAGAACGAATCCCATTAAACCGCCTACTTGCATAAATGACTTTTCACGCATGGCAACTATTTCGTTTTCCCGGCTTTGCAGTTCGGTTTGTACCTTTTCTTCTATTTGGCAAATCAATTCTTGCAGTTGTCTGTTAAGTTCTGCATTACGAGCTGCAAGGCTGTCGGCTTGTTCCGACAATTGGCGATCCTGCACTTTCTGTTCGCTGATTACGTTTCTATTGACCGAATGAAGGATAGTGGTTGATACTGCTGGAGTTACTTCCTTTTTTTTGCCGAATATGCCTAAGAAACCTTTACGTTTCGACTTCTGTGGTTGTTCCTGTGCGCTTCTTGCCGCAATGACGGGTACACGCTCGGCAATCCTCTGGTTCAAACTTTCCTGTTCATCTAATACTTCCACAATGCCCTGAAGTAACCTTTCCTTGCTTTCCAACAAGTGGCGCACACTGTCTATTTGTCTTGCTGGATAAACCGTTTTGAAACGGCATAGCATACTGTCCACTGCCATACGCCGAATATGGTAATGCTCCAAATCCTCGTCTTCCCACTCCAACACACTTTCGCCCAAAAGAGAAAGCCCGGTCATTTCACCGTAAACATGATGTATTTCTTGGCGGAAGTTGTTTATCCGTTGGTTCTCCGTTTCCAATGCCTCAATCTCTTTCCATTCATAATGCCACAGATACATGATCCCACCTGCCAACAGGCACATCAACAGGTAACCAGCGGCAACCAGTATGCGGAGAAATCTCGTACTCATGAAATTCAGTTTCATTCATATATTCTTTTTATCAAACAGCCCGCAAATTTCTTTGACTCATGGGCAGTGCCTCTTATTTCCTTTTCTTTCACCCTTGATTTGTCAATGTCTGACTTTGATAATTGCGAAGCGCCGCTTCGTTTTTTACCTGCATCCTCCACCCAAAGCATGGTAGAGGTTGATGATTCCCTGTATCTCGCCAAACCTGTCCTGCGCCTGTGCTTGTTCTGCGCTCAGCAGGGATTGTTGTGTTGTAAGCACTTCCAGATAGCTGGTGGAAGAATGGCTCATCAGCAGTTCTGTCTTTCGCACAGCTTCACGCAAGGTTTCAACCTGCCGGGTGTTTATCTCATATTGCGACTTAGCCGTCTGCCAGGTGGTTAATGCATCGTTCACCTCCTTTCCTGCGTTCAGCAATGACTGTTGGAATAATAATTTGGCTTCTTCCTGTTTAGTTTGTGCAATCTTCAAGTTGGCGATATTCGTGCCACGGTTGAATAGCGGTTGTGTCAGGGAACCGATGGCGTTGAACAACCATTGTCCGGGATTGGTGATTGCTCCACCTCCATTGTTAGTCCAACCCAATGTGCCCGAAAGAGTGATATTGGGGTAGAAGGCAGAGCGGGCTACATGGGTGGCGTAAAACGCTTGTGCCAGTTCCATTTCAGCCTGACGCACATCGGGACGATTGGAAAGCAACTGCAAAGGAACTCCGATAGAGATAGTATCAGGGAAGGATGCTTCGTCCAGGCTACTCCGTTCAATCGGTTGCGAAGGCATGGCAAGTATCGCAGACAAAGCATTCTCTGTTTCAGAGACACTTTTGCATATAGCCAGTTGCGATGATTCAAGTTGCATCACGTTTGCCTTTGCCTGCAATACCCCGGCTTCATTCGCCTTGCCCACCTTTTTCAACGCTTCGAGTGTGCGCACGGTAGCCCGCCAGTTTTCCAAAGTCCGATTGTTTATAGACATTTGTTCGTCAAGCAAGGCAAGTGTATAATAACTGTCTGCTATCGTGGCGATGAGTTGTGTCTGTACGGCTTGCTGATAGTCACGACTTCCCTGCCATGCGACAACCGCGCCACGCTTCGCAGCCGTGAATTTACCGAATATATCCAGTTCCCAACTTGCGGTCGCCCCGACATTGTATGTCTTTGCGGTCGCCCCATCGTAGCGGCTACCACCACCTTCGGCATTGATTCCCAATGAAGGGAGATAGGACAGTTTTGCCGTCATCAAAGCTGCCTCAGCCGCTTCAACCCGCAGGCGTGCCACATTGAGGTCTGTATTTTGCTCAAGTCCTGCCTCAATCAAAGACTGAAGTTCCCGGTCGGTGAACATCTCCCGCCATGACATGGAGGCGATGTTTGTTGTATCAATATCAACAGATAAGTTCCAATACAGATTTTCTGTCCGGATGCCAGCCCGATGATACCGGCTGTATGTGCCGCAGCCGGTAAGCATCAAAGTTGATAATATAAATATGGTTGTCTTCTTCATTTAATTACGTTTAACTCGTTCTTGAATGTATTGAAATGTGATGAACAGCGACGGCACGAGGAACAGCAATGCCAATGTACCCACTATCATGCCGCCTATTACACCTGTGGCAAGCGAGCGGCTGCCATTGGCACCCACGCCATGGGCCATCATCAGCGGAATAAGACCGAACACCATCGACAAGACGGTCATCAGGATGGGACGCAGACGAACCTTTGCCGCGCTGTATGCCGCCTGTGCCAATGTCATGCCTTCCGACCGTCGCTTACCAGCATATTCGGTCAGCAGAATGGCGGTCTTGGCAAGCAGTCCGATAATCATGATCAGTCCGGTCTGCATATAAATGTTGTTCTCCAATCCGAACATCCATGCGAACAGGAAGCTGCCCATCAGTCCGCAAGGCACGGACAGCAACACGGCAAACGGGATGAACACGCTTTCGTAGAGGGCGCACAGTATCAGGTATATCAAGACCATACAGAGCATGAATATCATTGCGGCATTGTTGGTGGTCTTGCTCTCCTCACGCGATAATCCCCCGAACTCGTAGCTGCAAGTGGCAGGAAGCACCTCACGTGCCGTCTCGCCAATCGCCTTGATGGCCTGACCGGAACTGTAGCCCGATGCCGGAGAGCCGTTGATGGCGATGGCATTGAAAAGGTTGAAGCGCGTAAGGTCGGAAGGTCCGTTGGTCTTGGTCAGGCGCACGAACTGGCTCAGCGGTGCCATGCTGCCATCGGAAGTACGCACGTACATCAGGTTGAGCGACTCCGTATTGATGCGGTACTCCGCCGGTGCCTGCATAGTGACGTGATAGAGTTTGGAGAAACGGTTGAAGTCCGATACATACGACCCGGTATAATACCCGGAAAGCGTGGACAACACATCGGCAGGAGATACGCCCGACTGCTCGCATTTCGCCGCGTCAATATCCACCCAATACTGAGGATAGTCTGCGGCAAAAGACGAATAGACCTCTCCGATTTCGGGACGGCGGGACAGTGCCTCTACAAATTTATCAGCCTCCTTCTTGAATGCGGCAACGTCTCCGCCCGTTTTGTCCTGCAAGTAGAGTTCAAAACCGTTGCCCATGCCGTAGCCGGCAATCATCGGCGGTGACATGGCAAACACCGTGGCATCGGGAACATCAGCGGTAGCGGCATAAATCTTGCCTATCACGTCATCCACCGATTGCCCTTCATCCTTGCGTTGGTTCCAATCTTTAAGTGTCATGAAATACATTGCCTGTGAAGGACCGGAACCGCTGAATGAGAATCCTCCGACCGCTCCGCTGTACTCAATCTCAGAGATGCTGTCAAGACGGTTGTTGATACGCGCCATCACCTTGTTGGTCTGCGCCATGGAGGAGCCGGGCTTTGTGTTCATGCTTACCATCACCGTGCCGGTGTCTTCCTGCGGAATAAGTCCTGTCTTCGTGATATTGACCAGCAAGACCAGCAACCCGAACGAGGCGGCAATCGTTCCCCACAGCAACCATCGGCAATGGATGATATACAGTACACCACGCACATAACGGCGGCTCAGACGCTCGAATACGGCATTAAATGCCTTACGGAAGCGTGCCGCAAAATTGTTCTTCGTGTTTCCGTGCTCGTCGATATAAGGTTTCAGGAACAAAGCACACAACGCCGGAGAAAGGGTGAACGCATTGATAGCCGATATGCCCACGGCAACCGCCATCGTGATACCGAACTGGGCATAGAACGCCCCGGAAGTGCCGCCCATCATTGCCACAGGGATAAACACCGCCATAAAGATAATGGTAGAGGTGAGAATGGCGGACGAAACGCCCTTCATGGCATCATCGGCGGCAAGTACCGGCGACTGGTAGCCTTCGTCGAACTTCGCCTGCACCGCCTCCACCACCACGATGGCATCGTCCACCACCGTGCCGATGGCAAGCACAAGGGCGAAAAGCGTGAGCAGGTTGATGGAAAAGCCTATCAGCGACATCACGGCAAACGTGCCGATGATGGAGACGAAGATGGAAACCGTGGGAATGAGCGTGGACTTGATGTCCTGCAAGAACACATACACCACCACGATAACCAGAAGTATCGCCTCGATAAGCGTCCGTATGACAGAATTGATGGAGGCATACAGGAACTTGTTGGTATCGGTCAGCACCACAAACTCCGCACCTTCCGGCAGGTCGCGTTCAATTTCATCGAGCACCTCGTGAATCTCATTGATGGTGCTTGAAGCGTTGGAGCCCGCTTTCTGGTTGATGAGCATGAAGGCAGCCGGATGTCCGTTCACTTCGGTGGAATAGCTGTAGTATTCATCGCCCAACTCCACGTCGGCGACATCTTTCAGCCGCAACACATCACCCCCGGGCAGGGACTTGATGACCAGCTCGCCGAACTCTTCCGCTGTGGAGAGGCGGCCGCGATACTTCATCGTGTATTCGTTTGCCGTGGGGTGATTGGCTCCGAACGAACCGGTTGCCGCCTCGATGTTCTGCTTCGCCAGCACGGAGGAGATGTCATCGGGAATCAGTCCGTACTGTGCCATCTTGTCGGGGCGCAACCAGAGGCGCATACTGTAGTTGGAACCGAACAGTTGTGCCTTTCCCACACCGCCGATACGTTTCAATCGCGGCTCCACGTTAATCTTCACGTAATTGTTGAGAAAGGTCTGGTCGAAACGGTTGTCGGGGCTATAGAGGGCGAATGTCAGCAACTCGGCGTTCTGCTGCTTCTCGGTGGTGACGCCGGTCTTGGTCGCTTCTGCCGGAAGCTGGCTCAACACGCCGTTCACCCGGTTCTGCACATTGACCGCCGCCATGTCGGCGTTGGCACCCTGCTTGAAATAGATGTTGATGGAAGCATCGCCTGTATTGGATGCCGTGGAGGTCATGTAGGTCATGTCCTCCACGCCGTTGATGGCCTCTTCCAGAGGAACAATCACGGCTTTCTGCACCGTCTCGGCATTCGCGCCGGGATAGGTAGCCCATACGTTGATGGTGGGCGGGGCGATGTCGGGATATTGCTCCACGGGGAGGGCTTGTATGGCGATAACGCCCATCAGGACAATCACCACGGAGATGACACCCGAAAATACCGGTCGGTCTATGAAGAAACGCAGGTTCATGGTTTTGTGGTTTTAGGTGTGACAATCATTCCTTCCTTTAGCTGCCCCACACCTTCGGTGATGAGGGTGTCGCCGACGGACAAGCCCTGCTCTACAACGAAGTGGTTGCCGTCGTTCAGGCGGTCTACGGTCAGGTAGGCAGCTTCGGCCTTTCCGTTTTTAAGGCGGTAGGCGATAATCTTGTCCTGTAGTTCCACGGTGGCGGTCATGGGAATCAGGATGGCATCCGTATTCAGCACTTGCAGGATGACGTTGCCGATGGTTCCGCTCAGCAGATGCCTGTTGATGTTGGGAAACAGGGCCTTTATCTGTACGGCACCGGTCGTGGGATTGACTATTCCGCTGATGGTCTCTATTTTCCCTTGTTTCCCATAGACGGAACCATTGTTAAGTTGGAGGCTAATCGGAGGCATTTCACATATGATTCTGTCAATCGAACCATATCTGGCCTCGAACTGCCTAAGTTTGTTTTCCGAAATGGAGAAATAGGCATACATTTCCGAATTGTCCGACACCACTGTAAACGGTTGTTCGATGGTGGGACCGACGAGTGCGCCGACGCGGTAAGGGAGCGTGCCTATAACCCCGTTACTCGGACTCTTGATTTCGGTGTATGACAGCTCGTTCCGGGCATTTGCTTCCTGAGCTTTTGCTTGTTCCAGCTCTGCCTGTGCCACTACTAATTGGTTTCGGGCAACAGACAGTTCGTAATCGGATATGACTTTTTCATCGAACAGCGACTGTTTGCCGTTCAACTCGATACGCGCTGTTTCCACTTTTGCCCGTGCCGCGCTGACATTGGCGATTGCGATGCGCAGTGCAGCCTGATAGGGCGTTTGGTCAATGACAGCCAGCACTTGCCCTGTCGCTACTTGCTCTCCCTCTTTCACGCACAGGCGGATGATGCGACCCGATACTTGAGGTATGATGTCCACATCCTGTCGTCCGCGAATCGAAGCGGAATAGGTTTCTTCCAATTCAATGGGTTGGGAAGAAACCACCATGACGGGCAATGCCTGTCCCGTTTCCTCTCCTTGCTGTTCCTGTTTGCAGGCTGCCAATGAAGCAGCCAGCAGGGTTGTTGCCGTGATGCCGGCAATCCATGTTCGTCTATTCATCATCTTTGTCTGTTACTTTTCCATTCTTTATTTAATATCGCATAGATGCAGGTGTCCTCATAGCGTGGTGCGCCGTCGGGATGGCATACAAACGAGATAAATTCCTTCATACATCCTTCATGTCTCATTCCGAGACGTTCACACAATCTTTTTGACCGCAGATTATCGTCTTCTACAAATCCATAGATACGCCGTGCGCCGCTGTCATGGAAAAGATAATCCAGCAGTCCTGTTGCCGCTTCGTATGCCTTCCTTTGCGGATAAGATGAGGACTGCTCCATCAAGCATTTTGAATGT
>OGLU01000091.1_pt1 | contig 19234 bp, 12 predicted proteins | sample 1572971 | NCBI WGS metagenome assembly OGLU01 (sample SAMEA2581987, study PRJEB24529) | metagenome | biome: Human gut stool | place: China | collected 2011 | reverse complement strand
AATGAGTCATCGTCGGTCAACTCGTTGAAAGTGACAGGTACGTATCCCAGCTCTGTATTCATTTTCATGACCGCAGCTCCTGAAGTCAGACTGAAGATTTTGGCTTTCGGCCATCGCAGACGAGCCAAAGTAAAAGAGGCATGCTTGATACGCTTAGCCAGTCCGCATCCTCTGTATTTTGGATGGACAATCAGTCCGGAAGTAGCTACGTACTGCTTGTTTCCCCATGATTCGATGTAAGTAAATCCGGCAAAATCATCTTCGCACAGTGCGATGATGGCTTTTCCTTCTTTCATCTTGGTAGCTACGTATTCGTGTGTACGTTCGGCAATACCCGTACCGCGAACTTTGGCTGCTTCTCTAATCGTGTCCAATATTGTGTCAACGTAAACCTCGTGTGAGGCGTCGGCTACCATTACATCAATTTGTTTAGTAGGTTCCATTTTTTGTTCTTATCAGTTAGAGTTGGTTTATATTCGGGATAATGTTGGCAAGTGCATGCTTGACTTCTGTTCGCGTGCAATTTTCGCGAATCACCAGCATGATGGTGTCATCGCCGGCAATGGTACCGATGATTTCATGGAAATTGTGCATGTCAATGTCGTATGCCAGGCTGCTGGCATATCCCGGACGAGTCTTGATGACAGCGATGTTGTGGGAGAATTCAATGGAGATGAAGCCGTTGTGACGCAGCATTTCGCTGGCCTTTTGCGGTTCTGTCATGCGCTTGTACATGGTATTGTTGGGAAGTACATATACGTAGTTCCCGTTCATGCTGGCAGCTTTGGCTACCTTCAGTTGCTTCAAGTCGCGCGACAGGGTGGCTTGTGTCAATTGGAATCCTTCTTTTGTCAACTCCTGCAAGAGTTCGTCCTGACTTCCAATCTCTTTGCTGGAGATAATCATTTTGATTGAATCAAGTCTGCTATTCTTGTTCTTCATTGTATAATTATTCTTTTACGGCTGCAAAAATACGGATATATTTTGAATGCCATGCATAAATTCTTACTTTTTTGTGTGTTTATTCTGAAAAATGCATGAATATAATGAATAAATAACCATTGTGAATTTTATTTTGTATTTTTGTGCACGTTAATTACAGAGACAAAGAATCATGAAGACCACATGGCTACAGGCAGAAAAGGATCCGATGGGAGCTGCCATATACGATTACTTCAAGAATGGAAAGGCTGGAAAGTTAAGAGTTTTTTCTTCGCAGTTTGAGGAAGATGAAATTCCAGTGAGTGAATTATTCCGTACGTATGAACACATGCCCTTGCTGGAACAGACTGCATTGGATATGGCTCAGGGAAAGATTTTAGATGTAGGAGCAGGCAGTGGCTGTCATTCCTTGGCTTTAAAGCAAATGGGAAAAAAGTCTGTGGCTATTGATATTTCTCCTCTGTCTGTAGAAGTCATGCAGGTACGTGGACTGGATGCCCGTCTGGTTAATTTGTTCGACACGCATTTCGTCGAACGCTTCGATACCATTCTGATGCTGATGAACGGCTCGGGAATTATCGGTCGGGTAGAGAATTTCGGTGATTTCTTTCAGCGGATGAAGCTGTTGTTGAATCCTGGTGGTTGTATCTTAATGGATTCAAGTGATTTGAGATACCTGTTTGAAGAGGAAGACGGAAGTTTTGTCGTTGATTTGGCGGGCGATTATTACGGTCAACTGGATTTCCAGATGCAATATAAACAAATAAAAGGAGAAGCATTCGACTGGTTGTATGTGGATTTCAACACCCTGAGTCTGTATGCTTCTCAATATGGATTCAAAGCAGAACTGGTGAAGGAAGGCAGTCATTATGACTATTTGGCTAAACTTACCTTGTAGCTCTTTGTTTCTTCTTCAACCATAAATAATACCCGCTGAGTGGAAGTACGCCTCCGATAAAAGCTGCCAGAAAATAAAGTATCTTTGTATAGATACCTCCCCAGCTTCCGGTGTGGAAGGCATAGAACCAGCCTTTCAGTTTCTGTGCGCGAGGCACTTCCGCATAGGTTGTGGCTTCTGTAATCTCTCCGCTTTTCGGATTGAATTTCAGGGTATCCGTACGGCGTAATTGCTGTCCCTGGATAACTTGTATCTTTTTCTCTTCTATACGGAGCGAAGTGTAGTCGGTGTATTTTGTCTGTACTTCCTGAACTGCCTTGTTCCAAGCCGTATAATCGGTTTGTTTCTTTTCTCCTTTCTTGGCACGTGCATCGTTTTCCTTTTGTGGGAGAGAAGTTTCGTGAGTTTGGGCCTGCTTCGAAGTGTTTCCTCCAAAAAGCCCGTAAGCAAACGAGCGATACCAGCCAAACGACCAGGTGAGCCCGGTAAGTGCCATGATCAGCAGGAAGAGGGTAGAATAAAAGCCCAAAGCTACATGGCTGTCATACCAGAAACGGCGCCATCCTTTGCGGCATGAAACCTTCAGCCGGTTATTTAACGCTTTTCGAGTTCGGGGCCACCAGATAACAAGGCCACTGACAAGAATCACGACCATCAGCAGGGTGGAGATGCCGACTATCATTTTCCCTACAGAGGAAGCTCCTTTCTGCGGTGGAGGATTCAGTAACCAGCGATGCAGTTTCCGCATGGTTTGAAAAAAAGCGTTTCCTTCTATCCATCCGTTCACCTCTCCCGTGTACGGATTCACACTCAGACTTTTTCTGCCTGCGTTTTTGAAAGTCACCGTAGCTGCCTCATCGGCTTTTCCCGAATATTGCAGTGAGGTTAGCTTGAGTGAATCGGCGGTCTGCTCCTTTATGCGTGCAATCAGCTGCGAAGGTGGAAGAACGGCAGCGTTCCCTTCCGGAACGCTTACCTTATATAAATGGGGCTTACATGCCTGAGTGATTTCCTTTTCGAATACCAGTGCAGCTCCCGAGAAACAAATAATGGAAAGAATAATTCCCACTGGAATAGAAAGCCAGAGGTGTATTTTCCCGAATAATTTTCTCATTTTCAAATGTTATTGTTGAGTTAATGCAATTTTACCTACTGTTGTAATTTCATCGGCTTCCACTTCCAGTCCTTTTACAGCTTCTCCTGTTTGAGGATTGATTTTATAGAATGTGGGAGTAGCACCTTCTTCGGTAGTTAGTACCGGAATATAAAAATATTGATTTTCCAGATAAGGAGAATTTCCGAAAGAAGAAATCAGGTTCATGTCAGGCAATCCTGTAATAGGAATCAGCTTCTTTTCGCTGGCTTTGAATATCACTAGCTCATTTTTAGGTGCATTGGTTCCCAGTGTGGCTACCTCTTCAATGCTGCATCCGTAATTATTGAGCAGGAAATAATCACCACCTACTTGCCAGCAGCGGAACAACGGATGGCCGCTCGCACCGCTCATCGTTTCCAGGTTGCAATAATATTCATCGAAGGTAGTACTTCCGGCAGGGATGCGCACGACGCCAGAAGGAAGTGTACCTTGTACCTTTGCCTTTAAGTTGGCATCAGCCGCAGGCTGGGTAGCCGTACGTCCATATCCTCCTGAAAATACATACAAGTTTCCGTCATCGTCGCTCCAAATGGTCTGATAGTATTGAGAACGCATGCGTCCGCAGGCAAAACCAATCTTGTCTGTTGTCGCAATAACCGGTTCTTCATCAAAGTTACTGCCGCTATAAATGGCAATATAAGCATTATCCGGATATTGGGTAGAAGGAATCTGTCCGGCAGTATATTTACCGCTTCCTGAGCCGCCGGTACCGGTTGCTACATAGTCTTGACTCAACACTTTGTCGGGCCAGGTGTTCACTCCATAGTGACTCATACCCATGGGAATGATAGAGGTGTAGAGCTTTCCGTTGGCTTCCACAAATCCGGCCATAGTTACCTTTTCACCATTTCCTAAAAAGTTCTCGGCCAAAATATCCTGTTGGTTGGTACTGGTAGTACCATCTTTCGCATTCAAGTAGTTAAATAAAAAACCTTGTGCCGCATTACCCTGACTGTCCGTCTGCTTGGTGTCTCCGGTAGATACGGTAATCACATTGTCACCCCATGTGCCGTAGGTCGTAAAACGGTTGAATGTATAAGTGTATTTTTTCTGCGGCACATTGTTGGCATCCAGATAGTAACATCCTCCGGTGCCTTGTGAGCCGTCGTTATATTTGATTCCGAAAAAATAATTCTGGTCGTAGAAAATCCAGTAAGAAATCTGGTCCTGAAATTCTTTCCCGTTTTCAATGACTGAGATTTTGCCTTCGTTCAGACTTTCGGCCGTAAGCAGATAAGAAGTACCTCCTGCGGTAACCGGGATGACGTAGTTTCCCTTGAAGTTGTTGTGATTGCTGAAGGTTGGGTCATTTTCTTCGTTCTGACACCCCATGAACAGGCTTCCCATGCAGAAAGCACCCAGTCCTAACATAAAGTTCTTTTTATTCATATACTTGTATTTATATTTTTATTGGTTTATTACTTTCCAAAATACACTCGAAATTTTCCATAAAATGCCCGTCCGGCTTTTTGCAGACTAAAGTTGTCATACAGTTTCTCATCGGTGAGATTCCGGCATTCAAATGAAATGTTGTAACGTCCGTTTCGGATACTGTACCCTAAAGAGAGATTGTGCGAAATCTGCTGCGGTACCCGAATCTTAGTAGACGGGTCACCAAAGTTTTCCCAATACAAAGGGAAGTCATGCTGGTAGAAACAATCCCATCCGAATGTGAGGGTATTCCCTTTCGCAAACAGATTATGCCAGTAGAAGTTCATGTCTACGTTTGCATACTGGTAAGGAATGTTCGGGATACGTTGTCCGTATGTCAGTGCATTCTGTCCGCTGCTTGCTGCCCGTTTCTTTTCCTTGTCGCGGGTGTCAAGGTTGTTGAACGTACCTCCCATATTGAACCAGTTGCTGTAACTGTATCGCAAAGACACATTGAATCCTTTTGTCTCTACCCGGCCATGATTGGTGTAGCTTCCATAGCTGGTACCTCCTACGGTCGACAGGTCACGTTTGATGTAGTCTTGGGTGTTCCGGTAAATGATTCCTCCTTCCACATACAATCCGTGTTTGCCTAACTGCTTGTTGTAGCTGGCACTCAGGTTTACGTTGTCACTACGTTCAGGTTTCAAGTCAGCTTTTCCTGCTTCAAGGTCACCGTCACCAAACAGTTCCTGGGTGCTGGGCATGCGCAGTGCCTTTTCGTAAGAGAGTTTCAACTGAATGGCTTTCCCTAAGAAATAGGTTCCGGCAGCTCCATATCCGAAAGAGCTGACACTTTGCGACACTCTCGTGTCACTTCCTGCATTGTTGTCGCTCAGCTGTACCGTTCCTTCACTGTAAGAATTGTAGTGCTTGCCGAAGACCGACAGATTCCATTTTTCAGAAGGCATCAGGCGATAAGATAACCCTGCAATGTTCTTCCGGCTTTTGGTAGGTTCATCATAATCTTCCAGTACGGAATTTTTCTCAATCAGACTTCGCCCTGTGCGACGAAAAGTACTGAATACATTATTAAACGTAAACGAGTGCATTCTGCCCAGTCGGTATACCGCAGTAAGTGTGGTATTCCAGTTTGTATTGATTTGTTCACTGAACTGGTGGTTCTGTTCGCCGGCAGTCGATCTGGGGATACGGTCACCCAGCCAGTTGTATTTGTACATCGCTGTATCCACGTTTGTCGTCAGGTTGTGGTTGTAATTGGCCGTAACCGTCACGTCCAGTCCTTTGGTGAAAAGATTCTGCTTGCGATATTCTACCGAAGGAACGATGGAATAGCCGTGACGATGTTTCTCGCCGAATACGATTTCCTGGTACACTCCGTTCTGTATTTCTTTGTAGAAATGCGAGTAGGCCACATTAAACATCAGCCGGTCGGCCCAGCTTTTTCCGGTAATCCCGATTTTTCCGATGACCGCTTCGTTGTGGAATGTATCATTGAATCGTTTTACGCGCTGTATATTACTTTCATCGCTGACAGACGTATTGTTTTCGTGGTTGAACTCTTCCACCCAGTTGTTGATATAGTAATTATTGTCAGAGTAATTCTGATACGCATTGATTTCGTATGTCAGTCCGTTTTTGAAACTCTGCCCGAAGTTTACATACGATTTATGCGTGTTGAACGAACCGTATGAGTATGACGCATCCAGAAACCAGTTGCGTTTCTGTTTGTTGGTTACAATGTTGATAACTCCCCCTAAGGCATCGGTACCGAATCCTACGGGTACCACACCTTTATATACCTCAATGCGCTCGGCAAAGTTGACCGGAATGTTATTCAGGTCGAAAGCTGTTCCTGCCCCTTCCTGTGGCACCCCGTCGATAAATACCTTTACATGCTTGCCACTGAAGCCGTCGAGCATCAGCTGCATGTCCGAACCCACACCTCCAGACTCGCGCAGTTTCATTCCCGGAAGCTTCTGTAACGCTTCACTCAAGTTTTTGGTGGAATTCTGCAGTTCACGCGTATCTACAGCCACGGCATTAAAGGCCGAGCGCTTGATACGTCCGACTCCGTTGGAAACGACAACGACTTCATCCAGTTCGGTGACTGACGGCTTCAAGATTACATTTTGTTTGCTACGTCCGTCTGCCAGAATTTCCACTTCTTTTTCTACCGTTTCAAACCCGATGGCAGAAACGGTCAGTGTGTATTTCCCGGCGGGTGCTTTCAGATGATACAAGCCTTTTTCGTTGGTTGTACAGCCATATTGCGTACCTTTCAGGTACACCGTGGCGAAGTCAATGACACCCTTGTCCGAAGAAAGAACTTTTCCAGATAGTAGTGAACGGCCTTGTGCAGAAAGAGATAAGACACAAGCACCCAATAATATAAAAAGTACACCCCACTTCAAATTTTCGCTTCCCCGCGAAAAAGATAAATTTCTCATTTACTGTAACTCGTATTTTTTGTTCAGGACTAATTTTCTGTGTGCAAAATTAAGGCGATTGTCCGGGTGGGGCAATCGCCAAATATGGGTAATTTAGACTATGTATAAATACCTATTTGTAGGTATTCTGTAGTTTGTCCTATGAAATGTAACGAGTTACAGTTAGAGAATTTGGACTGTTACAGGAGATGGAAGTGCTTCAATGCCTTCATGATACCTTCCTCATCCACTGAGGTGGTGATATAATCGGCCGCAGCTTGTATGTGAGGAGCCGCGTTTCCCATGGCAATTCCCATACCTACATGTTTCAACATCGGAATGTCGTTGCCGCCATCGCCGAAAGCCATGGTATCTTTCAGGTCAATGCCGTAGTAAGCCAACATCTGGTCGATACCGTGACTTTTGCTGTTTCCCCGTGCAATGATGTCGGCAAAGAGCGGATGCCAGCGCATGGGTTCACAATGAGTCAGCACCTTCCCAAATATTTCTTCGTCTTTCTCTTCGGGGAAATATCCCATGATTTGCAGAATTTCTTTCTCTCTTGCAGTTTCTATGGGACGGATTTCCGGAATGTCAATTTGAATCAGACGTGCAATCTCTCTGACGGCCTCATTCTCATGTGTCAGGAACCAGGTATTGTCGTGTACAAAAACAAACGGTATTCCCGGATGGTCATGCTGGTACTGAATGAGTCGTTCAATGTCTTCCTGCGGCACACAACCCTTGTAAATGTCTTCATGATTTGCTGTGAAGCAATGTGCTCCGTTCAGCGTGACATAACCGTCGAAATCCAGGTCACCCACGGCATCCATCATCAATGTCTTTGGACGGCCGGTAGCAATGAATACCTTAATACCTTTTTCTCTCAAAAGTCGCAGGGCTTCGCGGGTAGACTCCGGCACGGTGTGAGTCTGGAAAGAAACTAATGTTCCATCAATATCAAAGAATATCGCTTTTACCATTTTTCGTGTATTAAAAGTCCGTGCAAAGATAATGAATAAAGAAACAGGGGAAGAACAACTCTTCCTATTTATATTACGAAGTACTAACACTCTTTTCTGATGTTCTGTACTAACTTCAGGAAGTCGTCCTTAGGAACAATCAGCTTGTTTCGTGTTTTCAGGCGTATGTTGTAAACCGTCTGAGTTGAGCAGTGCAAAAAGTCCGCAATCTTTACACTTTCACTAATACCCAATCGTACAAGAGCATAAATACGTAGCGTGGTATTTAGTTTTTCATCTTCTGTCAGGACAATCCGTTCTTCCGGTGCAAGTAACTGATTGAATTCCTCCACGAAAGAAGGATACACATGAAGAAAAATGGTATCAAAAGTGCGGTAGAACTCTTTTAGTTCGCTTTGTGTCATAGCTTGGTTGCTGGTTAAAGCTAAGGCCTCCTCATATTGATGTACTTTGAGCTTACATTTGAGCTTTCCTCTGAATTCATCTAGCAGGCTGATATAGTTAGAGCAAATGGAGAGTACATAAGCAATGCATTCTTCCTTCAACTGGTTGGATGCCTGTAATTTTAGGTTGGCTTCTTTTAAGCTGGTGTTTAGTTGCTGTTCTTTGTGATGGGCATGTTCCAAGTCTTTGTGTACTTTTGCCATCTCAGTAGCTTGTTCATTCAGTTGTTTGTTCGCCTGGTTTATCTGGATACGCGAACTATTTATTTTGCCAATCTGTTTCCATAATATGAAAATTGTGATGATTAGTGCTAGTGCCAGAATACCTAATAAGAAAACAGAAGTCCTTAACTTGGATTTTTGGTTTTTATCTAAGTTTTGATAAGCTGTTAAGATGTCATGCTGAATTTTAGAAATACTGACCAGACGTACACGATTGCAATATGACTGGGCAAGTTCCAGACATTTGGAAATATAAAGATAGGCACGTTCTATATTTCCTTCTTGAAATTCTATTTGTGCTAATTCTTCTAACGAAGCTATATCCTGATTGGCTGATTTTATATCTGCCAAAGCCGATAAGATAAGGTAATATTTAGCTTTATCTTTTATTCCTTGTTTTTGATAGATCTTAGATAGTAGGTAGGCATTCATGGCATCGTGTCGTGTGTCCATCTGCGATTTTTGAATGCTTGTTTCCAGTGTATCTTGGATACTGAAAAGTGAGTCTGTGTCAAATAACGCCAATCCTTGATACCATAAAGACATTTGTCCTTTTTCGGTATGCAAACATAAAGCAAGAGAATCTCTATACAATTGCTCTTGCCGGGCATAGTAATTTACTTGTTCACGTACGCTTTGAGGCACATGCTTACTCCAATCGATGGGGGCTGCTGCATATTGTAGAATATGTCCTGCTAAGAATATTTGGTGAGCATAATATTCAATTTTCAGATTAGGAGTTGTAATGTATGGGCGCAGTTGGGCCAAATCACTGGAAGCACTTAATACCAGTCCGGTGGAGGAAGCCATATACGTCTTATAGATTTTCCATAAGGTTTCTCGTTCTTTGTTTCCCATTTTTTGAGACAGCTCTAGATTTTTTTGTGCATAAATCAGGGCAGAATCTGCTTCAAAAGAGTTGTAGGCCTCGTAAAGCAGTTTGTTTATCCAGTATTTCTGCTCATTGTCTCTGGTAGATGCTTCATATTTATGAAGTTCAAGAATTTGGGCCTTTTTCTGCTGTACATACTTGGGATATTTTAATAAAGCAGCATCCAATTCAAGAAGGAGCTGCTCCTCATCTTGAATTTGAGGTTCAGAAAAGCAGGGAATAGTCCCTACGAAAAGTAGGGTGAACAAGATGAGGTATATTTTCATGTAGGATGGCATAGAGTAGGTTTGAACAGAGGCTAAAGTTACACAGATTTCTTGTAAGGCAAGAGGTTTTACGAGAAAAAGAATAAAAACGCTGTTTAAACATACTTGGAAGGCAGTTTAAACAGCGTGATAATGAGCTTTAATTCAGCTTTATGATAAACCTATGAAACCATTTGCAGATTATAACGCAGACACAGAGAAGTCTTTTGTCAACCCTTTTGCACTATTGGTCCCCACCCAAAGTGTGAAGTCCCCTGGTTCTACAGTATAATTCATATCGTATCCCCAGAAAGCAAGCTCAGAGACTGGAAGACTCAATGATACCTGTGTAGATTCTCTTGCTTTCAGTGTGACACGCTGGAAGCGTTTGAGTTCCTTCACCGGACGGGTGACTGACCCAACCTTATCCTGTACATAAAGTTGAATCACTTCCGTTCCATCGTATTTGCCCGTATTTTTTAGGGTGAAACTGATGGATAGAGTATCCTGTGCGGTCAATTTGTCTGATGCAAGACTCAGGTTACTGTATTCAAAAGTTGTGTAGGAGAGACCGTAACCAAAGGGGAACAGCGGTGAGTTGCCTGCATCCAGATAGAAAGAGCGACATCCCACAGACGTCTGTCCTGCTTCTACAGGAATTTCATCAATCAGCATTTCAGTCGGATTGGCAGGACGGCCTGTCTTGTGCTGTGCATAATAGATAGGCACTTGTCCGCTCATGCGGGGGAAAGTTACCGGAGTTTTTCCGCTAGGGTTTACTTTTCCGAAAAGAATATCGGCTATGGCTGGTCCGCCCATTGTGCCTGGATGGAAGCTGTAGAGCACTGCATCCGAAACTTTTACTTCATCGGCAATGACCAGCTGACGTCCGGCCATTACTACCGTAACAACTGGTTTCCCAGTGGCAGCCAGTTCTTTGATAAGCTGACTTTGGGCTCCCTGCAGATTCAGATTGGCCAGGGAATGTGCTTCACCGGAAAGAATCGATTCTTCTCCGACAAATACCACCACAGCATCGGCCTGATGGGCTGCACTTACCGCACGAGCAATACCTGCCGTGTTCTTGTCACGGCTATATTCGAGCCCTTTTTCAAAGAGTACCTTAACCTTGTCGCCATACATTTTTTTGATGGCAATCAAAGGTGTTTGTGTATGTTCTTTTTCTCCGTCGAATACCCAGGTACCCATTTGCTCATAGGGCGCATCTGCCATAGGACCGATGACGGCCAATGTTTTTATCTTATCGGTAAACGGTAATGTCTGGTTCTCATTTTTCAAAAGTATGACTGACTGCTCAGCGGCTGTTTTAGCTGTTTGCAGATGCTTTTCGGCGTATTTTACAGTTTGTGGAGTTGCTACATAAGGATTGTCGAACAAACCTAAACGGAATTTCAGGCGTAGAATGTTGCGTACGGCATTGTCAATTGTCTCTATTGATACCTTGTTTTCGGCTATGGATTGTTTGAGGTTCTGGATAAATGTTTCACTCACCATTTCCATATCTACGCCTGCATTGACAGATTTTTCGGCTGCGTCCTTTCCGTCGGTGCAGAAACCGTGATTTACCATCTCAAGTGCAGAAGCCCAATCGGTTACAACTATACCGTCGTATTTCCATTCTTTACGAAGCACGTCCTTTAGTACAAAGCTGTTGGCTGTAGAAGGCACACCGTCATTGTCATTGAATGAAGTCATAAAGGTGGCACATCCGGCATCTGCTGCTGCTTTGAAAGGAGGAAGATATACATTTCTCAGCACACGCTCAGGTATGAAAGTGGAATTGTAATCCCTGCCTCCTTCTGCAGCTCCGTATGCAACGAAGTGCTTCGCACAGGCTGCAATGGCTGTAGGGTCATTCAGAGAATCTCCCTGATAGCCTTTTATCATGGCTGTTCCCATTATGGCATTCAGGTAAGGATCTTCTCCACAACTTTCCGCAATACGGCCCCAGCGAAGGTCACGCGACACATCAATCATCGGGGCAAAGGTCCAGCGGATTCCATCGGCTGAGGCTTCAATAGCTGCTACACGAGCTCCTTCCTTTACTACTTCAGGATTGAAAGTAGCTGCTTGTCCCAGTGGAATAGGGAAGATGGTTTTGTAGCCATGGATAACGTCGCGGGAAACAATCAATGGAATTCCCAGACGTGACTCCTCTACAGCAATCTTCTGAATCTTGTTTACTTCTTCTGGGTTTACCATATTCAGAATAGAACCTACTTCTCCTTTGCGTACACGCTTGGCCAGGTCTTCAAAATTCCATGGGCTGAGCTGGTTCATCTGACCTAATTTTTCTTCTAAGGTCATTTGATTTAGTAAGCTGTCTACTTTATTTTCGATAGCAGCATCTGCTTGGAGTTCTTTCTGCGACGAACAGCCTCCGATGCATACTGAAATTAAGGCTGTAATAATCAGTTTAATAGGTTTCATAAGATAGTTCATTTTATTTCTGGTACACTCTTATATAATCAATCTCAAATTGGGCGGGGAAACAAGAATCATCTACCCCCAGTTTACCGCCTAAGGTTCCTCCAATAGCCATATTGAGCTTGATTAGAAATGGAACATTAAAAGGCCAGGTCTTTTTGTCACCTTTTTGGTCATTTGCAAAAGTAAAGCATTGCTTTCCGTCGATATAACCGTGAATGTAATTAGGAGTCCATTCTAGTGCATAAATATGAAACTCCGATTGTACTCCTTTCACAAAATTGACAGAGGTTTTTTGGGTTCCTTTCATGTGGTTGTATTCTTCCATGTGCATGGTAACATGTACTGTGTCCGGGTGACTTCCTACATGCTCCATTATGTCCATCTCTCCATCCAAAGGCCATTGTTCAAAATCTTGCGGAAGCATCCAGAAAGCAGGCCATGTGCCTATTCCTATAGGGAGTTTCATTCTTCCTTCAAAATAACCGTATTTCCATGCCTGACGGGTGTTCATTCTGGCAGAAGCATATTTGTATCCGTCAATGGGCTGTTTGAGTAGTACGGTCTGGATAGCCAGACAGCCATTTTGAGTGAAGGCAACGGTATCATTACTGTTGCAGGCCGGCAGGTAATATTGTAGCTCATTGTTTCCCCATCCTCCTCCTCCGGTTTCATAATACCATTGGGTGGTATCAGGCAGTGCCTTTCCGTCCGATTCAAATTCATCGTTCCACACCAGCCGATATCCTTCAGGTACATAGCTGCTGTGTACAATTGGAGGTTGAGAGTCTGTAGTGGCTGCACATGCCCATAGGCATGTGCAGGCTACTATAATTAGCAATCGGTTTATCATGTTTAATCTTTCAGTAAGGGGTTACGTTCTTGTTCTTTCAATGGTATAGGCAGGTAGTAGTTGTTTCCTGTGAATTTACGTTCTTCGATCTGTTCGATAACGTATTCTTGCTGTCCGTTATTTTGTCTGTCGTATACCTTCATTCCTAAAATGGGCTGTTTGAGTACGTCTCCATCTTTCCAGCGGCGTAAATCATAGAAACGATGCTCTTCGAGAAGTAGTTCCAGTCTTCTTTCATTTTTAATCTTTGCGCGCATTTGTTCTTTGGTAAGGTTGTCTGGGAGCCCGTCTAATCCAGCTCTTTCACGTACTTCATCCACTGCATCGTACACAGACTGATCAGGAGCCGGAAGAGACTCGTTTTTAGCTTCTGCGTAATTTAGAAGGATTTCCGCATAACGGAAGTAAGGGAAATTGTTGCTTTGAGCATACCCACTGTAAAGGTTGGTGGAGGTAGGCAGTTCTTCAATAAATTTTTTGGGTCCGTAACCGCATCTGGCTTTTCCGATTTCAGGTTTGTAGTTTCCGTTTTTGGTCGCATCTACTAAGTTCTCTACCATGGAGATATTTTGTCCTTCCCATTCAGAACCATGATATATAATGCTCTGATAGAAACGCTCGTCGAGATTTGCATACGGATTTTGGAGTGATACTGGTTGCCCGTCTTTTCTTTCGTAGGCATTTACCAGGTTTTGTGTAGGATAAAGTCCGTTCCATGAACCGTCTGCTCCTCCCAGACTCCACATCATGTGAATATTGTGCGGAGCATCAGGAAACGAGAACCGACGTTCGAAAATGATTTCTTTATTAGCTGCCGTTTTGTCGAATGCCATGGAATAATAAGGCGTATTTCCTGTTTTATACAGTTCATACTTGTGGAGATTAATTACAGCTTGGGCGGCCTCTGCTGCGGCAGCCCATTTCTGGGAATCATCTTCACTATTGAGCGGACTTGCTAAATAAAGCAAGGCTCTGGATTTTAGGGCGAGGAAAGCGCCTCTGGTTGCATGGCCGTTCATCTCTTTATTATATTCTGTGGGCAGATTATCGGCATACAAATCACATTCTTCTACGATGAAATCTACAATGTCGGCAAATGAAGAAGGAGCTACCTGTAGGTTGTCATCCAGTTCTTGTGGCTCTAAAATGAGAGGAGCCTTGCCGAAAGTTCTAGCCAGTTCAAAGTAGCAGAATGCACGTAAGAAACGGGCTTCCGTAAGGAGTCTGTCTTTAGTTTGTGTGTCCAGAATCTTTTCATCTACGGATGGCAGTTGCTGGATAAGTATGTTGCATTTACGTATAACGATGTATTCTTGGGTCCATATTTCCTCTACGAAAGGACAGCTTTGTGCTGTAATGGCGTCTTTGTTGAGCTGGGTGTAGATAGGAGAATCGGCTACACTGGCAAAATCATCGGTTGCGGCATCCAGGTTTCCAGCCCATGACATGGACCAGGTCTGCCCGTATCCGGCGGTGCATCGGTTAAATCCGCAGAGCATGGAACCGTAGGTGTTGGCTACAAATTGATTGATTAGGTTGGCATCTTCCCAAATGGCTTCATCGGAAATGAAAGTCGTCGGTTTGACATCAAGCATGTCTGAACATCCGGCCGACAGTATCAGTGTGGCCATTAATATGTAGTTTCTTATTGATTTCATAATCTTCTTGTTTTTTGGGTTAGAACTGTAGTGATAATCCGAAGTTGAACGACTTCATTTGTGGGTATGTCCAACCTTCTTGTTCGGTATTTTCAGGGTCAATCTGAGGAACATTCGAGATAGTGAACAGGTTCTGTGCATTCACATAGACTCTGGCATTGGTTACTCCGATACGGCTTAACCAAGATGTGGGGAAGGTGTAACCTACTTCTATGTTCTTCAAACGTAAATATGATGCATTATAAAGGTAAGTTTGTACACCTGGTACATCTGTTGTCGGGAAATTGTGTACCGATTCAGCAAGTCTCGGATAGCGGTTGCTGGGGTTTTCTTCTGTCCAAGCCTCGTTTACCCAGAACTGTGGCAGGTTTCCCTGGTTAAAGTAAGGAAGAATGATACCTCCTTTCAAGTAAACTTGAGCATTGGCTGCTCCCTGCATCAGGAAGCTGAAGTCGAAATTCTTCCAGTTCAAAGAACCGTTAATTCCATAGATAATTTCAGGAATGTTTCCGTATCCTAAATAAGTCATATCGTCAGAGTTTACTACTCCGTTTCCGTCTACATCTACATATTTAATATCTCCAATTTGTGTTTCGTATCCTACTCCGGCTACTTCTTGTTTGGCGTAGCTGTCAATTTCTTCCTGTGACTGGAAAATTCCATCTGTTTTGTAACCGTAGTATCCGTTGATGGGACGTCCTGTCTGCCGCATGTATTCAGATGTACCTTCTGCCTCGGCCATTTCCACAATTTTGTTTCTGGCAAAAGTAAAATTACCGCCTACGGAGTAATTGACTTTTCCTATTGAGTTGTGATAGTTTAATGAGAGATCAATACCTTTGTTGTTTACGATTCCAATATTCTCCAAAGGCAGAGTGCCACCGAATGAAGAAGGCACTTCGGCCGTACGTTGTGTCAGAATATTGGTCCTTCTTTCTGTGAAGAGGTCTACAGTAAAGTTTAAGTTATTGAATAAAGTGGCATCCAATGCAATATTGGCTTTGTTGGATTTTTCCCAGGTAGCAAGGCTATTGGCAATCGCTCCCGGTACGAGCCCTTTAGTAACTAGGTCACCAAAGGCATAGTCTCCCAGGTTATTCATGAATCCGTTGCTGGCTACTGCTCCTTGGTATAGTTCAAAGCGGCTATAGAACGGGAAGCTTACTCCACCGGTGTTGTCGTTTCCTAATGTTCCGTAAGAACCACGAATTTTTAAGAAGTTAATTGTGTTCTTCAAACTTTCAAAGAATGGTTCTTCAGAAATAACCCATCCTAAAGAAGCGGAAGCAAATATTCCCCACCGTTTGTCAGGTGCAAAATTTTCAGATCCGTCACGACGGATATTGAACTCAACCAGGTATTTGGATGCATAGTTATAGTTCACGCGTGCCATATAGCTGGCTCTTGCGGTTTCGCTGTCTACGGCATTCATGGTTTGTCCGTCAGTGTTTCCGGCGTTAATCTGATCTAATATTTCAGAGTCAAAAGAGTTGCGGAACATGCAGGATGTAGAACTGAATCCTTTTCGTGCTAATACCATGGCCATGGCAGTTACATTATGTAGTCCGAATGAACGGTTATAGTTTACTTGTAACTGATATTCCTGATAGTTTGTTTGATTTTGTGTCAGATTGAGTGACGGGCTTGTGCGTGGATTCAGTACATACTCATTGTTTGCATCTTTGGAATACACGTAAGGAGATACGCTCCATGCTTTATTCGTATAATTATTTCGACTGTAAGACATAACTCCTTTAGCCGACAATCCTTCTGTGATGAAGTCTAACTCCTGTTCCAACTCTACTCTGGCATCTACTACGAAAGTTTCTCCTTTGCTGTAACTTCCCCCTGGTTGGTTGGCTGCTACAATGTTTGGGTGAGTAGCATCCGGAAAGGCAAAGGTTCCGTCGGGATAGCGGCATAGCAGTACTGGAGTATTACGTACAAGTTCCTTGAAAATAGTATAGCTGCTTCCGGAGTTTAAAGATTTCTCTAAACGGCCGGACACATCTACTCCCAGGCGTGTGGTTTTAGTGATTTGTGCATCAATATTACTACGTAAATTGTATCGTTTGTAGTTCAGGTCTTCCCATAAGCCACCCTGATTCAGAAAACCACCACTGACGTAGTAACGTATTTTTTCGTTACCTCCTGAAATTGAAATATTATGTTGGTTTTGTATTGCATTCTTTGTAAGCATTTCGTCATACCAGTTTGTGTTAGGATATAGCTCTGGATCTGAACCGTCCTTGTATTTCTGGATGGCTTCTGCTGAATAAATCTCGCTTCCGAAATATTGGTTAGCTAAGCGAGCGTAGTCGTAGGAGTTAGCAAATTCTGGCAGTTTGGTTGGAGACTGTATAGATACGCTGCCAGAATATTTGATGCTGGCTTTTCCGTCTGTACCTCGTTTGGTAGTGATGACAATCACGCCATTTGCTCCACGCATACCGAAGATGGCTGCCGAAGCTGCATCTTTCAATACGTTAATTGATTCTATGTCATTGGGGTCCATACGCGCAAAGTCGGCTGATGTACGTTCGATTCCGTCAATGATATAGGCTGGAGAGGCGTCTCCCTGGAAAGTTGCTATACCACGGATAAAGATGCTGGCATCGTCGGCACCAGGTTCTCCACTGGCTTGCTTGGAGATAAGTCCTGGCATCTGTCCGACAAGGGCTGTGGTGGCATTGGCAGCTCTTGATTTAAGTAGTTCATCACTTTTCATGGAAGTGACAGCCCCAGTCAGGTTGGCTTTTTTCTGAACTCCGTACCCTACGACTACTACCTCTTCTAAGGTTTCTGAGTCTTCTTTTAAGATAATCAGGAGTGGCTTTTCATCATTTATAGTAATGGACTGAGATACGTATCCGATGTAAGAAATTTCCAGTACACTGCCTTTTTCCACACCGCTTACAGAGAAGTTTCCATCAATGTCAGTAATTGTTCCATTGGTGGTTCCTTTTACCAAAACGCTTGCTCCGATGATATATTCACCCAAAGCGTCCTTCACATTACCTGTCACATTGAGTTGTTGGGCAACCGCATTCAATGTGCAGAGAAACATCAGGCAGAGGAGGGTCAGCGTGCTTCTCATAACCTGCATGCAATTTACTTTTGCTCTCATAAATTTAATTTAAAAGTTAACACTAAATGAATTAAAACCTTGTGTTACAAAGATAGATGCTTCTATTATGCCTTGGATGGGCTGGTAAATACATATAGTAAATCGTCTTGTTCTTAATATGTTTATAACCAGCTGATTATATTTTGTAAAAGTAAGTTTTGTTGACGGGTTAGTGAGCCTTGTTCATTGGGAAATCTCAGTAAGATTTATCTAAAATTCTCTGTAGTCTCTTACGTTTCGCATGGCAGAACCGTAGGTTTCCCGATGCAAAAACGAACGTTCCCGGATGCGGAGACGTAGGGTTTGGGTAAAGGAAACCTAGAAGATGTAATTCGGATTTTTTGATTAGTACGTTGCGTTTCTTAAATCAGCAGAAAGAGAAAAAGTCTGTTTTATTTACATATTGTGATAAATTGTTTTGTTTCTGTGTGGTATTTATTACATTTGCCACTGAATATGATTAAATAATGTGTATTTGAAAGATTTTTCAGGTGTTTCCTGTGCAAAAGTGAGAGTGAATCATGGAAAACAAAACGTATCAGTATAAAAGAATCACGGTAAAGATAGGTAGTAACGTGCTGACCCGCCGTGACGGCACACTGGATATAACCCGCATGTCAGCATTGGTGGACCAGGTGGCCGAGTTGCATAAAGCAGGAGTGGAAATCGTACTGGTATCTTCCGGAGCGGTAGCTTCAGGAAGAAGCGAGTTGAAACCCTTGCGGAAACTGGACAGTGTGGACCAGCGGCAACTTTTTTCGGCAGTGGGACAGGCTAAGTTGATAAACCGTTATTATGAACTGTTTCGTGAGCACGGCATTACCGTAGGTCAGGTACTCACGACTAAGGAGAGTTTTTCTACCCGTCGGCATTACCTGAACCAGCGTAATTGCATGAAGGTGATGTTGGAGAACGGGGTGATTCCTATCGTGAATGAAAATGATACGATTTCGGTGACCGAGCTGATGTTTACCGACAACGATGAACTATCGGGTATGATTGCTTCGATGATGGACATGCAGGCATTGATTATCCTTAGTAACATTGACGGCATTTACAACGGTTCACCTTCGCAGCCGGGTACTTCTGTGATACGTACGGTGGAGCGTGGAAGACGGAAAAGTCCGGATTCGGACGGGGAGGGATGCTTACCAAAAGCACCATTGCCCGTAAGGTGGCCGATGAAGGTATTGCCGTGATTATCGCCAATGGCAAGAAAGAGAACATCCTGTCGGATTTGTTGTGTCATCCGGATACGACAGTCTGTACCCGTTTCCTTCCAGCTATGGAGGGAGTGTCGAGTATGAAGAAGTGGATTGCGCACAGTGAAGGCTTTGCCAAAGGGGAACTTCATCTGAACCGTCAGGCAGTAGAGGCCGTCAGAGGAGTGAAGGCTACCAGCATCCTTCCGGTGGGAGTGACGCGGGTTGTGGGAGATTTTGAGAAAGATGACCTCGTGCGCGTGATGGACGAGCAGGGACGGCAGATTGGAGTGGGCCGTGTATCAGCCGACTCGGCAGAAGCACTTTCCATGGTGGGACAGCAC
>OGLU01000089.1_pt1 | contig 19797 bp, 15 predicted proteins | sample 1572971 | NCBI WGS metagenome assembly OGLU01 (sample SAMEA2581987, study PRJEB24529) | metagenome | biome: Human gut stool | place: China | collected 2011 | reverse complement strand
GCACCCAATATTCATCCGGCAGGCAGGAGGTGATGCTCCGTCTGACCAAGGAGTTCAGTTCGAGTAAAGAAAGAGGCTTATTTTCCATCAGTATCCGCTTTCAGTTTCATGGCCAGTTGATAGGCTTTCCACATATCCGTCACTCCATATCCGTAGATATTATCTGGATAAGCATTACGGTCGCTGGCTTCATGCACTACCTGAATGAGCTGCCGTACCGTAAGCCAAGGACATGCCTGCCACAAACAAGCCACCAATCCGCAGAAGATAGGCGACGCAAAAGAAGTACCGTTGGCAAAAGCGGTACCTCCATCCACTCCTATCACTGCCGAGTGTACTCCCATTGCCATGACATCGGGTTTGATACGCCCGTCCGCCGTATTACCGATGGAAGAAAAAGCGGCATTCACTCCCATATTATCGATGGCGCCTATGGTCAATATATCTTCCGCATCGGCCGGAGGAGTGATTTTTTTCCATTCATCCATACCGGAATTTCCGGCACTGCAAACCACCAAAAGCCCTTTCTTTGCTGCATACGAAGCAGAAGCGGCCATCAAAGAAGTATGCCCGTCCAACTGACGATACGTATAATTATCAATCGGGTCGTCAAATGAATAATATCCTAAGGAGGTATTAATAATATCCACTCCTACACTGTCGGCAAATTCCACCGCTGCAGCCCAGTTATCCTCTTCCACCGGCTGTTCCGTATCATTATCTTCACTTCTTAACAGCCAGTAGCTTGCTTCGGGAGCTGTTCCCACCATGACGTAAGGCGTATTTACAGCCATGCACGACAAGACTTTCATACCATGATTATGCTCCCCATAAATATCTGAAGAAGGATTGACAAAATCACGTGTGCCTAAAATCGTCGTATTCTTGAAGATTTTCATGGCATCCACATTATAAAAGCCGGCATCAATGACCGCAATCTGCATCCCTTTGCCTTTAAAGCCGGCCAAATGCAGGCTGTCTCCATGGTGAATCTTGATTTGTTCAGCCCCCATTCCATAGTAATCATCTTGCTTTTTCCACTGATTCTTCACCTGCTCCTTTCTGTCTTTGTTACGGGGCATAATGGAATCTGGAGATACCCATACTTTTTTGATGGAGCGGACAAATGAATTATCCAGAAAGCGCAAGGCAACGGCCTCATCGGGTACTTGCATCAGCACGGTATTGTTCCATTTGCTGGATGAGATGTATTTTCCTCCCTGCGACTCCAGGCGTTCAATATAGGCACGGCAAACAGGCAAGTCGGTAGAATCGACGGCTACCCCCTGACTGGCACGACGGGCAAGCGCCCTTTCTGACAAAAAAGTTTCAGGATGTTCCAAAGAATGTACAGACTTTGACTTATCAGTCAATTGCACTCTGTATTTATATAAACTCTCTGCCGAGACACTACTTCCGCAGAGCAAAAAGAGAAGAGCTAATCCTATTCTATTCACTTTCATCCACATAGCTTTTATTTTGGAGCGCAAAGATACACAAAGTTTTCCCTGATTGCGGAAAAAAGTTTACCTTTGCACTATTTTTTAGAAAATCTAAAGATTTCTGGATAACAATTAATAAGGTAAATAAGTATGTCGCAAAAAGGAACAGCCACAGAACTTGGCACTGAACGAATTGGAAAACTATTGATGCAATATGCCATTCCGGCCATTATTGCCATGACTGCTTCTTCGCTTTACAACATGGTAGACAGTATTTTTATCGGACACGGAGTAGGTCCCTTGGCCATATCGGGACTGGCCATTACCTTTCCGCTGATGAACTTGGCCGCAGCCTTCGGCTCACTGGTGGGAGTCGGTGCCTCTACCCTCATCTCCGTTAAACTAGGACAGAAAGATTATACTACCGCTCAACAGATTTTAGGAAACGTCGTATCATTAAACCTGATTATCGGGGTGCTGTTTACCATTGTCTGCCTCTTGTTTCTGGACCCCATACTGTATTTCTTCGGCGCCAGTGAAGCTACGCTGCCCTATGCCAAGGATTACATGGTAACCATTTTATTAGGAAATGTAATCACCCACATGTATTTAGGACTCAACTCTGTGTTGCGTTCTGCCGGACATCCTCAAAAGGCCATGGCCGCCACCATACTGACCGTTATCGTCAACACTTTGCTGGACCCCTTGTTCATCTACACCTTCCACATGGGAATAAAAGGAGCCGCTGTGGCAACTGTCCTGGCTCAGGTAATTTCACTCTGCTGGCTCATCCGAATTTTCTGCAACAAGAATGAACTGCTTCACTTCCGGAGAGGGATTTATCGCCTAAAAAGAATACTGGTAGAAAATATCATCGGTATCGGGCTGGCTCCGTTTTTCATGAACCTGGCCTCCTGTTTTATCGTCATTCTGATAAACAAAGGGTTAAAACTATACAACGGAGATTTGGCCATCGGTGCGTTTGGAATCGTCAACCGCATCGTATTCTTATTCGTCATGATTGTGATGGGACTCAACCAAGGAATGCAACCCATTGCCGGATACAACTTTGGTGCACAGAATTATCACCGTGTAAACCAGGTAATGAAATATACCGTCATTGCTGCTACCATCGTTACCACCAGTGGCTTCTTAGTGGGCGAACTGATGCCGGAGCTGGCCGTAGCCGCCTTCACCACCGATTCACAGCTCATCCAGCTAAGTGCCAAAGGCCTAAGGGTAGTGGTCATGTTCTTCCCTATCATCGGCTTCCAGATGGTTACTTCCAACTTCTTCCAAAGTATCGGAATGGCCAAGAAAGCCATCATACTTTCCTTAAGTCGTCAGGTACTGATTCTGATTCCCTGTCTGCTTATCCTTCCGCTTTTCTGGGGAGTAGACGGAGTGTGGTACAGTATGCCTATTTCTGATATAACCGCCAGCATCATTGCCGGAAGCATGCTCTACAGTCAGTTCCAGAAATTCAAACGACACGCTGCCGAAACCGGAATCGACATAAAATAAAAGACAAAAAAGTGACATTTTTCCGCAGAAAGAATTATATTTGTTGTGTATCAACTAAAGAGTTACACTATGGACGGACACTATGTTATCAATCTCGGACGCCAGCTGGGCAGCGGCGGAAAAGAAATAGGTGAAAAATTAGCGAATGACTTAGGCATTGCCTTTTACGATAAAGAGCTTATCAACTTAGCTTCTGAAGAGAGCGGACTTTGCAAGGAATTTTTCGAAAAAGCCGATGAAAAAGCTTCTCAAACTATTTTAGGAGGATTATTCGGAACCCGCTTCCCGTTTATTACAGAAGGAGCTTATCCGTACAACTCTTATCTCAGCAACGATTCTCTGTTCAAAATTCAGAGTGATGTCATCCGCCATCTGGCAGAAAAACAATCGTGTCTTTTCGTGGGAAGATGTGCCGACTACATTTTGCGCGACCATCCCAGATGTGCCAACATTTTCGTGTCAGCTTCACCGGAAGCCCGCATTGAACGACTGATGAAACTGCACCACATCAGTGCGGAAGATGCAGAAGACTTAATGGAAAAAGCAGATAAGAAACGTTCGTCTTACTACAACTACTATAGTTACAAGACATGGGGAGCCGCTGCTACCTATCATCTATGCATCGATTCTTCTGTATTAGGTATTGATGGTACCGTGGAATTCATCAAGAATTTTGTCAAGCTGAAACTTCATCTATAAGAAAAGATAAAGACATAAAAAATAGAGAGGCTGTTCAACTAAGATTGAGCAGCCTCTCTATTTTTTTATACAAAACAAGCCATTCGGAATCTGATTTTTATAAAAATCCAGTACTTCTTAGGCAATACTGGAGTACTCCCCTGAAAGTACTACAGTACTTTCTAAGAAGTATTGTAGTACTGCCTAAGAAGTACTGAGAACTTACTTAAAATCAATTCCTCGTACTCGTGTATTTGAGAAGGACTATTGTTTCATCAAGTAAGCTTTAAATGCCGCAAAGTCTTTCGACATCGGTACACTCTGTTTGGTACCTTTCATGAATGCCTGAAGTTTTGCCGGTATTTTTACTTCCACTCCAATGATACTTTCCACCGTTTGCAGGAATTTTGCCGGATGAGCTGTTTCAAGGAACAAACCGACTTCTCCTTCTTTCAGTTCTTCTGCCAACGCACGGTATCCGCATGCACCGTGAGGATCGAGCAGATAACCTGTTTCTTCATAAACCTTCTGCACCGTTTCACGTATCTGTTCATCGGTATAGGTTTCACCGCTGATTTCAGAAGCAATGGCATCGTGACTACCCTCGTACAAATCCAGTACCCGGGCAAAGTTACTGGGGTCGCCTACATCCATGGCATTGGCAATAGTAGCCACCGACGGACGCGGACAATACTCTCCTGTTTTCAGGTATTGATAGAATATATCGTTACGATTATTAGCTGCAATAAAGCGTTTCACCGGAAGCCCCATACGCTTGCCAAACAATCCGGCTGTAATATTTCCGAAGTTACCGCTCGGTACGCAAACCACCAGGTTATCGGCCTTACCGATTTTTTTCATCTGCGCATAGGCATAGAAATAATAAAAGGCCTGCGGCAGGAAACGGGCCACATTGATAGAGTTGGCAGATGTCAGCTGCATGTGCTCGTTCAATTCTTTATCCATGAACGCATTCTTCACCAACGCCTGGCAGTCATCGAACGTACCGTCCACTTCGACCGCTGTGATGTTACGTCCCAGGGTCGTAAACTGTTTTTCCTGAATTTCACTGACCTTTCCTTTCGGGTAAAGCACATACACATGAATGCCTTCTACTCCAAGGAAACCATTTGCCACCGCACTTCCCGTATCTCCGGATGTAGCTACCAGCACATTGACCTGCTTCTTTCCTTCCTTACGGATAAAGTATCCCAGCAGGCGGGCCATAAAACGACCACCTACATCTTTAAAAGCCAATGTAGGTCCGTGGAACAGCTCCAAAGAATAAATATTGTCTTTTACTTTTACTGCCGGTACATCAAAGTTCAATGTGTCATACACAATCTGTTTCAAAGTTTCGGCCGGTACATCTTCTCCAAAAAACGCATCTGCTACTTTATAAGCTATTTCTGGAAAAGAAAGTGTCTCAATCTCGTCATAGAACGATTGTGGCAAGGGTTTAATCTGACGGGGCATATATAAACCTTTATCTGAGGCCAGTCCTCTTACCACAGCTTCTTCCAATGTCGCGTCTAATGCTTTTCCGTTTGTACTGTAATACTTCATATTGCTATCTGTTACTGAATATTCATAAATAGGTTCATAAACTCATCTTTCTCCATCAGGCCATATCCTCCTTCCTTGCAACTGATTTCATCATAAGTCTGCACGGCATCCGGCTCAATACCCGGATAATATATCAGGAAGGGAATCGGTTCATTGGTATGCGTTCTCAACTCACAAGGAGTAGGATGATCGGGCAATACCGCAATGGCCACAGGCTCATCCCATTGTTTTACTGCTTCATAGACCGGACCGACAATACGGCTGTCCAAGTCCTCAATGGTTTTCAGTTTCAACGGAACATCTCCTTCGTGACCTGCCTCATCGCTGGCTTCTACATGCAGATACACAAAATCATCTGTTTTCAACGCTTCAATGGCAGCCTGGGCCTTCCCTTCATAGTTGGTGTTATACAATCCGGTAGCCCCTTCCACGTCAATACAGCGCAAACCTGCATAACGGCCAATACCCCGAATCAAATCGACAGCCGTAATCACGGCTCCTTTTCGGATGGACGGATATTTCTCTGACAAAGGTTCCATCTGCGGACGGTATCCCGGACTCCAGGGCCAGATACTATTGGCCGGGTCCTTTCCCTCAGCCACTCGTTTCAAGTTGACAGGATGCGTAGCCAGCAACTCTTGTGATTTCAGAATCAGTGCATTCAACAAATCGGCTGTTTCTTGTGCCTCAGGACAGAGTGCCTTCACCAGATTAGGACGGAAAGGCTGCAAAGGGATGTCATGTGGAGGCACACAAGCCAACCGCTTATCCCCTCCCTTAATCACCAATAAATGACGATATTGCACTCCTGTGTAAAAATGAATGCGGTCGGAGCCCAACTTTTCATCCAGAAAGCGAATCAGTTCATCGGCCTCCTCCGTAGAAATATGTCCGGCAGAATGATTTTTCAGCGTTTCTCCTTCCACACAGACAATGTTACAACGCATGGCCATGTCCCCATCCTGAAGGTCTACACCAATACTGGCAGCTTCCAGCACTCCACGCCCTTCATACACCTTAGGTAAATCATAGCCCATCACAGACATATTGGCCACCTCACTTCCTGGATGGAAGCCGTCGGCCACCGTCTTCAATACGCCCGTACGCCCCATACTTGCCAGCTTATCCATATATGGCGTATGTGCATACTGCAGTAAAGTTTTGTCGCCTAAGGAAGGTACAGCCCAGTCGGCCATACCGTCACCTAATATAATTACATGTTTCATTTTTGTTTGGTTTAAATATTGGCAATACTCATTATATCCGCAAATACACCGGCAGCAGTCACACTTGCACCGGCACCGTATCCCTGAATCAGCATCGGATATTCATTGTAGCGCTCTGTGGTCAGCAAGATAATATTGTTGCTGCCAGCCAGGTTATAGAACGGATGATTGCGGTCTACTTCCTGCAAAGACACCTTGCCGTGTCCATCTTCCAAGCTTGCCACAAAACGCCAGCGTTTGTCCTCGCTTTGCGACGTTCTTCAAATTCTTTATCTAATTGTGGAATCCTTCTCCAGAAATCATCCAATGTACCTTCAAAATAGCTGTCAGGAATAAACAAGTCTGCTTCCACATCTTCCTGATTCAAACGATAACCTGCCTCACGAGCCAGAATCACCAGCTTCCGGATCACATCCTTTCCGCTCAGGTCAATTCTTGGGTCAGGTTCAGAGTAACCTTCCTCCTTCGCCTGACGGATAGTTTCACTCAGAGGAGTTGTCGCACTGATACGGTTGAAAATATAATTCAACGTACCGCTCACCACTGCTTCAATCTTCAGAATCTTGTCACCACTGTTTATCAGGTCATTGATGGTATTGATTACCGGAAGACCGGCTCCTACGTTCGTCTCAAACAAATACTTCACTCCACGCTGGCGAGCGATTCTTTTCAGTTCCGCATAGATGTCGTATTCAGAAGAAGCGGCAATCTTGTTTGCGGCTACCACCGAGACATTGTGACTCAGCAAATCTTTATACAGTGCCGCAATATCGGGACTAGCCGTACAATCCACAAACACCGAATTGAAGATATTCATTCCCACAATCTCATCACGAAGAGTCTGAGGACAAGAAGGCATACCTTTTTCATCCAATTCTTCTCTGAAATGTTCCAGGTCAATTCCAGCACGCGTAAACAAGGCTTTATGGCCGTTGGCAATACCCACCACATGCAATTTCAACCCACGTTCCTGTTTCAGTTTTTCCTGCTGGCCATGAATCTGTTCAATCAAGCTGGCACCCACTGTTCCCGTACCACAGATAAACAGGTTCAATACCTGATATTCCGACAAGAAGAATGAATCATGAATCACATTCAGTGTCTTACGCAAAGAAGCACCTTCCACGACGAAAGAGATATTTGTCTCAGAAGCACCCTGCGCACAAGCAATGACATTGATACCGTTACGTCCGAGCGTACCAAACAATTTTCCGGCAATACCGGGAGTATGCTTCATGTTCTCACCCACAATCGCCACGGTAGCCAGACCGCCTTCCGCTTTCATCGGTGAAATTTCGCCCATTTCAATTTCTTTGGCAAACTCCTCATTCAGCACCTCACATGCCAGTTCCGCATCCTCATTTCTCACACCGATAGAGGTTGAGTTCTCAGAAGAAGCCTGCGATACCAAAAAGACACTGATGCCATTTTCGGCCAACGTCTTGAAGATACGATGGTTCACGCCAATGACACCCACCATACCCAAACCGGTCATGGTAATCAAACAAGTATCATTAATAGACGAAATACCCTTGATAGGTTTCGAAGAATGGTCGGCTTCCTGCTTCACAATGGTACCCGGAGCTTCCGGATTGAACGTATTCTTTATCAGAATCGGAATATTCTTATGACACACCGGATAAATCGTAGGCGGATACACCACTTTCGCACCAAAGTTACACAGCTCCATAGCCTCCACATAACTCAACTCCGTAATAGGATAAGCCGTGCTGATGACACGCGGGTCAGCTGTCATGAAGCCATCCACGTCCGTCCAGATTTCCAGAATATCCGCATCCAAAGCTGCCGCAATAATAGACGCTGTATAATCAGATCCACCTCTGCCCAAGTTGGTTACTTCTCCTGTATTCTTATCAGTAGAAATAAATCCCGGCACCAGAGAAACCTTCGGTATTTCACTGAAAGTCTCACGCACCAGTCGGTTTGTCAGCTCTGAATCAAGAATATGTTTATTATGTTTCTTTTCGGTTTTAATGAAAGTACGGGAATCAAACCACACTGCTCCCTCAATAAGAGTAGCTACAATGATAGAAGAAAGACGTTCACCATAGCTCACAATCGTAGCAGAAGTTTTCGGAGAAAGGTCACGAATCAAATAAATACCCTGAAAAATATCCTTCAATTCGCTCAGCAGTTCGTTCACCAAATCCAGAAGCAACTCTCTTCCCCGCCCTGCCGGAATCACAGTGTACACCATTTCAATGTGACGGTTCACAATTTCCTTCATTTCCTTCTCATAAGCGTCATCGCCCGAAGCGGCCATTTTCGAAGTACAAATCAGTTTATCAGTAATTCCCCCTAATGCAGAAACGACTACAATTACTTTGTCATCTATACCCTCTACTATACGCTTGACACTTAACATGCTATTGACAGAACCTACGGATGTTCCGCCGAATTTCAATACTTTCATAGGTTACCATTAATTTTTAGTCCGAAACCCAATAGTCCCGGTATATCTCCGTAAGGCCCTACACTACGGCACAAACAGAAACAATGAATAAAATAAATCTTGATTGAATAAAATAATTGAAATGTCTGCATCCGCAGACGTGTATCACGTAGAAACACCAAACATACTATCCTCACCCCCTAGGGGTCATCCCTGTGGTAGATGTAATGAAAGGCATATACCCATGCCCGTTCAACAAGATGATATGAAGACAGTGTACAGTCATAGATTATTGTTTTTCCGTTGGCAAATATAGCAACATTTTTCTACAAACAAATAAATAAATGATATTTTTTTGCCAGTATAGAGAATAAGCATAAGATTTCGTACCTTTGTAAAGAATTAGTGTAACAAATATGGCAAAAGAAAAAACGGTCTATGTCTGCACAAACTGCGGACAAGAATCTCCTAAATGGGCTGGGAAATGCCCCTCCTGCGGACAATGGAATACATTTGTGGAAGAAGTGGTACGCAAGGAAGCTCCTGTAGCCAAGCACGTGGCTCACGGCATCGAGTCCGTGCGGTCCAAACCTCAACGTCTGACCGAAATAGAATCGAATGAAGAGCAACGCATAGACATGCTCGACGAAGAGTTGAACCGTGTATTGGGAGGGGGACTGGTGCAAGGTTCACTCACCCTGATTGGAGGAGAACCGGGCATCGGAAAATCGACTCTGATACTCCAGACGGTGTTGCGGCTTACCCACAAAAGAATTCTCTACGTATCCGGTGAAGAAAGTGCCCGCCAGCTCAAGCTTCGGGCCGTCCGTATTCCGCACCCAGAAAATGACAATCTGCTGATAGCCTGTGAAACCTCGTTGGAACAGATTTTTACCCATATAAAAAATGCAGCTCCTGATTTGGTTATCATCGACTCCATTCAGACGATTTCTACCGAAAATATTGATTCTTCTCCCGGCAGCATCGTGCAGGTAAGAGAATGTACCGCTTCTCTTTTAAAGTTTGCCAAAGAAACCGGCACACCGGTTATCCTCATCGGACATATCAACAAGGAAGGAAGCATCGCCGGACCGAAAGTATTGGAACACATCGTCGATACCGTATTGCAATTCGAAGGAGACCAGCACTACATGTACCGCATCTTGCGCAGCATCAAGAACCGATTCGGCAGTACTGCTGAACTGGGAATCTACGAAATGAGACAAGACGGACTACGGCAGGTCAGCAACCCTTCCGAACTGTTGCTTACCCAAGACCACGAAGGCATGAGCGGCGTCGCCATCGCCGGAGCCGTGGAAGGTGTACGCCCCTTCCTGATAGAAGTACAGGCATTGGTCAGCACAGCCGCATACGGAATGCCACAGCGTTCCGCCACCGGATTCGACCTGCGCCGTATGAACATGCTGCTGGCTGTACTTGAAAAACGTGTCGGATTCAAGCTGGCTCAAAAAGACGTGTTCCTGAACATTGCCGGAGGGTTGAAAGTCAATGACCCTGCCATAGATTTGGCAGTTATCAGTGCCATTCTTTCCAGCAACATGGATGCAGAAATTGAAGCAGGCGTATGCATGGCAGGAGAAGTAGGCCTGAGTGGAGAGATTCGTCCGGTCAACCGCATCGAACAACGTATAAGTGAGGCCGAAAAGCTCGGATTCCAACGGATGCTGATTCCCAAGCACAACCTGTCTGGCATTGACCGAAAGAAAATAAAAATCGAGCTCATCCCCGTAAGAAAAGTGGAAGAAGCTTTCCGGGAATTATTTGGATAACCCTTTTCACACCATAAAAAACGCTTGTGCGCTTTGAAGTATTCTCCATGCGCACAGGCGTTTTTTTATTCAGTATCCTATCTCAATACCCGTTATTTCTGAACGGCATTTTCATAAGGAACCATTTTTTCCAAGTTTGCATTTGCCTTTTCAGGTTCTACGCTTGCAGCTTTCTGGAACCATTCTTTAGCTGCTTCCGTATTTCCAGACAACCAAGCCAATACACCCAAGTTATTGAAAGCACGCGAATCATCTTTCACCTTATCCATATAAGAAGCTGCCTTCTTAAAGTCACCACTGATAATGTTGGCTGAAGCTGCATTCAAATTAGCCGTTACATCTTCCGGATAGGTGTTAGCCGCAATTTCATACACTTCTTTATATTCCTTTGTTCCAGGCTGATACATAGCTGCCACACGATACATTTCCTGCAAACTCAACAATTTCGGATTGGTATAAATCAGGCGGGCTGCTTCAGAGTTCAAGACTTCTCTCACTTCGTAATCTACCGACACGCTCAAACGACGCAGACGAGGATAATACTGGTTCATCATCGTACGATAAGTAGTCATCCCCAGTGTAGATTTCAGTCTAGCTTCACGTACATCCAGATTTTCATACTTCTGGATTACAGCCAAAGCCTTTTCCGCATAAGCCGGCTGATCTTCTTCCAGCATTTTCACCAAAGTCTCCCAATCTTCCCCTGCAGAAGTCACATGCAGCACTTCCTGCGGGAAATTATATCCACCTTTCAGGTTCAGCGCAAACGATTCCGCACGTTGTTTAGCTACACGATCATTGGTACGAACCGAGCCATCGGGTGAAGAGTATCCACATACATTAATCGACTTAAATGTAACCAAGTCTCCATCTTCCAACGGATCAAGAATCTCTTTCAGTTTCTGCAATTCACTACGGTTATTCTTGTAATCCGCGTCAAAAACTGTCTTACCTACCGGAAACTCAATAAACAGAGTACTTTGCTCTGAACGTACTTTCAGCGGTTCTTCTTTCGGTGTCAGGAAAGAAACCATTTCTTTACATGGATCACACACCTCAAACTCGGTGGGCAATGCCGGAGTTTCTACTGCTACATCCGGCTCAATCACCGTAATATCCAGCAAATCGACCCCACAACATTCTTTTCCTTCTTGCAACAGAATCATGGAAGCATGATCCATCCATGCCTGATAAGGAATAGAAGCCTGATAACGTACTAGGTCTTCCCGGTTTTCCTGACGTCCGTGAATCACTGTATAAGGATTGTCAAACCCGAAACGACGAGCCATCTTACGCTCTTGACGGCGCATCTTGTAATCACCATTCTTTCCAGTTACCACTACCGGAGGCATGGCATAATAGTTTTTACCTTCACGCAATACAGGAGTAAAGGCATATGTCTGCTCACTATTTACACGTACTTCTTCCACACTCATAGAAAATTCAACGATCAACGTATCATTTTTCAACGTTAATACAGGACGTGTATACTTTATATCACCCGCCATGGCAGCCAGCGGCAACATGACAAACGACAATATATATGCTAATTTTCTCATATCTATTCTTTATTTAAATTACAATGACTGAACTTCTACGCAACGGTGTTTTGTCTTATACTTCGGACCGAAAGTAAAATTGATTCCCAAATTAATGTTGGCAGAGAATCGGTTAAGTGGTGCATAATATTTTGGAGTGTATTTACACAATGGCACATCAGCAGCCACAAAAAAGTTGAAACCTCTTGGGTGAAAATTCAACATCAAACCTCCTGTAGAACCAAAGTTAGAAAGAGCATAGTTCACTGAAGTTTCGAACCAAGTTAAAGGAGATACATTCGCTGAAACACGTGCTTCTGTCCAGGAATGACGTCCCTGGAAACGAGAAGAAGACAAGAAACCAAACTTCAAGCGGTCATAAGCAGGCAATGTATATTCCGCACCAAGATTCAAGGTAGCCGCCAAAGCTGTAGTACGCTTCAGTCCCTCTCCATCCTTTGTAAATTTAGCCATCTGTTCCAAATCATCCACAATACGGTCTGCCTGATTATCTATTGAATTCGGATCGTTATCTCCCAAATCTGATTTTATGGGAATTTCATTAAAACCATTAAATTCAAAACTATTATTCATAGAAGCTTTCACTGTATTCTTCCAGCGGATAAATCCTAAATCAAGCACAGCAGCAGAGAATGTCCACTCATCGTTCAGGCGATAAGTTGCACCAAAATCAAATGCCATACCAAATCCTGTGGGACCGATATTCTTGTCATCAAAATCCACGTCATCATACGAAATCAACTGTTCAGACCCTGGTTTCAGTTTATCAGTACGGTTACCATTGGCATCCAGTTCATAATCACTATCATCGTAATTACCAGTTTCTCCACGAGTAGGAACAATCAACCCTTTACCTGAAAGATAAGCCTGTGCACCCGACGGAGTAATTTTCCAAGCATCCGGCGTAGCCTCAATGTCCAGTCGGTCAATCTTCACGGTAGCCTTGGCAAGACCTACCAAAAATTTCATTTTTGCACCAACCGTCCACTGGTCGTTTATCTGACGAGCATGCCCCAATGCCAATTCAGCATAATTAGTAGAAAGGATGCTCAAATCGTTTACTGTGTAACGAGTTCCCTCCGGAGCATCGACTCCGTTTTTCATAAACTTAAACAGCTGGTCGGGAGCCGACAAGTTGGTATTGCTTTTAATAGAAAGTCCTATCGTATTAAAACCTCCCCAAGCATAAAACCCGGTAGACAGGATATTTTCATTCACATTAAATCCCATTTTCAGTCGGTTAGGCAAACCATTTAAGAAGTCTTTTCTGCTCACTTCCTCGTGCATGAAAGTCATTAAATCGCCATTAGACTTCACAAACAAGAAATCACCTACACCTGCAATTCCTTGAACTCCTACCGACAAGTTTCCTAGTCCGGGCATACTAACATATCCTCTTTCTCCCATAAATGCAGGGTTCAATTCATGACGATAAGTAGCACCTCCCAAAAAATAAGCAGAACGATTAATCTGAGGTTGCGCTACAGCTTCACCCACAAACCCCAAAACAGCCAATCCGGACAGTACCGTACACAATATATTTTTCTTCATTTGTTTCATTTTTTCTCGTTCATTATTAATTCAAATCCACATTCACTCCACCTGGCACAGACAGTTTGACACTTGTCACCTTCAGCCATTGCGTATCCTTCAAAGGCACACCAGTAGCACTTCCCAGTACAGCTGTTATTTTAAAACAAATCCGATCTATTTTCGACAAGAATGCAGTATCATCCGAAGTCAGGCTTAAAACCAGTTCACTTGTTGCAGGTTTTTCTCCATCTGTACTTTCTGTCACATATTGCTTATCTTCTTCCATTGTCTTCTTCACAGCTGTCAGTTCATTGCCATACACATCCTTAATCTGCACATTTTCAGCTTTCAGTTGCAATTTCAAAGGAATGGCATTGTCTACCGACAACATAATCTTGGCATTTTTCAGACTTACTTTATCCAAATCGTTCAAGTCTTTGTTCAAATCTTGTACAGAATCATTGTATACGATATTCAAACCTTGTTCGAAACTTAACGGTACATCTACCTCATAACTTGCCGGCAAATCATACTCTTTTCCTAATTCCGCATTATAATAATTTTCATTTCGAACAATCGGCTGCAGATTCACATCAATATCATCAGGAATAGTTTCAAGCAAATTATTTATATCTTCCACTTTTATATTCTCTGTAACTCCTTCAATAGAACACTTTCCTGTACGAGAAAGAGCAATAATATTTGTACCTGGTATCAATGCTACCTTATTCTGACCATATCCAGTTCCTATTTTTACTTCATGCCCTTCAATATTGACATTATTCTTCTTCGGAGTAAGTACAGCATCAATTTCTACATCCGTCTCCAAAGGATTATCAGCTTTCAGTAAGATTACCGGATTAGTAATATCCAAACGAGTATCCTCGTCTTTCAAGAAATCGGGAAGGTCATTCAATTCTATTTTTGTTGTTTCCGCTTCAATCTTTGGCTGAATAACACCAGTTACAGAATTTACAGTCATCTCCTCTAAAACAGCCTTCGGAACTAAGGCCAGAGTTCCTGTACCAGAGGTTACTACATCCCCCTCCATAGAAATATTTCCTTCAATAGTCAATGAGCCTTCTGCATTTAGTTTCATACCCGAACCGGCAGCATCACTAAACTTATAGCCTTCCACTTTCAGCGTACGAGTATAAGACGAACCATTTACAGACAAAACTTCTTCATCCAAAATCAGCTCATTATCTTGGATACCCTCATCTTCCTTAAAAACGATGTAATCAGGAAATACAAGTTTCAGTTTATTTGCTTTTACCTGATTAAAGGTCAAATTTCCTCCACTTATATTAAAATCAATCGTCAAGTTTAAATCTACCGGAGTTTTAGCCCGAAGAGAACCCAGTTCTTTCAATGCTTCATCAATATCATTGGCAGTAGCTTCAAAATCTCCAGATGTAGTTATATCTGCAGAAACTTCTGGTTCAGAAAAAGAGACACCTGTATTATTAACAATCTCTATAGACTCTAAATCAGTGGTAGTTGCTCCGACTGTTACCTCCTTCACCGTAGTAGGCTCCACATTAATATCATCCTTTTTCGTCAGATGATACACCCGAGTAGTTGCATCTGGTTGAAGAATATCCCCTTCTTCTACTTCAATAATCTTGCTTAAGAAAGTCGTATCTGTACTACCGGCAGGAATTGTGAGATATTCCCCTCCTACATTTATTGTCATGTCTATGTCTTTGTCAAGATCATACTTGTTATCCACACATGACACCGTCCACAATGGGAACGACAACAAAAATCCCCATAACGGAGACATTTTTTTTACCTTACACATCATAATTTTATTTTAACTAATATTCAACTATCACTATCAATAACACTTTCTTACTTACAATTATTGAGAGAAATCGACCACAAATATAGAAAATTTTACTACACTCATAAAGGAAAGTCTTAAATCAGTATAAAAAGTCCTATCTAATTCCCATTGCAAGAACAAAACAGAAACCCTATCTTTGCAAAAAAGTTACAAATAATATGATTCACGAATACCAACTCCGAATTCTGCCCGAACAGGCAGCCAGTGAACAATCACTCAAACAATACATTAGCCGGGAAAAAGGTCTGGACGTACGCACCATCAATGCCATACGTATCTTGAAACGAAGCATTGACGCCCGGCAACGTACTATTTACATCAACCTGACCATTCGCGTATTTGTCAACGAAACACCTTCCGAAGACGAATTCGAACGTACAGATTATCCTAACGTAGAAGGTCGTCCAGCCGTTATTGTGGTAGGCGCGGGGCCTGGAGGATTGTTTGCAGCCCTCAAGCTCATTGAATTAGGACTTCGCCCTATTGTAGTGGAACGAGGAAAAAATGTACGTGAGCGAAAAGAAGACCTGGCCCGTATCAGTCGGGAGCACAAGGTAGACGCTGAATCAAACTACAGCTTTGGGGAAGGTGGAGCCGGAGCTTACTCCGACGGAAAGCTCTACACCCGCAGCAAAAAGCGGGGCAGCGTAGAAAAAATATTAAATGTATTCTGCCAGCACGGAGCCAGTCCTACCATTTTGTCGGACGCTCATCCGCACATCGGGACGGACAAGCTTCCCAGAGTCATCGAAAACATGCGCAACACCATTCTGGCCTGTGGAGGAGAAGTGCACTTCCAGACTCGAATGGAATCCATACTCATAGAAGGTCAAAAGGTAAAGGGTATTGAAACGAATACCGGAAAGACCTTTTTAGGCCCCGTGATTCTAGCAACCGGACATTCTGCCCGAGATGTATATCGCTGGTTGTATGCCCATGGGGTGCAACTGGAGACCAAAGGAATTGCCATCGGTGTGCGACTGGAACACCCTTCCATGCTGATTGACCAGATACAATATCACAATAAAAACGGACGAGGAAAATACCTTCCTGCTGCCGAATACAGTTTCGTACAGCAAGTAGACGGACGAGGAGTGTACAGCTTCTGCATGTGCCCCGGTGGATTTGTCGTACCGGCAGCCAGCGGTCCTCATCAGCTGGTAGTCAACGGTATGAGTCCGAGCAACCGTGGCACCAAATGGAGCAACTCGGGTATGGTGGTAGAAACACGCCCGGAAGACCTTCTGCTCCCGGAAATGCAACTCCAGGCGGAACCTTTCTCCGGATCCAATGAAAGCCTGACGGAAGAACTGATTCTGCGCGACGGAAAGCAGCCTGAAGGAACTGTCCACACATTAGCCATGATGCGTTTCCAGGAAAAACTGGAACAAATCTGCTGGCAGCAGGGAAATATGCGACAGACTGCCCCCTCGCAACGTATGATCGATTTCACACGAAAGAAACTCAGCTATGACCTTCCGGCTACCTCTTATAGCCCGGGATTAGTATCTTCTCCCCTTCATTTCTGGATGCCCTCTTTCCTGAGCGAACGCCTGAGCAAAGGTTTCCAGCTTTTCGGAAAGAGTTCACGTGGCTTTCTCACTAACGAAGCAGTCATGATTGCCGTAGAAACACGTACTTCCTCTCCCGTACGCATCGTACGTGATAAAGATACCTTGCAACATCTTACCGTAGAGGGTCTCTTCCCTTGTGGAGAAGGTGCCGGATATGCTGGAGGTATTGTCTCAGCAGGAATTGACGGAGAGCGATGTGCTGAAGCCGTAGCCCATTATTTAAACCACTAATTACCTACTATATGCACCACCTGCCGGAAATTGCCATCATTGAGCCCAACACGCTGACGGCCCTCGGACTACGCACGATTCTGGAAGAACTTATTCCCGAGGCAGTCATACGTACGTTTTCTTCTTTTGAAAAACTGATAGACGACACGCCCGACATGTATGCACATTACTTTGTGTCGGCCAACGTGTATTTTGAGCATACATCCTTTTTTCTGGAAAGAAAACCCAAGTGCATTGTGCTCTCCGCAGGAGACCCTCCCTTGCTGACAGGAATCCCAAGCCTGAACATTCTTCTTCCACAAGAACAACTGGTAAAAACCATCATGCAGACCCGAAAACGAGGACACGAGCTGACGCATCATCCCGTAACACCTCCTGCCACTGATGCAGAACATGAACTGAGTGCCCGAGAAATTGAGGTACTCAGACTTGTAACTAAAGGGTTAATTAACAAAGAGATAGCAGACAAGCTACACATTAGTCTGACTACGGTTATTTCCCACCGGAAAAACATCACAGAAAAATTGGGTATTAAGTCCGTATCCGGCCTGGCCATCTATGCGGTCATGCACGGATACGTAGAAGCCGACAGTATATAAAGTTTATTTAAATAACTTCGGCAACCAATTATTCAAATATTTTCGCCAGTTGCGCCATTCATGCCCGCCATCCGTCTCTGCATATTCATATTTATACCCATGACGATCAAGCAACTGACGAAACACCACATTGTCCTGATATAAAAAATCTGCATTTCCGATAGCTATAAAATACAGTTTCGGAGCTGCCGCAAACTGAATTGCTAACTTTTCCTCCAGATTCTTATAGATATAAGTGTTCTCTCCTTTCGACTCACGGTTAATTGCCGCAGAAAAGAGTCCTACATAATCAAACTTGTCTGAATAATTGGCAGAGATATACAATGAATGGAATCCTCCCATCGACAATCCGGCAATTGCCCGATGCGCCTTATCGTTTATCGTCCGGTAATGACTTTCCACAAAATTCATAATATCCGGAAATGCTTTCTCATAAGACCCCTCCATGGTTTTCGGATTTATGAAAGAAGGTTTGTACATGCTGTTAGGATATTCCCCCGGTACAGCCTGCTGTGCCCCATTTCCATTCGGCATCACTACAATCATTGGCTCCGCTTTCCCTTGGGCTATCAAATTATCTAAGATCTGTACAGCACGCCCCAGTTCACTCCAGGCATTCTCATCTCCCCCGGCCCCGTGCAACAAATAAAGAACCGGGTAACGTTTTGTTCCTTCCTCATAACCAGCTGGGGTATATACCGTCATCCGACGACGTTCCATCCCCAAGGAAGGACTCGGATACCACACCTTCGCAACCGTTCCATGAGCTACTTCCCGGACAAAATAATTCTCAGACAAAGCTCCATCCACAAGAAAATAGTTCATGTAAGTAGCTATATCACGAAGCATATATACATTGGAGGGGTCAAGCATACGCACACCATCCACATAAAAGCAATAAGTATGCAGTTCGGGCGCAGGCAAAGCAACCGTATAGCTCCACACACCATTCTCTCCTTTTTCCATCCGTTGACGTCCTGCCATTTCTACCTCTCCCAATGGAGTCTGCTGCCGGGACTTTTCAAAGAAGTCTGTTTCTACTCATACTTCCCTGGCCTCAGGAGCCAGCAGACGAAAAGTCACAGTTTGATTCTTTACTTCGGGAGAAATAAGATCTCCCGTATTGACAGCCACAGTTTCCTGTGCCCAAGCGGAGAGTGAAAAAATACATACCGCTACCAAACTCAAAAATTGTTTCATTCTTTTCATACGTTAATCCTATTACTACGTACAAAAATAAGCAAAATCCTCATTTATTAGGATTGCCCGTCCAAGCAAATTGGCGTTACTTTGCAGCCGTTAACTAAACTATATCTTTCAACAGAATGAAAAAAAATATTGCTATCGTTTCGTTACTGGCTGTTTCTATAAAGAGCGCCTTGGCAGGTCCGGTATCACCTGAGAACTCATTACCTAAAGATACAACAAAGGTTATTGACATAGAAGAGGTTGTGGTTATTGCTACTCCGAAGGAGAACAACCGTCTGCGTCAGCAGGCTACTTCATCGACTTCCTTTTCACAAAGTGCGATGCGCAATAATTCGGTGACCTCTGTAAAATCATTGTCTGCACTGGTTCCGAACTTATTCATTCCAGACTATGGTTCTAAGCTGACCACTTCTGTTTATATCCGAGGTATCGGTTCGCGTATCAACACACCGGCTGTCGGACTTTATGTAGATAATATCCCTTTCATTGACAAATCTGCATTCGATTTCAACTACTCCGATATTGAGCGTGTCGACGGGCTCCGGCACCTATGTGGTCACGACTGCCAAGGGCCTTTCGGACCCGCTGAACCTGCGCAGCGTGC
>OGLU01000060.1_pt1 | contig 27407 bp, 19 predicted proteins | sample 1572971 | NCBI WGS metagenome assembly OGLU01 (sample SAMEA2581987, study PRJEB24529) | metagenome | biome: Human gut stool | place: China | collected 2011 | reverse complement strand
ACGGCGACCACCGAGATCTACACTCTTTCCCTACACGACGCTCTTCCGATCTTTGTGGAAACCATAATGAATGATGTCATGTTTGAAATTCCGTCACAACAGACCGAACGTTTTGTGGTGACGTTGGATTACGCCAAGCAGCAAATGGGGAAGGCAAATGTTTCCCGTCTGCAAATGGCATAATGTAAAGGTTTTTTAGTGAGAAAATAAAAGCTTCCGATGAAATATTCCCAGAAATATTTGTGTAATATGAAAAGTTGTTTATAACTTTGTTACATGCGGAAACAAAATTTCTACAATCAATGAAAATCTAAATCCAAGAACAATGGCGGAAAATATCAATTTAGTAGCAGCTCTTAAAAAGTATTTTGGATTCGATACTTTTAAAGGAAACCAGGAGGCGATTATCCGAAACTTATTATCAGGAAAGGATACGTTTGTGTTAATGCCTACAGGAGGTGGAAAGTCATTATGCTATCAGCTTCCTTCTCTGTTGATGGATGGAACTGCTATTGTGATTTCACCGCTTATTGCCCTGATGAAGAACCAGGTGGATGCTATGCGTAATTTTAGTGAGGAAGATGGTATTGCTCATTTTATTAATTCCTCATTGACAAAATCGGCTACTGATCAGGTGAAAGCCGACATCATGGCTGGAAAGACAAAGTTACTTTATGTAGCTCCTGAATCTTTGACGAAAGAGGAGAATGTAGATTTTCTGAGACACGTGAAGATTTCATTTTATGCGGTAGATGAGGCACATTGCATTTCGGAGTGGGGGCATGACTTCCGACCGGAGTATCGCCGGATTCGTCCGATAATCAATGAAATTGGAAAAGCTCCGGTAATTGCTTTGACGGCAACGGCTACTCCAAAGGTAAAGATGGACATCCAAAAGAATTTGGGAATGATGGATGCAACGGAATTCCGTTCGTCATTTAATCGTCCGAATCTTTATTATGAAGTACGTGCCAAGACTGCTAATGTGGATAAAGATATTATTAAGTTCATCAAGCAGAATGAAGGCAAGTCAGGCATTATCTATTGCTTGAGCCGAAAGAAGGTAGAAGAGTTGACTGAAATATTGCTGGCAAATGGCATTAAGGCCCGCGCTTATCATGCAGGAATGGATTCTGCTACCCGTAATGGGAATCAGGATGCTTTCCTGAAGGAAGACATTGATGTGATTGTCGCTACGATTGCGTTTGGAATGGGTATTGATAAACCGGATGTACGCTTTGTGATTCATTATGATGTACCTAAGAGTTTGGAAGGGTATTATCAGGAAACCGGACGTGCAGGACGTGACGGTGGAGAAGGACAGTGTATTACATTCTATTCCAATAAGGACCTGCAGAAACTGGAGAAATTTATGCAGGGAAAGCCTATTTCAGAGCAAGAAATCGGACGTCAGCTATTGCAGGAAACAGCTGCTTACGCAGAATCTTCAGTGTGTAGAAGAAAAATTTTGTTGCATTATTTTGGAGAGGAATATACGGAAGATAATTGTGGTAATTGTGATAACTGTTTAAATCCAAAGAAACAAGTGGAGGCTCAGGATTCGTTGTGTGCAGTGATTGAAGCAATCATTGCCGTAAAAGAAAACTTTAAGCAAGATTATATTATCGATATATTGTTGGGTAAAGAAACATCTGAAGTGCTTGCGCATAAGCATGAAGACTTAGAGGTGTTTGGTTCAGGTATGGGGGAGGAAGAAAGATTGTGGAATGCAGTCATTCGTCAGGCTCTTATCGCTGGTTACCTGGCAAAGGATGTGGAAAACTATGGCTTATTGAAAGTTACGCCAGAAGGACATAAGTTCTTGAAAAAACCGAAGTCGTTCAAGATAGTTGAGGATGCAGACTTTGAAGAAGAAGAGGTAGATGAAACTCCGATGAGAAGTGGAGCTTCGTGTGCAGTAGACCCCGTGTTGTATTCCATGTTGAAAGACTTGCGGAAGAAAATGGCAAAGAGACTGGATGTACCACCTTATGTGATTTTCCAGGATCCTTCTCTTGAGGCAATGGCTACTATTTATCCGGTTACTTTGGAAGAATTGCAGAATATTCCGGGCGTAGGAGCTGGAAAGGCTAAACGCTATGGTCAGGAATTCTGCGAATTGATTAAGAAGCACTGTGAAGAAAATGAAATAGACCGTCCGGAAGATTTGAGAGTGCGCACTGTAGCTAACAAATCTAAGCTGAAGGTCTCTATTATTCAGAGTATCGATAGAAAGGTCGCTTTGGATGATATTGCAGTGGCAAAAGGTATTGAATTTGGTGAGTTGCTGGATGAAATCGAAGCCATTGTATATTCAGGAACCAAACTGAATATTGACTATTTCTTGGAAGAAATCATGGATGAAGACCACATGCAGGATATTTATGATTATTTCAAGGAATCAGTAACTGATAAAATTGATGATGCAATGGATGAACTGGGTGACGACTATACAGAAGACGAAATTCGTCTGGTACGTATCAAGTTCATTTCTGAAATGGCTAATTAATCATTTATTTAATGATATTGTGCAGCTGCTTGTGAGGGGCGTTCCTTGCAAGCAGCTGTTTTATTTGATAGGTATGTGGTATAAAAAAGATGTTAACTGCTTTTTTACTTTTTGAGAAAATTCTGTATATTTGCACGCAATAAAATCTAAAGCATAAAGCCCTATGTCATTTATTGCAGATAAAGTTGTTATGGACGGATTAACTTACGATGATGTATTGTTGATTCCGGCCTATTCTGAGGTTTTACCTAAAACAGTCGAACTCTCGACTAAGTTTTCACGTAACATTGAGTTGAAAATTCCGTTTGTAACTGCAGCTATGGATACAGTTACCGAAGCACAGATGGCCATTGCCATTGCTCGTGAAGGAGGTATCGGAGTAATTCACAAGAACATGTCTATCGAGGAGCAAGCTCGTCAGGTAGCAATTGTGAAGCGTGCAGAAAACGGAATGATTTATGATCCGGTGACCATTAAGAGGGGGTCTATAGTGAAAGATGCACTCGATTTGATGGCTGAATACAAAATCGGAGGTATTCCTGTAGTAGATGATGAGAATTACTTGGTTGGTATTGTTACAAACCGTGACCTGCGCTTTGAAAAGGATTTGAATAAGCGTATTGATGAGGTGATGACAAAGGAAAACATTGTAACAACAGAGCCGGGTACAGACATGGAAACTGCTTCCAAGATTCTGCAGGAAAATAAAATTGAAAAACTTCCAGTTGTAGATAAGGATGGAAAGTTGATAGGTCTGATTACTTATAAAGATATCACAAAAGCAAAAGATAAACCAATGGCTTGCAAAGATTCTAAAGGTCGTTTGCGTGTAGCTGCCGGTGTGGGAGTAACTGCTGATACATTCGACCGTATGGAAGCTTTGGTGAACGCTGGTGTAGATGCCATTGTAATTGATACAGCTCACGGACATTCTATGTACGTGATTGAAAAGCTGAAAGAAGCTAAGAAACGTTTCCCTGGAATTGATATTGTTGTAGGAAATGTAGCTACAGGTGAAGCAGCTAAGATGTTGGCTGAAGCTGGTGCTGATGCAGTAAAAGTAGGTATCGGCCCGGGTTCTATCTGTACAACTCGTGTGGTTGCCGGTGTAGGTGTTCCTCAGTTGACAGCCGTATATGATGTAGCAAAAGCCTTGGAAGGAACTGGTATTCCTTTGATTGCAGATGGTGGTTTGCGTTATTCAGGTGATGTGGTGAAAGCATTGGCAGCTGGTGGTTGCAGTGTAATGATCGGTTCATTGGTTGCAGGTACAGAGGAATCTCCGGGTGACACAATCATCTTTAACGGTCGTAAGTTTAAATCATATCGTGGAATGGGCTCATTGGAAGCTATGGAGAATGGTTCAAAAGACCGTTATTTCCAGAGTGGAACTACCGATGTGAAAAAGCTTGTTCCGGAAGGAATCGCTGCTCGTGTGCCTTATAAAGGTTCTTTGTATGAAGTGATTTATCAGCTGGTAGGTGGTTTGCGTGCCGGTATGGGTTATTGCGGAGCTCATAATATTGAAGAGTTGCATAATGCGAAGTTTACTCGTATCACTAATGCAGGAGTTCTGGAAAGTCACCCGCACGATGTATCTATTACAAGCGAGGCACCTAACTATAGTCGTCCTCAGTAAGATAATCTTTGACTTATATAATACGGATATAATCATTCTGACGTCAGGCAGACTTGCTTTTGGTGAGTCTGTTCTGGCGGACAGGATGATTTTTTGTTTAATGAAATGATGAATAGAATCTGTTATGTATAGAATTGCGTGGTTATTCCTATGTTTGTTGATGGGATTGGAATTCTCTGTTTCTTATGCAGAAGATCGCAGGGTACTTTTCCGGATTGATGGAGAGGAAACTTCAGTAGAGGAGTTTGAGCATTATTATACTCAGGTATATGCAGTTAGTCGTGTATCTGTAGAACAGTTCTTGCCTCATTTCTTGTATTATAAGTTGAAGGTGGCAGATGCTAAAAGACAAAGCTGGGATACTATCACTGATTTCCGGTTGCAATGTAGTGCCTTGCAAAATGAAATCCTGAAATCGGAAAAGAGGGGAGTGCTCCAAAAACAAGATACTCTTTTAAATTGGGTAAGATTTCGTCAGATTTCGTTTCTTTTGCCCCAACATGCTTCTTTCGAACAGGAACGTGTAGCCAGACAGCGTATAGATTCCGTTTATACGGCTTTAAAAAATGGTATACCTTTTGAAAAACTGGCACAGCCCTATATCAAGAATCTGTTGCCTTCTCCTTATTGGGATGGCGAGTGGATTCCGGAAAGATGTCTGATAAAAGAGTTTACCGAGCAATTGAGCACATTGAAGAAGGGAAATTATTCTGCTCCATTTTTTTCTCCTTTAGGCATTCATATCGTGTATTTATTGGATCACAGGCAAGGGATATATCCATCAGGAGCGACTGGAAATGTGGCTGTGCAAAAGGTTGCTAATTCAGGTCCAACCGAGCGGAAAGATAGCCTGTTGAACAAGATTCGAATGGAGTTGTGTCAAGTTTCCGATGGTTTGCTAGCTGCGTATTGGGATAAGCGCCATGGAGGCACAAAATCAGGTAGTATTTCTGATAAGGAATTGCAGAGCTATTTTGAAAGTCATAAAAACGATTATGCGTGGGATTTGCCTCATTTTAAGGGAGGAGTGATACATTGTTTGAATAAAAAGGTGGCTTCAAAGTTGAAAAAAAGATTGAAAAAATGTCCGTTAGATAAATGGAATGAAGAAATCTCGGCTTTCTCTCAGGAGAATCCGGAATGGAAGGTTGTTGTAGAAACAGGTTTGTTTCAGATTGGAACAAATCCTTATGTGGATAAATTAGCTTTTAAATGCGGACATTTCACTCCTCGTACGGATTTACCTTATGCTTTTGTATTGGGAAAGCGCCTGAAGAAAGGGCCGGAAGACTTTCAGGATGTGCGCGATGAAGTGCTGTGTGACTATCGTTTGTGGACGGAGAGAGCACAAATGGAAGAGTTAAAGCGAGGCTTCAGGATTGAAATTAACCAAGACATTTTAAAAACCGTTAATTGTAGCGGAAAAAAGTAATTAATGCCGTATCTTCGTCCTTTGTAATGTAATGGACCAAAACAAATCAAATAGACAGAAAATGAATAAATTGATTATGACTGGTGTCTTGGCTATTTTGCTTGCCTTGACAGGAACAGTACCCGCCGTGGCACAAGATAATGTGATTGATGAAGTGGTGTGGGTTGTCGGCGATGAAGCCATTCTGAAATCAGACGTAGAGAATGAACGTTTGAATGCACAGTATGAAGGCCGCCGTTTTGATGGTGATCCCTATTGTGTGATACCGGAAGAATTGGCTGTGCAGAAACTTTTTCTTCACCAGGCAGAGATAGATAGTATTGAAGTGAGCGATCAGGAAGTTCTGCAGCAAGTAGAAACACGAATTTCATGGTTGACTGACCAGATTGGTTCAAAAGAAAAACTCGAAGAATATTACAATAAGACTTCTACCCAGATACGTGAAATGTTGCGCGAGAATATTCGTGACGGACTGACGGTACAAGAAATGCAGAAGAAGATTGTAGGAGACATCAAGCTGACTCCTGCGGAAGTGCGTAATTATTTCAGTAAGCTTCCTCAGGACAGTATTCCTTTTGTACCTACTCAGGTAGAGGTGCAGATTATTACCAGAGAACCTAAGATTAAGGAAGAAGAAATTGAACGTGTAAAGAAAGAACTGCGTGATTTTACAGATCGTATCAATAAGGGAGAAACTACTTTTTCTACGTTGGCCCGTATGTATTCAGAAGATCCGGGCTCTGCTCGTCGTGGAGGAGAATATGGTTTCACAGGTCGTGGGGAGTTGACTCTGGAGTTTGCCAATGTGGTATTTAACCTGACTGACCCGAAGAAGATTTCAAAAGTGTTTGAAACAGAATATGGTTATCATATAGCTCAGTTGATTGAAAAGCGTGGTGACCGTGTAAGCTATCGCCATATTTTGATTAAGCCTCGTGTAGATGAGAAAGAAATTGAGGCCGAACTGAATAAATTGGATACACTGGCTAACGACATTCGAAAAGGAAAAGTAACTTTTGATGAAGCGGCTACATGGGTATCTCAGGATAAAGATACACGTAACAACCACGGTTTGCTGGCTAACCCGCAGACTTCTACTTCTCGTTTTGAAATGCAGCAGCTGGCTGGCTTGATTTCTCAGGAAGTAGCAAAGACCGTAGAGGGAATGCAGATTGGCGAAGTATCCAAACCTTTTACAATGATTAATGCAAAAGGAAAAGAAGTGTGTGCTATCGTAAAATTGAAAAATCGTATTGACGGACATAAAGCTACAATCTCAGAAGACTACCAGCGTCTGAAAGACATTGTTACAGCTAATCGCAGTGAAGAAAAACTGCAAAAATGGATTGTAGAAAAACAAAAAAATACTTATGTGCGTATCAACCCGTCTTGGCGTAAGTGCGATTTTAAATATCCGGGATGGATTAAACAGTGATGAGAAAGTCTGCAATTTTTTTGTTCTTTGTGACATTTTGCCTGACCATTCTTGGCCTTTCGGCACAAGGGGGAATAGCTGTGCCTCCACAGACTGCGCGTACGAAGGTGAAGACTGAGGAGAAACAAAAGACAGAGGATTCCAAACAGCGTCCGGTAGCTAAAAGTAAAGTCTATCTGTTACATTCCGATTTGTTGCGCAAGGATGCAAGTCATCCGGATGCACAGATTGTAACCGGTAACGTAAAGTTCCGTCATGATAGTGTGTACATGTATTGCGACAGCGCATGTTACTATGATAAAGTCAGCAGTTTTGAGGCTTTTGGTAATGTGAAAATGGTACAAGGGGATACGTTGTTTCTTTATGGCGACCGGTTGTACTATGATGGATTGACGCAGATTGCCGAGATGCGTTGCAATGTCCGTATGGAAAACCGTACCACTACATTGCTGACCGATAGCCTGAATTATGACCGTGTATACAATCTGGGGTATTTCTTTGATGGAGGAACCCTGATGGATGAACAGAATGTGCTGACTTCTGAATGGGGAGAATATAGTCCTCAGACTAAGCAATCCGTATTTAATTACAATGTAAAGCTGGTGAACCCTCAGTTTACACTGACTTCGGATACCTTACGCTATAATACGGCTTCGAAGATAGCTGATATTGTCGGCCCTTCGGATATTTGGAGCGATGCCAATCACATTTATTCAGAAAAGGGTACTTATAATACCGTAACAGGTAAGGCCGATTTGTATGACCGTTCTGTGCTTACCAATCAGGGAAAGCAGCTGACCGGTGATACGCTTTTCTATGACCGTAATACAGGGGTGGGAGAAGCGTTCAGCCGGATGGTGATGACGGATACGATAAACCGGAACATGCTTACCGGAGAATATGGCTATTATAACGAGCAGACAGATTATGCCTTTGCTACGGATAGTGCCGTAGCTATAGACTATTCTCAGGGCGACAGTTTGTTTCTTCATGCGGATACTTTGCTGATGGAAACTTTCCATCAGAATACCGATTCTATGTTCCGTGAGATGAGAGCCTTTCACAAAGTACGTTTTTATCGTACCGATGTGCAGGGCACGGCCGATTCGTTAGTCTTCTCTACTGTAGACAGCTGTCTTACGATGTATCGTGACCCGATTATCTGGAACAAGAACCAGCAGCTTTTAGGCGAAGTGATAAAGGTCTATATGAACGACAGTACAATTGACTGGTCGCACATCATAGGGCAGGCACTTTCGGTAGAACGTGTGGACTCAACGATTTATAACCAAGTGACAGGAAAAGAGATGAAGTCCTATTTCGCGAACGGAGAAATGCGAAAGACGGAAGTGATAGGTTCCGCACGAGTAGTTTATTATCCGATGGATTCCGACAGTACGCTGATAGGCATGAATGTATCTGAAACCAGTAAACTGGAAATCTATCTGCAAGACCGTAAGATAGAGCGCATGGTGATGAGTCCGAAATCCAATGGTGTGTTATATCCGATGTCGCAGATTCCTGCCGGAAAAGACCGTCTGGAGAATTTTGTGTGGTTTGATTACATTCGTCCGCTCAATAAGGCCGACATCTTTAATTGGAGAGGGAAACGAGTGGAAGACCAGCTGAAGAAAAATGTGCGTGGTCCGGTCGTTTTGCCGAATGCCCGATTGTTTGAAAATAAGAAGGAGGAATAATATATGGGAATGTTTACAATGAGAAAGCCTCGCGGATTCCGTCATGAATACATTTATGTGGATGAGCGCAAGGAAAAACTGCAGAAAATAGAAGAGACAGCCAAACGTGAACTGGGAATGCTTCCTCCTAAAGAGTTTAATCCGGAAGACATTCGTGGTAAGTTTGTAGAAGGTACTACCTATCTGAAGCGCCGCAAGGAAAGCGGACGTAAACCTCTGAGTTACGGAGCCATGTTTGTGGCTATTGTGGTATTGCTATATATTTTACATTATCTGATTACAGGAGAATTTACACTATGACATCGGGAGATGTAATCCGTTTGTTGCCGGATTCTGTAGCCAATCAGATTGCGGCAGGAGAAGTCATACAGCGTCCGGCCTCTGTGATAAAGGAGCTGGTAGAGAATGCTGTAGATGCCGGAGCAAAAAATATAGAAGTGCTGGTGACGGATGCCGGAAAAACATGTATACGTGTCATTGACGACGGACGAGGCATGTCGGAAACGGATGCCCGTATGGCTTTTGAACGTCATGCCACTTCCAAAATTCGGGAGGCGGCCGATTTGTTTGCCCTTCATACCATGGGCTTTCGTGGAGAGGCCTTGGCTTCCATCGCTGCCGTAGCACAAGTGGAGCTGAAAACTTGTTCCAGTGAAGACGGATTAGGTACTTTCATTCAGATTTCCGGTTCTCAGGTAGAAAAGCAGGAGGCAGTGGCCTGCCAGCGAGGCAGTGACTTCTCTGTGAAAAATCTGTTCTTCAATGTACCTGCCCGTCGGAAGTTCCTGAAATCCAATCAGACGGAGTTAAGTAACATTGTAGCTGAATTCGAACGCATTGCGCTGGTCAATCCCGATATATCTTTTGTGCTGAGTCATAATGGTACAGAGATGCTGAACCTGCCAGCCCTTCCTTTGCGGCAGCGTATTATGGGAGTGTTTGGCAAGAAACTGAACCAGGAGTTACTTTCATTGGACATTGATACGACCATGGTGAAAATACATGGATATATCGGTCGTCCTGAATCGGCCCGTAAGAAAGGAGCACGCCAGTTCTTCTTTGTGAATGGTCGTTATATGCGCCATCCCTATTTCCATAAGGCTGTGTCCAGTGCGTACGACAACCTGATTCCAGTGGGTGAACAAGTATCTTATTTCATTTATTTCGAAGTGGAACCTTCCGATATAGATGTCAATATACACCCTACAAAGACAGAAATTAAGTTTGAGAATGAACAAGCCGTATGGCAGATTCTTTCTGCGGCAGTAAAGGAAACATTAGGACGTTTCAACGCGGTACCTTCGATTGATTTTGATACAGAAGGTATGCCGGACATTCCTGCCTTTGAGAATTCTCCTTATACGGTGGCACCTCCTCAAACCAGCTTTGATCCTTCTTATAATCCCTTTAATACTACAGCTGTGCCTCCTTCTGCTTACTCTTCTGCATCGGCAACCAATAAAGAAACGGAGAGGGAGAGCTTCGGACAGGATGTGAGAGAATGGGGTGGGTCTACAGGTTCCTCTGTACGCTCTTCCATGAATAAAGGTGGAATGCCGGATTTTGGCAGAAGCGGAAATTATACTCCTTCGTTTGGCAGTCACAAAAATCGGGTAGAATGGGAACCTTTGTTTGAAGGGCTGGAACGTACTTCATCGGATTCGGATATTCAACCGGAAGAAGAAGTACGACCGTTTTTCCCAGAATCAACAGAATGGGGACAGGCTTCTCAGGAAGATGCCGTTACTCCATCTTTCTCTAGTGAAGAAGGTGAAAAGCAGTCTCAGGAAAATTCCATGCACCATTATCAGTATAAAGGCAGCTATATCTTGACTTCTGTAAAGTCTGGGTTGATGATTATTAATCAGCAGCGTGCCCACATCCGTATTCTCTTCGACCGCTATATGGCGCAGATAGAAAATAGAAAGAATGCTTCCCAGCGAATGCTGTTTCCGGATATGGTACATTTCTCTCCTTCTGAGATACCTGTACTGGAGGAGTTTATGGACGATTTGAATGCCTTGGGATTTGATCTTAGTAGTCTGGGAGGGGGTACTTATTCTATTAACGGTATTCCAGCTGGAATTGAGGGATTGAATCCAGAGAAACTGGTTACAGATATGGTACAGACGGCGATTGAAAAAGGTTGTAAAGTGAAGGAAGAAGTACAAAGTATGCTTGCACTTTCATTGGCAAAAGCAGCAGCTATTGTACCGGGACAGGTACTGACCGATGAGGAAATGAATCGCTTGGTCGATGATTTGTTTGCCGTATCTACTCCGAACTATACGCCAGATGGAAAGACTGTACTGGCCGTATTGAAAGAAGATGATTTGGAGAAGATGTTTAAATGATAGAAATTCTACGAATAATACAACGTGTAATCCGGGTTCTCTAAAACGAGTAATCCGGATTTTTTATTAGGCTAACTCCATTTTTATTTAACTAACCATTCTTATTCTGTAAGAAAGAATAGTTGGTAAGCGTTTTTCGATATGTCCTCAAACGCTTTTGCGTTTAGACAAAAACGCCCTTGTGTTTAAGGTAAAACGTCCTTGCGTTTTACTTCAAATGCACTTGCGTTTTAGATCAAACGCACTTGCGTTTTTTTATAAGAGAAAAACTTTGTTTACTGAGGAATTTGGCTGTAAAAAAACTGCCCCATCCAGTAGAATGAGGCAGCTTGTATAAAGTCTTGTCAGATTTTTTCATTAATGAAGAATAACCCCTTCATCACTTGTCGGATTCTGAGTTAATGTGCTTCCGTTCGGGTAAGAGTTAATAGCTGTCTGTGGTATATAGTAAGTCACACGATAGTCAGTAGCAAGCACATCACTTGTAGGATGAGGTCCCGGATATTGTCTGGTCAGTGTGCCACCGTTACGGAATACATCGTAACTGCGTTCAGCCTGATAAGCCAGTTCCAATTGACGTTCTTTGTCTACCAATTCAGCAGCGTTGGCAGAGAATGTGCTTGCATCGTAGGCTGCCTCATCATTGATAGCTCGTTTACGGATTTTATTGACATCATCTTTTGCTTTTTCAAGATTTCCCAATTTCACGTAAGCTTCTGCACGGTTCAGGTACATTTCATCCAAACGTGAAATGATGGGTGAATGCAGCTGTGATTCCAGATTATCCTCGCGTGAACATTTAGTGATGTAGAACATCGGGTAACCATTGTTGAGAGCCATTTTATAATCAATTACACCTGTGTATGTAGCACCATTATAGTTGATGGTGTAATATTCTTCTTCAGGAGTGCGGCCTGAATAAAGGCTGATAGGATATCTGTCTTTGGGCTTATTGTTTTCGTCTACAGTCCAGCACTCTGTTCTTCCCTCATTTACAGGAAGCTGAACATAAGTATATCCTGTTCCTGCAGTATTGGGAGTAATGAAACGCAGAACTTCTGTGTATTTTCCGTTGTCATCTGTAATATATTGAGGTTCAATGAACTTAGCTCGAGCATCTACAATTCCTTCATCACCTTTTCTCCAGTCGTTACGTTTGGTCTCATCCAGCAGTTCGATGTACTTGGCACTGGCATACATTTCTCCCCATCCCATACCACCGATGTTGGAGTACATACCTCCGATGCCATAGTAGTAATCAAATCCGGGAAAGTCGGTGGCCAGACGTTTGATGACAAAGATTGCTTCCGGATAGTTTTCAGGAGCTGTTCTGGCCGATTTCATGTAATCCTCGCGTGATACCAAACGGAATTGAGGTGAGTTAATGATGAGGTCGGCATAATAGCGTGCAGAGTCGGCATATTCTGTATTGGGATTTTCATAAGTTCCACTCATGTACAGATATACTCGTGACAGCATGGCTTGAGCTGCTTCTTTTGACGCATAGTCCGCACTCTTGAATGAGGTTGTAATCAGACTTTCAGCTGTACGCAAGTCATTAATCGCTTGTTGATAAGTATCTTTTACCGTAGAACGGTCTGGCAGAGAAAGGTTTGAGATTTCCTCTTCGCTAGGAGTTCCATTTACGATAGGAACTCCAAGATTCTTATCAGGAGCCTGATAATAAGGGCGCCCGAAAGCACGGCACAGGTAGAAATACATCATACCACGTACATAGTAGCATTCTCCTAATTTGCTTTTAATTTCCGGATCATCTGTTTCTTTGGCCATGTTAATGATATTTGAGGCCTGTGCAATGGCTTTGTATCCATAGTCCCAGAAGTTCTGCAGACGGTAGTTATCTGGGGTGCGTGAGTAAGTGATGAATTCGTAGAAGGCATCAGTAGAGGCACCGCGAATCATCATGTTGTCACCAGCGTATTCGCCTAAACGGTGCATAGGGTCAGACCATGTTTTCAGCTGTGCATACATACCATTCAGCATGTTGTCAAAAAGTACTTCCTGGTTGTCTGCTACTTGGTCGGTTGCCATGTAATTATTGGGGAATCGGTCTATGTCACAAGACGTAAATACTCCTCCTGTGATACTCAGGGATAAAAGTATAGTTGAAGTTATCTTTTTCATAAATGTGTGCTAATTAGAAGGTTAAATTGATACCGAACATGAATTTACGTGTAGATGGATAAAGGTTTGCTCCTGCAGTACCGATTGACTTGTAGGTACCGGTAGTTTCATCGTAATATGCCGGGACTTCAGGGTCGATTCCTGAGAATCCTGTAAGTGTAAATACATTTTCAGCTGTGAAATAAATACGCATGTTCTGGATATAATATTTAGACAGGTCTAAATTATAGCCAATAGACAGAGAACGCAGTTTCAGGTAATCTCCATCTTCCAGATAACGGGTAGATGCCTTGTTTGAGTTGCTCTTGTTTCCGTAAGAGGCAGCAGGATGAGTGGCAATATCGCCTTCTTTTTCCCAGCGTGACCAACCGTCAATCAGCTTCATCTGGTTACGGTCTGTATAGGCACCATCTGAGTCGTATTCCTGGCGGGAATAGTTATAGATTTTACCTCCGAGTGAGAATCCGAATGAAGCGTTCAAGTCAATGTTCTTCCATGTCAGAGAAGTGTTGAATCCACCAAACAGTTTTGGTGAAGTAGCTTCTGTCATTACTTGTTTAGCTTCAGAATAATTACTGGTTGTTTCTCCGCTACCATCGTTTTTATACCACAGAGGAGCACCGTTTTTCGGATCAACTCCTGCCCATTCGCGCAGATAGTAACGGTCGGTGCTATAACCTACCTTCAACACTTTTTCTGCTGCTCCGGCGATGCTTGTATCGTTACCACCACCACCGATAATCATCATGTTCGGGTCGTCACCATACAGCTTTTCAAGCTTGTTCTTGTTATAACCCATGTTCAGGTCAAGGCTCCATAACCAGTCTTTTGTACGGATAATGTCTCCACCAATGGTGATTTCAATACCAGAGTTGCGCATTTCTCCTACGTTCTGCCAACGACTGGTGATACCTGTCAATCCGGAAACCGGAACTTGGTATAAGATGTTGGAAGTGTATTTGTTATAGTAGTCGAATACGAAGCGCAGACGGTTGTTGAAGAAGTTAGCATCAATACCTACTCCAGCGGTATAAGTCTGTTCCCAAGTCAGGTCCTTGTTGCCAACCTGGCTGATAAGAATAGCAGGAATACCATTGTAGTTAGAAGAAACAGAGTACAAGCCGTATTGCGGATATTTAGAGTATGGAATATTACCTACTGAACCATAAGATGCACGTAACTTTAATACGTCTACCCAGTCGGCTTTGAACCACTTTTCGCGGTTGATGTTCCATCCTGCACTGATTGAGAAGAAGTTACCGTATTTCTTATCATCTCCAAAGTTTGAAGCCCCGTCTCGGCGAAGAGATACTTCTGCAAGATAACGGTTGTCGTAAGTATAGTTTGCCTTGGCAAAAACTGACTGTTTAGCCCATTCAGTAAGGTTTCCTCCAACTTCTTCAGGGGTAGCGGTTGCATCCAGTACCTCAAAGCCAGAAACGATACCAGTACCTTTGGCGTTGATTACTTTGGCAGATGTATCCATAAATTCATATGCCAGCAATGCCTGTACGGAGTGTTTTCCGAACATCTTGTTGAATGTCAGGTATTGGTTGGTATATCGTTGTATGTTGTTGGTCTGTTCTTCTTCTACGCGTCCTTGTACCCCAGAAGCACTGTCTGTACGTGGGTCTGTATAAGTAGCCTGGAAGTAGCCTGTCCAACGGTAGTTATTGACAGATGTGAAAGTCAGCCAGTCGGTAATTTTTATATCAAAGTCAAAGTTTCCGGAGAACTCGTATGTTTTTCTTGTGGTATGATTTCCGTAAGAAATGGAGTTCAGATAGTTCAGGTCAGAGCTGTCCACCCATCCGCTATAACGGTCGGGTACCAGGTTGCCATCTTCATCATATGGGCTATCCCAAGGGAACATTGTATATTTAGCAGTATAATCATATTGGGAATCATCCGTATTTTTCATCGAACCGGATATGTTCGGTTTGATAGTCAACCATGAAAATGGTTTGTAGTTGGAACGATAACGGAAGCTGTATCTGTCGTATTTGTATCCTTTTACAGTTCCTTCTTCGCTATAATATCCTAAAGAGAAATAAGAGCTCATTTTCTCGTTTCCTCCAGATAATGAAATATTATAGTCTTGCGTAAATCCAGCTTGTGATGCTAGTTCTCCCCAGTCGAAATTCGCATTTCTTAGTTCGGGGTTCCAGCGTGAGAATTTGATGTCTTCCTGATTTGGGAAAGATGCATAGTAGTCGTATAGCTCTGCTCCGTTCATTACTTCCATTTTTCCGTTTGTCATGGTGCTGACACCGAGTTTGACCGAAGCATTGATTTTCATTTTTTCGCTTTTTCCCATTTTGGTAGTTACAATGATAACACCATTGGCACCTTGTGAACCGTAAATGGCAGTTGAGGCAGCATCTTTCAATATGGTCATGTTTTCAATGTCCGATGGATTTAATACACCAGGATCTTCACCTACGATTACTCCATCTATAACCCATAATGGAGAGGTGCTTCCGCTCAGAGTCGCACGTCCACGGATTTGTACCGCTCCATTAGAACCCGGTTGTCCTGAACCTGGTGCCACGTATACTCCAGATACTTTACCGTTCAGCATATTTTCAACGGTCGGGGTAGTAACATCTTTCAGTCTGTTTTCCTTCAATGTAGACATGGCACCGGTCAAACTCTCCTTTTTCTGTACACCATATCCTACTACAACTACTTCATCCAACGTTTCGGTATCTTCGTGTAACTTGATGGTTTGTTCGCTGGTGGTAGCTGCTATTTCTACTGTTTTGTAGCCGATAAAAGAAATTTGGAGTATGGCACCGGCAGGAGCATTTAGCTCGTATTTTCCGTCAATGTCAGTGATAGTTCCATTAGTGGTCCCTTTTACAAGTACATTTACTCCGATAACAGGCTCGCCGGTTGTAGCATCAATTACTTGTCCTTTTAATTTTTGATCTTGTTGCTGAACTGCCAGATTTGTACCGGCTGTAGAAGAAGTTGCAAGCGCAGGCAAAGAAGTGCAGAATAGGGCACTTGCCAATACAATACAACTGCTTTTTGCAAAACATGTTTTTGAACTCATAGTAGATTAGTATTGATAATGATTTTATATTATATTTTAGTCCAGTGGCAAATGTAATATTTTTTTATAAGACGCAAATATTTTGGAATAAATTTATTTTGTGGTTCCCTATTTTTTAAAAAGTAAACATAACCATTTTGGTTAAAAATATTTTGTTTTAGACTTGTTCAGTTAGAATAAATAAAAAGGCTATCTCATTATGAGACAGCCTTTTCCCATTTCATTAGTTAGAATATTTAGATTAAAATCCCAGTCCAGCCATATGGTGAAGCAGTTCATACACTCCACTGCAGATACCCAATACAATGACTCCGATAAGGCAGATAAACAGACCTGTACGGGCCAGAGCCGGTGTGCGGAAGGTGGCTACCGGTGCATCGTTTGGAGTGATGTACATGGCTTTCACAATCAGCAGGTAATAGTAGAGTGAAATAATCGTATTTACCAATGCCAGGAACACTACCAGCCAGTGACCGCTGTGGAAAGCAGAGGCAAATACGAAGAATTTAGAGAAGAATCCGGCAAACGGAGGGATACCGGCCAGTGAGAACAGCGCCAGTGTCATAACGAAGCTCAGGCGCGGGTTGGTCTTGTACAATCCGTTGTAGGTACTTCTGTCCACCTTTCCTCCGGTGTGCTGCTCTATGGTGCTGATGACACCGAACACAGCCAGGTTGGCTACGATATAGACTACGATGTAGTACACCAGTGAAGCCATTCCCTGTTCATTTCCTCCCAGTACGGCCAGCATGATATAACCGGCCTGTGAGATACTACTGTAAGCCATGAAGCGTTTCAGGTCTTCCTGAAGGATGGCAAAGATGTTGGCAATGGTGATGGTGACCACAATGACGATGCTCAGCAAGAGACTCCAGTCGGCTACCATCTGTCCGAATACTTTTACCAGGATGCTCATCAGCGCAAAGGCAGCTGCACCTTTGGAGATGACTGACAGGTAAGCCGATACATTGGTCGGAGCTCCCTGATAGGTATCGGGTGTCCACATGTGGAAAGGCACGAGACTCAGCTTGAAGCCCAGTCCGGCAAAGAAGAACACCATCGCCATTACCTGGAGCGGGGTTCCGGTCAGGGCTGTGGTGATGCCGGCAAAGTAGGTGGTACCGGTTGTACCGTATACCATGGAGATACCATAAAGCATCAGGGCAGAAGAGAACATGGAGTTCAGGATGAACTTGGCTCCTGCTTCCGCGCTGTGATGGCGGTATTTGTCGAAAGCCACCAGACAGGCCATCGGGATGCTGGCCAGTTCCAGGCCCACGTAGAACAGGATGAAGCTGCCTGCGCTGACCATGAAATACATGCCCAGCAGCGTGCTGAGCGTGAGCATATAGAATTCTCCGGCTTTGTGACGGGTATCTTCGCGTGAGAGCCATTCCCCCGACTGCAGGAATACGAGCAGCGTGCCGGCAGTCAGTATGGTTTTTACAACAGATGCCATCTGGCTGGCATGATACATTCCTCCAAAGGCTTCTCCGCTGGCGGGTACAATGTTTAAGACCAGTTGTACGACCATCAGTGTGCAGGCCAGCGTCTGAAGCGGCTTGTGATTAGGCGTTTTCAGTATCAAGTCTGCCAACAGCATGAAGAGGATAATGGCGACCAGGCTTATTTCAGCCTGCATGGTTAATAATTCGCTCATATAATTTCTTTTAGTTTATTCAGGTTATCGGATAAGTTGGCTGATAATAGGTTCTACGCTTCCGCTGATGACATGGCTGACCCAGTAAGGAGCGAGTCCCAGTCCGGCTACAGCTATAATCAGGCAGATTACGGCAAAGCGTTCGTCCCAGGTAGCGTCGGTCAGTTTCAGGTGTTCCGGATTCTGACAGGTGCCATACAGGATTTTTCCTACTACACGCAGGATGTACACAGCCGTGATGACAATACTCATCGTAGCGATGATGGTACAAGTGCGGTGGAACAGGTCCGGATTCTGGAATGAACCTACGAATACGGTCATTTCAGCCACGAAACCGCTCAGACCGGGCAGACCTAAGTTGGCCAGACCGGCAATGACATAACCCACGGCCAGGAAAGGCATGATTTTCATCAGTCCGCCCAGATGGCGGATGTCACGGGTGTGCGTACGGCCGTAAATCATACCGATAAGGGCAAAGAACAAGGCGGTCATCAGGCCGTGGCTCAACATCTGCAGGATGGCACCGGTAGCACTCACGCGCGTCATCATCAGCAGAGCGAACAATACCAGTCCGCAGTGGCTTACAGAAGAGTAGGCGTTGATGTATTTCAAGTCGGTCTGTACCACGGCGCTGAACGCTCCGTACACCACGGAAATGGTGGTCAGTACCAGGAAGAAATCGCCCCAGATAGCGGCACCGGTCGGCATCAGGTACATGGCGATGCGGAAACATCCGTAACCTCCTAATTTCATCAATACACCGGCGTGCAGCATACTTACGGCCGTGGGGGCAGAAGCATGACCGTCGGGGCTCCATGTGTGGAAGGGGAACAAGGCACCCAGCACACCGAATCCCAGGAAGACCATCGGGAAGAAGATACGTTGCATTTCGGTCGGTATCTTGTGCTGCACGATTTCCAGGATATTCATCGTCTCGGCTCCGGCTCCGTAGTAGATGCCCAGGATACCAATCAGCAGGAAGGCAGAACCACCCATCAGCATCAAGGTCAGCTTCATGGCAGCGTATTCCTTGCGGCCGCTTCCCCACACACCAATCAGCAGGTACATCGGAATCAAAGCCACTTCATAGAACATGAACATGGTGAACAGGTCGGTTGAGATGAAGAATCCGAATACTCCGGTGCTCAGCAGGGTGAACCACAGGAAATATTCTTTGGTGAGCGGTTTCAGCTTCCAGGAAGCGAATGTACCGGTAAATACGATGATGGCACTCAGCAGCAGCATCACTACGGAGATACCGTCTACTCCTACAGAGTAACAGATGTGAAGCGGGGCATACCATACGATGCTGTCCGTGAAAAGCATTTCAGCTGTAGCTCCCGCATGGCGCTGTCCGATGTAAGACACCGTGAGGTAAGCCGCAAGTGCCAGCAATAAAGTGGAACCGGCCACCATCACTCCTCTGACTTGATTGACGTTGCGGGCAATCCATAGTCCCAACAACATCAGCAGGGGTATCAATACGAAAAGACTTAATATATTCATAAGCGTATAAGTTCTTCTTTTTTAGTTCAACAGCAAGATAATTGTCAGGACAATGATACCTGCCAGGAAATAATGCGTGTAGGTTTGTACCTTTCCACTTTGTATGGGCTGTACGGTTTCTCCGGCTGCGTTGGTACCCCAGGCCATGAAATTCATGAACTGGTCGATGACGTGGCGGTCAAACCATGCCAATGGAGTAGAGATGCAGCGGAAGATGATTTTCTTGGTCACGAACAACCAGATTTCGTCCATGTAGAAACGCTTGTAGGCCGCACGATGCAGGGTGCTGAAGCGTGTGGCGAGCATGTCGGCTACAGGTTGCTGTTCGCGGGCGTACATCCAGGTAGCCAAGGCAATGGCGATGACGGCAATAGCGATACTCGTACCGGCTACTGTCCAGTCGAGGTGGATGTCGTAGGATTCACCGTTGGCTGAAACGAAATGTCCGAAAGGAATAAAACCGGCTACGATGGTGACCAGCGCCAGGAACATCAGCGGGAAAGTCATGGTCAGCGGACTTTCATGCGGCATGTGGTGTGCATGCAGTTCCTTGTTTTCCTTTCCCCAGAAGATGCAGTAGTACAAGCGGAACATATAGAAAGCAGTCATTCCGGCAATGAGGGCCATAATCCATCCCATCACGGGGCTGTACTGGAAGCAGGCGGTCAGGATTTCATCTTTTGAGAAGAATCCGGAGAACGGAGGGATACCTGCGATGGCCAGACAGGCAATCAGGAAGGTGATGTGGGTAATCGGCATGTATTTGCGCAGACCGCCCATGGTTTCCATTTCGTTGCTGTGTACGGCGTGGATGATGCATCCGGCTCCCAAGAAGAGCAGGGCTTTGAACATGGCGTGTGTGAACAGGTGGAACATACCGGCCATGTAACCTAAACCGCCTTCGTGCGGGTTGGCTGCCGTGCATACACCTAATGCCACCATCATGAAACCAATCTGTGAGATGGTAGAGAAGGCCAGCACACGTTTGATGTCACTCTGTGCACAAGCTACGCTTGCGGCATAGAATGCGGTGAAAGCACCTACCCAGGCTACCAAGTGGAGTGTGTGCGGCGCGAAGCCGATGAACAAGGGGAACATACGGGCTACCAGATACACTCCGGCTACTACCATGGTAGCGGCATGAATCAGGGCAGATACCGGTGTCGGACCTTCCATGGCATCCGGCAACCAGATGTGCAGCGGGAACATGGCACTCTTTCCGGCACCACCGATGAACATCAGTCCCAATGCCCAGGGCAGCACCATTCCGGCCTGCATCAGGCGTTCGGTTCCAGGGTTGAAGGTGAAAGTCTGCATGTAGTATCCGTAGATAAGGATACCAATCAGGAAGCCCAAGTCAGCAAAACGGGTGACGATAAAGGCCTTCTTGCTGGCAGCGATTGCTTCCGGTTTGGTGTAGTAGAAACCAATAAGCAGATAGGAAGACACACCTACCAGTTCCCAGAACACATACATCTGGAAAATGTTGGTAGCTACCACCAGGCCTAACATAGAGAAGGTAAACAACGACAGAAAAGCGTAGTACCGCTGGAAGCCGACTTCACCTTTCATGTAGCCGAAAGAATAGATATGTACCATCAGTGACACCGTGGAAATAACCACCAGCATCATGACGGAAATCGGGTCGAGCAAAATGCCCATGTCGATATGAAGGGAGGAAGTGAACGGCAGCCATTCAATGTTCCACGGAGTCAGCGTAGGGTAGAGGCCTTCGGCAGTGCGTGGAGCAGAGAAATAATTGAATGCCGTCAGATAGCTCAGCACGGCTACCGCTCCTAACGATAGGGTACCGATTGTGCCTGCTACTCGATGAGGCATTTTCATGCCGGCCAATGCCAGAACCAGGAAGCTCAGCACCGGGAGGGCAAGTATCAGAATTGTATAATCCATAAGCAATTGAATAAAATGTGAGAAAGTTATCCTTTCAAGTCAGTAATATCATCGGTAAGCACCTGTTTCAGGTTGCGATACACATTAATAATGATGGCAATGGCTACAGCCGTTTCAGCTGCGGCAATGGCTATGCCGAACAGGCTGAAGAAATGGCCTTCCAGTTGTCCGGGGAAAAGATAACGGTTGAATACCGCGAAATTGATGTTGGTTGCATTAAGCATCAATTCTACCGAAATCAGTAAAGCCAGCAAGTTTTTGCGGGTAAAGAATCCGTAGATGCCGCAAAACAACATAACGGTACTGATGACGAGGTAGTGAACTACATGAATTTCTATTTCCATAATCTTACTGTGTTATTTTTGTTTACGTGCAATCAGTATCGCACCAATCATACAAGCTAAGAGCAATACACTGACTACCTCAAATGGTAATACAAACTGGTATTTCCCTGTACCAATCAAGGCATGTCCGATGTTTTCTACCGGAAGTTCGACTCCCTGTGGAATCAGGTTCAGGGCAAATCCGTTGGTCATAACTAAGAAAAGCACGAGAGCTGCACCGATAACAATGGTCAGCAATACACTGATGAGCTTGGCGCGGTTTATTTTGTACTTCATATTCTTGTCCGACTGGGTCAGCAGGATGGAGAATACATACAGCACCACGATACCTCCGGCGTAAACCATCAGCTGTACAGCGCTCAGGAAGGTATAGCCCAGGATTCCGTAGATGGCTCCCGTACCTAAAAGAACGAACAGCAGATAAGTAGCGGCACGCAGGATTTTTCCTGTAGTGACAGCTAAAATGGAACAAGCAATGATACAGGCTCCTACGATATAAAATACGATTTCTTGAAGTGATATATTCATATCCGTTTCGTTTTATTTATTTCTTGTTCAGTGTCATGACGAGTTTTTCTTTCTGGAATACCGCATTCTCAAAGTCATTCGTAAACTGAATGGCATTGTGAGGACAGGCATTGACGCACAGCATGCAGAACATGCAAGAGCCTAAGTTGTACTCGTATTTCACCAGGAATTTTTTCTTTTTACCGTCTTCCGTCTCACGCATTTCCGTGGTCAGCCGGATGGTGTCGTTCGGGCAGCTCATCTGACAAAGTCCGCAGGCAATGCAATGGTGATTTCCTTCTTCATCCACCGGCATCACCAGCATGGCCCGGTGACGTTCCGGAATGTGAAGTGTAGTATGGCGGTTTTCAGGATACTGTTCGGTAATTTTCTTCTGGCAGAACACTTTCATGGAAGTGCGCATACCTACCAGCAGACTCTTGACTCCACCGACATATCCTTTTAAATATTCTTTAAATCCATTCATAGTCAAAATTTTTTAATCAAAATGTCAGACCAAATACTTTGCATACGGTCATTAATAACAATACGACCAGCGAGAGCGGCATCAGGTATTTCCATTCCAGTGTCAGTACCTGATCGATACGCAAACGGGGGAAGGTCCAGCGAATCCACATGAGCAGGAAGACGATGAAGAAGGTCTTTCCAATGAACCATACAAATCCGGGGATGTAGTCCATCACCATGTTCAGTCCGTCGAGTCCGGCAATGTGCAAGGGCATCCAGCCTCCCAAGAACAGTGTAGTGGCGATACCGGCAGTAATGAACAGGTTCAAGTATTCGGCCAGATAGAAGAAGCCGAAATGCATACCCGAATATTCCGTGTGGTATCCGGCGGTCAACTCCTGTTCTGCTTCTGCCAAGTCGAACGGACCGCGGTTAGCTTCCGCGTTTCCGGCAATCAGGTAGATGACGAAAGCCATGATGGCAGGAATGTGTCCTTTGAAAATGTTCCATCCGTTGGCCTGACCTTCTACGATGGTCTGAATATCCATGGCACCACTCATTACGACCATGGTCAGTACACTGAGGCCGATAGAAAGCTCGTAACTGATAATCATGGCTCCACTTCGTACGGCACCAATCAATGTATATTTGCTGTTACTACTCCATCCGGCCAGCAAAATACCCAATACACCGATGGAAGAAGCTGCCAGCACAAAGAAGATACCGATGTTCATGTGAAGGATTTCTCCACCTTTATTCCATGGAAGACAAGAGAATGTCAGAATGGAAGCAAGAATTACCAGGAACGGAGCCAAAGCATAAAGAAAATGGTCGGAATGCTTCAGGCTGATGATTTCCTTGGTAAGGATTTTCAATACGTCGGCAGGTACTTGCAACAAACCTCCTTTTCCTCCTACACGGTTCGGGCCGATACGGCACTGGAAAGCCGCACAGACTTTACGTTCCATGTAGATAAGAATGATGGCCAGTACCGCGTACATGACGAGGATAAATACTCCCACAGCGAGTCCTTCCAATGTAAGTGCCAGCCATTCAGGCATTACACTGCAAAGGAAGGCATGAATCTGCATGAGCAGCGGGCTGAGATTATAATAATCTAAAAACATAATTCTTTTATTTTTTCAGTTTTCTGTAATGATTGTTCCTGAAGTTTGTGTGGAGATTAACGGTCAATGTCAGGGATGACAAAGTCGAGTGTACCTCCAATGGCAATTAAGTCGGCAATTTTAGCTCCACGGCAAACGGTATCCATGGCGTGAACCAACGGAAGTCCGGTGGAACGGTAGTGCAGACGGTAAGGAACTTTATCACCATGGCTCTCCAATATCACATCAAACTCACCACGACTGGTTTCTACCGATGAAGTGAATACACCCTCCGGCAACTTGATGATGGGTTTGGTCTTGGCACGGAATTCTCCTTCCGGAATATTGTCAATCAGTTGCTCGATGATATGGCAAGACTCCATGATTTCGTCCATACGTACCATGTAACGGGCAAAGGAATCACCTTCCGTGTACACAATCTCCTTAAAGTCCACCTTGTCGTAGAGTGCGTACGGATGATGCTTACGCACGTCGTTGGCCCATCCGGAAGCACGTCCGGTACCTCCTGTACATCCCAGTGAGATGGCATCTTCCTTTGACAAGACTCCTACACCTTTCAGACGGGTATCGGCAATGACGTTTGAAGTAAAGATGTCATGATAGTCCTGAATTACACTGCGCAGGTGTTTGATAAAGTCTTTCACCTTCTGCTGGAAGGTAGGATGGATGTCAGCCTGTACACCTCCAATCATGTTGTAGTTCTGAATCAGACGGCCTCCGGTAGTTTCTTCAAAAATATCCAGAATCATCTCACGTTCACGGAAACCATAGAAGAAAGGAGTCAGTCCACCCATATCCATGACCAGACAGGAGTAGAACAGCAAGTGTGAGTCGATACGCTGCAACTCGTCCATGATGGTACGGATGTACTGGGCACGTTCCGGTACTTCTATTCCGGCAGCTTTTTCAATACACATACACAACGCATGGCGATTCTGGTGAGCACTCAGGTAGTCCAGACGGTCGGTCAAAGCTAATGTCTGCGGGTAGGTGAGGCTTTCGTTCATTTTTTCAATGCCTCGGTGGATATATCCCAGTATCGGGTCAATCTTGCGGATGTTTTCTCCATCAAGAGAGGTACGCATACGCAACACACCGTGTGTAGAAGGGTGCTGCGGCCCGATATTTACTACAAAATCATCTTCTCCAAACACCACGTTCTTACGGCCCTCAAGTGTGCCGTCGGGGCGGAGGAAGTATTCATCTGTCATATCGGCATTTTCCTCGTTGTCCATCCGAAGCGGGTTGGAGTTCATGTCATAATCCTTTCGCATAGGATAGCCAATCCAGTCCTCACGCAAGAAGATACGGCGCATATCCGGATGATTCAGGAAGCAGATACCGAAGAAGTCGTACACTTCACGTTCTTTAATCAGAGCGGTTTTCCACAAGTCGCTTACTGTGGGAAGTAATGCCTTTTCACGGTCTGTTGTTACCGCTTTGAGTGTGATTCTTGCACCTGTGCGGGTAGATTCCAGTAAATAAAGCGCACCCAAGCCTTCTTCACCCCAGTCCATTCCTACGATGTCACGCAAGAAATCCATCGGGTTTTCTTTGTCATTCAGTAGTGTCTCAGCTATCTGGTGTAACTTTTCTGCCGGAACTTTTACGACAGTCTCTCCTGTCTGGCTGATTTCGGCTTCAGGAATAATGCTTGTTATTTTTTCAATTTCCATTTGCATTTTTTCTTTTTACGTAGGGTTTATTCCTCTTTTTCTTTACGGTTTACTTCTCCTAAGAAGCGCTCCACCTTGATTTTACGTTGGAGTTGCATCATGCCATAGAAGAATGCTTCCGGTCGGGGAGGACATCCCGGAATGTACACGTCTACCGGAATAATCTTGTCGATACCGTTTACTACGTGGTAAGATTTGATGAAAGGACCTCCGGAGATGGTACATCCACCTACTGCTACTACGTATTTAGGTTCGGCCATCTGGTCATACAGACGTTTTAATACCGGAGCCATTTTGTGTGTGATGGTTCCCAGCACCATGATCATGTCGGCCTGACGAGGAGAGTTTCGGGTTACCTCAAACCCGAAGCGGGCCATGTCATAACGGGCTGCGCCTAATGCCATAAATTCGATGGCACAACAGCTGGTTCCGAACGTCAGACTCCAGAGCGAATTGCTTCGTCCCCAGTTAATCAGTTCGTCCACTGTTCCCAGTACGATTCCGGCACCGTCCATGTTCAGACGACGTACCATGTCTTCCAGATAATCATTGTTCTTGAAGTCCTCATACTCCATAGAACGAATAGAGGTAGCTTTTTTTACTTCCATTCAAGAGCTCCTTTCCGCCAGGCGTATGCCAGGCCCAAAATTAAAACTACCAGGAAGAAACCTACACTGACCAGTGCATATACTCCTACCTGGCCGGCCACTACAGCCCAAGGAAAGAGAAATACCGTTTCAATGTCGAACATCAGGAACAAGATAGCAAACAGGTAGTAACCTGCCTTGAATTGCACCCATGATTGTCCACGCGTAGGAATACCACATTCGTAAGCTTCTCCCTTTTGTGAGTTGTATGAACGGGGAGAAATGGCACGGGCAATTCCCAATGCTACGGCAACTAATGCGATTGCCGTCAGGATAACGACAACTAATAATGTAAAATACATATCTAAACTTTTTTTGATTAGACAAACGGATAGAAAAATTTTCCTTATAAGACGTTTGTTATAAGGATTTCTACTCAGCAAAATGCTGAAAAAAGATTAAAAATTAAATGATGATCCGCCGGAGTGCATAGATATAATAATCTACTGCATCGGTGTAAAGCGAATGAAAAGTGTGGCAAACTATATGGTTTGTTTGTAGCTCCTGCTTTTTAAGTTCGTTCAATGCTGCTAAAATGCGGACTATACATTTGAACTTTGATGTGGAAGGGTTGTCAAGTGATATGGCTATTTGTGGCAAAATTGTTGGTAAACAGGAAGTCCACTGTTCTTTTGCAGGGGTCTTGTTGTTGCTGGTAACAAGAGGTCTGTGGGGGTAAATCTGTTGTCTCAACCGTATGATAATCCTGATCTACTGTTATCGTAAACAGTAGAAATAATAGGATATATACAATGTATCTCAACATATTATTCATCTTGTTACCCTTTAAATGAGGGTGCAAAGATAGCCAATATTTGAAGCTTCATTGAGATTTTTTGAATTATTTATGTATAAAAATGGTTATAGGACGTAAATGTCAATGCTTTTTCCAAAAACTCGGCATGAAGAGCAGAAGTACGGTAAATAATTCCAAACGCCCTATCAGCATCAATATTGCACTTATCCATTTTGCTGCATCCGGTAACCCGTTCCATGAATAGGAAGGGCCGCATTTTCCAATACCTGGTCCTACATTGCCCAAACTGGAAATGACTACGCTATAAGCTTCTTCAAACCCTACTCCAAACAGCATAAGAACCAGCCATCCAATAAAAATAATAGCCATATATAGAAAAATGAATGCAAGTACTGCTGACTTGGTTGTTGATGAAATAACTTGGCGGTTGATACGTACAGGAAGTATAGCATTGGGATGAATGATATGTTTGAATTCATTTTTAGAAACACGGCTCATAATGGCTATGCGTATACATTTTATTCCTCCTGTGGTG
>OGLU01000046.1_pt1 | contig 34781 bp, 45 predicted proteins | sample 1572971 | NCBI WGS metagenome assembly OGLU01 (sample SAMEA2581987, study PRJEB24529) | metagenome | biome: Human gut stool | place: China | collected 2011 | reverse complement strand
ACCCAGGACCCCAACATTAAAAGTGTTGTGCTCTACCTGCTGAGCTAGCGAATCAGTCCTTTGTCGCATCGGTTATTTCCCGATTGCGAGTGCAAAGGTAGATATTTTTATGATAACTACCAAACATTATTGGAACATTTTTTCAATAAATTTAAACATCCACTAATTATCAACTACTTAGACACGCCTTCTTTTAAAGCTTTCTGATAACAGCAGCGGCATAAGGGTTCATATTCTTCTTTTTCCCCCAACAACACTCTTTTGTCATTGAGCACGGTACGATGCGAAACATAGGCCAAGTTGCCACACTTCACACAAATGGCATGCACCTTAGTTACTTCGTCTGCAATGGCACACAATGCAGGAATCGGCCCAAACGGAACTCCTTTAAAATCCATATCAAGCCCTGCGATAATAACCCGCACGCCGCGATTGGCCAGTTCGTTACACACTTCGGGTAATCCATCATCAAAAAACTGCGCTTCATCAATGCCTACCACGTCTATCTCCGAAGTAAACAAAAGGATACTGGCGGAAGAATCAATCGGGGTTGATTTGATACTGTTATTATCATGTGACACCACTTCTTCCTCTGAATAACGGGTATCAATAGACGGCTTGAATATCTCTACCCGCTGATGGGCAAAAGTAGCCCTACGCAAACGCCGTATCAACTCTTCCGTTTTACCGGAAAACATAGAGCCACATATTACTTCAATCCTTCCTCTTCGACAAGTCTCCTCCCGATGATCTTCTGAATATACTACCATATTTTCTTTCATTACATAAAAACAATTGCAAAATTACAACGACGAATCGAAATCCGCGAAAAATCGACGCATTTTTATTAATAGGGACGAAAACAGCATGTAAAGAGAAAACTTCTGTTAAATGTTTGACAAATCGAACACGTAAATACGAAAACTTTTTACCTTTGCTATCATAACATGAAGTACAAAGTATGGGAAAACTATATGTCGTACCTACTCCGGTAGGTAACATGGAAGACATGACATTTCGAGCTATCCGCGTATTGAAAGAAGCGGACCTGATTTTAGCTGAAGATACACGTACATCGGGTATTCTTTTAAAACATTATGAAATTAAAAATGCAATGCAGTCACACCATAAATTCAATGAACATCAAACGGTGGAAAGCATTGTCAACCGCATAAAAGGAGGTCAGACGGTAGCCTTAATCTCAGATGCCGGCACTCCCGGAATTTCCGACCCCGGTTTCCTTGTGGTAAGAGAATGTGTAAGAAACGGCATCGAAGTACAATGCCTGCCTGGAGCTACGGCCTTTGTACCGGCACTGGTCTCATCAGGACTTCCGGATGAGCGTTTCTGTTTTGAAGGTTTCCTCCCTCAGAAAAAAGGTCGCATGACACGGCTGAATGCCCTGAAAGAAGAAACCCGTACCATGATTTTCTACGAATCGCCTTACCGTCTGCTAAAAACGCTGACCCAGTTTGCGGAAATTTTTGGAGCAGACCGCCCGGTTTCCGTATGTCGGGAAATTTCCAAAATACATGAAGAAAGCGTCAGAGGCACCCTTCAGGAAGTTATTGCACACTTCACAGAAACTGAACCCAGAGGAGAAATTGTTATTATATTAGGAGGCAAAGAAAACTAAATTATAATTCTAAATTCAAAAACTATGAGAAAGGTTGTTTTATCTGCTTTATGTGCTGCCGCTCTGCTGACAGCATGTAATAACTCAGGCCAGAACAAAAGCACTTTACAAGCTCAGAACGATTCACTGATGCTTGAACTTTCTAACCGCGACACAGAACTGGACGAAATCATGGGAGCCTTTAATGAAATTCAAGAAGGATTCCGCGAAATCAACGAAGCTGAAAACCGTGTAGACTTGAAAGAAGGTACATTAGAAAGCCAGTCGGCTGCCGATAAGATAAAAGATGATATTCGTTTCATTAGCGAAAAACTGAAATCAAACCGCGAACAGATTGCAAAATTAGAAGAGCAACTGAAAAATAGCAAATACCAATCTGCCCAGTTGAAAAAAGCTGTAAAGAACCTCACTGCTGAACTGGCTGCCAAACAGCAGCAGATTGAAACCCTGCAAGCTGAATTGGCTGCAAAGAATATCCGTATTGCAGAGTTGGATGAAGCTGTTATGGACTTGAATAAGAACGTAGACGAGCTGAGCGCAGAAAATGAAGCAAAAACCAAGACTGTAGAAGCTCAGGATAAAGCCCTCAACACAGCCTGGTATGTATTCGGCACTAAATCTGAGTTGAAAGACCAGAAGATTTTGAAGAAAGGTGACGTACTGAAAGACAATGATTTCAACAAAGATTACTTTACCCAGATTGATATTCGTAAAGAAAAAGAAATCAAGCTGTACTCCAAACGAGCAGAATTACTGACTACCCACCCACAGAGTTCATACGAACTTGTTAAAGATGACAAAGGTCAGCTGACTCTGAAAATCAATAATCCGAATGAATTCTGGAGTGTATCACGTTATTTGGTAATCCAAGTAAGATAATCTCAGGATATTATATATGAAATTCCCCTTATCCCTTCATTCAAAACAGGGATAAGGGGAAATTTTATATATAGTCTCTATCGCAAATTATCTTTTGTTCGTAAGCATCCGATAAAGTACACATTGTAGATTCATAAAACAATAAACTCTTCTTATCAACGAATATAAAGTTGACAGGAAGAGTTTGCTATTCTATTTGTGAAAGCAGTTCCTGTATCTTCTGTTGCAGCGCATCCGTCTGTTTCAGCAGTTTCCCGTTGGATTCGACAAGGGAACGGTTAGTCTCCAGGAGATCGGCTATCTGCTCCTGCTGACTCCTGATTATCTGTTCCATTGTATCCTGCTGAATCATCCGTTTCTATCTCTTTATATGATGTAAAGATACTGATTTTTCGGCAGATACGCAACCGGATACATGAAAATACTTTCAATAGAATCCATCCTTTCTACTGGCTTTCAACCTTTTCAGCCTCTCGTTCGGATTGTCACTGATTCCTTCCACCATCATGACCAGGTCGCGCCATTCCATCGGATAAGACCTGCTTCGGCTGTCGTAGGCCGGCAGCCGGGACGTGCCCTCTTCCAGACGTTTCACATACAATACCATGCCGCCGTCTTCAGCATGGAGGAGCTTCATGGTGCTCCTGCTTCTGTTTATGAAGATGAAGACATCGCCCAGACGGACGTCATATCCCATCCGGTCGTGAACCACTCCGCACAGAGAATTGATCCCCTTGCGCATGTCCGTCTTTCCGGGACACAGGAAATAGCGCATGGTATCATTCAGACAGAACATGGCCGCATAATTTGTGTATCAATCCAAATGTCAGTTCAGGGTTTCCATGGCTGTCAAGGGGGATCCTGATTCCGGAAGGAAGTTCTATCGTTACGTCGCCACCCGCACCTGGCGGGAGATTGCCCCTGCGACGCAGATCCAATGGAATGAATGTATCATCAGGAAGCTTGTCCGGATGGCTGGTGTAAGTACGGCTCAGGCCGAATTTCTTCTTCCAATAATGGAAACAGGAGGAGGAATAGGACTCATTCTCACAGAAATCTTTTATGGTCAGGCCACTGGCCTGTTGTCTTTCATAAACAGACAGGAACTCTTCTTTACTCATTACTCGTTTTATGGTCTTTTTATTGGCAAAGTAACGGAAGAGTGGAGGGCTTTACAATGTGTATTTTATCGGATGCTTACAATAAACATACCATCGTAAGAAACAATGTGATTGAAAGAGTACCTGGTGACGGCATTGTCCCCATAGGTTGTGACAGCACACTGATTGAGTATAATCTCATGTGCGATTCACCCGACATTCTTCCTATGACAGAAGCAGCAGGTATCTGGCCTTGGAGTTGTGACAATACCATCATACAATATAATGAAGTATGGGGACATAAAGCGCCATGGGATGCACAAGGATTCGACTCCGACTACAATTGCCAGAATACCCTTATATAATACAATTACAGTCACGACAATTACGGAGGAATGGTACTTATATGCAACAGTGGAAATGCAGGAGATTATAGCTGCGGAAACATCGGAAGCATTGTTCGATATAATATCAGTATAGGAGACGGTATACGCCCGAAAGAAACACGTCAAGGTATGTTTTCTCCCAGTATCCACATTGCTGGTCCCGTAAAGCAAACATTAGTCGAACGTAATATCATCCACGCTAACCTTAAACCTTCTGATATAATAGACCGTACGATGATCACCTCTGACTCTTGGGATGGATATGCAGACAATACTTGTTTCCGTCAAAATATCTATTATGCAGCAGAACCCAGCCGTTTTGATTTTACATCTTCTACCCGAAATGCTTTCGAAGAAAACATCTACATCGGGCAGTTTAAAAATCTACCGGAAAGCCCGAAAAACAAGAAAGCCGAAAACTTCTATACAGAAAAAGTGCTGAAAGAATCTGCTGACGGCTATAAAGGGCTACATTGCCTGATGGATTCTATAAAAGTAAAAGAGCATACACTTCATTACATAAAGCCAGAAGCCATCAAGGCATTTTTCCAAAGTATATTCTAACAAAAGAAATTCTTATACAAAAACCCCCTCACTCTTTTCTATAATCAGGGAGAGTGAGGGGATTTCAATTATATAGCATCAAATCTGTTAACAATTAACGTCCAAAACGTTCTTTCAGTTTCGCAAGCATGTCTTGAGTCATGGCATCCAAATCATATTCCGGTTTCCAACCCCATTCCTCACGGGCACATGTATCATCCAATGAATTTGGCCAAGACTCTGCAATAGCCTGACGCAATGGATCTACCTGATACTGCATTTCAAATTCCGGAAGATATTTACGGATATTCTGATAGATTGTATTTGGTTCAAAACTCATAGAAGCGATGTTGAATGAATTACGATGAACCAACTTAGACGGATCTGCTTCCATAATTTCTACCGCTGCACGCAAGGCATCCGGCATATACATCATATCCATATAAGTACCCTCAGCAATCGGGCAGACAAATTTTTCACCTTTAGCAGCAGAATAATAAATATCAACAGCATAGTCTGTAGTACCACCACCCGGAGGAGTCACATACGAAATCAATCCCGGGAAACGAACAGAACGGGTATCCACACCAAAACGAGTGAAATAATAGTCACTCAACAATTCTCCAGAAACCTTAGTGACACCATACATTGTTTTAGGACGCTGTACTGTATCCTGAGGAGTCTTATCCTTAGGAGTACCAGGTCCAAACGAACCAATAGAACTCGGAGTAAATACAGCACAATGTTTTTCACGCGCTACTTCAAGTGTATTAAACAATCCCCCAAGCCCAATTTTCCAAGCTAGTTGAGGCTTGTTTTCTGCTACAGCCGAAAGCAATGCAGCCAAATTATAAATTGTATCTACTTGATATTGACTTACCGCATCAGCAATTTGTTGCGGATTCGTAATATCAACAATAGCTGAAGGACCAGATTCTTTCAATTCTCCTTTAGGCTCAGCACCAGGAATATAACCAGCCACTACATTACCTGAATAATTTCTTCTCAAAAGCATCGTGAGCTCCGAACCAATCTGTCCAGTAGCTCCAATTATTAAAATGTTTTTCATTAACGAGCTAGATTTTTAAATTCGGAGCAAATATACAAAAGTTCTTATAAATGAAATAAAAATATGCGAGCTCTTTTTTCCTAAATAAAAAAATTGCATCTTTGCATAAGCAAAACCTTAATATTAATATATGTATACAAACTTTAGAGATTTCCTTAAAAAGGAACTTGCCGACATAGAAGCAGCCGGCTTATATAAGAAAGAACGTGTAATAACCACTCCACAGCGTGCAGACATCAAAGTCAACGCAGGAGAGGAAGTGCTTAATTTCTGTGCCAACAACTATTTAGGATTGTCGGACAACACACGCCTGATTGAGGCAGCCCAAAAAGCCATGGACACTCATGGTTATGGTATGTCGTCCGTACGCTTCATTTGTGGAACACAAGACCTTCACAAACAACTGGAAGCTGCCATTTCTGATTATTTCCATACAGAAGACACTATCTTGTATGCTGCATGCTTTGATGCAAATGGTGGTTTGTTTGAACCTCTCTTCACAGAAGAAGATGCCATTATTTCAGATGCCTTGAACCATGCATCCATTATTGACGGTGTACGTTTGTGTAAAGCTAAACGTTATCGCTACGCCAATGCAGATATGGCAGATTTGGAACGTTGTCTTCAGGAAGCACAAGCACAGCGTCATCGTATCATTGCCACTGATGGCGTATTCTCTATGGATGGGAATGTGGCTCCAATGGACAAAATCTGCGAACTGGCAGAAAAATACAATGCACTCGTAATGGTAGACGAATCACACTCTGCTGGAGTAGTAGGTCCTACAGGACACGGAGTGGCTGAACAATTTGGTGTATACGATAAGATTGACATCTTTACAGGTACATTAGGAAAAGCTTTTGGTGGAGCCATGGGTGGATTTACCACTGGTAAGAAAGAAATTATCGATATGCTGCGCCAGCGCTCTCGTCCTTACTTGTTCTCTAACTCTGTAGCACCCGCTATCGTAGGAGCAAGTTTGGAAATGTTCCGCATGCTCAAAGAAAGCAATGCCTTGCATGACAAACTGATGAGCAATGTCAACTATTTCCGCGACAAGATGATTGCTGCCGGATTCGATATCAAACCTACACAGAGTGCTATCTGCGCTGTCATGTTGTATGATGCCAAACTGTCACAGGATTTTGCTGCCCGCATGCAGGAGGAAGGCATTTATGTAACCGGATTCTACTATCCAGTAGTGCCGAAAGGCCAGGCGCGTATTCGCGTACAGCTTTCTGCCGGTCATGAACAATGTCATTTGGACAAGGCAATTCAGGCTTTCATCAAGGTAGGAAAAGAACTAAATGTCATTAAATAAACTACTATTATAAAAATCACACAACGAAAGGCTGTCCTTCCACATCCATTAAGAGGGGCAGCCTTTCCTTTATATATGCCCATTAAAATATCACCATCCTGTATCTCCAACCCTATAATTATTTTTCTGTCTGCTCTTCCGGCCAGTTCACCAGATACAATAATTCTGTAGCACGGGTAAATGCGGTATACAACCAGCGGAAATAATCGGGCGAAAGCATATCTTCCGTCATGTAGCCTTGATCAAGAAAAACTCTTTTCCACTGACCACCTTGCGCTTTATGACATGTAACAGCATACGCATATTTTATCTGCAACGCATTGTAATAAGGGTCTTCCTTCATTTTTTTCATTCGTTCCCGCTTGGTCGGTAAGTCAGCATAATCTTCTAACACAGCATAGAACAGACGGTCATTTTCTTCTTTCGACAACGAAGGAAGTTCCGAATGAAGAGTATCCAATAAAATCTTTACTTCCAATTCAATCCCGTCATAATCAGGAAAAGCAAGCACTACATCTGCGAAGCGAAAACCATACATTTCCCGAATACGCCGTACCCTACGTACCACTGCCACATCTCCATTTGCAATGAAATCAAGTTCCTTGCAGTCTGCTCCCCAGAAATAATTATTCTTGGCCACCATCAGCATATCTCCCGTGTTCAGTTCATCTTCCCTGTACAGTACCGTATTTCTTATACCTTTATTATATAGAGAAGCACGTTTATTGGAGCGACAGATAACAATCGTTTCATCCAACCCCACATGACCATAACATTCGTCTATGGCTTCAATCAGTTCACTTCCAGGAAGGATACGTACATCAGGATAGTTCTTACAACAGATTTTAGGATATTCAAAGAAATCCTCGTTTACAATCCTTTCACGCAAGGCAGTAGCATTCGACAAGATGCCGGAACCTTCGGTTTGTCGTACCACTTTTGTAAGCACACACTCTGTCACCTCCAGTCCATAGCCCTGCAATGCCGCTACAGACAGTGCCGGACTCTCCTCTTCCCCTATCGGCGGAAGCTGTGCTGTATCTCCAATCAACATCAACCGGCAACCCAATCCATTGTATACATATTGCACGAGATCATCCAATAAACGTCCGCTACCAAAATGGCCGCCTGAAAGTCCTTCATTCGCAATCATGGAAGCCTCATCCACAATGAACAGCGTATTTCGGTGCAAATTCTGATTAGCCACAAAATTATCTGTCTCATTCGAAAAGACTTTCTGGCGATATATCTTCTTATGAATCGTATAAGCCGGATGTTCCGCATATCCAGAAAAGACTTTGGCTGCCCTTCCTGTAGGAGCCAACAGAATCACTTTCCGTTGCAATGAATCAAGCGTACGAACCAATGCAGATGTCAATGTAGTCTTACCCGTGCCGGCATAACCTTTCATCAGAAACACACTGTCAGCGGAAGGCGAAAACAGGAATTCGGCAAAACTTTTCACCGCATTTTCCTGCTCTTCTGTTGGTTTATAAGGAAAATTTCGCTTAATTTGTTGCGATAAATCATTATTTAACATAATGCCAGTATAAAAAGTTTACGTAAGATTGACGTGGTTCAACTAATTTACTTATTTTTGCGCTACGAATATAAACTAAAAAAACAATATTATCATGAAAACAGTTCTTAATCTTGTGTTAGCCGCCTGCGTTATCTGCTTGGTATATATATGCTATGGCAGTATTATGGGCCCTATCAACTTTGACAATGCGAAAAAAACCAGAGAAAAAGCAATTATTGCCCGCCTGATTGACATCCGTAAGGCTCAGCAGGAATATCGTACCGTTCATAACGGTGCTTATACAGCAAACTTCGACAGCCTGATTACTTTCGTAAAGACTGCTAAACTTCCTTTCATCATGAAAGTAGGTTCATTGACAGATGATCAGTTGAACAACGGTATGACTGAAAAGAAGGCTATGGACTTGATTAACAAGGCTAAGAAAACTGGAAACTGGAGCGAAGTTGAAAAAGAAGGCTTACAGAACTTCCGTCGTGATACAATGTGGGTAGCTGTAATGGATACTATCTTTGCTAAAGGATTTAATCCGGACTCTTTGGCATACGTTCCTTACGGAAACGGAGCTAAATTTGAAATGGCTATCCGTCAGGATACTACAAAATCTGGTGCTCCTCTGAACTTATTCCAGGCACAGGTTGCATACGATGTATACTTGGGTGACTTGAACAGCCAGGAATTGATCAACTTGAAAGACATGCAGTCAAAATTGGGTAAATATTGCGGTTTGAGAGTTGGTGACATCGAACAGCCGAACAACAATGCAGGAAACTGGGAATAATCCTATGGCCCAACCTATTGATTTTAATAAATCAGAACAGTATATATTATCCATCCGTCTGAGTACGGATGGATTTTCTTTTTCTATCTATCACCCTCAGCAATCGGAGGAAGTATATTTCAGTTCTTCGCCAGTCAATACACAGCGCTCAATGGCTGCCAATGTAAAAGCCTATTTGACAGAAACAGAAGAACTGAAACATCGTTTCAAGCAGGTTAATATCCTTATTCATACTTCACGTTACACTACACTCCCGTTGGAATTGTATGAAGACGAACAGACCGACCTTCTGTTCTATCAGAACCTGCCCCCACAAAATAACGAAGTCGTACTTTGTAATATTTTAGGAAAGAGCAACCTTGTCATTCTTTTTGGACTGGACAAGCTCACCCATCTGTTTCTGACAGAACATTTCCCCAATGCCCGTTTGTTTGCATCCGTAAGTCCAATTACCGAGTACCTCGCACATAAGGTCAAACCGAGTGACTGCCGTAAATTATTTGCCATCTTCCATCCCGAAAGTGTAGAAGTGATAGCTTTCGAAAAAGAAAAACTACTGCTACTGAACACTTAACCCATTTCCGGCCTGAATGATTCATGCTATTATCTGTTGAACATCTGGCAGCAGGCTGGCTACAATCAAGAAGATGACCAGTTATACATTTGCGGGAACAATCGGGTTCCACAATGGGAAGAATTGCCATTGCGACTAAAAAAATACATACGAAAACTATTCATCATTAACCCTCAGATGGAATTCAACGACTCAGCAATGAGCCGCATCAAAGAAATTTCATTTGACATGCTATCTTTAATCTCATGCGAGTAATAAGCGGAATATACAAACGGAGACGTTTCGACGTCCCCCACACATTCAAGGCACGTCCTACGACTGACTTTGCCAAAGAAAATCTGTTCAATGTGCTCAACAACTACATTGACTTTGAAGATGGAATAACAGCACTCGATTTGTTTGCCGGAACAGGCAGCATCAGTATAGAACTTGTGTCACGAGGATGCGATCAGGTTATTTCTGTAGAGAAAGACCCACAGCACCATGCATTCATCAGCAAAGTCATGCGTGAAGTCAAAACAGACAAGTGCATCCCTTTAAGAGCCGATGTTTTTAAATACATCGAAAAATGCGGACTACAATTCGATTTTATCTTTGCTGACCCTCCGTATGCCCTAAAAGAGTTGGCAAGTATACCCGACCTGATATTTCAGTACAACCTGCTCAAGCCGGAAGGTATTTTCGTTCTGGAGCATGGAAAAGACCTCAACTTTGAGAATCATCCCTGCTTCTTCGAACACCGTCACTACGGAAGCGTCAATTTTTCTTTCTTCAGAGTAAAGGAGCAAGAAGACGCACAACAGATTCAGTAATCTTATTTTTCCAAGAACGTTTTTCCCAAATCCTGGCTGACAACAGAAAACAATCCTTCTGATCGGCCAGGAATATTTCTTTTAAAGTCATGGCCGTTTCCTTTTCATAAAAAAAGGCATTGGCCTCGAAGTTATGCTCAAAACTTCGAAAATCCATATTCGTAGAGCCCACCGTAGACAATTCGTCATCACACACCATCAACTTAGAATGCAGGAATCCTTTTTTGTAGAGGTAAATTTTCACCCCTGCCTTCATCATCTCCGAAAGATAAGATAGCGAACCTTTATGAATGAGCCAGGTATCCCCTCTTTTAGGAAGCATAAGTCGCACATCAACCCCTGCCAATGCAACTGTCTGCAAAGCGGTCATCACTTCCTCGTTCGGTAAAAAATAAGGAGTCTGCACGTAAAAATATCTCCGGGCAGAACAGATAGCCATCATCAGTCCTTGCATAATATCTCTCCATTCACCTACCGGATCGGAAGTCACAATTTGTCCCAGCACACCTCCCTTCACCGAAATCGGAGGAAAATATTCTGCTGAAGTAAGCAAAGTACGGTCAATAGCATACCAGTCAGTAAGGAATGCAGTCTGCAGTCCATATACGACCTTACCTTCCAGCCTGACATGCGTATCTCTCCAATTCCCTTTTCCTAGTCCTTTCACATAGCGTTCAGCTAAATTCATTCCACCAATAAAACCCACACAACCATCTATGACCACAATCTTCCGATGATTGCGATAATTCACTTTACTGGTAAATCTTGGGAAACGGACTTTCAGGAACGAAAGAACTTCTATGCCTTCACAAAGCATTTGTTCATAAAAATCAAGAGGCACTTTCCAGCATCCCACATCGTCATACAGTACCCGTATCTTCACCCCGTCACGAGCCCGGTCAATCAAGGCGTCCCTAACCAACCGACCTACTGCATCATCCTCAAAAATATAAAACTCCAGATGGATGTGATGACGAGCCCTGTAAATATCTTTCAACAAATCCGACAACATGGAAACAGCATCCGTATAAACTGTAACTCTATTTCCAGAGAAAGGCAGCGCATTATTTACGCGTGAAAAGAAATCCATCAAACGCTGTTTGCCATGTTCTGCCATTACGGACGGTTGTTCCTGATAAGCCGCCATAGGGCGCTTGCTCAAGCGAGCATAGCCTTTCCGGCTGATAAGGCGTTCCTTACGTGTACTACGCCCAAAAAACAAGTACAGAATCCATCCGGCTACAGGAAGAAAAAAGAGAACCAGAATCCAGGCCATAGTCTTTACCGGACTACGATTGTCAAGAATCACGACAAAGATAGTTGTCAGTATCACCGCAAAATAAAGAAAGTAGATTACGGCTACAAAGATGCTATTCCAAACTGCTACGTCCATCTTACGACTTCGTTTTCAACAAAATTACGAGTAATCTGGAAAAAGGCAAAAAAAATACCGCAAAAGTGGAATTGACTTTTGCGGTATATGCGTTCAACCTTAGAATCTGCGAGGTCCATGTCCCGATCCAGGACCAAACCCAGGACCAAACCCAGGACCTCTACCCGGTCCGCCCATTCTCGGGCCGGCACCCTTTCCACCAAACAGATTCAGACGGTAAATAAAGTGTACCATGCAATAGCTGTAAATCGCGTTGTATTCCGTATCACTTCGCATAGCGGCACTGATTACACGACTGATATTGCTCTGATTACGCAAAATATCATAGAACTGAATGCTGACCGTAGCTGCATTTCCTTTCAGAAAGTCTTGCGAGAGCTGTGCATTCCAGATTAACTCATCACGGTTCATGCTTGCATCCGCATATCCACGACGTGAGTTCTGAGAGATGTCTGTAGCAATCGACATGTTCCAGGGCAAACGAACATTGGTACTTGCTCCGTACGAGAACTGATAGGTATCCATATTGTTCTCTTCCTTAAAACTATTACGCGAATGCGTATAAGCCAATGAACCGTTCAAAGAGAATTCCCACCAGTCATTACGATACGTACCTCTCAAGCGTTCGCTCAAAGACAACTGACGTGTTTTATTCTTATCCGATGCGCTCTCAGCCTGTGCATCGCTCATATAACTTACAATGTTATTATAACGAGCCATCGTAAAGGTATTGATGGTATACTTCTTATTACGCAAAGCCGTATTAGATCCCAAGATACCAAATAAGTTCCAGTTACCATTGATATTCTCCGGCATAGTTACAGTTCCACCGGTTTGCGGGTCGTATGTACTACGATTACTAATGCTGTTCAATACATTTTCAAAACGGAAGTGCGTCATGATACCCCGCTGTTTCTCTGTATCAAATGTATTATAAAAAGCCATGAACGAGTTGGTAAATGCCGGTTTCAATCCCGGATTTCCCCGACGTATGTTCAGCGGGTCGGTCGTATCCTCAATAGGCAACAAGTCCGTCATACTCGGCTGAGAGCTTCTTCCGCGATAATTAATTCTCAACTGGCTCGTTTTCGAGAACTTATAACGGAAATCAAATGTCGGAGTAAAGTTGAATACATTTCGTATGGCCACCGTATCCAATTGATCTTTCTTATAAGACAACTTCGATTTCTGCGGCTGGAAAGAAAGCCCGGCATTCAAGCTCATCTTTTCACGAATCCAGCGGAAAGAAACATCGGCCTGATGATTGTAATATGTGTATTGTGCACTCTTACTGTTCTTTTCATCCAGCACTCCCACATTATCTCCTCCATAACCTTGCGCTATCTCCCAGTCATCCGGCATTGTATAAGTAGAATTATCACTCTTTGAACGCTTATACTGGAAATAGTAACTGAACTGCAAGAAGCCACCTTTAAATATAGGTTCGCTATAAGTAAAGCGTGCACTATAGTTATAATTCAAAGTAGGTGTAGAGATATAGCGGTTCAAAATCTCCAGACGTTCCTCTTCTGTTTTCTGATAATAGTCCGTCTCAGACACTGAAAACTGTTCACTCGAACTGTTCGTATAATTATAAGAGCCGCGGAAAGTAATATTACGCCCTGCCTTTCCCAGACGACGGTTAATCATGGCCGAACCTCCCACATTAAAGTTATCTCCCTTCTGCAGGCTGTTACGTGCAATCGTATTGACAATATTCTCCTCCGGAATCAAAGATGAAAGATTATCGGCAGCATTCAAGATTTCGTCGGTTGTATGTTCCGGATCCTGGCTGAATGTAAAAGAGTTTGTCGCACTCCAGTTATCATTCTTTCCGTATGTCAAACGCGGACGGAAAATCAACGTAGTCATGGTATCCGGCTTCCACTCAATACGAAAATCGGCCGTAAGCGAAGTTGTCTTATTACGATTGGCATTCCAAGCATTCTTGAAAGAGCTGGTTTCTGAAGAAACAAATGTTTCTGAAGCCTGTTTGCTGATAATATCTGCATCCTTGTAGTTGTAATTCACACTACCACCAGTTTCCAGTTTTTCACTCTGTGTGCTAAAGTTAAAACCACCCATTTTGATACTGGTCAGACCATTCTGGCCTCCTCCACGGAAGCCGCCACCTCCTCCCGGATAGCCATTATCATTCACATTGTTCATTGCCCCAATCACCGTAAACTGATTTTCTCCGACAAAACGGTTCAGCATTAATTTGCCACTGTAACGGTCTTCCGTTCCGGCTGCTACGTCCGCATTACCAAACCATCCTTTATTCATACCCGGCTTCACACTCAGGTCGAGCACGGTTTCTTCTTCGCCGTCATCAATACCTGTCACACGGGCCAAGTCCGATTGTTTATCATACGCACGTACCTTATCGATAATATTTACCGGAAGATTTTTCATGGCAATATTCGGATCATCGGCAAAGAATTCTTTTCCATCAATCATGATTTTCTTGATTTCCTTCCCGTTTATCGTGATTTTTCCGTTTTCATCCACTTCAGCCCCCGGAAGCTTCTTCACCAGTTCCTCCAAAGCCGAACCTTCAGGCACACGATAGGCAGAACTGTTGTACACCAGCGTATCGGCCACCGCCGTCACCTCCGGAGCTTCAGCTACCACTACAGCTTCTGCCAGCATAATGGCATCCGAAGCCAATTCAACTTTACCTACATTCAAACGTGGATTGTTGCGAGTCAATGCAACCTGCTTGAAAAATGGAGTATATCCAATATACGAAACTTTCAGCAGATACTTTCCCGGACGCACTGATAAAGAGAAATGTCCGTCTAAATTAGTCACATTTCCCACTACCATTGAACTATCCTTCACAGAAAGGAGCTGTACTGTAGCCTGAATGACAGGCGATTTATCCCCCTCATCAAGAACCGTTCCTGTTACGGTTCCACGGCTGCCGCTGCTTTGTGCAAAAGCAGAAATGGTTACCCCCACCATCAGCAGCAATCCCAATAAAACTTTTTTCATTGCCTTTATCTCTTCCTTGTTGATTAATTGTACCTTTGACAATTATCGACAAAAAAGGTTTACCCCTACTCTTTATTTTTTAACTTATTTTTGTCTGAAGTTCTTTTCAATCTTTACCTTCTGCATCAAAAACTCTTTACAGAAAACACAAATAACCATGTACACGATACCTACTGAATTGTCAGCTTCCTGCAGATTTCCTCCATAAGCTGCATTCAGCAACATACCCACATAATAAACTCCCCACAAATAAAGTGAAATCACCATTGCTTTCCGCCGAATAGAAAAAGCTTCCTCATTTTCGTCTTTCATTCTGGCCAGAAAAACCATAAACAATGAAATCCAGATGACTAACTTCATACCTAGTTTCACATACAATAAGTTAGCGTCATTCACCTGTCCGAACATATACATCAATAACGGAACAAATACTGACAATAACAGTAACACATACCCCAACAAACGGCACGAAGCCGGAAATATTCCTTTCATAACTTGATTATTTTTTATTCGCACAAAAATACTTAATTGTAAGCCAACATCCGACTTCTTCTAACTTTTTTTCTAAATTTGCGACCAAAACAAATACACTTATGAGTAAACAAGAAGTCATTATTTGCCAAAATTTCAATACGGAACTCAGCCAGAAGTTATCTGCACATTCATACGACAAGATTTTTATCCTGACCGACGAACATACTTTTCGTCTTTGCCTCCCTCTGCTGCAAGACATCGCCTTGCTGAAGGATGCAGAACAAATTGTCATTGGTCCGGAAGATGTGCATAAAAACTTGGAGACACTGGCCTATGTATGGAACCAGCTCAGCAACCGGGGAGCCTCCCGCCACTCGCTGCTCATAAACTTAGGAGGAGGTATGGTAACCGACTTGGGAGGATTTGCCGCAGCCACCTTCAAACGAGGTATCGCTTGTATCAACATCCCCACCACCTTGCTTTCCATGATTGATGCTGCAGTAGGCGGAAAAACCGGTATCAACTTCAACGGACTCAAGAATGAAATCGGTTCCTTCTATCCTGCCGACCAGGTAATGATTGACAGCCAGTTTCTGAAAACCCTCGATATGCCAAACCTGCTGTCCGGTTACGGAGAAATGCTGAAGCACGGTTTAATCAGTCAGCCGTCACACTGGAGCGAACTGCTTACATTTGACTTTGCTCACATAGACTACGCATTGCTGCAGAAACTTATCGGCCAGTCCGTGCAAGTCAAGGAAGACATTGTAGAAAAAGACCCTTATGAGCAAAGCATCCGGAAAGCGTTGAATTTCGGACATACCATCGGACATGCCTTTGAAAGTTTCGCCCTAAAGACTAACCATCCGGTGCTTCATGGATATGCTGTAGCCTGGGGTATGGTCTGCGAACTTTATCTGTCACACATCCGCTGCGGTTTCCCGAAAGAAGCGTTGCGCGCCACCATTCAGTTCATCGAGGAAAACTATGGCAGCCTTTATTTCACCTGCGATGACTACGAATGTCTGTACGACTTCATGAAGCACGACAAAAAGAATGCCTCATGTGGCGTCATCAATTTCACTCTTTTAGGAGGAATCGGTGACATTCGTATCAACCAGACCGCTTCACAAGAGGAAATCTACGAACTGCTTGATTTCTACCGCGAAACCATGGGATAAGTTTTGTCGTGTTCAAACAGCGTTTAAACGTAAACTAAAAATACTAAGAAATTATTGCGGAAAATATTTGGTTATTCCGAATAAAGCAGTACCTTTGCATCCGCAATTCGGGGTGTAGCTCAGCCCGGTTAGAGTACGCGTCTGGGGGGCGTGTGGTCGCTGGTTCGAATCCAGTCACCCCGACTGGTAAGGCTTGACTATTAATTAGTTAAGCCTTTTTTGTTCCGTTTTTGTTCCGCTACATTCAAGGATAAGCAATTTTCTTGTAGATATAACCTATTACAATTATATTTGCTTAGTGTCTAAGAGCAGGCACTCTTTTGAATCCAGAAAAGGAGTTGAGACCTAGGTTTCACTCCTTTTTTTGTTTTGTCCACGATAAAAGCGACCTCCAGTTTCCAGAATGCCGCTTATTTAGCCGAGTCATTTACAAGTATAGCATTTATACACCGCTATGCAATTCCCCTACAAATCCTGTCTGTAAGCTATCTTATGTAAATCCACATGCCCCAGGGACGGATCACGCCCCCAGGGAGTACGGAAAAGGGAGCCGCTTCCGTAACTCCCTTCTATTGCATTCCCCTTCAGCTTCCGAACAGCCCCAGCCTCCAGCCAGAAAAGGCTGTCATACCAAGACTCTGCATGTTGCTTGCACCTGTTTCGCTTTCAGTCCTGCCAGTAGCAGGAATCCTACTACCAGCAGTACAATATAAAATTTCTGTTTCATGATTATTGTTCATTTGATAAGGTCTTTATCTTTTCTTCAAATCGTTTATTGGCTAATTTATCAAATTCCATAAACTTTTCTATGATATTGTTTATCTGGGGACACTCATTGTTTACATCATACAGGCTTGTGATGAGAATATCTTTGCAATCATACAGATAACAGGAAAAAGCTTTTTCTTTTTCAAGTAGTGTTCTTGCCTGTACCAGATCCTTTTGTAATGCTTCTTTTTCATCAGCATAGAGAACTTTATATTTACCACAAACAGATAGCTCTATTTTGTTTAGTTCATCTTTTCTTTCAACAAAGATTTGATACGCTTTCTGTTTAAATTCTCTGTATTCGTTTAGTTTGGCCTCTATTTCTTCTTTGCTGAGGCTCTTAGCATCAATAAGAATCAAATTAAGAACCTCAACACAATCACAATAAAAGGCAGTACGTTGAATTTCTATTTTTAAGTGCCTTTCTGCTTTGTAATGTTCTGTAGCCTCATCAATATACAGTTTCTTAAGCTCGTTTCTTTCTTGTTCACTGGCTAATAATTGCCGTTGTATCTTTGTTACTACTCCCAAATTTGGATATACTTTTATTCTTCTTCCTGTTCTCATTTCTTTTATCTTTTTGGTAGGGGGTACTTTGGAAGTACACCCCACCGGGTTAATTATCCTATCTTTATCAAATTTGCCACTTTAAAGGACCTATAAGCCTGTTTCTCATTGTCATAGTATGTGATGAGGCTTTCGTTCTTTTTACGCTCTGTGCCTTTTGTTTCGGGTATCAAGCCATCTTTAAGTGTACCCCATGCAGTCCGGATTTCACCGCTCAACTTTTGATAGAAGAACTTTACTACACCGTTCTTTAAGGCTGATTTCAGTTTCAACACTAACCAAGCCTGTTTCATAGCCTCAGCCATAGAGAAACCATACACTTTTACAAGCATCCAAGCCTGTTTCATCAAATCACGCATCTTGTTTTTAAATTCTGTTGCCATAGTCGTATATCTTTAATCGTTAATATTATGCTACCAGTCTTTCAACGCTTCTTTCAATCTCTTTAAGGTCACAATCTACATCTACTTCGTTGCCGTCCTCGTCATAGGCTTCTACGCTGTCAATGCAGACAGAAACGTAAGTAGTTGCCCATGCACCGGTACCGTTGAAATAATCATCCTCGCAATAACCATCAATCTCAAAGCTGCCATCGACAACTACCAGAGTATTGTTTACCTCTACCTCAACAGAGAATGTACCGTTGTTACTGTCTATTGCGTTGTAAATCGCATTTGTTATTGTTTCGTTTGTTGCTTTCATATAATGTAATGTTTTAACTTTCGATTGCGATGCAAATGTAATATAAAACATTACAACAAACAAAATAAAAAAGAAATGTTTAACACTACTTTAACAAACAAATGTACCGATATAGCATTACAATTTATTTTTATTCGTATATTTGTATCGAATATTAAAACATTACGATATGGATTTAAGGATAAAAGAAGTAATTAAAGAAAGAGGCATGACTATAACAGAGCTTGCCGATAAGATGGGTATCAATAGGGTAAATCTTTCTAATATGGTAAATGGAAATCCTACGGTAGAAACATTAAATAAGATTGCTGATGCTATAGGATGCCCGGTAACTGAATTATTTGAGCAACCAAACAAAAACGGTACTTCTTTAACTTGTCCCCATTGTGGAAAAGAGATAAATATAAAAATAATTTATTAAATTAAAAGGAGGATTTATGTTTAACAAATTCCAAATCGCTTTATTTACTTCTAAATTAAGAATTGCAGGAATATTAATGAATAAGGGTATTAAACATTTCAAAATAGGAAAAACAAGTCAACCTTTAAAAGATAGATTTGACCCAAATTACCAAGCAAGATATTCCCAAATAAAATTAGTTTACAAAAGTAATGATTTAAAATTAATCGATTCTTTAGAAAAAGAATTGATTGCTTATTTTAAAAAATACAACGCTAATAGATGTGATAATGACCAATTAGGGGGCGGCCCTGATTGTGAAGGTGATATAGGCTATATTTATATTGTTTTTTAGTCTGGTTAAAGTTTACATATACTTTATAATACCTGAAGTGTTTCGGATAAAATGCAGAATAATTTAAATATTAATAGGTTATACCACATTTTAAACGAAACACTTAGAAATAATACATTTATAAGTAAGTAACCTAAACATAAAATTATGGATATTAGAAACTTAGATTCATCACACGCAAATTTTTTGAACGTAGCAAATTCTGACATAAAAAGTGCGGATGCTTTATTGCAAATTAAGGAATACCATAATGCTGTGTATCATTTTCAACAATCTGTAGAAAAGAGTTGTAAGTATTTAGGTCTAACGAATCAAATATTTACATTCAATGAACTTCGAAAAATAGGTCATGATCCGCACAAGGTGTTTGATATGTTATTCTCGTCTGATTTTTATACACGCATTTTTACGGATAGTGATTATAAGTCATTTAAAGACGAAATATATAAACTAACTATAGATGAAATAGTTAAAATTTCTCATGATGGAATACAAGCAATAATTGAGGAACCTCATGAAGAATATAGTGGGAAATTAGCAAGTGACATTGTTATAGATTATTATAAAAAAAATCCTCTATCTGCCAATGATAGTTCAATAAAAGTATTGTTGGAAAATATCAGAATAATGAGAGGGTATCCAAAATGTGAAAGTATCTGTAAACAGTTAATTAGACGGAATGATAATATTGAAATATGTATGTCTGCCCAGATGTTTATGAGTTTTTTGGTTCGTGGAGTAGAGACGAATAGTAGATATCCTGATGAGAACGGAATTACCCCTAGCGATATTTATTCGGAGAAATCACCTTTAGTTCAGAATCTCAGCTACTTTATTGATAAACAAAAATTTTGCATAGAAATCTTGAATAATCTTTACAATGATATACAATAAAAAATTAGGGATTAATATTTTTCATATCTGACCGATATATTACAGGAGTCGGCAAAACAAAGACTCCTTTGATGATGTCTATTTGACGGACACCCTGTAAGGGGATTACTGTTTTAGGAACCCCGCTCAAATGATGTAAACCGGACTTACACCACACGCCAGCTTTGGGGTATTGCCAAAATTGACGGTTCTGACCTGACCATAATATTGTTACGGGGGTAAACTCAAAATTAAGTTGAATCCCATGAGGTGTAAAATTCCACATTTATCAAAACCGTAGAATCTACGCATTTAAATATCCCAATTTAGGGTATTTAATCGGCTGAAATCTGCCTAATATCAACCTACAAACATTTTTCAATTTCCTGCCAGAGAGCTATCATTTCTTTTGTGGGAGTCTCATCTTTACCCAAAAATTCAAAATAGCTCCTTTGGTATGGGGTGCGTTCGAAGCATATCAAGTCAAGGAGGTAGTTTTTAGCCTCTACAGGGCGCAAATAGCATAGTTTCTGATATTCTCTATATTGTTGGTCTGAAAGTGGCTGAAAAAGGATTATTTCTTGATATGAGAATACAGCCTCGTACGCTCCATACCCAGAATAAAGGACACGGAGTGTAAAAGGCTTGTTTGTTTCAAACGAGGTTTGAGGTTTCTTGCTCATTATGCTTGATTTCTGCGTTCCCTCCGTCCATATTTGCGTACATATTTGGCAAATACGGAATCACGGTCTTTCTTTCCTGTCATGGCTTCATAATCGTCCACTGCTTCAGTACAACACTTTAGCCATTCTTCAAAAGCAGGCTCACCCGGCTTGCCGTCCTGCGCATCTATCCACAACTCGATAGGGATGCCGTTTCCGGTCATTCGTCCGTGTCGTTTGACTCCTTCCAATATGGAATCAATCTTCTGCTTCCTTTCTTCCTGATTCATATTTCAGCCCTTCTATGCGTTCAACAATCTTATTAATAGCCTCATCTGGGGCATTCTCTAACAGCTCTTCTAACTTTTTATATTCAGCCTCCAGCATTTCTGCAGGTGATGAACTTTGCATCTTTGGAGTAACATACTGCAGGAGATTGGATATTATTCGAACACGCTCACCCGGTTCCAGCTTTTCCAGATCTTTTTCAAACTGTTCCCTGTTCCCGTCAATAATAGAAGCTATCCACTCTTTAACCGTTCCCGATACTTTATTAGGCGTTCCGGCTTTGCGTCCGCCTGTTTTTTCCGTTCCTTTTCTTCTTCCTACCATTTCTAAAAAATCTACTTTAGAAACCGAGCAGATTCTCCGCTATGGCAAACCTGCCCGGAATAAGTTAATTTCCTTTCATAAAACGCTCATGCTCGATTGCTTGGTATTCTCCAATGTCTGGATGCTTTAAAATCGCTTTAGTGCCTGTGTTAATCATATCAGCAATATGACTACATTCGTCTCCAGTTGCCGGAGCACTTTTCCTATAACAACCACCACTTGTTTGTATAATCCCATCATCATACGGATTATCTCTATAATCCGGGGCAAAATGAGCGTTATACCCTAAAATGCCATCAGCTATCTTTTCGGATTCCGTTCTGTTATCCCATTGATCAGGGTTATCAATAGCATGTTTTGCAGCTTGAATGCCCAATTTTTCATCTGCAGCAATGTTGGCGATACGCATGGCCCAATATCTATCCACATCTGTTTCCTTATCCCATTTCTCGATAGCTTCTTTAGCTTTCTTGTAACCCTGTGTACTTGCCAGATTTGCGATGGCATGTAATAACTCTTTTCTCATACCTCAAAAATTTAAATGTTAGTAAATAATTGTTTCTGCTCGTTCACCTCCAGAATAGCAAACTCTATCCGGGGGTGGTATTTGTCTATTTTCTTTTCTGCTTCAATCTGGAAACATAGTTTATCGTCCGTTATTGCCCCTACCATCTGCAAGCAGTCCAGAAGCGTTTTTAAGCTATTATCAAGATCGAAACGTACCGAACTATGGAACACACGCACAAACAAACGAAAACGACTTGAAATGCCCCTATTTCGGTATATCTTGCATTGTTGAGCAAAAGAACGTTCATACGTTCTTATCTTTTCATCCTTGATAATCCGCTTTGTACCAAACTTTCCCGGAACAGCTTGATAATGGTTAGACTTTGCTAGGATTTGCCCGTGTATGATTTCTACATCCATATATCAAACATTAAAAGTTATACGTCCTTTAGGTATTCCTAGTTCTTTCATCCATTGCATCACATCACCAATGGTAGTCGGCTGTACCTGCATACGTTTCTTTTCCTCAAGAATAAGGTCTGCAATATCTCTTTTACTGTCTTTGGGCTCATCTTTATACCAATCTGATAAACGAATGCTCCTGCAAAAATTCAGTTTTTTTATTTTTTCACTCCATTCAGAAACAGCGTCAGCATCAGCATACACTATTACATTACGCCCTGCCAATGGCTTGCATCTTTCAGGGGTTATTGCTTGTTTTCCTCCACAGGATACCCATATAAATTGCGGAAATACCATCGCAGCGATAATAGCCGATTTCTCACCTTCTGTCAAGCAAACAATATCGTTGGGCCGTTTGGCCAACAAATGCTCACCGAACAAACATTGTTTTAAATGAAAGTCAGAAACACTTTTTCCTTGCTTTTTCATGTACCTAGAGTGGAGCCAGTCCACCGCATCGAAAACGTTACCTTTGACTCTATGCCCGTCTAGCCCGTACTGCATAACTTTTCCTGTACGACACATACCGGAATGGTCTATCTGAGGAAATATAATTTCTTTTTTCTTTGTACATCCCAAATGATAAGATGTTGTTATCTGTCTTATATCAAACTCACTGAAAAACTCACCCAAATACTTCATTAGATTGTTGTTCGTTCCCTCGCTTTGTCGTATCAAATGGAACGGTATATAATCCGTCTTAACATCTTTTTTCTGCTGAGGCAATACAGGCCGGTATTCTGTCCGCTTTTCTGGGTTCTCATCAAAATACATCTTTGGTGTTTTTTCATAGCCACATGATTTCAGATGTTCGCACCTTCCTACATCTTCTGCCAGCGGATTTCCTGCACTATCAACATAAAGAGTAAAACAATGATGGCGCCCACAAGCCGGACAAGTATAACGGCTGTTCCGTCCGCTGTATTTCTGCAAACTGTATGTGTAATTATTCATATCAAAGGATCATTTAAAAATTAATATTTAGTGCAATGGTATCAGTGATATCAAATCGGTATCAGTGATACCGTTAAAAGGTATATTAGTATCACTGGTATCACAACCCCCTCTATAGAGGGGTGTGTACATGATACTACTTTTATCCCATGTTGCACTTTTACAGTGGTGTCAGCAAATAAAGGCTATTTGATACCGAAATGAAGTTATTCTCTTTAGCTTCTTTAATGTGTCGCTTAGCAGTGATTTCCGAAGTTGCAGCTTCCAAAGCATAACACCTTACCAAATCCATATAACCCATGCTTTGATGTTCCTTAAAGCATAATCTAAGTACCCTTTGTATATCAGCAATACGTGCATTATTCTTATTTTCCGCTTCCGTTTCCTCTGTCTGAAAGTTCCCCTCAGCATCAATGGAGAAAGCGAAATCGGAGCAAGGCACGTTACGGCTGTCTGTACAGGTGACGATAAACTTTCCGTCTTTCTTTGATACCTCGAAACAGTCGGTCAGCTTGTTCAAAAGCTCAGTTCCCAAATGCCCCCTCATATTGCCATCTTCTTTGGCTTTGTTTTGATGCAATACTGATACGATGGTACAACCGTATTCGGCTGTAAGTTGAAGAAGCCACTGAATAAGGTCATTGCTCTGGTCAAGGTTGTTGAAGTCTTGGAGCAAGTCACGTACTCCGTCAATAAATATAATATCTGGTTCTTCCTCTCGTACCGCATCCTCTATCGTCTTTCTGCGTTCCTCGATGGTAAGAGGGCGCATGAAGAACGGAAGAAAGCGCACCTCATTCTTATCAGTTGGAAGTCCTGCGAATTTTAAGGCTCTCTGGCAGCATTTCTTCAAACTAACTTGTGACTGTTCAGTATCGAATAACAAAACCTTGTATTGGCTCTGTAATGGCTTCACCTGCCCACGAGACACACCAGATAACATTACTGCAATAAGGTAATACTCCAATTGGCTTTTTCCCATTTTGGCACGCCCCTTAATTCCTACAAGTTCACTCTGTGGAATAGTTGGAATATTGCCGATATTGAAAAAAAACTTAGGCTCATTAGTAGGTAAGGATAAGTCAAGAATATGATTCTTATATTTGAATTTGTCTTCAGTAATTTCCGCTTTGAACTTCATTTGTTCCGCGGATATGGCTTGAATATAATTTAAATTTCTTTTAACGGATTGATAGTTAGATGAATTATTCGTATCTTTGTGAGTGTAATCGTGTGTCTGTCCGGGGTTATTATTGGCTATATCCATGATAACTCCTTTCTTTTTATTTAGACACCTTTTTCAAGGCATCATTAATATCTTTATCTGTATAGTACACACGGCCTCCAATACGGTGAGCGTTTATGATTCCTGCTTTCGTCCACGCATCTAAGGTTACAAGGGAAACACGCAGCTTAGTAGCCGCTTCTTTACGTTTGTTCAATCCATTTTTAGGGGTTTCTTCCTGTCGGGGAATAGATTCTAAGATATTAGCCAGCTTCTTATCAAGTAGACGGCTAATCATGCTTTCAAAGTCGCTCATTGTTACGCCTTGAATAAGCATTGAGTTAGGAGATAAAAAATTTGCATCCATAATCTAAAAATTTTGTTATTCTTAGTTTTATGGATGCAAATCTCTTTGTTTTTGATACGTGTAATATAGCGAGTAATATTACAACTTTGCTATTCTTTTACTATTTTGTGTGTTTCCACATCATAATTTATGCCTATCATTGAGAATTCCTTTTTTAATATGGCTGCATCTTTTTTATTAATGTCAGCCGTGATACATTTCTGCCTAATATACTCACTGTTCCCATCAGTTAGCCACGATATGAAATCTGCCATCTTCGTATTGTCATAGGAAGTAAATCCTGCTGCTCTAATCAGCGAAATAATTGCACTCGTCTTTTGTTTTATAGTTACTCCGTTTTTCTTGATTAGCTCCTTTGTTTCATCCTCCTGAACGATATAATCCTTATCAAACAATGATAGTTCAATGTCTTTTAGTGTCGGATATAACTCCATGGCAATATTATAAGCATCAATCTTATAAATCTTACACAAATCTATGACTTCACGTATGAAACTATAAAAATCGTCAATTATACAAAGAATGGAGTTTGCATAACTTCCTTCAAACGCTTCCATTATTTCGCAATCTTGCTCCCTATAATCGGATATAAAATCATGTAGTACTAATGATTGATGCCATAGAAAAAAAGAACTTGATTTTATTAATTTGCGCAAAAGAGTATATCTTTTTTCATCCTCAAATTCACTAAAGTACGATTCAACTAAATCAAGGTAATATTCATATTGCTTATCCGTATCATCGTCTATAATACCCTCGTATGATTCTAATGTTACTCTACAAACACCCTCAAAATCGTTACCATACCAATCTGGATGTTTAATTCTCGTTAAGTTGACTGTATCTTCCTGCTCATTATAGGAAAGCTGGAAGTTGTCAATAATTAAAGACATCGCTTGATTTGCTCTTTCTGCATACATTTGAAGTTCGCCTAATAGGTTTTCAATGCATCTATCTGTAAATCGTCCCATATCAAATAACTTTTAATAGATTCCCTTTTTTCTGCCAGTGCTTCATCAACATCTTGGCGTGTTCTTCTTTAGTCACTTTTATGTATTTCAGGAAAGCGGATTCTGTACGATGTCCTGTAATCTGCATGATAGAAACAGCAGGAAATCCGGATTTATACAGATTAGTTGCAAAACTTCTCCTGGCTGTATGACTGCTAACCAGTTGCCATTTTTCGTAAACAGTAGTCTGTTTTTTGCCACCCCGTGTAATTGATTTCAAGACTCTGCTGTTTATTCCAACTATTTTGCAAACCTCCTTGATGTAATCGTTAAACTTCTGATTGCTTATGTTGGATGGAAGAATACCTTCGTATTTATCCCAAATGGCTTTAAATACAGGATGAACAGGAATTACTACAGGAGCATCAGTCTTATGCTGCGTAATAGTTATCATCCCATCCAATATATTTTCTTTTCTTATGCTAGTAAAATCAGAGAAACGCAATCCAGTCCAGCACCCAACCAAAAATAAATCCCGAACTCGCTCAAGTCTCGGATTTGAAGAAAAATCAAATCTAGCCAAACTATCAAGCTCTTCCTCCGACAATGCTATATTATCACTTTGCTCTGATACCCCTTTAAAGAACTGAAATTTCATATTGCTTGTCAAATCATTTTCGTTTGCGGACCGCATAAAAGCTTTTATGCAAACTATTTTATGACCGATAGTATTTGTACTCAGGTTCTGCTCCTGAAGGAATGCAATGAAATCATTCATAAAAGACTGGTTGATATTATTAAAATCCAGCTTTATCCCTCTTTTCTTTTCATACTCAAGGACATAATAATGAGTTCTAGCATACTCCCTCATGGTTTTATAAGAAAGCGTCTGACCGCCTCGTTTCGGATTTGTTCTAGTTTCGCAACTTCTAATAAACTCCTCAAAGTAGGAATGAAAATCCTTAGCCTGCGCCCTCTTTTTGCCAAAATGTACATCCAGTAGGTTTTTCAAAGATTCTTTTGATAAGACTTCACTTTCAGACATGACTACCTGTGCCATAAAAGACTTTATCAAAGCATCAATAGCATTTAAGGCTCCATTCACTTCTTCCCGATAAGAACAATAACCTGTATTTTTCACTCTCTCTCGTTTTTCATCCCAAAGGGACGGCTTAACCTTTAATGGGGTTGCGTACATGAGCTTCTCATTTCGGCCAAATCTCGATGTGACATAAACTGTCTGCTCCGTCTTAGCATCCATGTCACGGATAATAAATTTAATATTTGCCATAATTGTTACTTTTGAATCCATAACAAAGATACGAAAAGTACGGAACAATAAATAGAAATGTTCCGATTTTGTTCCGTAAAATCTTTGTTTTACTTTTTCTTTTCTTGTTTTTCTTTATTTTACAAAAGCACTAAAAAGATTGATTATCAGCACATAAATACCAAATAAAGAAAAAGGCAATAAAGATTAAAAAACAAAGGTTCGAATCCAGTCACCCCGACTGGTAAAAAGCATTGATAATCTGATGATTGTCGATGCTTTTTGTTTTTAGGCATATCGCTATAAGTGGCGGTTTAATCGAGCAAATTAAACCAGCAATTAAACCAAGAATTAAACCAGATTCTTATGGACGCTACAATTTCAGTGATTTGCTACAAAAGTAAAACCCTAGCAAATGGAGAACACCCTTTAATGTTAAGAATTGCACAGAATGGAAAAAGCACCTACAAAAGCCTTAAAATATCTGTTGCAGCAAAACATTGGGACTTTGAACGAAATGTACCCAAACCTAACAATCCTAATAAAGATTTAATTCAAAAGATTATCCTTAAAACAAAATTAGATTATCAGCAAAAAATCTTAGAAAAGAAAGCCAATAGCGAAGAGTTTACCGCTTCTTCATTAATAAACGAACAGAAAGAAGAAATCAAGGCTAAAACAGTTGAAGAGTTCTACCTATCTCTAATCGAAGATTTAAAGCAGAAAGGTAGAATTGGTAATAGCTATGCTTACCTAAACTCATATAACACCCTGCGTAATTTCAATAAAGGCAAAAAGTTGAATTATACTTTCAGCCATATAGACGTTTCTTTCTGCAAAAAATTTGAGGACTGGATGCGAAGCAAAGGAAATAAAGACACAACTTTAAGCTACCAGTTCCGTACTTTGAGAGCTGCATATAACAAAGCCATAGAAGCAAAGATTGTAGCACGTGAAAAGAATCCGTTTATTGAGTACAAGCTAAGCCACTTCAATACCAAAACTCATTAGTGTCCCGTTAAAATGGGACGAGTTAAACAATTAATCAAATAGCCCCGGAATTAGGGGATCATTTAGATCTTTGACATCATTGAAATTAGTCTTGTCGAACAGGTCATGCAAGTGGGTTTTGTCAGTCAATGATATGCTGAGAATCTGCAAGACTTCATAGGTTGAGCGTTTCAAATTCATATCATGTTGGACAATAGCCACAAGACTGTATGTGATAATTGCCACACTAATTTGTATGCGAACAGCGTTCTCTGTTGTACCCCAGAATTTCTTTATCTTGAGATGCTGCTTGAGCCATTTGAAGAACAGTTCGATTAACCATCTTTTCTTATAAAGATTGGCGACATCCAGTGCAGAAAGTTGTTTCGCATTCGTCAGAAAAGTGAACTCACGGTTATCTTCTTCATCGCAATATCTTACGAGTCTTAATGACTCAGGATATTTCTTTTCGGAGAGATATCCGGTCAGTTTCACTTCCGCATCTGTCATTATATTCTTTGGCATTCTTCGCTTCCATTTGACAGTCTTATATTTTAAGTTCGTCTTGGCTCTGACAACAAAGAAAGAGTCTGTAAGATGTATCCTATAGAGTTCTTTAAAGGAGTCATAAGCCCTGTCGAATATATAATAAGCATTTGGCTCATAATGGATTGAAGACATTGCTGTAGAATCGTGCTTTGATGCAGTGGTTACAGTATAGAAAGCAGGAACTTGTGCTTCAATGTCGTATAAGACATGAGCTTTCACTCCTCCTTTCTTGCTTCGGAACTTTGCCCATGGAAATGTGGCTAGACACAACGGAATGGTTGTTGAATCAAACGCATATTTCTTCCCGGAAATGTCAAGGATGTTGGTAGTCCGCTTCTCGCAGGCTTCTTTCATCATATAGAATGTAAATTCTTCAAAAATTCTGTAATCACGGTTCTGGTTGGCTGTCGCAAGAGTTGTCTTGGCTATTGGTTCACGACCTACTCCAAGATGATATTGCTTGGCCCTATGCGCCTCGAAAGCAACGATTAAGTCTCGCAGGCTCTCACGGTTACTCAGTTGTCCAAACATCATCGCAAGCATCTGATTCCAGCAAGTGAAATGTTTCACATATCGGTTGCCATCATACTTGCGAACATAATTGTTGAACTGAGTTCTGTTCAGAAAAGCGGTTAGTTGAGAGAATACGTATTTGTCTTGGAACATAGCAGCTATTTATATTAGACTGCAAAGTTGCAAAATCAAGTCCGTTTCATTTCAAAAAACCATGTAAGTGACTATATTTCAATAATTTCAAAGAACTATTTATCCACTTTTACGGGACAGTAGTGATTTCCCTTATAAAAACTGATGACGACGGTTATATGAATCATACCTCAGATTCAGTTCTTTCGTTAGGAGTATTGGGAAATCCTTTCTTTTACTATCCGGCAATAACACCAACAGCTTATCTGGGTTACTTGGAATCAAAATATCACCGTAAGCCATATAATGAAATTGTAGATGGTAAAAAAATCCTTTGTGATTATGTAGCAACCATCAATGAAATTGCAACAATCGAGAATGACGGGAAAATAATCACCGTAAAGTTTCGTCAAAGTGAATCTCAGCTTTTAAAGGAGTATGTATGCTATTACATTTGGCTATTGTCCCAAACTAGTCGATGCTATTTAAACTACATAGAGGCATCAGTTGAGTCTGCTATTGCATTGTACAATAGACAAGTTTAATCTGCGGAGATAAAATAAAAACATTCTTCCAATCACCAGTTGTGTTTGCAGAATAATGTGTTAAAAACAATCTGATACACAGATAAATTATTCTCCAACTGACGGCTTTATCAAAGAAAAAAGTAACTTTGTGGGTAAGAGAATAACAGACTGGTCTTTGGGGACAAAATCAGGATGTGCCATGAATAGACCTGAAATAATACATGAAATGAATAAGTTTTTTCTGATATTATTTGTGTTGACCGCATCTATTTTGTCGGTAGCATTATGGGGATTAATAATCATAACTATACTCAATTTAATCAACTGTTTTACATGGTATGAAAAAGCCCTATATTCATTAGGGATTATAAGCATCGTATTGATGTTCTTTTCTCACGCTTTATTATACCAAATAATGTATGACAATAGGATATACGCATTGTTAATTAAATGGATTAAAGGTCATGACATAACCCCATGGTTTGTATTGACTATGGGACTATGTAACACCTATTTGTTGGATTTATATTACACACGAAACAAATATTCAAAATTTGATTTACTTCAGTATCGTGTAAATATTACGGATTCTATTATTGTCATGCTCCCTTTAATAAACATATGCATCTATTTTTCAATAATTAAATCCGGTGCTTTAAAACAAAAGATTAGCAAGCGAGATTTTTTGCATTTATATGTTAGAGGAAGACTGATACAGCATATTATTCAATCAAATGAATAGCAATCACTTTAATAGACATATTCCGTTTGATGAAGTCTTATAAAATTAGATATTATAGTTCATAACAATTCAAAATCAGACACATATGAAAGAGCAAGACAATAAGAATTTGGAGATAAAAACTCCCAAAAGACAGCAAATGACATCAGGAGCCATATTGGAAATTCCTATCAATAATGAGTATTATACTTATGCACAAATACTTTATAAAAGTCAATGTGCATTCTTTGATTTTAAGAGTCTGTCCCCAATTAAAGATATAACTATATTGGCGGATTTGCCTGTTCTATTCATCACAAACATATACAAAGAGGTGGTGACTAAAGGAGTATGGCAAAAAGTAGGGAAACTCCCTATCAGGGATGAATTCAAGAATCCCCCTATGCAGTATATATATCATGATTATTCTGGAAAGTTTGAATGTTATAACCCTATGACGGGTGAAATTTTTCCCATTGAAAAAGAACAAGCAGTCGGATTAGAAAGGGCAGCCGTATGGGATGCTCACCATATTGTTGATCGGATTTACGATTACTATAATGGAACTCCATGCAAGTGGTTGAAACAGCACTATGAGTTATTTAAAGAAGAAAGCTAATTCGGTGCAGGTGATTTTGATATTCCACAACATTTAAATAAAAAAGTTTTTTATGGAAAGAGTCTCTCATGCAATCAATAGGGTGATATTTGGGTTGTTCCTTTTATTGGCGATAGTTCTTTCCCTTGCAAATTGGGGAATAATACTGTTCTCAATAGTTGACACAGTAATTATACATTCAGCTAAGGCCATCTTAGTTTACAAGATATGGGCTGCGTTAGCAATATCCGCAGTCATATTGTCTCACGCTTTTTTTTATCAAATAATGTATGATCCAACTATTAGTAGTCGAATTCTGTCATGGGTTAATCAACATTCTACCGTATTATCAGTTTGGCTATCATTGGGATATATCAATACATACTTGGTAGATTTGTTTTATATTAAAGAGAAATATACACAGTATGAATTATTGCAATATAGGATTAATGTAACGAGTTCTACTATTGCCATGTTTCCTATATTAAATATAGTAATATATCATTCAATTATTGAAAAAATGCGCAAAAATGCGCAGCTGCTTTCTACTAAGGAATTAATTATCTTATACTTAAAAGGGCAGCTGATGACATACCTAATTCGGGTAAAGCAATAATGGCATAGATGTAGATATGGTAGAAGCTGCCCTAAGAAACAATTTGAACTGGTAAAATAAGAATCTTATATACGCACTGGTAAACAAGAAAACGATTGTGTAATGGATAGATTTAAGCTTGAAATATTCAAAAAAGAATCAGAAAAAGATTTTACGTTCTATAAGACTTTATCCATGGAAGAAAGTTCTTCTTTCCTTAACGAACTTTCAGTGCAATTTCATGTTCAATGCGAGAACTTCAATATTTTGCAGAATATAGGAGAGCCAAGAGAAGATATGAATGCTGCATCAGACGAATTTCAAGTGGAAAGGCTTTTTACAAAAACGAATCATCTTGATGAGATTGCTGTTGTTTGGAATTTTGAAAATCGGATTGATGTTTTTAGTTATGATGATTTCTGCAAATACTTTTCTTACATCTGGTACCCAGTCGTAGATGATATTCTTGTTACAGACATGAAATATGATTTTATATTTTTCATTCGGCATGATGGCATAATCTTTGATATATACAGGTAACCCATTCTGTGCATAATCCATTAAATAGTTATATATGTCTTTGGCGGAAAGGAGGTAAGCAATGAAACTAACCGATAAACGAATTTGGAAATTTGAAGCAGCCATGTTGCTGTGTGGTGTGGCAACAGTTTGTATAGAAGCATTGAGCTATGGGATAAGCTTGTTTTACCTTATAGGGCAGTTACTTATTTATCCGCTATGCTTCTTTATAGGTGGAGTAGCAACGTGGAAAGTCTCTAAAGCCGGGAAAGTGTGGCAGCTCATAGGGTATAGCATGCTTTTCTCTTTCATTACCTATAATCTCTTTGCCATAGCCCTTTATCCCATATTCGGGATTCCTTTTGCTTCTTTTGCGTATTTGTCGTCGATTGGTTGCTTTGCGTTGTTCTCGGTTTTACCAGTAGTGATTTGCTGCTATGCGTATAGATGGATGGAAAAATGAAGAAATTCAGAGGACAACATCGATATGACAGAAAATGTAGAATTAACAAATGGTAGAAATGAAGAAGAAGTACAATAATGTAATATTGCTCATTGCATTGGGATTAATAGCTATTATATATATCCTGAGACATAATTTTTTAATAACAACTTATACCTACGCCATTGTTATTGCTGCTATTTCTATTGCAGTAACATTGATAGCTTTTATTTTCAAGGCTACAAGGCAAAAAGATAAAGTGTTATTTGGAATAAAGTCTTTTGTGATGCTGTATATTTCTATTTGGACATTATTCTATTCATACTGTTATGTACAGAAAAGCACAAATGTACAAACAGCTATTGTACCAATAAATGGTTATTATACACGGCGTACAGACGGAGTGTTATTTACATTTCAAGACAAGCACTTTGATAGGAAGGCATTTATACCCAATTATAGTGACAGCTTAATTGACAAATATGTCATTAAGCTAGAGTTAGTAGAAGTAATATCTAATGTATATTACATCAATAAGCTACATGTTATTCCCAAAAACTAAAAAGATAATTGTAATAGAAAGTATCTCCTACTTTCTTTGACTTGTATGATATTTAGTAATATCAGTTTGAAATACATCAAAGTGAGGAATTAATGTCTCCGGAAGAGAATGTACGCAGGCGAGGGCACCATCATATGAATGAAAAGGTTTTTGGTAACTAATTTAAAATTGAATAAATGAAAAGACAACAAGAAACAGTAGGTTCTATAGTGCAAATACATGTCAATGATGAATTCTATGTATATGCACAAATACTTCCGCACGGGCTATTGGCTTTTTTTGATTATAAATCCGATACGGAACTGTCTGATTTGAATGTTCTGAAAAATGCCAAAGTTTTATTTATAACGGCAGTATATAAATATGTTATAACCAAAGGAATATGGCTCAAAGTTGGCAAGATCCCTATTCGTGAAGATTTGCAGATTTTACCTTTACGATTTGTTTATGATAGGATTAGTGAAAAATTCTTCACCTACAACCCTGAAACAGGCGAGACTGCTCCTACCACAATTGATGTTGCTAAAAAATTAGAGCGTGCTGCCGTTTGGGATGATAAACAAATAGAGGAGAGAATCAAAAACCACTATGATGGAGTTCCTTGCAAATGGATGCAGGAAACATTTGAATTATTCAATATGGTTCCTTAAATAGCTATTTACAAATTGGGGAGGGGTCTTAAAGTTATTATTACATCAGTTTTAATTTATTCTGCATTTGTGATTATTGTTTATATCGACTTTTGATTTGCTCTCATTGTCGGTATATATGAGTTTTAAAACGTTTATTCTTGAACATATTATCCCCAATATTTCTGCTGTAATTGCATTGATTTTTCTTATTAGATATATTTGGACTTCTAATAAGGATGATTCAGGTAACCATTCTATTTTCCGCCTTGACACGCATGTTCCCTAAACCTACCTTTGCGCCGTAACCCTTAAACAACAATGATTATGGCAAAAGAAAAAGTAAACTACCAGGAGGTATATGACCTCTATCAGTTATGCAGTGAGACCAAGGATCTTCGTGAGTTCTGTGCGGATTATGGAGTAAATTACGACAAGTTCATGAACTGGCAGCGTCATCAGCTATGGAGCGAAAAGTTAGGCAAGACAGTTCAGGTTGAGCAACCCAAGGTTGCCAAAGTCCGGATAACCGGCAAGCCTTGCAACAGTCCAACCGTAAAGTTGGAGGTGAAACAACCTGAAGGTGAATCTCCGATTAAGTGGGTAAAACTGCAATTGACATCAGGTGCCACATTGTTCCTAAG
>OGLU01000012.1_pt1 | contig 99160 bp, 79 predicted proteins | sample 1572971 | NCBI WGS metagenome assembly OGLU01 (sample SAMEA2581987, study PRJEB24529) | metagenome | biome: Human gut stool | place: China | collected 2011 | reverse complement strand
ATACTGACCGCTATCGCTACTACGCTCGGAGTAACGAGCTGCATGGGATAAAGAAAACAGAGAAATCCGGTCATTAAGGTCATGGTCATTAAGGTCATTAAGGATTTCCAAAGAAAGTTAAAGGGAAATGAGTAAAAAATCATCATTTTTTTGCTCATTTTCCTTTTTTTTATTATCTTTGCCTTAAAAATTAATAATTGAACTTTCGCATGTGGTTCAAGTACGGGCTGAAGGCCCAAAAGCTTCTAGCCCAGGGCGTATGGGACAAAACTTGCGAAACATGAATAAATGAAAAAATATATAGATGGAAAAGAATATTATAAATATAGATGCACATGTCATAGATGATATCAGAACCATCATCACAAGGGCAAGAAACAAGGCGTATCAATCTATCAACGAAACCCTGATACGCTCAAACTGGGAAATTGGCAAACGTATTGTTGAAGAAGAGCAGCTTGGCAAGCAACGTGCTGATTATGGAATACAGCTCATCAAGTCCATATCTCAGCAGTTGACAACAGAGTTCGGCTCCGGCTATGGTGTTCGTAACCTTGCCTATTTCAAGCAATTATACCAATATTTTCCTGATTGGGAGATTTTGCACGCGCGCGTGCAAAATCTTACTTGGACTCATCTAAAGAGTATTCTAAGAGTTACAGATGCAGAAGCTCGTCTATGGTATTTAAAGGAATCGTCAGAGCAAATGTGGAGCACAAGAACCCTCGACCGCAATGTTGCCTCACAATACTATTATCGACTCCTGCAAACCAGCAATGAGCACAAAGATGAGGTAGAGAACGAGATGAAAACCCTTACAAAAGGATACGCAGACTCACCTGCCATGTTCATCAAGTCGCCAATGGTGACAGAATTCTTGGGCTTATCCCGAGACATGAGCTTCTCGGAAAGCGAACTGGAGAGTGCAATCATCACCCATCTTCAGAAGTTTCTGATGGAGATGGGCAAAGGCTATGCCTTCGTAGAGCGACAGCAGCACATCATCACCGATACCCAGGACTACTACATAGACCTGGTATTCTACAATTACCTGATGAAATGTTTTGTACTGATCGACCTGAAGACGACCAAGATCACTCATCAGGACGTAGGACAAATGGATATGTATGTAAGAATGTATGATGAACTGAAACGCACGGAAGGCGACAATCCGACCATCGGCATACTACTCTGTTCGGAAACCAGCCAGGATATCGCAAGATTTTCCATCTTGCACGACAGCAAGCAATTATTTGCTTCAAAATATCTTACATATCTTCCTACAGAACAGCAGCTTAAGGAAGAAATAGAAAAGCAGAAAGAGATATTTAGATTACAACATATAAGATAAGCTAGTACCCCCAAATATCTCTGCTACAAGATAATAGACACAAAGTAAAGAACGAAGAATTTCATAGAAATAATCTGATGGAAACAGAAAGATTTTTACTTCGATATTGGCAGGAATCAGATGCAGAGGCGCTCTTCAAGTACGCCTCCGACCCTGACGTAGGACCACGTGCTGGATGGCCGACACATAAGTCTGTAGAAGAAAGTCGGGAGATAATCCGGACATTCTTCCATAATGACACGACATGGGCGATTGTGTTGAAAGAGACTGGCGAGGCTATCGGCTGCATCGGCTACTACACCCATGAAACCAGCAACATCCCTATCGGAGAAAACGACTGTGAGGTGGGCTACTGGGTAGGAAAGCCATTTTGGAACCAAGGAATCTGCACCGAAGCCTTGAAGCTGATGCTTGACTACTGCATCAACGAGAAGCATTTCGAAAACATCTGGGCAGACCATTTCACAGGCAATCCTGCATCAGGAAAAGTCATGGAGAAATGCGGTTTCGTCGATACTGGTATGTTGAATAAATGTAGCCAACTCATGGGTGGCGACAAGGAAATGGTCAAGGTGTTTAAGTACAACGGATAAAGGAGAAAATAGAATGATGAAACTCAATAACACCAAAAGTGAGTGGTTTATGTAAAAAGTTACGGAGAATATGAATTATCTCCGGAACTTTTTTACATTTTCGGCTGATTTTACCGCTTCAGCGCTATGTTATAATTATAATATTTGCTGTTGCCCGTAATATCCTCCAGCACCTGAATGAAAGGAGGAAACTTCACACTCTCGTTGGCAGAAATGCCGCGGGTTTCAAGAATCATCAGGTCGGAAACCGGCTCAAGAAACTCGTCGAGCTCAAAATACTGGCCCTTCCAGATAAAGCTCTTGCGATGCTTATGAATGCGCTGACGGTAAGGGTCTGCCTGCTGAAGCATACTCTCGTAAAGATTGGCATTAATCTGTCGCTCGGTCTCAATCTGTTCATTGTCTGAAAGGCGCTTCTTGGTGGTGTGAACATACACATACTTGCCTCCCTCGAAACCGCGACGGCGAAGACGGATTTCGCTGCCCGGCTCACCCGTAAGATAAGTCTGGACAATATCACTGTCTATCGCATTAGGAACCTCGCCCGTCAGCTTCACGATATATTTTCGCTCTTCCTCTATCGGCTGCGGAATGGCAAGCACATTGCTTATCTCCTTGAGCACACGGTTCAGCTTGTTGTTGAAATCTTCGTGGTTATTGATTACCCTGAGATGAGGATGACCCTTCCATGCAGAAACAATCTTCTTGTCCAACTCGCGCGCTATCTTCAGTCCTTCTTCATCGGCCTTCTCCAGGCGCTGCGCATTGTTGGCTGTAGTATAAAACTGCTCGGCACCATCAGCAGCACTCACCAGATGCAGCACAGCATCATAGCGGTCGCGAAGCTGGGCATCTGTATAACCCTCTTCAGAGATGATGCGGTGCCAGAAATCGGGAGTGAGATAGGTTGAAATATCCATCGTACCACGATCGCAGACGATGATGACCGGCTGCTGCAATGTTTCAGCCATGCGCTGAAAACTGTCTTCCAGGTTGATCTGAGTCTGGAAAGTAGCCTTCTCGCCCTCGAAGAAAAAATCCTTGTTGGAGGTGAGATAATTCATGCCCGCCTGGGTGAACATGGTTGGAACCTCGGGAATGGTAAAGACCTTATAGCCGAGACTGGAGAAATGTTCAATCACCTTAACCATAGCGGTAGTCTTGCCCGCACAAGGTCCACCCGTCAGTACAATCTTCTTAATCTGATTCATATATCAAGTAAATATTTTTCGTTTTTCTAATTGATGTTCTTTCCGGAGCATCTTATTTTCGGGTGCAAAGATAACAATAATTCTTCAAACGAAAGCAATAATTTATGCAAGAAAAGAAAAATATTGTATTTTTATTTTGATTTCTCATTGTTTTGATGTACCTTTGCAAAGAAAATGGCTCATTTCGAGCCATCGGAAACAAAAATATAACTATAAGATAAAAAATGGAAAAGATAAAGACATTAATTATAGGTAGCGGTCCTGCAGGATATACGGCTGCCATTTATGCGGGTAGAGCCAACCTGCAGCCAGTACTCTATTCAGGTATGCAACCGGGCGGCCAGCTCACCATCACCACAGAGGTAGAAAACTTTCCGGGTTATCCTAACGGCGTAGACGGAACGCAGATGATGATGGACATGAAGGAACAGGCAGCCCGATTCGGAGCCGAAATGAGAGACGGAAGCATCGTGAAGGCAGATTTCAGCTCACGCCCATTCCATCTTACAGATGACCGCGACAACGAGATTGAGGCAGAAACCGTGATCATCGCCACAGGTGCATCTGCCAAATATCTGGGTCTTGCCGATGAAGAGAAATATCGCGGACAGGGCGTTTCAGCCTGCGCTACCTGTGACGGATTCTTCTACCGCAAGCGCACCGTAGCCGTAGTGGGCGGTGGCGATACTGCCTGCGAAGAGGCTATGTATCTATCCGGACTTGCCAAGAAGGTTTACATGATTGTGCGCAAGCCTTATCTCCGTGCTTCAGAAATCATGCAGCAGCGTGTAAAGAACAAGGAGAACATCGAGATTCTGTTCGAAACCAATACGCTGGGGCTCTTCGGCGAGAACGGTGTAGAAGGTGCTCATCTCGTGCGCCACAAGGGCGAAGCCAACGAAGAGAAGTTTGACATCAGCATCGACGGATTCTTCCTGGCTATCGGACATAAGCCTAACACCGACCTCTTCAAGGGGCAGATAGATCTCGACGAGCAGGGCTTCATCAAAGTAGTGCCAGGTACTGCCACCACCAACATTCCGGGTGTTTTCGCAGCAGGCGATGTGGCCGACCCAATCTACCGCCAGGGTGTTGTTGCCGCAGGCTCGGGAGCCAAGGCTGCCATCGAGGCCGACAGATTCCTGCAGCAACAGTAAAAACTATAGTATAAAATCCTATAAAGCGGGGTTAATATAGTTAAAAAATAACAGCAATATTTTGTCAGATGCGAAAAATGTATTACTTTTGCATCTGATAAAATAAAAGGAAGATTGGCAGAGTGACCGAATGCGCTGGACTCGAAATCCGGTATACCCTCTTCCGGGTATCGGGGGTTTGAATCCCTCATCTTCCGCTAAGTTCCCCTACAGGAACCGTCATTTTATAGTTTCATAAAAACAACTCGACATGAAAAAAATCATCATCCCCATATTTATGCTCCTCCCGCTGATGACTGCACAGGCCCAAACCGTGCTGACAGAAGAGCAGCAGCTGGAACAGGCACAGAAACAGCTGGAAGCTGCCAAGAAGGCACTGGAAGTGGCTAAGATTAAAGCACAGGCTGCCAAACTGAAAGCCCAGGCCGACAGCATCAACGCTGCAAGCGCCAAGGCTGAAGCTGAAGCAAAAAAGGCGGAAGCAAAGAAGGCCCATGCTACTGAGCCAGAACCAGTTGTTGTAAAGGAGCCAACCACATCAACCACGGGATGGGCGATTCCTGTTACCGTAGCCGCTAAGCCAAAGGAGGCTGCCAAGCCTGCCAACAAGCTGGCAAATGGCACAACAGCCAAAGTAGACATGAAATATCTGGCAGGCGCCATCACATATAATGATGAAAACAAGATAGAATTCACACTCGATACGGATGCTAACGGGAAAACTGCCAAGCAGATTTACGACATCGTATTAAAATACATGAGTGAACTGACACAGAACGAGCAGAACATAGCAAGCCGAGTAGCACTGGTAAACGAAGCTGAACACATCATCGCCAACACGATGGACGAATGGCTCGTCTTCAGCCAGTCATTCATCTCACTCGACCGCACGGAATTCAAATACCAGCTGGTAGCCAGGATCTCAGACAATCATCTGAATCTCTCGCTCGGCCGCATCATCTACAACTACGAGGAAGGAAGAAGCACCGGATTTAAGGAACCTGCAGAAGAGGTAATCAGCGACAAGATTGCGCTCAACAAGAAGCAGAACGACCTGGCTAAGATCTTCGGAAAGTTCCGCAGATGCACCATAGACCGCAAAGACCAGATATTCGCAGAGTTAGCAGCATTAGTAAAACAATAAGTTGAAGAAAAATGGATAATCAGAATACAGACAACAAGATACAACAGAACGAGGCACAGCAGCCTGCAAACGCTACAGCCCAGCCTACAGCTGAGCAGGGCGCAGAACAGACTGAACAGAAGCAGCCTACCAGCTACGCCGTAAGACCTCAGCACCGCCGGCTCCGCCCATTGGCCTACAGTGACCAGAACAATATGCTGAAGGTGCGCAACTATCTCAACATCGCCTTCATGCTGCTCGCCATCGTGGGGGTAATACTCTGGACCCAGCTGGAAGAAAGCCGCAATATCGCCTACATCGTACTCATCGTGGGTGTAGTGCTCAAGATTGCCGAAGTATGTATCCGACTATTTAAGAAATAATGAAGAAGAAGAAAATTATATTCTCATCACTCCTATTTTGTGCTGCAACCCTCCCGGTTGCGGCACAAAACGATTTTAACTATAACGAAGATTCGCAGTTCCGTCCTCAAACCAACCGCAAGGTGAACACCGATTCACTAGGCTCAGACAAGGAGATTCCGAAAGGCATCAGAGTATGGACCGTAGACGAACGCTTCGGCGACACAAAGGCTGCGGTAGTAGACACCTTGCAGCACATGTACATGAACACAACCTTCACGGAAGGACTGAGAGGCGAATACAATACCCTCGGAAACATGGGTACTGCCCGACTGAACCGAATCTTCATCGACCGCCGCAACACGCAGGGCAACTTCATCTTTACAGAGCCCTACGATTATATCGTAAATCCGGTAAGCGACTTCCACTTCACCAACACCTACTCACCTATCACCAACGTAACGCTGAACAGCTGCGGTGACAAGGTGACGGGAGAAGACGACTTCAAGGCCATGTTTGCAGTAAATGCCAACAAAAGGCTAGGCGCCGGTTTCAGATTCGACTACAAGTATGGCAGAGGATATTATAACGCCCAGAGTACCAGCCACTTTAAATACACCATGTGGGCATCTTACCTGGGCGACCGCTATCAGGCACATCTCCTCTTCAGTACCAATCATGAGAAGATGACCGAGAACGGCGGTATTACCAACGATGATTACATCAAACATCCGGAAATCTATACCGAATCGTTTGCCACCAATGAAATTCCTACCGTTCTGGAACAGAACTGGAACCGACTGGACAACCAGCACATCTTCTTTACCCACCGCTACAACGTAGGTTTTAGCCGAAAGGTAAAGATGACCGAAGAAGAAATCAAGGCAAAGAAATTTGCCATGGCTTCGAAAAAGGAAAATGCTGAAGAGGATGCGAAGGAAGAAGCCAGAAAAAAAGCCAAGGAACAAGGCAAGAAATTTGATGAGAAAGCCTACGACAAACAGCAGGGTGCTAAATTCAGCGGACGTCCTGACGGAGCCAAGATTGCAGGCGATGAACCGGCTAAAGACTCAGCCGCAAAGGACATCAGGAACGACAGTACCCGAATCGCAGTAAACGGAAAAGCTGCTGCCGACAGTCTGCTGGTCATCCAGAAGAAAAATGCCGAAGACTCGCTTTTCTACAAGAGCGAATATGTTCCGGTAACGAGTTTCATCCATACGGTAAAGTTTGACAACTATCGCCGTATTTACGAAGCTTATCAGACTCCAGCCGACTATTATCTGAATGAATATTACGATGCAGGCAGGCTGACCGGCGACTCCATCTACGACCAGACCAAGCACTGGCACATGAAGAATACCTTCGCCATTGCCATGCTTGAAGGTTTCAATAAATGGGCAAAGGCAGGACTGAAGGCTTTCGCCAGCTACGATCTCCGTCACTATGAACTGCCAACCATGGAAGGCGGTTTCGAAAAATACAACGAACATGTGCTGAGCGTAGGCGGACAGCTAAGCAAGCAGGAAGGCAAGACACTCCACTACAATGCCGTAGCAGAAATAGGACTGACGGGTGTTGACGCCGGAACCCTTGCCATAGATGGTAATGTAGACGTGAACATCCCATTCCTGGGCGACACGCTTCAGGTAAGAGGCGATGCTTTCTTCCATAGAGAAACCCCATCGTTCTATTACCGCAACTATCACGCCCGCCATCTGTGGTGGGAGAATAATCTCGACAAGACCATCCATACCCGCATCATGGGTACGCTCTCCTTCCCTAAGACACGCACCAAGCTGAGAGTGGCTGTAGATGAAATCAAGAACTACACCTACTTCTCGCAGAGCTATGACATTACAGAAGAAGGTTTGCGAACAGGAGTCATGGTAACACCGATGCAGGAAAGCGGAGGAATCAACCTGCTGACAGCACAACTGGAACAGAACTTCAGACTGGGCATTCTGAACTGGGAAAACCAGTTTACCTACCAGCACTCAAGCAAGGAGAGTGTTCTGCCAGTACCAGCCTTTAATGCCTACACCAACCTCTACATCAAGTTCAAGGTAGTAAAGGTGCTGAACGTAGACCTGGGTGCTGACATGCGCTACTTTACAAGCTATGAAGCTCCCGACTATTCACCTTATATGGGACAGTATACGGTACAGGGCAACGGCGAGAACAACGTAAAGATAGGCAACTATCCTATCGTTAATGTTTACGCCAACGTTCACATCAAGCACACCCGTTTCTTCGTAATGATGAGCCACATCAATGCAGGACAGGGCGACAAGAACTACTTCTTCGCGCCTCATTATCCGATGAACGAGAGAGTGTTCCGTATTGGAGTAAGTTGGAACTTCTTCAATTAATCTTCCTGATTCCTTTAGGGATTTCAGGAGATTCAATTTTAATCTTTTTAGAATATGATAGAAACAAATTCTATAAAAGCATGGTATCTAGCCGCTCGCCCGAAGACTCTGACGGCGGCGGCTGTTCCTGTTTTATTGGGTATTGCGCTGGCTTATAAAGACGCTCAGCAGATACAGACATTGCCAGCCCTACTCTGCCTGCTCTTTGCATGGGTGATGCAGATAGACAGCAATCTGGTGAATGATTATTTCGACTTCAAACATGGTAATGACGACGAAACCCGGCTGGGACCGAAACGTGCCTGCGCTGAAGGCTGGATAACATTGGGAGCCATGAAATGGGGAATCATCCTCACTACTCTTCTGGGTTGCGCCATAGGACTTCCGCTGGTTCTTTTCGGAGGTTGGGAAATGGTCATTGTAGGCATCTGTTGCGTAGTCTTCTGTTTCCTCTATACTACCTGTCTCAGCTATCTGGGCATGGGCGATCTTCTGGTACTGCTCTTCTTCGGCATTGTACCCGTATGCTGCACTTACTATCTCGTAATGCCCGAAACCATGCAGGGAGTAAGCCTGGAAACGGTTCTCGTATCTGTAGCCTGCGGACTGGTAGTTGATACGCTGCTTATTCTGAACAATTATCGTGATCATGACAACGACCTGAGAGCCGGCAAGAAGACCCTTGTGGTTCACATAGGAAAGAAGAATGCCGAGCGGTTATACTGCGCATTGGGCAATCTGGGCATCCTTACCATAATAGGTGTAACCATCTGCGAAGTATTTCAGCATGAAGCCAGCAGCATGTTCCTGCCGTTTGCAGCACTCTATATCATTCTGCACAACAGAACCTATATGGAGATGAAAAAGATAGGCGAAGGCAGAGAACTGAACAGAATTCTAGGCAAAACAGCTCTGAACATCTTCTGTTTCGGCATTGTATCATCCCTGATCATCATCGGAATGGCGAATTGAACAATAATAAACTAATAATAATGTACGCGCGTACCTTATTATATAAATAAAGTGGAGGAATATCTATGAAGCAACAGGTAAATCTCGAAATCATGGACTTTGTGGAGAAACAGATTCTCCCCAAATATAATGCTTTTGGCGAAAGTCATGGACTCAGACATGTTACCCGAGTCATCAGAAACTCACTGAAACTGGTTCCGGTAACCGGAGCCGACATCGATATGGTGTATGTAATAGCCGCTTACCACGACCTGGGGATGAGCGGTCCGCGTGCCATTCATCACATCACCAGCGGTAAGATTCTGCAGGCAGATGCAAGACTGAAGCGCTGGTTCGGTCCGGAGCAGATTAAAATCATGAAAGAAGCCGTTGAGGACCATCGGGCTTCATCCAGCCGTCAGCCTCGCAGCATCTATGGCAAGATTGTGGCAGAAGCCGATCGCGACATTGATGTTCACGAAATTTTTCTGCGCGCCATACAGTATGGCAAAGAAAATAATCCAGATGATGACAAGGAGCAGCAATGGGAGCGGTTCAGCCAGCACATGGACGAAAAATATTCACGAAACGGATACATCAGGTTATGGATTCCCAACTCCCCTAACGAGAAAGCGCTCAACGAACTGCGCAATATCATAGAGGACAAAACGGAACTGAGAAAATATTTCGAAAAAATATTCGAAGAAAACAGCTAAAACATTTGGTAGTTTCAAAATATTGCATTATCTTTGCATTATCAAATAATGACTAAGATGTTTGCACCGTTGCATCGTGATGATGCATGGGTGCCAGAAGGAATAAGGGTCGTTTCGGTTCGATCGGGATACTCATCAAATTACACTATTGAAACCGAGAGGACATTCTCTTGCTCATGGCGGGCCACATAAACTGCAGCAGGCAGGTAAGCTGAAAAGCCGGTGGATTACAAAGGCGGAGGACTCTCAAATGTTTATACATTCGGAGTTTCATCACATCATCGAGCGACCCTTTCTTTTACAAGAGGCGGATTTCTGAGAAAGAAATCCGCCTCTGCTCGTTTTAGGAATTAAAGCACTCATAATACTGAAAGAAAACAACCCCTGATAATGTGGGAGTTACAAAGAAAATGCATTTTTATCGAAAAAAAGTTGCAAAAAGATTTGGTAGAATCAGAAAAAAGTAGTACCTTTGCACTCGCATTTAAGAACGATGCTTGGTTGATTCGGTTAAGAATCCGACTGGAAGGTTGGGTGAGTGGCTGAAACCAGCAGTTTGCTAAACTGCCGTGCGGGTTACCGTACCGGGGGTTCGAATCCCCCACCTTCCGCAAGCTATCGTACGAAAAATGTACCGTTGGTCGATTCATCTAATGGTTAGGATACAAGATTCTCAATCTTGGCATAGGGGTTCGATTCCCCTATCGACTACATGTGTTTTTCATGGTATTAGATTAATAAGTCTCTATAAGTCGGGAGACCAATAGAGATTTTTTTTGAATGGTCGATTCATCTAATGGTTAGGATACAAGATTCTCAATCTTGGCATAGGGGTTCGATTCCCCTATCGACTACAAAAGTGTTTTCATGTATTAATTTAGATTGTTTAAGCTTGCATTTAGTTCTTTGTCAAAAGGCTACTGCAAGTTATTTTTTTATATATACGTAAGAAGCCATATGAAACAATTATACACTATCATCTCCCTTCTCTTTCTGTTTACCTATCCTGCCTGGGCACAGCAGCACGAGATATTCAACCAGCGCATCAGAACCCTACAGGTTGTAGGCGGAACGAACTGGCTATCGCTCCCTGTATCGTCGCTGGGCGGAGAACCTATCCATATCGATTTTGACGACATGACGCACGATTATCATCGATACAGATACAAGATTGAACATTGTGATGCAAACTGGAACGTATCTGCTTCGCTCTTTGAAAGCGACTATATGAGAGGCTTCAACGGCAATCAGATGATTGAAGATGTAGAGCAATCCATCAACACCAATCATCCTTACACTCATTATCATCTGGCAATTCCCAATGCCGACTGCCAACTTACCATGAGCGGCAACTACAGACTGACGGTTTATGACGACAATGCGGAAAACGAGGAAGAAGGCAAAATGTTTACAGCCTGCTGGATGATTACAGAGCCTCAGCCATTGGTTAAACTGAAGTTAGAAGCTACTTCAACAACAGATATAGATATCCAGAAAGCCCATCAGCAACTGAAAATGGAACTGGATCACAGCCAGCTGAGAATCACTCATCCTAACCAGCTGAACATCGTAGTGCTTCAGAACGGAAGATGGGACAATGCTGTCATCAATCCTAAACCCGACTACCTGAGTGCGGGCAAAATGAGTTGGCAGCATGTAAGAGCTCTGATTTTCGATGCGGGCAACGAATACAGAAAGTTTGAATTTCTGGACACCGACCATCCAACCATGGGAATAGACGCTATAGATTGGGATGGAAGCGACTATCAGGTAAAGGTAATGACTGACAGCCCTCGCCCCAATTACGTTTACGATGAAGCTGCCAAAGGTTCGTTTTATATCCGCAACAGCGACAACGTAGAAAACAACAACACCTGCGAATATGCACAGATTCACTTTACCCTGAAAGCTCCAAAACTGCCAGGCGATGTTTATCTGAACGCAGATTGGACCTACGGCCGTTTCCTCCCCGAATATCGGATGGAATATGATGAAATGACGAAAACCTATCATGCACGCCTCTTCATGAAGCAAGGTTATTACAGTTATCAGTATCTCATGAAGATGGAGGACGGAAGCATCAGGCTGCTCCCATCAGAAGGAAATTTCTACCAGACCCAGAACAAATACAATGTACTGGTTTACTATCGGGCTCAGAGCGACCGCACCGACCGGCTTGTAGGATATGGAGAATTAAAATAAAGGAAGGAAATAAATGAGATTTAAAAGAAAAGGAGTTCTAGCATTTCAGAATGCCGGAACTCCTTTTCTATTTAATCCTAAAAGTGGAATTTCAGATCAACACCACATTGGAAAGGATTGCCACGCTGGGCAAAATACAGTTTCTTTCCTGTTGCTGCATTATCAACAGCAAAGGTATTGTAATTAGTATCTGTGAGGTTCTTACCCCAGATACTGATGCTCATCTTGCTGAAATCAATATCACAATGCGCACCCATCACGAAATACATCTTCTGGCTGTAGGTATTGGCATTATCCCAATAAGTCTTGCCCTGCGCATTCATGTTCAATCCGAAGGTAAACTGTCCTAAATGATAGTCAGCCATGGCTGCTATCGTATGCTGGGGAACATAAGGAACCTTCTTGTCCTTATAATTCACAGCCTTATCACCCTCGCCATCAGTATATTCATCAAATACGGCGCGTGTAAAACCATAGTTTACACCCCAATCAAAAGCACCGTCGAAAGCCTGCCCCTTGAGCGCAGTTTCAATACCACAACTGTGACTCTTACCTGCATTAACCATCATTCGGCCAAAGCCATAGGTTCCAGCCATCACAGAGAGTTGCTGATTGCGAACCTGCATATAGAAGGCACTCAAATCGAAATGAAGACGATGATCAAAAAGATTAAGATGCGTTCCTACCTCATAATTCCATGAGGTTTCCGGCTTAAAGGCAATAGTCTGGTTCACTCTATCATAATCTTCATCGGTATGAAGAACGTCATAATCGCCTCGCATCGCCTGCTGACGGTTAGCATTCAGTTCGGTCTGCAAGATGTCACTGAACATCTGGATATTATAACCGCCTGCACGATAGCCCTTGCTCACCGTGGCATAAACATTGCTACCCTGCTCATCAAGCTTGTAACTTAAGCCAAATTTTGGCAAGAGCTGGTTGTAATCATCACCCGTTTTGCGGTCGAGCATTGAACGCAAAGTACGAGTAGCCTCCATGCCCATCACCTTAGCTGTCATCGCCATATAAGCATAAGTATCGTAATGAATACTTGTATGCATGAAATCGTAACGCAAGCCAAGCGTTGCTTTCAGACGGGAAGAAAGATCAAACGTACTCTCGTGATAGAGGCCCAAATTGCTCTGAGGAGTATGAAACAAACCCGGAGCTCCCATATCTACATTGACAGAAACCCCGCTAGCCATTGCCGGGGGCATTGCCTGCTGCATCTGACTCAGGATAACGTTACTGATAGGCTTCGTCAATGCTGAACCGAATTTTACAGGACCATTTGTCTTCAACCACACATGGGAGAAGAATGCACCCTGTGTAAGATGCCAGAAGCCGAAGAAAGGCTGACGACTCTTAAATGTGAACTCCTGAGTGATAGAATTCTGCAACTGGTCTTGCTGCAAGCTCAAATAATCTCCAGGAAGATAATCCTGATCCATCTTCATATTGTCATCCAGGAACTGATAGCTGGTAGTAGAAGCAAAATCCCATTTCGCTCCTTCATGACGAAGATTGACACCCGAAAGCAGCATGTTGCGGCGATAAAGCCCAGGGAATGTTGTATTTGGCAATGCAGCCTTGCCACTGTTTAAATCCAGCTGACCATAAGGAAATGCATGCTGATAGACAAATTGGTAATTGGCTAGCAAATCCATGCTCCATCCTCTATCAAAACGGAACTTAAGATTAAACTTACCGCCAGCCTCATCATAATTGTCGGCATAATCGCTGGTTCCTGCACGATGGAAGAATCCCTTCTGTCCATCATAAAAAGCAGCTACCCCTAATGCAATACGAGGTGAAAGCTTCATATAATGAGCCGCTTCTACATTACGATAGAAATGAGAGCCCAATCCCAGATTAACGTAGGTGCCCTTGCTATCATAAGCATCGCGTGAATAGATGCGCACCAAACCACCTTCAGAATTCTGACCATAGAGTGTTCCCTGTGGACCACGGAGAATATCTATACGGCTGGTCTGATAATGGTGAAGATTGAAAGCAGCCTTGCTCAACACCGGAATTCCGTCAAGATAAATTCCTACAGCCGGACTGTTGATACGACTTCCAATACCGCGCACATACATGGCGTTGGTAAAACGCGAGCCATAGTTAGGCATTACAAAGTTAGGAACATAGCAGGAAAGTTCACGCAAATCGCGAGAACCCAATCGCTGCATCTGACAAGGACCAAAGGAAGTGCTGCTGAGAGGCTGTTGACGAAGACGGAAATTCTCCTTAGGCTGCGAAACAACCACAACTTCATCAATGTCATAAACTCGGCTGCTATCAGCCAGCAAGCCGTTAGCAGCCGTAAGCTTTTCACTCGTACTCAGTGACAGGTCAGAGCAAGTAGCCCTTTCATTATCCACTGCATTAGCCTGCAACGCTACTGCTGCCAAACCAATGCATACGCACTTTTTACTATAAAATACTATTCTTTTCATAACGGGTGCAAAGGTACATATTTTTTCCTGCACCCCCTATCCTTATTTATGAGGAAACAGATAAACCCGTATGGCAAACCATATATAGGCTACGAGCAGTAAATAACCTATATAATATAAGGTAGTAACACTGAAAATGATGTAATCAATGGCGCAAACACCCACTAAACCACCCAGATACAGAACTGCATCACCTGCCGGCAAACGGTGTTTCACCTCATCAACACAAGCCAATCCTACTATTAGTATCGCCCAGACTGTAGCCAGGAAAAAGCCCAATATAGGCGGTACGGCAAAAGGATTGAGCGTAGGATGAAAATAGAAATGACGCCATACTTCTGGCAAAAACAGCTGAATGGTTGCATAGAAGGTTGCTGATATCGAAACAATAAGCACCAACGCTGTAGGATATGGTGAATCAATATCATTAAAATGAACCAGTTTACCATTGCTATGGAAAATCTTACGAACTGTATAGGCTACGGCTATGAGAATAATGATAACCATGAAGATGAGCAAGTGAGTATTGCTGAAGGTCATGATGAACTCTGAAATAGGATCATCGGGCACAACCTTCGGCAGCAGACGGGACTCACGGGTCCAACCAAACTGATTATCTTCTGTTGCCAACTGCACCCAAACTGAATCTATGGAATCCTGAGGAACCATACGAATATCCGTAACCACCAGCAGGCAGTTCTTTCGGACGGCGAAGGAGTCGATAGGCAAATTGCTCAAAAATTCTTCAGGCTGTTGCGCTATCAATTCCAGGGAATCCTTGAATACCAGAAAATTGAATTTGTTGGTATAATGATGGGTAGTAGAAAACGAAATGGAATCGAGTTGTTTATTACTGTACTCTACCATAGCTGCATGCATCTGATGATGAGCACGGCGATGATAACAACTGCTGAACATCAAGAGGATGCCCAGCATACAAAGAATCTGTATCGTCCATTTCTTTTTCATTTATTTCTCACTATATAAGTTCATCTGACATTCGTTGCACGCAAACTCCAGACGGAAGCGGCGACCGTCACCCAACTGAAGGAAGAGAGGCTCTCTCCAGGATGGTTTCTTGCCTCCACGCTTCACACAGTAGCCCAACGAATAGCGGATACAATGACGGCACTGCATTAGGAGCGACTCTCCCTTTTCGTTGGTATACTTAGGCTGCATACTTCGGTTTGCCTTGTCTTTTTCTATATTCTCATCATATTCTTCCTGGGTCTTAGCATCCCATGCAGAAGGAATATTCTTACCCAACTCAAATGCCGGAACAACTTGCGACAGACCATGATTCTGATAAAAATCTCTTGCATCATAGTTAGCTATATTATAGAGATATCCCCATTTCCCGTATTCCGGCTGCCAAGTCAATTCCTCTTTCGTAAGTCGGTGCTCACCGGGCTGACTGAATCCAAAACCATTGTTGAACAGGGTTCTATCCCATCCACCCCACAACGACTTATCAAGCTGTTTCTGATTTGCCTTGGTAAGTTCATCTATCAATTCACGCCGGATAGCAGTGAGAATACTGTTCGGAACGAAGTATGTCTCCATTCCCTTCAGAAGTTCTACCTGGTAAGCTTCGTAAATCGTATCGCCCAGTTTGCTCATCTGAGCCTTTATATTTTCGCCCTGCGGGCGTTTCGCCTTTTCGAGTTTCAACTCTTTAAACACCTCAGCCACCTGATAAATCAAGCCTCCATCAGCCTCTATCGTCTTCATGATGTTGACAACAGCCTTTACCCCCTGCGGCTCTTCCCTGAACTCATTGCCCATCACAGGCTCCATTGCTATGACAATATAGATTTTACGTGCAGCAGACTTACGAGCCAGCAAAGCCTCGAAAGCACGATCGTTATTACGATAAAGAGCCATGCCCGGACGCAAATGTTCAGGCATTCCAAACGGATAGAGGCGATTGCCCTCTACTCTGTTCACACGAAAGCCTTCCAACTCACGGTCATCATTGATAAAACACAGTCCATCGCCATTTTTAAAGCTGGCTACTGTGGCTACGTTGAAAGAAATATTGCCACGTATCTCCTTAACCTTACCCACAAACTCGCCGATAGCTTTCGGTGTGTCGAAAGAAGCAATATCCGGCTGTCGCCCATTCAGGAAATAATGGGTAAAGCCACGATTGAAAGTCTTCTTCAGATTAGGTGTAAAATTATATTGAACATGTCCCACCGATGCACGGCGATACTTACGCGGTTCAGCTTTTACGATTGCATCGAGTTGTCTGCTATAGGCAGCCACCACATTCTTGACGTAGTTGATATCTTTTAATCTTCCTTCTATCTTGAACGAAGTAGCTCCAGCATCAGCAAGATCCTTAAGATGATCAAGCTGACAAAGATCCTTGAGAGACAACAGATAACGCTGATGTTCTATCTCCTGTCCATTGGAATCAAGCAAATCAAACTTCATACGACAGAACTGTGCACATTCTCCACGATTGGCAGAGCGCCCGAAACACTTCTCAGAAGCATAACATACACCCGAATAGCTTACGCAGAGCGCTCCATGTACAAAGACCTCTATTTCTCTATCAGGAATCGCCTGATGTATTGCCTTGATTTCATCGAGCGAAAGCTCACGAGCCAGAACAACACGTTTGAAACCTAACGTGGTAAGCCAAAACGCCTTTTCTGGAGTTCTTACATCACACTGGGTACTGGAATGCAATTCTCTACTCCACAAATTCTGCGCTCTTACCTCAGTAAGCACACCCATATCCTGCAGCAAAAGTGCATCAACACCAATCTCATCAAGTTGCTGGATCATCTTAAGCGTATCCAACATCTCATCCTGATAGATGATTGTATTCACAGTAACGTGAACCTTTGCTCCAAACTGATGAGCATAATCACACAACTGTCTGATATCTTCCAGCGAATTGCCTGCTGCTGCTCGTGCACCAAAACGAGGTGCACCAATATATACGGCATCTGCACCATGATCAATGGCTGCAATACCACATTCCAAGTTCTTGGCAGGCGCCAATAATTCTAATGTTTGCATAAGAAATCTGTCTCTAAATCACCCTACTCCTTCAAATTAACTGATTTCGTCAATATTGTAAGGAGTCTCCTGATAAACATAATAGTTAATCCAATTACTATAGAAGAGGTTGGCATGAGCACGCCATGTCACCAGAGGTTCTTCGTTCGGATCGTCATGATAATAATAATTTTTTGGCAGTTCTACATCATCACGCTTGCCCATATCACGCTTATATTCCTTATCCAGCGTGTTTGGCGCATACTCAAGATGACCCGTCACAAAGAATTCGCGGCCGTTTCTGGCCATCACAATGCTGACACCGCTTTCAGGCGATTCGGCAATGATGTCAAGTCCTGGCACTTTTTCAATATCCTCACGTCTTACCTCCGTATGGCGACTATGAGGCATATTAAAGACATCATCGAAACCGCGGAAGATTGGCTGAGACAAATCGAGAGGCTTCTGCTTAAAAATACCAAACATCTTCTTCTCTAAAGGATACTTAGGAACACCATAGAAATGATAAAGACCAGCCTGGGCACCCCAGCAGATATAGAGTGTTGAAGTAACATGGGTACGGGCCCAATCAAAAATCTCTTTGATTTCAGGCCAATATTCTACCTCCTCATAAGCCATCGTTTCGATAGGAGCACCGGTAACTATCATTCCATCAAACTTCTGTTTGGAAAGTTCCTGAAAATCCTTGTAGAACATCATCATGTGCTCTATTGGAGTATTCTTTGGCGTGTGACTTTTCAACTTCATAAAATAAACCTCTAACTGAAGAGGAGTATTCGACAGAAGACGAACAAGATCTGTCTCTGTCGTAATCTTGAGGGGCATCAAATTGAGCACACAGATTTTCAACGGACGAATCTCCTGTTTATGCGCACGACTTTCGTCCATCACGAATATATTCTCATGCTTCAACAGTTCGATAGCTGGAAGCTTATCTGGTAATCTTAACGGCATTTATTTTATTCCTTTCTTAAAATTTTTCTGCAAAGTTACACAATTTCAGCGAAGATAACGAAAGAAGAAACATTTTTTTGAGAAATATAAATAAATTAATGTGGAAAAGCAAAAGAAATCTTTCACTATGAAAAGGATTGTTAAAGATAAATGAGAATATTAAACCAATCATCACGTTTTTAATCAAAAACACATATCAGTTGCAACTTTATAGGCGACGCTTACGTCAAAGCTAAAAATGATGTATCCTATTAAGATTTGCAATTATGGAAAGTAAGAACATTAATCCACATTTAAACAGAACTGATGAAAAAAGTTCTGTAAAAATGAAAACAAAAAGTAAAAAGAGTATGAACGCAAGTTTAAAAAACATGGCGGTAGCGCTGTTCATCATGTCGGCTCCTATCGCTGTACAAGCTAAGCAATGGTCACTGCAGGATTGTATCAGTTACGCACTGGCTAACAACATTCAGCTGCAGAAGACTCAACTCACAAAAGCTTCAGCTCAGGAGGACTATCTGCAATCAAAGTCAGCGCTTCTGCCATCGCTCTCTGCCAGCACCAATCAAAGTGTAAACTATACGCCTTGGGTTTCTAATGGAATCAGCGGAGAAGGTTTCAGCAAAGCTTCCATCGACAAGGTATATTACAATGGCAGCTATAGCGTGATGGGCAATTATACGATTTGGAACGGAAACAAAAACAGAAATCAGGTGAAACTGAACAAGCTGGCAAAGGAAGCGGCACAACTCGATTCGACAGCACAAGCCCTCAACCTGCAAGAACAGATAGCTCAACTTTACGTACAGATACTCTACTCTACAGAGGCTATCAACGTAAACAAAGAAAGTTATCAGTCGAGTGTTCAAAACGAAGAGCGTGGTAAGGAAATGGTAAAAATTGGCAAGATGAGCCAAGCTGACTTAGCACAACTTACAGCACAGAGAGCACAAGATGAGTTTAACATCGTGCAGGCTGAAAGTAACGTTAAAAACTACAAACGACAGTTGAAGGAACTCCTGCAGATTACCAGTGAAGAAGCTTTCGACATCGCTATTCCAAGCACAACTGACCAGATGGCTCTGGCCTCTATCCCAGGAATGAACAGTGTCTATACAGCTGCACTTCAGAATCGCCCTGAGTTTTTGAGCTATCAAAACAAACTCGACCAGAACGATCTGAACATCAAGATTGCAAAGGCAGGAAAGTTGCCAACCATCAGCGCAAATGCAGGAGCTACGACCAGCACCACATCCATGAACAAAAACGGTTGGGGCAGTCAGATGAAAACCAACTTCAGCATGGGTGGTGGAATCGGTGTCAGTATTCCTCTCTTTGATAACCGACAGACCAAGACTTCTGTCAATAAAGCACTCATTCAGCGTGAAAGCATCTTGCTCGATATAAAGAATGAGCAAACTAAGCTCTATTCTACTATCGAAAACTATTGGTTGCAGGCTAATACAAACCAAAGCCAGTTTAAGGCTGCCAAGGTGAGCAGCGAGAGTGCCCAAACAAGCTACGATCTGTTAAGTGAGCAGTTTAAACTGGGATTAAAGAACATCGTAGAATTGAGAACTGGCAAAGATAATCTTCTGAAGGCTAAGCAGAACGAACTTCAGGCAAAGTATCTTACCATTCTGAATATCAACATGTTGAAATTCTACCAAAACGGCAGAATCTAAAGAGAAAGATTGGTATTAACATCCGAAAACAAATTGCAAATCATTAATAGGTATACATACATTTTTATGAAAAAACTTAGAATCAGCAAAATCTGGATTGCCATGATTGTGGTAATCATCGTAGCTGTGGCAGCATGGCTGTTCTCAGGAAGCAAAAACGAAGAGCAAATAGACTTCAAGCAGGAAGCTGTAACCACACAAACATTGCAGAATAGTGTAACTGCAACCGGTACTATTGAAGCGGTAACTTCTGTAACGGTTGGTACACAGGTGAGTGGTATTGTAAACAAACTTTATGTTGATTACAATTCGCAGGTAAAAAAAGGTGAAGTCATAGCTGAGCTCGACAAAACCAACCTGATGAGCGAGTTGAATACTGCCAAAGCTAACCTGGCAAGTGCGCAAAGCAGTTTGAACTATCAGAGTGCAAACATGAGCCGCTACCAGACCCTCTATAAGAAAGGTTTGGTAAGTGCTGACGATTATGAAAATGCGCTTCTCACCTATCGCCAGGCGAAAGAGCAAGTAGCTTCGGCCAAGGAAAATGTACAGAAAGCCCAAACCAACCTGAGCTATGCTACAATTACATCGCCAATAGATGGAACTGTCATATCAAAAAGCGTAGAGGAAGGACAGACCGTAGCAGCAAGCTTCAATACACCAGAGCTCTTTACTATCGCTAAAGATCTGACCAACATGCAGGTGATTGCAAATGTTGACGAGGCAGATATAGGCGGTGTAAAAGAAGGCGACCGCGTTAATTTTACAGTAGATGCTTACCCTGACGATGTATTCCAGGGAACAGTAAAACAGGTTCGTCTGGAAGCTACTACAACAAACAATGTAGTCACTTACGAGGTTGTCATCTCTGCACCCAACGCAGATCTCAAGTTAAAACCAGGACTGACTGCAAATGTTACCATCTTTACACAAGAACGAGCTGGTATTCTTGCCGTTGCCAACAAAGCACTCCGCTTTACTCCAACCAAGGAAACTGTGGGAAAGAATATCAAGATTATTGACTGCAAAGGAAAAAACAAAGTTTGGACTCTTGCTAACAATACCCTTACAGCTCATTCTGTAACCATCGGTCAGAGCGACGGTATACATACTGAAATTATCAAGGGTTTGAAGAAGGGCCAGAAGATTGTAACTGAAATCATAGTTAATACCCCTGAAGAGAATGAGGAGCCTCAACAAAGTCAAGGTTTGATTAGCGGTCCTGGACCTAGAGGAAAGAAAAAATAAAAAATAAGAGTATGGCAAACGACAATATTCAAGCAAACAGCGAAAAGAAAGTTGTGATAGAACTCGACAATGTTCGTCGCGACTTTCTTGTGGGTGAGGAAACTGTCCACGCCCTAAAAGGTGTAAGCTTTAAAATATACGAAGGTGAGTTTGTTACCATCATGGGTAAATCAGGATCAGGTAAATCTACCCTGCTGAACCAGCTAGGTTGTCTCGATACCCCATCCAGTGGCGAATACTATCTGGATGGAGTAAGCGTACGAAAGATGTCACGTAATGATCGCGCCATTCTTAGAAACCGAAAGATTGGATTCATCTTCCAGAACTACAATCTTCTACCGAAGACTACAAGTGTAGAAAATGTAGAACTTCCACTGATGTACAACCCGAACGTAAGCGCAGAAGAACGAAAGCAACGTGCTATCGAATCGCTGAAAGCTGTTGGTTTAGGAGAACGTCTCTATCATAAGAGTAATCAGATGTCTGGAGGACAGATGCAGCGTGTAGCCATAGCTCGTGCGTTGGTCAACAACCCCGCTGTGATACTTGCTGATGAAGCAACGGGTAATCTCGACACCAGAACCAGTTTCGAGATTCTGGTACTCTTCCAAAAGCTTTATGCTGAAGGAAGAACCATCATCTTCGTTACCCACAACCCAGACATTGCAAATTATTCGAGTCGTAATATCGAACTGCGTGATGGTCACATCATCAGCGACACCTATAACGAACATATTCTCTCGGCAGCCGAAGGTCTGGCAGCCTTGCCGGCCAACACGGACGAATAAGTTTTCAATGTTAAGTGTTGAATGTTAAATTACTTAGCATCCAATAGCAAACGAAGTTTTCACTTAACACTTAACATTAACATTTAACATTACAACAAGTAAAATGAATTATCAGAATCTTTTCAAAATAGCCATCCGCGCCATTGCTGCCAACAAAATGCGCTCTTTCCTTACCGCACTTGGCATCATCATCGGTATTGCTGCGGTTATTACCATGCTTGCCATCGGACAAGGAAGTAAAGCCAGCATCAAGGCAAACATCGCAGAGATGGGATCAAACATGATTATGATTTCACCAGGTGCAGACATGCGTGGCGGTGTGAGACAGGATGCTTCGTCAATGGAGACGCTGAAGCAAGCCGACTATCAGAGCATCAAAGACGAATGTAATTATATCTCAGCTATTTCTCCTACTGTAAACAGTTCCGGACAGTGGATCTACGGAAACAACAACACCCAAAGTTCCATTTATGGTGTAAACCAAGACTATCTTTCCATCCGACAACTGAAAGTGGCAGATGGAGAAATGTTTACTGATACTGACATTAAGGCTGCATCTAAAGTTTGTATTTTGGGACAGACAGTAGTTGACTATCTTTTCCCTGATGGCAGTGATCCTATCGGTAAGGTTGTGCGATTTAACAGCATTCCATTCAGAGTAATCGGTGTCTTGAAGAAGAAAGGTTACAATAGTATGGGTATGGACCAGGATGATTTGGTACTTGCCCCCTATACAACAGTAATGAAGCGAATTATGGCACAAACCTATTTAGGAGGCATCGTCTGCTCAGCTATCACTGAAGAGGCTTCTCAGCCTGCCCAAGATCAGATTACAGAAATATTGCGACGCAACCACAAATTGAAAGACGCAACAGATACTACTGAAGCAGATGAAGATGACTTCAATATCCGCTCACAAGAGGAAATTTCAAGCATGATGAATTCTACCATGTCTACAATCACCATCCTGCTCGGATCCGTGGCAGGAATCTCGCTGCTTGTAGGCGGCATCGGAATTATGAACATCATGTATGTATCTGTAACAGAGCGCACCCGCGAAATAGGTCTTAGAATGAGTGTGGGCGCACGAGGTATTGATATTTTGAACCAGTTTCTGATAGAAGCTATCTTACTTTCTGTAACTGGCGGTATTATAGGAGTGATATTGGGAGTTAGTTTATCGCTCAGTCTGAACTCTTTCTTCCATATAGCCACCCAAATAGAGCCTTGGAGCATTATTATGAGTTTTGCAGTCTGTACATTTACTGGCGTTTTCTTTGGATGGTATCCTGCAAAGAAGGCAGCAAGGCTCGACCCTATCGAGGCTATCAGATACGAATAAAAAAATTGGGGAGAACATTAAATATTCTCTGAGGTTTTTCAAAAAAACAAAAAGTTTTTTGGTGAATACAAAATAAAGTTGTACTTTTGCGTCTGCGGAAGTGCAACTTTTTTTATTTGAAGTTAAACAAATCGCATGAATTGAATAGTAAACAGGTTTAAATATAGAAGATTATGAAATTTATAGGAATTATTCCAGCAAGATACGCATCAACACGTTTCCCGGGAAAGCCACTTGCCATGTTAGATGGCAAACCAGTGATACAGCATGTTTATGAGAAAGTAGCAAGTTGTCTAGAAGCAGCCTATATTGCAACAGACGATGAGCGAATTTTCAATGCTGTAGAAGCATTTGGCGGTAAAGCTGTTATGACGCGCAAGGATCATAAGAGCGGTACTGACCGCATAGAAGAAGCAATCGAAAAAATTGGTGGAGACTGGGATGTCATTGTCAATGTTCAAGGAGATGAACCTTTTGTTGACAAGAGTCAATTGGAAACCATCTGCCAGTGTTTTGATGACCCAACAACCCAAATTGCCACTTTAGGAAAAGCTTTTACCAGTATGGAAGCTGTTAAAAATCCTAATAGTCCAAAGATTGTTGTAGACAATCAAGGATTTGCTATGTATTTCTCTCGCAGCATCATTCCATACGTAAGAGGAAAGGAAGAGGAAGAATGGCTCAAGAGTTTTCCTTATCTGAAACATTTGGGCATCTATGCTTACCGCAAAGAAGTTTTAAAAGAGGTAACCAAACTGCCACAAAGCTCACTAGAAATAGCTGAGAGTCTGGAACAACTTCGATGGCTGCAGAATGGCTACAAGATAAAAGTTGGTACTACAGATGTAGAAACTGTAGGCATCGACACGCCAGAAGATTTGCAGCGGGCAGAAGACTTTTTGAAAAACAGAAAGTAATAAGAAACATCATATACTTTTAAAGTATCACAGAATGAACAAAATTGAAAATATCGTCAAAAAATATATTATTCACCATGGTATGTTCAAGTGGCAAACACCATATATCGTTGCCTTGTCCGGAGGAGCCGATAGCGTTGCCCTATTGCTTATCTTGAAAAATATAGGACTGAATATTTCTGCTGCGCACTGTAACTTTCACCTTCGCGGAGAAGAGAGTGACAGAGACGAGCAATTTTGTGTAAATCTGTGCCAACAACAGGGAATCAGTTTGTCTCGAATCCATTTTGATACTTATGCTTATGCCCATTTGCACAAGGTAAGTATCGAAATGGCTGCACGCAACTTACGCTACAGCTATTTTGCCCAATTAGTAAAAGACTTGCATGCAGGAGGCATATGTGTGGCCCATCATCGCGATGACAATGTAGAAACTTTACTTCTGAATCTGTTAAGAGGATCTGGAGTAGACGGATTAGCAGGCATCGCCCCCAAAAACGGAAATATTCTGCGCCCTCTTCTCTGCATCAGCCGACAGGATATATTGCAATACCTAAAAGATAAAAAGCAAGATTTTGTCACAGATTCAACAAATTTGGAAGACGATGCTTTAAGAAATAAAATTCGCCATCATGTAGTACCACTTTTAGAAAGTATCAACCCGGCAGCAAGTGAAAATATCGCTCTCTCTGCCAAATACATACGCCAAGCGAAAAGTATACTTGAGAGCATGGATAGCATCAGTACAACCGACTCTTATAGGAAAGTTATATATATCCCTAAAGTATCTGTCATGAATGCTCCAAGTCCGGAATTCATACTCCATAAAGAATTAGGCAGATATGGTTTTCATGGCAATGTCATTGATGACATCTGTGAAAGCCTCTTCAGTCAGGATTGTGGTGTCGGTAAAATCTGGAAAAACGAAGACTATATGATAGTCATCGACAGAGAACAGCTGTTGATCTCTAACATAAAAGACTTGAATAACATTCAGGAGCAAAGAGCGTTCCGACTGCCAGAAGAAGGCATTTACAACATGGACGAAGGAACCCAAATCAAGATAAGAATCTTCTCGCATGTGGGTGACTTCATGCCAAGCAAAGAATCGCAATGTATCACTTTGGATGCTGAAAAAGTCAGTTTTCCCCTCACCTACCGACTGGTAAAAGAAGGCGATAGATTTCAACCTTTCGGCATGAAGGGTAGCAAACTGTTGAGTGACTATATGACCGATAGGAAATTTGACTATATACAAAAGAAGACACAGCATGTATTAACTGATAGTAAAGGTGAAATCATCTGGCTTATCGGCGAACGTACGTCTGAAAAAACAAAGATTACCGAAACCACCAAGAAAATATTGGAGGTCATCATCAAATGAAAAAGAAAATATTATATATGACAAGTTTAGTTCTCATTCTGCTGGCTGCCGCCAGCACATGGAGCTATTATTGCCTGAACCCATCAAGTGATAGAGTGAACAAGGCAAAAGCAAACATAAAAGTATACAGTCACTATGAATTAATTCAAAATGGAAAAACAATACTCCGGTTCGACGAAGATACTACGACACTGGCTGCCAACTTTATGAATCGTTGGGCGTTGATTCCTTCATGTGAAGGAAGACTTGCCGTCTGCTACAACAACAGCATCAGCCGGAATCACTATCTTGGCAAAGATGCGGATAGCATCTTTAAAGAGAAAGTTGATTCTTTAGACAGTTTGTATAGAGACTCCAAATGGAAAGTTGGAGAACTGAACTATTATATTCACTCTCATTCTGTCCTGGATGCAGGCTACAACTCTATTTGCGCTTATACCCAACACGAACTGGAACTACGCGATTCTGCCAAGAAACTGATTGATTCCCTGAAACATGTACAGAAAAAGGGACATTTCAAGTTGAAACGCTCCATTTCATATCAAGCCTATTATAGAGACGAGAACGGAAAATGGAAGAGTCAGGCATGCAAACTCATCAAAGCAATGAATGGAGAAACTGCACAAGGAAGCCACACATTCCAACTTTCCTCAGAAACAACTCCTGAAGGGGTTAAAGCTATTTCACCTCAACTTGCAGCATCTTTAGCAACAGCTCATGGAGTCACACTTCGACGCTCTATTGATTACACCCTCTTACCTGATTCTCTAGGATATTATCGGGGTACAACCGACAGCATCTATCAACCAAACGGTCATGGATGCTGGCAAGGATACGATGGAACCTATTATGAAGGTTACTGGAAAAACGGGAAACGTGAAGGATTCGGATTCAGCATTGCTCCCAAGAAGCCATTACGAATAGGCGAATGGAAAAATGACCGCTATAAAGGCGAAAGACTCGTATATACATCGGAACGTATTTATGGAATTGATCTGAGCAAATACCAGCATGGAAAAGGCAGAAAAAAATATGCTATCAACTGGAACCGTTTACGCATTACACATCTTGGCCGCCTCAGCAAAAAGACAGTTTCAGGTACAGTAAACTTCCCTATTCGCTTCATCTATATCAAGAGTACAGAAGGTAAATCGCTGTTAAATCCATATTACAGAAAAGATTATCGTGATGCAAAAGCACATGGTTACAAGGTTGGAACCTATCACTTCTTTACCACCATAACACCTGCTGCCGAACAGGCACGACACTTTCTGAAACACAGTATCATTAGAAAAGGCGATTTTCCTCCAGTTCTTGATGTTGAACCGCTTCCTAGTCAAATCAAGAAAATGGGAGGGTCTGGAGTATTGTTTGCACGCATTAGAACTTGGCTTAGAATAGTAGAGAGAGCTACAGGTGTTAAGCCTATTCTTTACATCAGCCAAACTTTCGTAAATCGCTATCTGCCAAAGGCTCCCGATCTGAAACATAACTACCAGGTTTGGATTGCACGATATGGAGAGTATAAACCAGACATCCGATTGGTATATTGGCAACTCTGCCCCGACGGAAGAGTAGCAGGAATACATGGAGAGGTAGACATCAACGTGTTTAACGGATACGATGACGCTTTTCAAAGTTTTGTTAAGAACAAGACCGTAAAATAACCTTTAAATGAGTAAGTTAGGTTAATTACGTTAAAGTAAGTTATAATTCTAGTCGTGTATCAATATTTTTATTATCTTTGCGCCAATTGTGCAATGTGTAACTAAGAGGAAAGATAATGAGACAGCTTAAGATACAAAAGAGTATAACCAATCGTAATAGTGAAGCCCTCGACAAATATCTTGTAGAGATAGGTAGAGCCCCTATGGTTTCTATTGATGAAGAAATAGAATTGGCTCAAGCTATCCGCAAGGGAGGTAGAGCTGGCGAAAGAGCAAAAAATAAGTTGATTGAAGCCAACTTACGTTTTGTGGTGTCGGTAGCAAAACAATATCAGCACCAGGGACTCACCTTGACAGACTTGATTGACGAAGGAAACATCGGACTCATCAAAGCTGCAGAACGCTTCGACGAAACACGAGGGTTCAAATTTATCTCATACGCGGTATGGTGGATTCGTCAGAGTATTTTACAGGCAATAGCAGAGCAAAGCCGAATTGTTCGACTTCCTCTCAACCAGGTAGGATCACTCAATAAGGTAAACCAGGAAATTAATAAGTTTGAGCAGGAAAACCAACGTCGTCCAAGCGTTGAAGAACTTGCTGCCAGAACGGGTGTTGACGAGGACAAGATTTCTCAGAGCATGGCTGCCAGTGGTCATCATGTAAGCATCGATGCTCCATTTAGTGATGACGATGACAACTCTATGGCAGATGTAATGGCAAGCGGAGACGATGCCAGAACAGACAAGCAGGTTGACCATGAAAGTATGGCACAAGACCTAAGACAGGTTTTAAAAGTTTGTCTCAAGGATCGCGAACTGAAAATTATCTGCGCATGCTACGGAATTGGGGAAACCGAAAAGGGACTCGAGGAAATTGGTGATAAAATGGGGCTGACCCGTGAGCGAGTTCGCCAAATAAGAGAAAAAAGCATCACCAAACTGAGAGAATCCGGGAAGATAGGAATCCTTATGAAATATCTTGGTTAGGAAAGCTGCAGTCCAAAATATTTGGCATAGTTTTTCTGCCAAGTAACATCTTAACTCATAATAGATGAAGAAATATCAAACACACATCATTTTGACGATTATCTTCTGCATGATGGCTTTTGCAGCAAATGCAAGAAGAATGTCACCGAGAGACACCTTTAGTGACTCGGTGATGTGTTTGGTATTTAAATATTCACAATCTGTTGACACAACAGGTAGAGCTGAGCACAAGAGTTATGCCTACACTAAATTTCAAATCAAAACAAACAAACGTAATGCAACGCTCATGTTAGTACCGACAATGTATGCGGTGGCTCATGGCGGTGGCAGAAGATTCATCAGCGAGTATTATAACCAAATGACGCTAGACGCAAATGGCAGACCAGTTGCCAAGCGTTTGCTGAACATAAGCACCATTCCGCATAGAAGCAACACATTGTCATCAGTTTTGAAATACATGACTCCAACGGTATATGGAGAAACGCTTTTCGAAACTAATATTCTTTCTCCTTTCCACTATAAGAATCGCAGATATTATAAATATGCCGTCACCCAATTACCATTCGGCAAAGCTCAAGTCTACGTATATCCACGTCTCAAAAACACCCAAGTTATTGAAGCACGTGCCATTGTTGATTCCCAAAGCGGAAAGATAAGCATGGTAGACTTTGAGGGCGAATATGATATGACCCGTTTCTATATCTCTATTATTATGGGTAAAGACGGATTTGGTTCACTTTCTCCTGCAAGGTGCAGCATGAGAGCCAACTTCAGTTTTATGGGTAACAAGATAACGGGCATGTATACAACTGTATACGGACTGCCGAAAATATTAAGTGATTCACTCAATAATGTTGCCGACACAGCATTAATGGCAAAAGTGCGCCCAATTGAGTTAAACCAAGATGAGGCTGACATATACAAAAAATTCTACGAAAAAAGGAAACAAATAACAGATTCCTTGAATAACAACACACCAGAGAAAAACTTTGCAAAAGACATACTTTGGGATGTTATCGGTGACAATGTATTAAACAGGATTTCCCAAGGCTTCGGAAAGCAAAACCAAGGCTACTTCCGTATCAGTCCTATTCTCAACCCACTCTATATGGGATACTCCGAGCGAAAAGGAATTGTATACAAGTTTGACCTGAAGGGAGGCTACAGGTTTACAGAAAATCTGGAATTGGGGCTTCGCTTTAAAGGAGGTTACAGTATGAAACAACACAGATTTTATTTCAATATACCATTGACATTCAACTATAACCCGAAGCACAATGGATATCTGAAGTTAGAAATCGGTAATGGTAATAGAATATCGAATAATCGTGTTGCACGAAAAATGTTAGGCATCAGCAAACCTGAAGATAACGATTTTCTATATCCATTATTCTCAGAATATCCAGGATTGTCATTACCGGAAATTTCAACAGATATTGAGGCAAACAACAGGAAACTGACAGAGTTTAAAGATGATTATCTTCGTCTTACTAACCACTGGAGTTTCAACGATTATATCGGTTTTGAAGTAGGTTTAGTTTCACATCAACGAAAAGCTGTAGTAGAAAGTTTCTATAAACTGTTTAATTACCCAAGCAAATATGTGTCAGTAGCACCAGCTGTAGCTTTAGAACTCTTACCATGGGGTAAGAAAGGCTCCATCTTTAAAATAGACTATGAAAAGGGATGGAAAAACCTACTAGGTTCAAACATAGACTACGAACGGGTTGAAGCAGATGCACAAACTATTTTTCAAGCATCACGCCGTCAATCATATTCTGTTAGATTAGGAGCAGGTTTTTATACCCGTAAAGGTGACCATTGGGACTTCGTTGACTATACCAATTTCCATGACAACAATATTCCTGGAGGCTGGAATGACAGCTGGAGTGGAGAGTTCGAATTACTGCCTTCGCAATGGTATAATGCAAGTGATTATTACGTTCGCGGAAATTTCACTTATGAAGCTCCCATGATTGCAACTGCATGGCTCCCCCTGATTGGGAAATATATAGAAGCAGAGCGTCTGTATGTAAGCAGTCTTGTTGTAAACCATTTACACCCATATACAGAATGGGGATATGGAGTAACAACAAGAGCTATTACATTAGGATTCTTTGCAGCCTTCAAAAACACGAAGTTTAATGGCATAGGCTGTCGCTTCGGTTTTGAACTATTTAGAGATTGGTAATATTCATAAAAGCATGGATAAGACATGATTTCTAGGGCACAATATCAATAACATCATAAAAAAATCAAAATATGAGTTCACAACTAACTGTTTATAAAGCAAGTGCAGGATCAGGTAAAACATTTACTTTGGCTCGCGAGTATATGACACTCGTGATAGCTAATCCTGCTTCCTACAGAACCATTCTTGCAGTAACCTTCACCAACAAAGCTACTGAAGAAATGAAAATGCGTATCTTAGGAAAATTATACGAAATTGCACACGGACTACCAGAAGCTAACGATTATGTAAATCAAATACAACAGGCTTTACCCTATCTTTCATCCAAACAAATTCAGAAAAATGCAGAATCTGCCCTGCATTTGCTCATACATAATTATAACTATTTCCGGGTTATGACCATCGATACGTTCTTTCAGAGTGTATTGAGAAATCTAGCACGTGAACTTGATCTGACTGCCAATTTACGGATAGAACTCAATGACTATCAAATAGAACAGCATGCCGTTGATGAACTTATAGAAAGTCTTGAAGATACCGATCGTCTACTTTTCTGGATTATGGATTATATCAAAGAAAATATTGATGATGATAAGAGTTGGAATGTCATAGGACAGATCAAGAAATTCGGTGAGAACATATTCAAGGATTATTACAAAGCTCATTCCGACAAGCTGACAGAATTGATGGAACAAGAAGATTTCTTCAAGGATTTTACCGACCGAATGAAAAAGATGCGCAATAAGGCAAAAGAGCAGCTTAAAGAAATTGCTGCTACTTTTTTCGATTCCCTTGAAGAAGAAGGCTTTACGTCAGACGACTTAGCAGGCAAAACGAGAGGTATTTGGAGTTATTTCAACAAGCTGAAAAATGGCAAATATACAGATGATGATCTATATAATGCAACGTTCAGTAAATGTCTGGAAAGTCCGGAAGCATGGGTCAAGAAATCTGACGTGAAAAATTGTACTGATATCTTCAATTATGTAGAATCGGTGCTCTACCCTATTCTGCTGTTTGCAGAAGATAATCGTCCAAGACTCACCCGAATCTTCAAAAGTACCGATCTGACCATAAAGCATCTTAATCAGCTCCGCCTTTTGGGAAGCATAGATAAAAAAGTCAGGGAGATGAACAGAGAGGCAAACCGATTCCTTTTGAGCGATACTCAGACCTTGCTCAATTCACTGATAAAGGATAGCGATTCGCCATTTATCTTTGAAAAGATTGGCACTCAACTCGACCATATAATGATTGACGAGTTTCAAGATACTAGCACCATCCAATGGAAGAACTTTAAAGTGCTGCTCGAAGAAACCATGAGTAGAGAAGATGCTGGCAACCTCATTGTTGGTGACGTAAAACAAAGTATCTACAGATGGCGATCCGGCGATTGGAGACTGCTCAATAATATTGATAAAGAATTTAATAAAAGCGCGAAAAAAGTAAGCATAGAAACTTTGGGTACCAACTACCGCTCTGATAGAAACATCATTGAGTTCAACAATGCTTTTTTCACAGAAGCAGTAAAATTGGAGATTGAAGACCTGACGGATAAATGTCCTGAGGAATGTAAACAGCTGGAAAGCGCATATAGCGATGTCTGCCAGCAAGTACCAGACCACCATTCTGTTCCTAATGGATCTATCAGTATTCAGCTCCTGGGCGGTGAAAATATTGAAGACAGAATGATGCAAACCACACTGGACACTGTAGACAAGTTGGTTGAAAGAGGTGTTCCTTGCAACAAAATAGCAATCCTGGTAAGAAGCAACCGCAACATACAGGACATTGCTGAGTATTTTATGAACCATTCCGACTATCCGTTGGTTTCAGATGAGGCATTCAGGCTGGATGCCTCCCAAGCAGTATGCACATTGGTTAACGCTCTCTACATACTGGTACACCCAAATGACAACATTGCATTAGCAACTCTCAACAAGTTTTGTGACACGTATTCTGTAGCTGGAAATATGCCGGAACAACTTTTGACCAATCGTTCTGAGTATCTGGAAATGCCACTGTTCGATCTCACAGAACGCCTTTTTGCAGAACTTAAACTTGGCGAAATTAAAGACATGATCAAGCAAACTGCCTACATCTGTACTTTTTATGATTGCTTAAGTAAATATCTCACAGATAACAGTAGTGATATCACAGGATTTCTGAAAGAGTGGGATAACCGTATTCACGAAAAAAGCATTCATAGCGATGGCGATGGAGGTATCAGATTCCTTACAATACATAAGAGTAAGGGACTGGAATACGATCATGTTATCATGCCTTACTGTGACTGGCAACTAGAAAAAGCCAACACTATCTGGTGCACACCGCAAGAAGCTCCATACAACGAGCTTCCACTGGTACCTATAGATTTCAGTGCTAAACTGATGAAGCAAAGTATATATGAAGCAGATTATAATCATGAACATCTGCAAAACATAGTCGACAATTTGAATCTACTTTATGTAGCCTTCACGCGTGCCAGTCACAACCTGATTGTAATTGGCAAACGAGCTAATAGTGCATATCGTTCTGCCATTATCGAATCTGTACTCGACAAGGTAGCCAGCCGACTTGAAGCTAATGACGTAAAGATGGAGTTAACAGGAATAGGTTCTGATGCCAAAACAGATGACATATCTTTCTGCTATAATGAAATATATGTACCTGATTCTTCCAAGAAATCAAACGAGAAGAAGGATACAAACGTGCTCTCAGCCTATTCTCAACCTTTAGAAATTAAAATAAATGTTACGCCTGAAATGCCAGAATTCAGACAGAGTAACCAGAGCCGTGACTTTATAAAGCGTGATGAAACTGAAGAACAACAGAAGTTTTATATCAAAATGGGTACCATTTTGCACAACCTCTTTTCTACAATCCGCACGGTTGATGATATTGATGGAGCCCTGAAACAGTTGGAGTTAGACGGACTTTTATACGATCAAGACCTCACACCAGAGAAAATAAAGGAGATGATCAGGAAAAGACTTGAATCACCAAAGGTCGCAAAATGGTTTGATAAGGAACTGACCATACTAAATGAATGTTCTATCCTGACAGTTGAAAATGGAAAAGTGGCAGAATACCGTCCAGACCGCGTGATGCAAAACTCAAGAAAAGAAACCATCGTGGTAGACTTCAAATTCGGTAAACAGAAAGTAGAACACCATGAACAGGTTAGAAAATACATCGGCTTGTTAAAAAGTATGGGACATCACCGAGTAAAAGGTTATCTATGGTATGTATACCCTAACAGAATAGTTGAAGTAATAAAATAATATGGTTCTATTGCCCCTTTCCCAAAAGTAGGGCAACATAAAGAACAGTTGCAAACATTGAAAAGTCCATTAAGATATGAAAGCATTTTTAAAATATGTAGCAAGAGATATTCTCGAGAAATATGGAAATAATCTCAGCGACATTGCCGTCGTGTTTCCAAATAAACGCGCCGCTCTTTTCCTCAACGAGAGTCTGGCCCGTTTGACTGATCACCCTATCTGGTCGCCATCTTACATAACTATCAGCGACCTGTTTCGCAAACATAGCACATTGAAAGTTGGAGACCCAATCAAACTTGTTTGCGATTTACATAAAACATTCGTAGCCTGCACTGGTATTGATGAGACCCTAGACCATTTTTATGGATGGGGACAACTTCTTATCACAGATTTTGACGATATTGATAAAAACATGGCAGAAGCAGAAAAACTCTTTGCCAATCTTAGCAATATACATGAACTTGATGACATCTCATATCTTACAGAAGAACAGAAAACGCTGATTAAGAAATTTTTCAGCAATTTCAACGATGATCACAACTCAGAACTCAAAAAGAGATTTCTACAATTATGGAGCCATTTTCTTGATATCTATAAGCAGTTCAACATGCGTCTTGAAGAACAAGGATTGGCTTATGAGGGGGCTCTATACAGGAAAGTTGTAAATGATGAAAACATCAAATTCCGACACAAGAAATATCTCTTTATCGGATTTAATATGATGCAAGTAGTAGAACGGAAACTCTGCGACCGCTTGATGAAAGAGGGTAAAGCACATTTCTATTGGGACTACGATGACTATTATATGCAAAACAATCATGAGGCAGGTCACTACATTCGTGAATATCTCAAATATTATCCTAACGAATTGAATGATATGCCTCCTCAGGATCTTCGTGAAATTTATCATAACTTTGATAACAATAAAGACATTACATACATTTCGGCATCAACTGAAAACATTCAGGCCCGCTATGTAAACCAATGGCTTAAAGAAAAGAAACGCTATAAATATGGAAAAAAAGTGGCTATAGTATTAGCCGATGAAGGATTGTTGCAAAGTGTTATACATAGTCTTCCTACAAACGAAGACATCAAGTCGTTGCCAGATTATTCTGAGAACGACAAGTTAGCATATAATATAACATTGGGCTATCCGCTTCAACAGACACCATTCTACAGTTTGCTGCAACAGCTCATCAAGTTGCAGGGCATAGGTCATCCCAAGCATAGTAACAACTATCGCTTACATAATGTGCTCATGGTGCTCCGTCATCCATACACACGCTATATTTCTCAAAATTATAGCAAACTCTTGAGCGCTCTTGACGAGCAGAAGCAGTTCTATCCTACCCGCCAATTCCTAAGCATGGATGGTGATGAAGGCTTGTCACTGCTTTTCAAAGATTTGGGTGAGACTGCAACAGAAAATGAATACAACTTGAGACTCATCCAGTATCTGCTGGATATTTTGAAGACAATAGGTGTGAATAGTAAAGAACAGGACGATCCTTTATTCCAGGAATCGCTCTTCAGGACCTATACATTGTTGAACCGTCTGCAAGAACTCATCCAGACAGGAGACTTAGCAGTAGACTGCATCACTCTGGAACGACTCATCCAACAGCTCATCCAATCTACAAGTATTCCTTTCCATGGTGAACCTGCAGAAGGAATACAGGTAATGGGTGTATTGGAAACTCGAAATCTGGATTTCGAGCATATCTTAGTACTCTCATGCAACGAAGGGAAACTGCCGAAAGGTGTGAACGATGCTTCATTTATTCCCTATTCGTTGAGAAAGGCATACGGCTTGACTACGGTAGATAACAAAGTAGCCATATACGCCTATTATTTTCACAGTCTGCTCCAACGCTCACACGACATCACTTTGTGTTACAATAACGCAACAGAAGATGGCCAATCGGGTGAGATGAGCCGTTTTATGCTACAACTCCTGGTAGAAAGCCATCATGACATCGAGCGCTTTTCTTTGGTCGCAGGACAAAACACACTGCGTCCTACTTATGAACCAATAGAGAAAAAACTGCATGCGCTCAGCCAGCTCAAGAATTTGAAAATGCTTACGCCAACATTTTTGAATACCTATTTGAGATGTGAAAAGCAATTCTACTATAAATATGTAGAAGGACTGATTGAGCCAGATGAAATGGATGAGGACGAAGTAGACAACAAAGTATTTGGAAATATATTCCATCGGGCAGCAGAACTGTTCTATCTGGGATTAGCAAGCAGCGATGCTCTGACAACCGACGGTAAAGGAGAACTCAAACTGACTCGTCCTATCGTTGTATCAAAAGAGCAACTAGAGCAAGCCTTAAAAGACGAATCTCTGATTTATCGCCTGGTTGATCAGGCGTTCAGAGAAGAACTCTTTAAAGTTAGCGCTGCAGGGTATCGTCCAAAATATAATGGTCTGCAACTGATCAATAAAGAAGTAATAGCAAGATATATCCGGCAACTTGTCACGATAGATATGCGACAGGCTCCATTCACCATACTCGGATTAGAGCTGGTTGTAAAAACTGACGTCGAAGTAGAAACAAGTATCGGCAATTTATCTCCGTCAATAGGAGGTTTTATCGACCGACTGGACGCTGTTGCAGCTAACGGTCATGCAAATGGCAATAATCTTGCAGAACGAATCCGCGTAATAGACTATAAAACAGGACGTATTTCAACAACACGTCCAAGAGAACTGAGCGAAGTGTTTGATCCATCCATGCTCAACAAGCATACAGATTATTATTTACAATCTATGCTCTACTCGATTATTGTAAGCCACAACAGGAATCTGAATCCGGCTCAAGAGCCCGTATCTCCTGGCTTGCTGTTTATACAAAATGCAGGAGCAGAAGATTATGATCCGACATTAAAAATGGGCAAGGAACTCATCAGTAGCATAGATGTATACGAAGAAGAGTTTATGAAACAACTGAAAGTTCTCATCGCCAACATCTTTGACAAGGACCAACCATTCCGACCTACAGATGATAAGCATCGTTGCGAATACTGTCCATACGCAGCTTTATGCAAATCATAGGAACATATATAATATGTGGAAACCAAAATGATTGGTTAAAATGCGCAAAATACTTGCTTTTTTGAATTATTCTATGTATATTTGCAAAAAGAATTATTGGATATGACAGAAAAAGAAATAAACAAGATAGTTAGTGAGAACTTAAACTATGTAAAATCAGTAGCCAACCAGTATAAAGGTAAAGGCGTTGAGTTTGATGACTTGGTTAGCGAAGGAACTCTGGCAATGCTTATGGCAGCCAGAAAGTTCCAAGCCGACCGGGGCACCGATTTTGTGGCTTATGCTGGTCCATTCGTTCACAAGGCTATATCACAGGCCATCGATAAACAATCAGGACTTTATCGTTTACCGAAAGACCAGAAGAAATTTGCCCCAAGAAACGCAGACAAGGCTGTATCTGTAGATGCGCCACTAAGCGCAAACAATCCGTATACCCTATTAGACATATTAAACGATCCGGATGTAAAGATTGCAGATGATACCCTGAATATAGAAATGATGAAGAAAAAGATGGCAGAAAGCATTGCAGATTTATTGCCACGAGAGAAAGAAATCATCACCAAATTCTATGGTATAGGTGTTCCTAAAGAAACGATGGCTGAAATTGCTGAAGATATGGGGCTCAAACGCGAGCGAGTTCGCCAGATACGAAATCTGACCATACGCAGATTGAACAGGAGTATCCGCCACCAGGCATTGAGAAACTACTTCAAGAGATAACTCGCAATAGTTTGTAAAAACAAAAAGGAGGGTGTATCATAAGTTAATGATTCACCCTCCTTTTTGTTTCATGTTCTAGTTATTAACAATTAAAACTTACTCCAATCCCTTAAAATGATTAGCACGATATTGACGGGGAGTAACGCCTATTCGCTTGAAGAAATTAGCATAGAAACTCTGACGAGTATTGAAACCAGCCATTTCGCTGATACCTTCTACACTCATTCTTGCATAACGCTTATCGGTAAGTAAAGACATAGCATCGTTTACTCGATAATCATTCACCAACTCGGCATAATTCTTATGAAATCGAGTTGCGCATACAGCAGAAATATAGCGAGAGTTAGTATTCAAATCCTCTGCAAGTTTCTTGGAACTATAGTCTGGGTCCTTGTACTTTCTTTCAGTAACAAGAACACGGATTATCTCGTCGCGAAGGCGGTCCTTAGTTTCTTCACTCAGCATAGATTGATATCTTGCTATTTTTTCTTTTTTAGGTTGAATATTGTACTTAGCCATAGTTATGTTATAAAATTTATTACAACAAAGGTACGACTTTTATTTAGAACGACCAAATTTTTTCTCACTTTTTTGAAAAATAAACACAAAAAAGTCGTTTATATGAAATAAAATGGTTATTTTTGCATTAATTTTCAAGCTCAAAGCCGAGTATATCATAATTATTAGTCAAGAAGCATAGATATGAAGCAAATATTGTGGTTTATAAAAACGTATTTTACGTTTGTCATTTTGTTCAGTATTCAGAAACCATTTTTCATGATATTGGAAAAGGCTTCTGCTACACTACCTATCGATAATATCTGGAGCGAAATGCCTACTGTGATGTGGTACGGTTTATCACTCGACCTCTCTATGGCTGGTTACCTCACCGCACTACCGGGTTTGTTGCTCATCGCTATGATTTGGTTTCGTAAGGAGATTATACGTCCCATTCTGAATGCTTATTATATACTGGCATCTTTCCTGGTTTCCATTACATTCATACTGAATGCAGGATTATATCCATATTGGAACTTCCCGCTAGATAGCACTCCATTATATTATTTCTTTACCTCGCCAAAGGATGCACTTGCAAGTGTTGGAGGGCTTTACATCTTTTTTGCTCTCCTCATCACTGTGCTGCTTACCATAGCCGTCTGGTTCGCACTCCGCATGCCTCATACCCAGAAGCGCTATTCCAGCAGATACAGCAACTATGGTTTTGGAGATTTCGGCAGTGGTCGTAGAACACGCTACTCAGACATAGAGTATCATCGTATGCGCCATTCTCTTATTCTGTTGCTGCTTACTGCCCTTCTCTTCATCCCTATCAGAGGAGGATTTACTGTATCTACAACAAATACAGGAAAGGCATATTTCAGCCAAAATGCGTTTTTGAATCATGCTGCCGTCAATCCGATGTTCAGCCTGTTTGAATCACTGACCCATCAGGAAGATTTTGCATCGCAATACCGATACATGTCAGAAGAAGAAGCTAACAAGCTCTTTGCTCAAATGGTAAGTTCAAGCGACCAGAACACCTACCCACTTCTGAATGAAGAAGCTCGGAAAAACGGAAAGCCGGATATACTTATTATTATTATGGAAAGCTTTGCCAACGACATCATGCCTTCCGTCGGAACACATAAAGACGTAGCTGTCTGCTTGGACTCAATAGCCAGAAAGGGAATTTTCTTCCCAAGATTCTATTCCAACACCTTCCGCACGGATCGTGGTCTGGTTGCTGTTTTGAGCGGTTATCCTGCACAACCTACAACCAGCATCATGCGCTACCCGGCAAAATCTGCACAATTACCATCATTGGCACGTTCATTGGCTAAAGCAAAGCATTACGGCAATGCATATTATTATGGTGGTGATGTTGATTTTGCCAACCAACGCTCTTGGCTGGTTTCCCAGGGCTATGAGAGAATCATTTCAGATAGTGATTTCCCTATAGAAGACAAATTGAGCAAATGGGGAGTACACGATCATATCGTAGCCAACCGGCTGCTTGCAGACCTCAGGAAAGAACAGAATGCCAAACAGCCTATGCTGAGAGTATTCCAGACATCAAGCAGTCATGAGCCATTCGATGTACCATATAGCAGACTGAAAGACAAGCGTTTAAATGCATTTGCTTACACTGATAGTGTCATAGGTCATCTTCTGCGTGAATACAGCAAATTGCCTAGATGGAAAAATACTTTGGTATTACTCGTTGCCGATCATGTTGGCGCATACAAAGAACATCTTGACAACTTTGACCGCAGCCGCTATCAGATTCCACTTATCATGACCGGTGGAGCAATAGCTCGCCCAATGAATGTTAAGCTCATAGGAAGTCAGCATGATATAGCAGCTACACTGCTCGGACAATTAGGCATTCCTCACAAAGACTTCTTGTTCAGCAAGAATATGTTGAGTGATGCTACGCCTAAATTTGCATTCTTTGATGTACCCGATGCTTTCGGCATGGTATCAGAGGAGAACTCTATCATCTACGACAATAAATCCAAAAAGGTTGTTTATGATAAAGGCAAAAAAGGTTATAACCTGAAGCGAGGCATGGCTTATCTACAGAAGTTGTACGATGACTTGAGTGCAAAATAACCCAAACGACAGGGCAACAGATTATCAGAAACAAGAAAGCGAACATTACAGAATTTCATAAAGAAAGACTATGATAGAATTACTTCATCAAATAGAACAGATTGATACGCAGATTTTTCTGTTTTTCAATGGTTTTCACAACGTGTATTGGGATTACTTCATGATGATTTTCTCAGACCGTTTTGTATGGGTTCCGTTCTATGCCAGTTTTATCTTTGTACTGCTTAAGAATTTTCCTGTCAAGGTTGTGATGAGCACTATAGTTGTCATCACTCTGATTATCTTGTTTTCAGACCAGACTGCATCAGGAATTCTGAAGCCATTAGTAGCAAGAATGCGTCCCAGCAATCCTGATAATCCTATCAGTCCGATGGTACATGTTGTTCAAGGATATCGGGGTGGCAGATATGGTTTCCCATCTTCTCATGCAGCCAATGCATGGAGCATGGCCTTCTTTGCACAATATCTGGTTCGCCGGAGCAAACTCACGATATTCTTATGCCTATGGGCATTGATAACCAGTTATTCCCGCATGTATCTCGGTGTACACTATTTTGGCGACCTCATGATTGGTACCCTCATTGGTTTTCTCTATGCCACCTTATATTATTATATATTTCAGTATTTTTTAAGGAAGCATACCGAACGTTTTAAGCCCAACCACGACATCAGATTTGCAAGCGTCCCTATCATTACGGGGCTCGTTTCTATTTGGGTAATCATTTGTACCAGTGGAATACTATCTTTCTATAGCATACCACTGAGATAACCAAATGTATAAAAAGAGTTAGCTTATAAAAATGGTTTAGATTAACATTATTATTAACATATAAAATTTAAAGATTATGAAGAAATTATCAATTCTTGCATTTGCTATGGGTCTGATAGCTTTCACAGCATGTTCTGAGAAAAAAGCACCAGCACCTGCACCAGCTCAGGCAGAACAGACTGTTGTAACCGATTCTGCATTTCAGGCTGCCGCAGCCGGTGAATATAAGAGCGCAGATGGTGAGCGTAGTGTAACTTTGAACAGTGATTTCTCTGTTAAAGTAAAAGGCCTTGATAAGGAATTTTACAAGTGGGAATTGCCAGCTAAGCCAGAAGGTAAAGCAGCTGTGATTATCCTGAGCCGCAAGGGTCTCGATGCCGATGTTCAGGAGCAGGCAACACTCGATACAGAAGAAGGTTCTATCATTATTAAGAACGAAACATTCCGCAAAAAGTAATTAAATATGAACCTGGTATAAAAGCAAAACGCCCTCGCTTCACAGCGAAGGCGTTCTTTTTTGGTATTAGTTTCATTTAAGGTAAAAAGATTGTATTCAGGATAACGATGCAAAGATAGACATATTTTTCGAAACGAACGAATCTTTTTATATGTTTAAAAACATATTTTGTGAATTATTGCTCCCAAAACAAAATTATCTGCCAGATAATTTCGGTACTTACAATTAAATTTGTATCTTTGCACCATAAATTTAAAAATTATTCTTTTTATTGAATTATGGCAATTAATGAAGAAAACAATTTGGAAGAGAAGAAAAGTATCTCTTTCGTAGAACAGTTAGTTGAGGAAGACCTCAAAGAAGGCAAAAACGGAGAACGAATCCAGACGCGTTTTCCGCCAGAGCCTAATGGTTATCTGCATATCGGCCATGCCAAAGCTATCTGCATGGACTTTGGTGTTGCAGAGAAATATAATGGTGTTTGCAATCTTCGTTTTGATGACACTAACCCTAGCAAGGAAAACAATGAATATGTAGAGAATATTCTTCAAGACATCCAGTGGCTCGGATTCAAGTGGGGCAATATCTACTATGCTTCTGACTACTTTGAGAAGCTTTGGGATTTTGCTGTCTGGATGATCAAGAAGGGCAATGCATATATAGATGAACAAACTGCTGAAGAAATTGCACAGCAGAAGGGTACTCCTACCTCACCGGGTACTGCTAGCCCATACCGTGATCGCCCAATCGAAGAAAGCCTTGCTTTGTTTGAGAAGATGAATACTCCTGAGGCCGTAGAAGGCAGCATGGTTCTTCGCGCAAAACTAGATATGGCGAATCCAAACATGCATTTCCGCGATCCTATCATGTATCGTATCATCCAAACTCCTCATCACCGTACAGGAACAAAATGGCATGCATATCCTATGTATGATTTCGCTCATGGACAGAGTGACTACTTTGAAGGGGTAACCCACTCTATTTGTACATTGGAATTTGTACCTCACCGTCCGCTTTACGATAAGTTCATCGACTTCTTGAAGGAGATGGACGGAACTGCAGATGTATTAAACGATAACCGTCCACGACAGATTGAGTTCAACCGATTGAACCTCACTTATACAGTAATGAGCAAGCGTAAGCTTCACCAGCTGGTAGATGAGAAACTGGTTATCGGATGGGACGACCCACGTATGCCTACTCTTTGCGGAATGCGCCGTCGCGGTTACTCTCCTGAGAGTATTCGTATGTTTATCGACAGTATCGGTTATACTAAGTTCGATGCTCTCAACGATATGGCCTTACTCGAAGCATCTGTTAGAGAAGACTTGAACAAGAAAGCATGTCGTGTGAGTGCAGTACTTGATCCTGTAAAACTCGTAATTACCAACTATCCGGAAGGTGAAACAGAGGAAATGGAAGCCATCAATAATCCAGAAAATGAAGCTGATGGCACACACACCATCACATTCTCTAAGAATCTCTGGATAGAGCGTGCTGACTTTATGGAAGATGCTCCTAAAAAATTCTTCCGTATGACTCCGGGTAAAGAAGTTCGTCTGAAGAATGCTTACATCGTTAAGTGCACTGGATGCACAAAGGACGAAAATGGCGTTATCACTGAGATTCAGGCAGAATACGATCCTATCAGTAAGAGCGGCATGGAAGGTGCCAACCGTAAGGTTAAGGGTACATTGCATTGGGTATCAGCAGATCACTGCGTAAAGGCAGAGGTGCGCGAATACGACCGTCTCTTTATGGTAGAAAATCCATCTGCTGATGAACGTGATTTCCACGAGTTGCTCAACCCAGACAGCTTCCACGACTATCCTAACTGCTATGTTGAGGAATATGCAGCCAGCAAGAAGCCAGGTGAATATCTCCAGTTCCAGCGTATCGGTTATTTCATGGCCGATCTTGATTCTACTGCAGAAAAACCAGTATTCAACAAAACCGTTGGTTTGAAGGATACATGGGCAAAACAGAATAAATAAATCACCTATATCTGTCTCAGTTTCAACAGCTGAGACAGATATTATTTATATTCAAGATAACAAATGAATACTGCAGATCTTTTTCTTTGGATACTCGACAATTTAAATTACTGGGTAGTAACCCTTTTCATGGCTATCGAGAGTTCATTCGTCCCATTTCCATCAGAGGTGGTTGTTCCACCTGCAGCATGGAAAGCCATGGATCCTGATAGCGGAATGTCGTTTATCCTGGTCATCGTATTTGCCACCATTGGTGCCAATATCGGTGCACTTATCAACTATTATTTAGCTAAATGGGTAGGCCGCCCTATCATCTACCGTTTTGCCGACAGCCGCATCGGACATATGTGCCTGATAGACCGCCAAAAGGTAGAAGTTGCAGAAGAGTATTTCCGCAAGCATGGAGCCGCATCCACTATTTTTGGGCGCCTGGTACCAGCTGTTCGCCAGTTAATCAGCATTCCAGCCGGTTTGGCAGGTATGCATGTAGGCAAATTCTTGCTCTATACCACAATCGGTGCGGGCATCTGGAATACAGTTTTAGCAACCATCGGTTGGGGTATTTACCAATATACAGACTATAAAACAACTCAAGATGTATATCAGCAGGCATTAAAGTATAGTCATGAGCTCGGTTACATCATCTTGGCTCTTGCCGTTGTTATTGTAGCATTCCTTGCATACAAGGGGCTCAAGAAGAAATAAGAAACTATCCCCCATCCTGCTTCCTCAAGCGGGATGGGGGATATTTTCTTTCGTATAATTACTTATCTTCTAAAGCATCTCATCATGGCAAAACAAGGTTGGATTCAAGTGACCTATTCCTTGATAATCCAATCACCTATCGTCCGCTGTGTGCTGTCATAATTTACACCAATCTTAAACAGACGCTTACCATCGGCAGAATATGGAATCAGATATCCCTTTTCATCTATCTGTCTGATAGCTTCCTCGGCTGAACCATCATATTTCAACTCGAAAACAAATACGGCATCAGGCATATACACCACTGCATCAGCCCTGCCTATCGCACTATCCTCCTCTACCCTCATGTGTGCTCCCATCAGGTTAAAGATAAGATAGAACACCGTCTGGAAATCCCGTTCACTCTTGTTACTCAATCGGTTGGAAATGCTGGCAAGATAAGCCTTCAGGCGCACCATCGCTCCCTCAACGTCTGCCTCATAGAGCTTTTCCAGGAAATCACCTACCAGACTATTGTTATCCAGTGATATTGGTGAAAGATAGTTAGGTGCAAGACTCTTGAGCATGCCAATCTTAACCTCTCTGTTAGGATATTCCAAGGTATAACGTTGCAGCATCGGGTTATACTTCTTGATGGTGAGATAACCACTCTGATAGAGCAACGGAAGCGCAGAAGTCATCATTTCCGGCGAAACATCAAAGTCATCCACATCACATGATTTCTTCTCAATATCCATCACATTGACGTGATACTTCTGCAGCGTCTTGATAAGATAAGTCGGCGTACCCGAGCCAAACCAGTAAGGAGCTATATCCCGTGCATTCAGTGCCTTTACCAGACTGAACGGATTGAATACATCTTCAGATTTCTTACTGAAATGATAGCCGTCGTAGAATCTTGTCAGCTCTGCCAGACACTCCTCATACGTCATACCCAGATCTTCTCCCAATGCCTCTATATCCGGTTTCATCTGAGTGGTAAGTTCCTTTTTGCTGATACCGCAGATAGCCGAATACTGGTCGAACATACTGATGTTATCGAGGTTATTCAGTTCGCTGAAGATGCTGAGCTGCGAGAACTTGGTGATACCCGTGATGAAGGTGAACTCCAAGTATGGGTCGAGCATCTTGATGGGACTATAGAAGTTCTGCATGATGAGGCGCAGCGGTTTCAAATTTTCCTTTTCATGCACTACATCCAGCAAAGGGGCATCATATTCATCAATGATAATCACTACCTTCTTACCCGTCTGCTTGTATGCTTCTTTCACCAGGTCTTTCAAACGGAGGTTAGCGTCCACCTGATGCGTCTTATATCCCCAGATTGTCTCCTGCTCTTCAAGCATATCAGCCAGGTATCTTTCCAGCTGTTCCACGCTCATGTGCTTGGCGGCGCTCAGGTCGAAATGCAGCACAGGGTGCTTCACCCAATCCTTCTCATAATCAGCAATGGCCAATCCCTCAAAAAGTTCTTTCCTTCCCTCGAAATAGGCCTGGAGGGTAGATGCAAAGAGCGACTTTCCGAATCGTCTTGGACGACTCAGAAAGACATACTTCATTTTTTTCTCTCGAAAATCCACGATGTATGGGGTCTTATCTATATAGAGATAATTACCCTCTCTGATATTCGAGAATGTCTGTATTCCTACTGGATAGAAATTTACCATTTTTGCCATATTCCTACATGCTTTACGTTTTGCGCTGCTAAGTTACGAATATTTTTTTGAATAGGAAAATTTTGGGAGAGATATTTTTCACAATTATCTTTTGCACTATTAAATTAATAAGAGAAATGGCGAACACAAAGCGTCTATGTTGCGAGGCATTCGTGAACCGTGCCAGTCGTATTCCGGCTCCAATCCACAGATTCAAAGAGGCAGAAAAGAGAGCGAAAACGTTAAAGAATACTAACAATGTGTCCAGTTGCCCCATCAACTGGACAGCTGTGTGTCATGGACTTATGAAACACCCTCTTCATTTATTGTAGGTGTATTGAAATCGTAGTTCTTACTAAATAGGTGGAGTTCATAAAATGAAGTTCTATGAGTGATATTTAACATTATGAAAATAATTTTTGTTATATCTTATTGGTTTTCAGCCATTTACCCCCCCATTTTATAATTTATCTTTTTTAACATCAAAAATTTTCTGATTCACTGAAAAAATTGTAATTTTGCAGCGCAATCACATCTCGGTATATTACTGAGATGCAAAATAGCAAATCATTTTGTCGTCCATAAAACGGCATAATAAATATGCTATCAGGATAAAACAAGAATATTTAAAACTGAATATAAAGTTAAAATTAATAAAAAAAAAGATATGAAATATGAAAGTAAAAGTAACTATAATTCAGACTTAGACTAATAAAGTAAAAAGTAAAAGCAATAGTAATAATAATGTAAATATGAAGTAATCATATAAACATCAAGTAAATGTACCGAATAAAAGAAAAAATAATTCTCATTGCATTTACATGCATGAGTAGTTATCTATCGGCACAGAACCTACATAGCGTGAAGGATTCACATCATATATATAATGTGAACAAATCACACACCATATATGATGTAAAAGATTCAGTAAAGATTTTCTTCAGGCAGGGAAAGATAGACCTTGACCCTATCCTGAACGATAACCAATCGGCACTGAACCGTATCGCTGAAACTATGCGAAACTGTTATGCAGATTCCATTTATCAATTGCGAAAAATTCTCGTTGTAGGCGTTGCCTCACCCGAGGGAACACTGAAATTCAACAAGTGGCTATCCCGAAAACGAGCCGACGTGCTTTTCAGCTATCTATCACAATACTCCACCCTGCCCGATTCGCTGAAGACATCAAATATCTTCTGTCCCGACTGGAAAGGGTTGATTCAATTGGTTAAGAATGATTCCCAACTTCCCTTCAGAGAGGAAACGCTCTCGCTGCTAAACCGAATAGCCGGCGAAGCTGAAACAGAAAAAGAAATCATGAAGCAGGAAAAGCATCTGGAGCTAATCAAGAATTTGCGCAGAGGTATCCCTTATCATTATATGTATAAGAAATATTTCCCAGCACTCCGATTCTCACAGCTCTTCCTATGGTACGACAAGGTGCAAAAGCCGCAGGTTCCGGATTCAATACCCAAATGGGAAAAAGTAAAACAATCGGTGGATACGGTCAGTAACACCGACTCCATCTATATCGAGCCGAGTCCGATTCGAAAACCGTTCTACATGGCAATGCGGACGAACATGCTTTTCGATGTCTTACTTCTTCCCAACATCGGATTGGAATTGGATCTGGGCAAAAGCTGGTCGTTGGCCGCTAACTGGATGTACGGATGGTGGAAGACCGACAAGCGACACTGGTATTGGCGAGCCTACGGAGGTGATATTGCCATACGCAAATGGCTGGGAAAAGCAGCTGAGGAGAAACCGCTCACAGGTCACCACATCGGCTTCTATACCCAAATTTTCACCTACGATTTCGAAACAGGCGGTCGTGGCTACATGGGTGGCAAACCTGGCGGTGCTATCTGGAATAAGATGAACTATGCCATGGGTGCCGAATATGGCTACTCGCTCCCTATCGCCAGAAAACTGAACATCGACTTCACTCTAGGTGTAGGATATTGGGGCGGAATCTACCACGAGTATAAGCCGCGCAACCAATACTACGTGTGGCAGGCGACGAAAGAACGCCGATGGGTAGGTCCTACGAAACTCGAAGTCTCCCTGGTGTGGCTGCTGGGGCGCGAAAACGCTAACAGCAACTGGAAGAGGAAGAAGGAGAAGGTGAAGGAGAAAGAGATGAGGAAGAAAGAGAAGGATAGGAAGAAAGGAGGTACCGATGAATAATTTCAGCAAAACGGGAAAAGCCTATCGACTTTTTGTCCTATTACTTTCCCTACTCTCTATTCTATCATCCTGCAACCACAAGGAGCTGTATTACGAGGAGAATGCTCAATTCCGATTACTGAAGGTAGCCTTCGACTGGAGCCAGCTCTCGGGTCATGAAAAGCCTGAAGGTATGCGAGTTATCTTCTTCCCAAAAGATGGAAAGAGCGAACCGTGGATTTTCGATTTTCCTAAAGGAGAAGCCCGGCAGATAGAACTGCCCGAAAACGACTACGGGGTAATCAGCATGAATTACGATACCAACGGAATAATTTGGGAAAATCCGAACAGCTATCTGAATTTCACCGCTGATACAAGAGATACGAAATCGCCCGATGGCGAGCAGGCATCCCTCACCCCATCTTGGCTTTGTGGCGACCACATCAACTGGGTTTCCGTGAATGCCAGCCACGCAGCTGCATCATCAGAAAATGCAGAAAACGGAGTACAAGTTATTACACTATACCCCAAAAGCATGGTTTGCCGCTACACCTACGAGGTTAACGGCATCCGCAAGCTAGAGCGCATAGCGGATATCAGGGCAAGCCTATCCGGCATGTCCGGTTCGCTTCTGATGGCAGCCGACAAGCTCCCCGGCTCTCTTTCCGAGCGTCTTCTTTTCGGAGGGGAAGTAATCGGCAATCAGCTACGGGGTGGTTTCTATACGTTTGGCAGCACCCGGGGCATCACAGCGTCTAATCTCTTCAAGCTCTTTATCAAGAGCCGATCAGGCAAGCTGTATGTTTTGGAGCAGGATGTTACCGCTCAGATTCAGTCCGTTCCTGTGGTGGGTCACGTGGGTGATGTTCACATCGTCATAAACCTCGACTTCGAGATTCCGGAAGAAAGCGGGGGAAGTTCCAGCGGAGGAGCCGGATTCGATGTAGGAGTAGATGACTGGGGCGATGTGAATGTGGATATTATATGTTAAGGATGTAACATAGAAAAAAGATAAGACTATAAATAATAAAAGATAAATATTCAAATAGTAATAGTAAAATATTTTTTTAAAGAACAGTTAATTATGAAAAAGGTAATTTTTGGAACAGCATTGGCCTCTATGGCATTGCTTTCAGCATGCTCATCAGACAACGAGCTTGCAAATGTGGGAACTACAGCAAACAACGCTATCGGATTTCATGTAGTTGGTAATAAGGCGGAGACAAGAGCTAACATTATCAACACGACCACGGATTTAGAGAAAACCGATTTCAATGTAGTTGCGTTTAAGAACAATGGTGGTACCGATGGAGAAGTATTCATGGGTGACAAAGAGCACGAGAATGGTCTCAAGGGCGTTATTATCAACCACAAAAATGGAAAGTGGGATTATGCCGATGCTTCAGATTTGCATTACTGGCCAAAGGAAGGTTCACTGAACTTTTACGCCGTCAGCCCAGCTACTATTCCAGAAGACCTCACCCTTTACCATTGGACAATTGAAAAAGCAACCAAGACTATCACATATAGTTGCTTTGATGAATATAACAGAACCGATGGAAAAGAGAATCCTGATGTGATGTATGCTATAGCAACGAATCAAACCCAAAGTATACAAGCAGGTAAGGTAAATTTAAATTTCCAGCATATTTTGTCTCAGGTTGTCTTTAAGGCAAAGACTGTGAATTCAGATATGGAAGTGGATATCAAAGAGATCAAGATTAAGAACTTTAGAGTTGGTGGAACTTTCACAATACCTACTGATGGAAGTTCACCATCACAAAAATCTTGGTCGCGGGAAGAAGTATATAAATTATCACCATTTACTGTTATTAAAAAGAGTGATGCAGACGCTATTAAAATTAAAGGAACAGAAGCAACTGATATTTCTAGCAAAACACCGATGTTATTCGTTCCTCAGCCATTAACAGGATGGGATGTTAAACATAAACTAGCTGATGCTGACACAAACGGAGAGTCTTATCTGATCATTAACTGCAAAATCAAGCAGAAGAACGATTATCTCCATGGCACAGAAACAGATTATGAAAATCTTTACGTGCCATTCGGAACAAGTTGGGAGCCAGGCAAGTGCTACATCTACACCCTCATCTTCGGCGGTGGTTATGATAAGGATGGCCACTCAATCTTGCAGCCTATCAATTTCGAAGCTACAGCTGAAGCGTGGACAAATGTAGCAGGAAGCAACATCAACATATAATCCAATCATCTTAAAAACAATACCGGGCAGGAGCATCATCTCCTTGCCCGGTATTGTTTTTTTACTCAGATGAAGGTGAAGGTCACCAATCTAATCTACATCTCCGCTTTCTGTTTTTTATGAATTGCTCAGATTCTTAATGATTTCCAAAGGCAGCTGGGTAGCCTTGGCAACCTGTTCGGCAGAAAGTCCCATTGCCAGCAATCGTTGTGCTGTTTCTGTGTTGGCCTCATGTTTGCCTTCTGCTCTACCTTTTTCCATACCTTCCTTCATACCAATTTCCTTACCCTCAGCTATGCCTTCACGCTTAGCAGTGTCTACGGAATTCTTGATGTCGCGATATGCCATCTTGCTGGTCTCGTACTCCCTCATTTCCTGCGGAGTAAACTTGGCAATCTCGGCTTCCTCGAAGAGGCGGTCGAAGACTTTATCGCATAGTTCTTTCGGGCGCTGGGTAAGCTTATAGAGGTTCTTCAGAGCATAGAGCCACTTCTCGTAGAGCGTATCCAGTTCTTCCAGGGGTTTGTTGAACTTGGAAATCTCTACATAAATATATTCGAGCTTGTCGTAAAACACTTTGTGGGTAGCTGTATCGCACAACTGCACATGATGGCGGATTTTCTCCTTGTCGAAGGCGTCCTCGTTCATACTGAAGTTGAGCAGGGCTACGGTATAGACATGATTGAGCTTGAAATCCCAGTCATTCCCCTTTGGTGCCTGTTCACGGATAGGAAAGGTTGAGTAGAAAAGGGCGCGATCCTTGAAATAAGTCTGGTAGGCATTCTGCATTTCTACGATGAACTTCTCGCCGTTTTCGCCCTCGCAATATACATCAAAGATGGCTCTGCGGTCGGTATAGACATCTCCCACATGCTCCGGATTCAGATACGACACGTCCTTCACAACCTGTCTGCCATTAAACAAGCTGTTGAGGAAGCAAATGAGCAAATCCTTGTTCATTGCTGTTCCGAAAATTCGCTTGAAACCGAAGTCGGTCAGCAAGCTGATGTATCTTTCTTCTACCTGTTTCATAATCATCTGTTTTAAAAATCCATGCCGCAAAGGACGACTTTAGTTAAAAGAATGATAAAACCTTTTCTAATTTAATAAATGCTTAACCATTTGATTCACATTTAAATTCTTTTGGATGCAAATATACTGCAAAATCTTGATAACGCCAAATATTTGAATGAAATTAACATCATTATTGGTCAAATAACTGAACTTTCGCATATCAGGAAGTTAAAGGAATTAAGGTAGTTAAGGAGTTAAGACGTATGTCTTGCTGCTTAAAAAACTACGCCAAAAAGACTGTTGTCTTAACTCCTCAGCGACCGTAGGGAGCGATAACTCCTTTAACTTCTGAACTTGCGAAACTTGAATTCTGTAAGTACAATAAATCTCGGAAAATTCGTTGATAAATGTGATAAATCGTTAAAAAAGATGCCTACTTCCTACGAAGTAGACACTTTTTTGGGGGAAGTAGACACCTTTTTTCAGAAAAAAACACTATATTTGCCAACGAAAGAACTATTAGGAAACATACCTAAGAATAGAATTGGAAAAAGACAGTATATTTTTACATACTATAAAAAAAGATTAATATGAGAAATTATTTAACTGGAAAAGAACGATTACTGGTTGCAGCACTTGCTTTAATTCTTCCATTTTCTTTCGCGAAAGCAGAAGTAAGAGAAGATGGAAAGACCGGGCAGCAAGGCTGGTATGTAGGAGTAGAGGGTGGAATGCCTTTCGGCTTCTCTACTTTCTCAAGTTTCGGACACGACAAGACGCATCTCGGTTGGGCTGCTGGCTTATATGGGGGCTATCGTTTTAACTCCATCTTCTCGGCTGAGTTATCTGCCAAGTATGGAGAAATGAACTTGTCGGCACAAGACTGCTGCGTAGAACGTAACTATTGGTTGGGTAGCGACGGTGTGCGTTACAAGGCAGGTGTCCTGGGCATGGATAGTTGGGAGTATGCCAATCTGAAAAGCCATGTCTCTATGGGACAATATGGAGCCAGCGTAAATATCAACCTCCTTGGGTTGTTCCCTCAAACAGCTGACAGCCGATGGGATTTGGCAGTATCACCTCATATTTATGCAGTAACGACCAAGGCTGACATTCAGACTATAGCCGATGATGCTAAGGTGATGAAAGGTTCTACCAACTGGCATTTGGGTTATGGCGCAGACTTGCAGGTTGGTTATCAACTGACCTCATGCCTGAAATTGGGTATCTATTCCGGTTTGACCCGTCTTACTGGCGAACGTATGGATGGAATGCCGGAATATCAGCATAAGAACTACTTCTTGTGGGAAAGTGGCATAAGATTAGGAATCAACTTGCCCTTTACCAATCATCATCCGTAACTCCTAAAACAAGATAGAGAATGAAAGCAAAAAGAAGATTTAATATTTGGTTATGGGTGCTGTTATGCGTCCCATGCCTCTTGGCAAGTTGCGACCATGATGTTCATTCTGATGAGGAAGAAAGCGGCTTGTCAGTATCGCTCACTTGGGCAGATGAAGCTGACCAAGGTACGGAAGTGAAAGATGTGAAACTCTGGATATTCAATGCCGATGACGGTTCGCTTGTGGAGGAAAAACATTATGGCGGTGCTCAGGAGGTGGCAAGCCAACGCTTCCAACTCCCGGAAGGAACCTATCGCATCCTGACTACCACCAACCTAACAGAACCGTTCTTTATCAGCGAACAGACCCGGTCTTTGAGCAACTGGAACAATATTCTGATAGGTTTGACCAATCCTAAAGATGTGAAGCATAATGCCTATTTCGGAGTTGCCGATGTGAAGATAGATAACAAGGAAGGCAGCTATGTGGTGCAAACCCCTATAAAGAGCGTGCTTTCGGAACTGACCATCATCATCGAGAACATACCGAAAGGCACAGAGATGAGTGGCAAGGTGTTGGATTGTGCCTGGTGTCTGTTCCCTACACAGAAGAATAGTGATGGCAACTACGGTTTGCCGAGCATAGAGCCAACGGAAGTGGAACTCCCTACCCTCCTGGCTACGGAATCAACCCTGAAATCGGAAGTCATCCGACTGATGCCAACCATACAGGGAAGCCCCGCCTCTCATATTTATCTCCGACTACAGCTCCCAGACAAGACCTTGCAGGAGTTTGACATCACTGCTCCTAAGATGAATGTTGGTGGAAAGTATGAGCTAAGGTTCAAGTACGAAGAAATGCAGCCGAAGATGAATCTGGAAGCTACCATCAACGGTTGGACGAACCTCAACAATGAAGTAGAAACCAAATAATAATAATAACTTTTAAAATATTGATAATATGAAAAAAATGACTAAGCTTTTCGCCCTTGCACTCTTGGCTGGTGCAATGGTTTCATGCAGTACAGAAGACACAGCTTCTACAACACCAAATAATAAGGTAGCCGTACAGTTTACTGGTGGTATCAGCGTAAACACCCGTGCCAGCGGAACCACTTGGGACAACGGTGACCGTATCGGCATCACCGACATCGACAACGATACCCAGTACGGCAACGTGCCTTTCATCCTGAAGAACGGGAAATTTGAGGCAGAAGGAAAGGTCATCTATATCGAAGATGCAAAGCCCCATACTTTCCGCGCCTACTATCCGTACAACGCGGCGGGAGGCATCCTCACAGCCACGACCGATGCCACGGCACAGCAGAACCAGCCTGCCATCGACTTTCTCTTTGCTTCAGGAGCCACGGGAGACAAAAACAACCCGGTAGTAAGCTTCACCGACAAAACCTACAAAGGCGGTGAAGACAACTCCTTCCATCACCGCATGAGCCGGATAACCCTTACCTTCGAGGCGGGCGACGGCGTGGATTTCAGCGTGGTCAAGCCTGAACGTTACACGCTGGACGGATTGTTACTTACCGGTACGTTCAACACGGCCGACGGTATTGCCACCGCAGACAACGGACTACAGACCGGAGAACTGACCATGGATCTGGCAGACGGCAATCTCACGTCATCGGTCATCCTCTTCCCGCAGACAGTTGCATCCCTGCCGTTGGTTGTGAATTACAAAGGTCAGGAATATCCTGCCACACTCACCATGCCCGATGGCGCACTGCTGGCGGGCAACAACTACACTTATACTGTCAAGGTGAGCAACAAAGTCCTTGAAGTCAGCGAAGCCACCATTGCAAAGTGGAACGATATAGACGGTGGAGAAGTGGATGCTGACCTGTAAGATGTTAATAATTAATTGATTAGAATGAAGAATTATGAGACATAGATTATTTATCCCCGCAGTCCTCGCGCTGCTGTTCGCCCTCGCCGCCTGCACACAGAACGAACTGGCAGACGATAACCGTCTGTCCAAAGAGGAATATCCTATAGTCATCCGTGCCACCGGACTGTCCGTAGAGGCAACGCCGCAGGCAGCCCCATCAACCCGTGCCTCCGTGGACGGCGACTGGCAGGGCGTCACTTCCGTGGCACTCAAGATGGGCGAAGCGGTAAAGGAATACACCGTTACGACTACGGATGCCGACGGATACAAGAGCGCCACGCTTTCACGCGAGAACGACCCGTACTACTGGACCAGCCGCGACCCGATTACCGTATCGGCATGGTGGCCCTTCAACAATACCGACATCACACAGATGCCTGCCGTGAAGGTGGCAGAAGACCAAAGCAAATTGGCTGACTTCCAGAACAGCGACTTCATCTCTGCTGAGAACCGGAAAGTGGAATTTAACAACCCGACACTTGAATTTACCCACCGCACGGCACGCGTGGCAATCGAACTGAAGCCCGGTACGGGATTCACGAGCGTCGCTGGTGCCACGGTGAGCCTCGTGAGCCTGTCCGCCGATAACGGCAACCCGACCGCCATCAAGACCTACAACGCAAGCGGCAACACCTACGAGGCACTGACCGCCCCGCAGACCGTTGCGGCAGGCAACCCGTTCGTCAAGGTGGAACTCGGCGGCGGCACCTTCTACTTCCGCCCGCAGAACAACGTCGTGCTGGCAGCGGGCAACCGCTATACCTACACAGTCAAGGTGAACGCCACCGGCCTGACGTTAGAGGGCTGCACCATCGGTAGCTGGACTGACGGCGGCGAGAGCGGCGCAGCTGAGGATTTGGGCTACATCTACGACAGCAACACCAAGACCTACACGGTCTATAACGCAGACGGCCTGCTGGCATGGAACGAAGCCTCACAAAAAGATGAATCGATAAATTGCACCCTCACCGCCGACATCGACATGACGGGTAAGGAATGGACACGGTCAGGCATATTTACATTCTACTCCGGCGTCTTTAATGGACAAGGACACCGCATTACAGGATTTAACTCTTCAGCAATGAATAATACTGGATTTTTGGGTTCACTCTTAAGTGAACGTGGAGTGATAAAGAACCTACAACTCATAGATGTAAATCTGTATGGCAGTAGTGGAAATACTGCTGGAATAGTGGGCCGAAATCATGGCCAAATCATTGCCTGCTCTGTGACGGGAAAAATTTCTGCATCATATGGTGGAACTTGTGGTATAGCCGAATCAAATTATGGCGATATCATCGCTTGCTGGTTCGACGGCACATTGAAAGAGTCTAACAATGGAGCTATAGTGCGTTATAACTACGCTGATATAACTTCCTGTTATTGGGGAGGCAATGCCGGGCAAGGAGTATTCCGTATTGAAGGAGGAACGGTAGATGCCACGAAGGTGGACGGCGCGACAGTGAAATGGCAGACAGCCGTCGACGGCATGAACACCGCCCTCACCGCTGGCGACTACCAGTGGGCACTAGGCACCAACGGTCTGCCCGTACTGCAAAAGAAACAATAACAATCTCTAAACAACACGCATCATGAAACGAACAACCATTCATATATTCGCAGCCATCGCCCTGCTGCTCGGCCTTGCCGCCTGCACACAGGACGAAGCGGGCTTCCTACCGGAAGGGGCGGAAGGCACATCCATCGTCTTCACCGCCACGGGGCTGAATCCCGTCGCGACAGCCACCGCCGGCACCCGTGCCCCAGCGGACGGCAATTGGGAGGGTGTGCAGAGCGTGGCAGTCCTGATGGACGGCACGGTGAAGGCATACGACGTGACGCCCTCCACCGCCGACCCCACCAGCGCCACGCTGACCTCCACCGACCCGTACTACTGGACCAACCACAAAGACATCACCGTTACGGCGTGGTGGCCCTACACCGCTGGCGAGACAACCCCACCTGCGGTAAAGGTAAAAGCCAACCAAAGTGCCCAGAAGGACTTTGAGGGCAGCGACCTCATCGTAGCCGACGGACAGAAGGTGACCTACGGTAGCCCCACGCTCCGCTTCACCCACCGCACGGCGCGGGTGGCCATCGTTCTGACGGACTACACCGAGGGGCTGGCATCCGTGCAGCTGACGGGTCTCTCCACCGAAGGCGACAACCCGGATATAATCACCCCGTATGACAAGGGCAGCAACACCTACATCGCCCTCGTAGCCCCGCAAAGTGTGGCAGCTGACAAGGCCTTCATTACCTGCACCTTCACCAACGGCAAGGTCTTCGTCTATAAGATGAAGAATGCTGCCGACTGGCAGGCGGGCGGTGAATATACCTACACCGTCTCCCTCGCTGCGGCAAAAGGCTATATCATAGAGGACGACGGCAGCTACACCGTGACCTCCGCCGACGGCCTGATGAATATAGCCGAATTAGTGAACGGAGGTAAGAGCAACATTAACATTACCCTCGACACTGACATTGACCTCACAGGCAAAGGCTGGACGCCGATAGGCACAAGCTTCGATAACTCATACAAAGGCACCTTCGACGGTGGCGGCCATACCATTACGGGGCTGACCTTTACGACAAATGACGAATATGCGGGTCTGTTCGGCTGGCTCAATAGAGCTGGTACGGTGAAGAACGTGGTGATGGAGGGCGTACAGATAACAAGCAATCAAATATATGGCGGCAGTATTGGCGGCGTGGTAGGATATAGCTGGGGCACCATTGAAAACTGCTCGGTGTCGGGCAGCATCAGCGGCACGGTGTATGTCGGCGGTGTGGTGGGTGCTCAAATAGGCGGTTCCATCACCGGATGCAGTTCCTCTGCCACAGTGAAGGGAACGGTCGATGTCGGCGGCGTGGCAGGTCAGACGAATTCGAGTGCCACCCTGACCGCTTGCTATGCCACGGGCAACGTGACCATAGAAATAAACCCCGCAAAGAATATCGCTGGCGGCAGTCTGGTGGGAATGAACGCAGGAAGCAGCCTCCTTGCCTGCTATGCCACGGGCAACGTAACCAGTACGGGTAGTAGCACTGGTCAAGTACATATCGGCGGCTTTTTGGGAAATAACTACGCCCCCGTGATGACCGCCTGCTATTGGAAGAACAATCATGAACAAGGCATCGGCTACAATAGGGAAAGCACCGGAGCCACGAAGGTGGACGGCACTGTCGTTACCTGGCAGAAAGCCGTTGATGCCATGAACACCGCCTTGCAGAACACAGGTTCAAAGTGGCGTTACGAACTTAACGGAGCATTGCCTACCTTGAAGAAGCAGTAAGCCGTTGCGCGCGGAAAAGTTCTGCCCGCAACGAACATTAAACGACAAGGGTCTATATGCCACGAAGAACAGGTGGCGTATAGACCCTTTTTGCACTATTATACTTCCTTCCAATCAACCAGTCCCTTTCCCATATCATCCAGTTCTATGGCAAGGGCAATCACCTTGCGCTTATCAGCCTTGAAAGGTTCGGCATACTGCTTGGCTTTCATCTGCTCCGTGGCAGCATCCACGCCACCGTTGTTGCTCAGTTTCAACTCCAGCACATAGATGAAGTTAGTGGTTTCTACCACCATGTCAATCCTGCCCGTAGCAATCATCTTTTCTACTTCCACCCGGCAGCCGATGGCATTGAATATGGTGCTCATTATCAGCCGGTAGCGCTCCTCCATATCCATGCTGGCAAGCTTCTTGTTGCTGTAAGGCACATCCGCAATAAGCGCCTTCAGGCATTTCATGGCTTCGGGAAGATTGCCAAGGCTGAGGTGAACATTCAGAAATGCCTGGGTAGATTGAAGGTCATTATTCTTGCGCATGGCAAGCGTTGGCAACACGATTTCATTCAAGGCTTGCCGAACCTCGAAGTTAGGAATGCCAAGAAGATAAGTTCCGTTTATGTAACCCTTAATCGTGAGATAGCCCGACTGATAGAGAAACAGCTCTGCTCCACCGCCTGTTACGTCAGAAGTTTCTATGATAGTGTCCAACAGGGCACTATGATCAAAATCCTTCAAACGAATTTCCATGTCATCCACAAACTTAGGAAGCAGCGAGGTTGCACCCGATGAAGCCCAGTAGTTCCTCAGTTTAGAATCAGCGAGTGCATTGATAAGACTGAATGGATTGAAGACATCAACCATATTTTCATGGCTGAAATGATAGCCGTCATAATAAGCAGTCAATTGCACTACGGCTTCATCGAAAGTCCATCCCTTACTTGCTGCCAACTTGTTGATTTCCGGTTTGAAATCACGTAAGACTTCTTCCTTCGTGATACCGCAGAGAGCCGCATACTCAGAATCAAAGCTGATGTTGCTCAGATTGTTGAGCACAGAGAAGAGGGAGATTTGCGTAAACTTGGTGATGCCGGTGATAAAAACAAACTTTTCGTATTTATCATCTGCCTTGAGAATGGCAAAAACCTCTCTATAGATAGCGGTACATGCTTCGTGATAAGGAGTCTTCCAGGAATGCTGCAATGGAGAATCGTATTCGTCGATGAGAATGGCTACCTGTAAACCAGTTTTGTTATAAGCAGTTTCAATGATATTCTTAAATCTTACGGCAAGAGAACTATCTTGGCGCACAACAATTCTGTACTCCGTTTCAAGAGTATTGAAAACATCATCCAGATAGCTTCGTACACTTTCCGGTACTGCGCCAGCCTGACTCATATCGAGTCTGATGACAGGACGCTTCACCCATTCTGTCTCCATCTGCATAATCTTCAAGCCCTCGAAGAGTTCCTTCTTGCCCATGAAGTAGGCTTCGAGCGTATCGACCAGCACAGATTTACCAAAGCGGCGTGGGCGGCTCAGGTAATTATACTTTTTCCCCCTGTTGGCAAGTTGCCAGATAATATCTGTCTTGTCAACATACAGGCATCCTTGCTTTCTGATTTCCTCGAAAGACTGGATGCCTACAGGTAATTTTCTATCATTTATCTCTACCATAATTCCTAATCTTTGATTTCCAATTGCAAATTTACGACTTTATTTCCAAACCCGCAAGAGATTCCTGTGAAAAGTTTCTGTAAAAGTTAGAGATTGTTGAATGTTGAGTGGTCTATATGCCACGAAGAAAAGGTGGCGTATAGACCCTTGATTATATGGTGATATTCGTAATTTACATCTCCACTTTCTGGTTCATACCTTTTTCCATACCTTCCGCAAGACCTTCTTGCTTACCTTTCGCCATACCAATTTCCATACCCTCAGCTATACCTTCACGCTTGGCAGTGTCTACGGAATTCTTGATGTCGCGATATGCCATCTTGCTGGCTTCAAAGCTGATGTATCTTTCTTCTACCTGCTTCATAATCATCTGTTTTAAAAATCCATGCCGCAAAGGACGACTCTGGTTAAAAGAATGATAAAACCTTTTCTAATTTAATAAATGCTTAACCATTTGATTCACATTTAAATTCTTTTGGATGCAAATATACTGCAAAATCTTGATAACGCCAAATATTTGAATGAAATTAACATCATTATTGGCTAATAACTGAACTTCGCAAGTTTTGCCCACACGCCCTGAAAGGGCAGAAGCCCCTAGCCCAGGGCATCGCCCTGGGTTATTACGGACGCGAACCTGTCGCCCTGTAAGGGCAAAAGCTTTATAATACCAGCCAGCCTAATCCCGGAACACGAAATTCTCATCATATTCCACATTATATAATTTCAAGAACGCTCTATATTCCTCTGCAAACGAATGCTTTGTGTGATGCTCTTTCTGATTGGCAATGTATTGTAATGTTTTATCTACAACTGATTGGCTGATAGAATATGCGGCATAACCACCCTGCCATGCGAAAAAATGATAATAAACAGGATCGAGATTCTTAATCCATCTGCTACTGTTTCGCTTAATTTCCTCCACTATCTGGGAAATCGTGACGTCTTTTGATAAAATGAACAAGACATGAACATGATCTCCTACACCACCTGCCTTTATCTCGGCACATCCCGTAGTTTTAACAAGTTTACCGATATAATTATGAAGTCGCTCCAAATCATTTTCACGGATTTTTGGGCTCGTGGTTTTGATATGGAAGATCAAATGGATGTAAATTTTTGCTAATGATTGTGCCATAATTGTAAAGCTTTTGCCCTTTCAGGGCGTTGGTTTATATTTCATTATACCCAGGGCGCTGCCCTGGGCTAGGAGCTTCTGCCCTTTCAGGGCGTGTGGGGTAAAACTTGCGAAAGTTCTGTTACTTACTGAACTTCGCGTGTGGGGAAGTTAGAGGGAAGTTAAGGGACAAATGTCCTGCATTTTAAGCTAGAAGACTATTGTCTCTTAACTTCCCGAACGACCGTAGGGAGTGATAACTTCTTTAACTTCAATAAATTCCCACACTGGCGAAACTTGAATAACTCCTTAAAATTCGTTAACTTCTGAACTTGCGAAACCAGAATCTAATATGCAAAACTTCAAGATTTCTGCGTTAATATTTGTTTAAAAATCAGTCATTTTTCGGTATCGTTAACTTCTTTTATCTGATAATTGTTTAACACAACATAAGACGGGATTCCCTACTCTACTCACTTTTTCAAAGATTTCAGCGGTAAGAAAAGAGGAAAAAAGGGACCCTAAAAAAAAGGCACCCATTTCGGGACCAAAAATAAACGCTTAAAATATGTAAAAATGGGCTGAATTCTTAAAATATGTTTATAAAAAGCGAAAAACACCCTTCACCACCCTTCACCCGTAACTATTTGACACATAAAACGTTAAATAAAAAGGTGAAGGGTGAAGGTTTGAAAACTCTTTTTTATATATACGCGCGGCAAGGAAAAAAATCCGTTTTTTCATTTTTCTGATTATCTGGTTTTTCCAAAAATCCTAAAAAAAAGAATATAATATAAGATTTAAAATATACCCTTCACCCTTCACCTCGTCACTTTTCCGTTGTTTCGCTTCTTCACTACTTCTTCTTCAAAATACCCCAACAAAAATGAGCGCAAAAATGCTGCGTTAAAAAGTTTAACCTAGGTTATTCTTTGTAAAAAGTGAGGGCTATAGCCTTCACTTCCAATGTGCAGCTTTTTGTGTAACTTCGCAGCATGGAAAATAATAACGTAACAAAACAAGAAGTGCTGAAATTTTCAGCAGAAATGGAAGAAGAAGCCAGCATAAAACTGGCTATCGCCAAAGTATGTGACGTAAATGTCACAGACATCAGAATAGTAATGGGTGGACGCGACACAATATCGGAAAAGATAAAAAAAAAGATAATCACTCCTGAAATCCTCTACGCAATGGATAAAGCCATTATATCCATTCTCATAAAAATGGATCTGGAGGATGCCTGCAATGGTACGACCTGGGAATATGAAGGAAACATCCACGGAAAAACCAGATTCTGGTATTACTGCGATGAAGTGAGCAAATGGATACTGCACAAAGGTTCGGTATACTGGGACGACCTCAGCAATAGTTTGAGCAACTGGAAAAATATCCTATCCTACAATTCTGTTGCGATGAAAAAGGCGGAATTAAACCAAAAATTCAAACTCATAAAACCCAAAAAGAAATGAAAGAAAACAAAACCACAAACGAGACCGGAAAGAACCCGGAAACAGAACAGGAGAAAGAGGTCTTGCCCTCTTTTTTCCAGACTCTGAAGACCTCTACCAGCAAGCCTCTCCCCAACAGAGAGGTGCTGGAGTACAACATCATGCATTCGGCACCGGTGAAAACCAATACCGAAGGCTACAGGTCGATGACGAAGGTGGACAAGAGAACAGCAGAGGACATCAAGCACCGGCTGCCCTGCATCACTCCCAGCGTGCAGCTCAAGGGAAGCTCCAAGAAGCTGACTGACTTCAGGAAGGAAACCTACTGGCTGATGCTCGATTATGACGACGTGCCCCCCAAAAACATCGCGGCACTCAGGCAGAAAGCCCGGAAAATCCCCTTCACCATGGTCTTCTACATCACCGTCTCGGGCAAGGGATTCCGCATCCTGCTCAGATATATGCGTCCTGAAGGATGCAATCTCACTGCCACCGAACTCCACCTGCTCGCCATCAGGAAAGCCATGAGCATGTACGACAAACTGCTGGGTATCAGCAGCGACAAGCAATGCCAGGACATGGTGAGAAGCTGCGGACTGGCTTACGACCCCGAGGCTTACTTCAACTGGAATGCCGAAGTTCTCCCCATCAGCCGGGAGGAGGTGGAGAACTTCGAAAAAGCCACAAAGCAACAGGAGGAACAGAACAGGAAAAGGCAGACGGAGGCTGAAAAAACCAGAAAGAAAAGCCCTCGAAAACAGGAAGACGAGGCACCACCCAAAACGCTCACCAACGAAGAGATTCTGCAGTATGTAGACAAACTGGCTGAGAGCTGGGAAGAGCGGTTTGAGGAGCATCATCACAACAGCTACGTAGTAAGATACGCCACATTCTGCCTCTGTTTCGGAGCCCAAATGGAGGAGGCTGTGAAACACATGGCAGATAAGTTTGGCGGCGAATATGCCGATACCGAGCGGGTGGCACGAGAGATTTACAAGCACACCGAACGGCTGGGAACCTGGAAGATAAGACAGCAGGGAGATGATGAGCAGAAACGCTATACCAGCATGAGAGCACTGCTGGGATGGCTGGGAGCCCGATATGAAATGCACCACAACACGCTGAGCAACCAGTATGAAGTGCGCGCCATCAACACCGGAGAGAAGCTCTATCTCGACTGGACCGAAGTGGATACCCGGGTGAGCAATTCCCTGTTCGTGAAGATGGAACTGGATAACATCTGCACCACCCAGAAAAAGCTGGATACGGTAATCAGAAGTAACTTCAGTCCCGAATTCAACCCCATGGAGGAATATCTGAAGAGTCTGCCGAAATGGGACCGAAAAACTGACTATATCGCAGAATTGGCCCATCGGGTAACCGTGATGCAGACCGGCGGTTACCGCCATACGGAGGAGGATTTTGCCTATGCCTTCAGGAAATGGCTGGTCAACATGGTGGTTTGCTGGGTTCGGCCCGATGTCACCAACCAGTCTATCATGGTTTTCGTAGGCAAGGGCGGCATCTTCAAGACCACGTTTTTCGACCATCTTCTGCCGCCCCATCTGCGCAAGTATTTCGCCAACGATTCTACGGGCGACTACAAGAACAAGGATTTCCTGCAGATGTGTGCCAGCAAGGCGATAGTGTGTCTCGATGAGTTCAGCTGTCTGCGCGGCAAGAACCTGGATTCCTTCAAGAGCAACATCACGAAGCGCAACATCAGCATGCGAATCCCTTATGCCGAGTGGGACTGCATTCTGCAGAACAATGCGGGGTTCTGTGCCACGAGCAATGAGGTTCATATCATCGATGATGAGGAGAACCGCCGTTTCCTCATCTGGCGCATCGAGAAGATCAAGAGTCCCATCGACTTCCCCTTCAATTACGAGGGCATCTACTCCCAGGCTGTGGCACTGGCTCAGGAGGTGATAGAGAAGCGCCGGAGGGGTGAGCCCTGCGACTGGGTTTACTGGTTTACGAAGGAGGAGAACGAGGAGATACAGCGCCACAATCTTTATTTCCGTGTGAACAACTACATAGCCGAGCGCATCAACAAGTTCTACCGCGTTCCTGATGCCGATACACCATCCGAGTTCTGCAAGTTTGTTACGGCGAGTGATGTGATGGAGCGCATCTGCACGAACCCCGCCTTCCGCCAGTCGATGTCGAACAAGGATATTTCGATGTTCATGGAGGCGCTGGGGTTCAAGAAGATTCACCGCAAGACGGGCAACGGCTGGAAGGTAATAGAAATGCGTCCTGACGAGATAGAGAACAACCAGAAGATGGATGGCAGCGAGAATATTCCGCCCGAAGATCTCCCATTTTAGGAAATTCTGCTTCGGAGATATTTTTTTATCTTTCGGAGATATTTCCGTATCTTTCGGAGGGATTTTCTTATGATTCGGAGAGATTTTATTCTACCAGGCAGAAGAAAGAAGCAACTGACAAAAACAGACTAAAAAGAACAAATTATGATAGAAGACAGAAGTTACGGGAAGGCAGAGCTCGCCATGCTCTACTTTCCCACCGCTACCCCCAGGGTAGCACTCAACCGGCTGGTGAGATGGATCAACCGGTGCCCCGAGCTCAAGCAGAGCCTCTGTTCGGGCTACGCCGGCAAGTTTTCCCACTTCTACACCCGGCAACAAGTAGCAGAAATCATCGAATTTCTGGATGAACCATAAAAAATCACCCTGGAAGGGAATGCATACAACACACTATGCATATCCCTTCCAGGGTGAGTTTATTATAGGAAAAAATACCCATTTTTTAAACGCTTTTGCCCTTAGACTTCCAGTCGTCAATCGTCCCCGTCTTAGACGAGAAATTGCAGCCTATCAGGTAAATCGTTCTGTTGTCTGTAGCATACTCACGGGCATATCCTTTTTCCTCGATTTGTTTCAAGGCTTCAGTCGCTGACCCATCACGCTTAAATTCGAAGATATATACAAACATTGGGGTCTCAATAATGCAATCAACCCGTCCTTCACTTTGCTCCTTTTCTATTAGAACGGTAAAACTGCTTATCATGCGAATCACCAGATAGAAGGTATATTGAAAGTATCGCTCTTTTTCCCGCTCGTCATCTTTACGACGTTGGCTATAGGGTATACTGGCGAAGAAGGAAGTGAGTAATTTCTCCAATTTGTCACAATCTCCCATCTTCATCGTATTAACAACTTCTACGACCCAAGCGTCAGGCGATTCCTTGGGCTTCAGATAGTTGGCAGCCACCATGGTTACGAAACCAGCTTTTACTTCATCGTTTGGAAAATCCAAGAGATAAGAATCGGTATCCATGTTCCAATCCTTAATGGTGAGATAACCACTCTGGTAAATCATTGGCAATGGAGCCTCTGTATCCGCCTTGTAATCTATAAAACTGCTGGTAGGATAAAATTTCCCTGTCAGTTCATTGAGGTTTTCGTCGAAGTGAGCTAATAAGCGGACCAGATAAGTAGGCGAACCTGTACGGAACCAGAAATCACTCAGGATTTTCTTGCTCAGTGAGTTCAAGATACTGAAAGGATTGTAGATGTCGAGCATGCTTGGGCTGAAATGGTAACCGTCATATTTGCGCTTGAGCCGATATTTCATCTCATCCTCAGACACTTTATATCTTGCAGCCATTGCCTTGATTTGCTCATCAAAGACAGAATACAGTTCCTCTTCCGTGATGCCGCAAAGAGCCTCGTAGCGGTCGTCCATGCTGATGTCATCTGGTTGGTTGAAACCACTGAATACGCTTACTTGCGAGAACTTGGTAACACCTGTCAACAGCACGAATTTCAAATCTCTGTCAGCAGCCTTGAAGACACTGTAGAAACCTTTCATAATCTCGCGATGTCGGTCTTCCAGCAAACGTTCGTTGCCTTCAGAATCGAAGGTCTTTAACCCTGTGTCTAAAACATCCAGTAAAGGTTTGTCATATTCATCAATCAGGACTACGGCGCCAAGTCCTGTCTTTTCATGGGCAGCTTTCAAAACAGCCATAAATCTGTCTCCCAAGGTGTTGGCCAATGGGTTTCTGCCATAATTCAGTTCTTGGGTTTCAACAAAAGTCTGCAAGGTTTTTTCCAATTCGCCTGCCTGTGTGAAGTCCTTGCCGTTGAAATCAATATGAAAAACAGGATATTGCTTCCATTCTTTTTCTAACTGTTCGATGGCAAGTCCTTTAAACAATTCTTTTTTTCCTTGGAAGTAGCATTCCAGGGTAGAAATCAACAACGACTTTCCGAATCGTCTTGGACGACTCAGAAAATATATTTTCCCATTATGCACTAAATCATAGAGGAGCTTGGTCTTGTCGAGATAAACATAACCGCCATCTACAATTTCACTAAAGTTTTGTATACCTATAGGATATTTCATATTGTTGCTTTTTATTGAATTTTTGGCAAAGTTACGAAAAAAAATGGTATCTGCAAAATAATGCGGAATAAAATGTCTTTATTTTCAGATAAAATTACGCTAAAATCAGCCGAATAGCTAAAAATGAACTATTTATGAGTTTTTCACCTCAACAGAGGTAATGATTTAGCAACAGTTCTAAATTCTGCAATCTGCATACGTTTGCTGCCTAACAACTCTTTTCGGCTGCAAAAATACAAAAAAAATAATGAATCTAAGAATTTTATTAAACAAAAAATATCAAACAGAGTAATATGTTGCAAAAAGCACGGTCTTACTAGTAGTCTGTAAAGTCTAAAAGTTGAGTAAAACGTCGTTCGTCACATACTGATGATTGATGAAATATCACACGTGCCTTACTAAACTTTTAGACTTTACAATCTACTAGTTGTTTATTTTGCGAAATACGTATTTACAACATTTGTTGTTGTATTTTGCAATTTTAGCAACTTGTCGGTAAATTCTAAAACTTTAAACTTAACAGGGAAAGTTTTTGTACCCTTTCCTTCTGATGGAAAAATAACATAAAATGTTTCTACGTTTTCCTGCTGTATTAAGTATGGCTTCTCTATAGTATGAGTCTGTCCATTAAAGGAGAAACTAGTTGTGTATGTCGTATCTTTGAATATAAGATTCGAAGTATAAGACTTTCCTTTTGGCAATTGCAACTCCCATTTTTTACCTTTTAAGCTGTCGATTTTAAATGATTGTGCATGAACTAATTGCCCATTTAGGAACAATAGAGAAATAAAAAAATATTTAAAAATTAACTTCATATTTATTTAATTACTTTATACCTGTTAATACTATATTATAATCTTGTAAAAAATACCCAGCATTAACTGAGTACATACAAGCAAGCTCAGGGTCCATATAAATAGCAGCACCCGTATTGGAGTTATATCCTACACATAACACATTATGGGCAGAGCTTTCTATTTGGCTATTTACATCAGTCATGACGGGATGCTTGGCATCTATTGCAGACTTATAATTTGTAAATGTTTGAGTTTTAAAGAAATGTGTTACAAAAGGCTCGATATAATCCAAAGAAACACCATCAATCAAAGGATTTGAATTATATGTTTGTGTATAATATAGAATATACGCTCCCTCATTTACTGTTCCACCAAAAACTTTATTGTTTGCATACTCCATAATTGATGTTACGCAGGCATTAGGTATTTGCTTTGCCATTGTTGTTGGCAAACTACTTTTGACAAAGACATCACCTTTTTGTTTTGAATATTTTGTCGGGTTATAAATTATTTGAGTGGAAATCTGTTCTTTCGACACATTGTCTGGCTCGATTAAATCAGTCCCTTCACATGCGACCAAAAAAGTCACAGGAATAAAAAATAACAAATGTTTTATCTTCATATACATTTTCCTTTCCAAATGGTTTCGTCATTCAATTCTTGCACTTGTAGCAACCATTTTTAAACCTACAAGATTCTATATTTTTTTTGCAAATTTACAAAAAAATATTTTAAGTGTTGAAAAATTAAAATTATTTATCCTTTTTAACAATATATCTTTGTTTGCCTAGAAATATCTTTTTAAATTTTGACGCTACAAAGATAGCGTGATTTTTCTGACATATCCAAATCCTGAGCAACTTTTTGTTGCTCAGGTCTTTAGATTTTTTCTTCTTTATTTATCTTCGGATTTAAGGTTCTTCTATCTTTTGAGATATTCCATTGCTCCTTGAACCATTCAACAATAGGCTGTCTATTGATACACAGAAACAATTGGTTCGGTTTGGTAGAATCAGAGAACACCTTGATTTCTGCATTCTCCACATTGAACTTTCTTCTGTGCTTCTCGGAATAGAGTGAACCGCTAAAGTTGAGTGCCTTTCCAGCAAGGAGCACACTAATTTGTTCAGCCGTGAAGCCTATCCTCTTGCACAAACTTTCTATTTGCAAGTATGCCTCCAACATCGGGAACCAACGCTTGGCTTTGCGGATGATGTTGTTGAGCATCGTTACCTCCGTGGAGTGCTTGCTTTTCAAATCTACGACCTCTGCTTGGTGTTTCTGTTGCATCTCGCCGAGTTGTTGGGTGTGGCTGTCCTCCATTCGCTGTATTTTCTCATGGAGTTCGTCAATGTATTGCTCTCGGTTTGTCACAAGCTCGCACAACTTTCGGTTGTGTTGCTCCACCTCCTTCAATTTTCCACTACCTAAAAGAGAACCAATCTTCGACACAAAGGCTGTCTTGGCTTCCATCTTAGCAGCCTGTAGCTTCTCCGTGCTGATTTCACTCTTGGTTTGTTGTAGAAGTTGTTCTGCTTCCTCTACATCGGATTGCAATAGTTTCATGCAGTTTTGAAGTCTCTCCGTCTCTCGCTTGATGTTGCGGTAATACTGTGCCGTGGTGGTATGCCTCGCATCCGATCCACGGACACCTCGCTTCAAGCCATACTTGCCCATGGCTTCCGCATAACTGTCGTGATAGCCAACCATCTTGTCACGGTTGAGCACATCATCGGCACACAACCTCACGGCATTGGCTTTCTTGCGGTATGTCCGCTTGCCTTCTTCCGCTGTCTTGTTCTTCACCTTTCTCCGCTCGCCTGTCACTATCGGAACGATGGAGGCGTGGAGGTGCGGCGTGTGCTCGTCCATGTGGAGAACCACCGAAACGACATTCTCCTTGCCGAATGTGTCCTGCAACCACTTCAAGCTGTCGTTGCACCAATCGTCAAGCTGACCATTGGCTGCGATGTTCATCATGTCCTCGTGCGTTCCAGACAGCACGGTTCTAATCACCCTCACCTGGTCATTGGTTATCTTGCGCTTGATGCCTGCCGTCTTGATGCGGTGGGCGATGGCTTCGTCACGACCATACACACCGCTCGGCATCTTGACAAGCTCACGGTTGAGGTGAGTTCTCGTAGGGTCAGCGTTGTCGGGTATCACCTTGCGCTCTATGTGGTCTGACTCCCTTGCGTCAGAGCTGCCCTTTGCCTTCTTGAAATCCAAACTGAAATGTCCCATAATAAACTTGTTTTTGAGTTGTACAAATCCGCTTGCCGCATTGCGCCCTGCGCATGACTCACGGGGTTTCAAAAGGGGATACCCCTTTGCTCAATGGGCGTTTTTAGTGGTGGCGTGCCACTGCGTCAAGAAAACGCCCTATTGAGCTATGGCTTTTCCGTTCAGAATAGCCATTGGAGCAGGAACCGCCTATATGCCCAAGGCTGCGCCTCTCTTTCGAGGTGGAACGGTTTGCTTAACAGGCTGTACTTGGTGTACAGACTGTTTGGATTTAACTCCGCACAGATAGTCGTTCAAGTCTTTGTACTCACAGTACAAGTGGGATGCGTCCCTCACACGGTAGCCGAGGGCAGTCTCGATGGCAAGCGTTGCCTTCCGCCCAGCCTCGTCGTTGTCGAGCAGACAACTGATGCGCTCGTAGCCGTGTAGTGCGTCAATAGCCTTGTCAACGTTGCTTGTTGAGTTGAGTATCACGTAGTCCTGCGCTTCCAATGACGGACAAGGCGGAAACTTCTCCATGCGTAACGAGAGAAAGGAAAGATAGTCCATCATGCCCTCGAACACATAGCAAGCGTATCTTGGCTCGCCTTGCTGTCGGATATGTGTGATGTCCTTGGGGGACATGCAACCCTTGAAGAATCGGTTACGAACCTCGTAACCGCCCGACTTGTTCTTGAAGCCGATGGCGAAGTAGTTCTTGCCATTATGCGAGAAGTGGAGTTCCACACATTCCTTTCGGGCGATGCACAGGTCAATATTCCGCTCGCTCAGATAGCGTAGGAGTGCAGGGTGGTTGAGTTCCCTAACCTCCAATCTCTCAAAACTCGGCTCGGAAGCTTGCTGAGGGAAAGAAAAGTCGGTCGGGCGTACATGGGGTGCTTGCTTCTCCATCTTGTCCAATAGATATGGCAAGCTGTCTGATGCGTAGAGGTATGACGCAAGGGTGATGATGTTGCCGCCCTTGCCCATTCCGAAATCGAACCAACTGTTCATCGTAGTGTTCACTTTGAAAGATGCCTCACTCTCGTTTCTCAATGGTGACTTGTACCAAAGGTTTGCGCCCTGCTGCTTGACAGGACGGTGTCCCAAACTTTGCAGATAGTCTGCAATCTTGATTTGCTTTGCTTCTTGAATGTTCATGTTTTACTGTGGATTAAGTGGTGTATGTATTTCTGATGAATTGTTGAGAATGGCATGTATTGGTATGATAGTCAAATACTTATCTTCTCAACAAACTCTCAACAAATGGTTCTTTTCAACAAAATCACTGGGCAAAAGAGAAAGACAGGCATTAGCTGTCATGTTTTCTCTTTTCAACAGTCTTTTTCTTTTGTTGAGAGATTTGTTGAGAAAATGTTGAGCCTTAAATACTTGATATTCAACACTTCTTTCATCATATTCAACAATTCAACAAAATTATATGCTATTTAGCTTGTCCATCGTTACAGTGTAGAACCTGCCCACACGTTTTGTTGGCGAGTAGTGACCGCTGCTATTGTAGTTGTACTCGTATGAGGTGTAGGTGAGGGCGTTCTCTGAAGGTTGCAGCTTCCAACAGTCCTGCACTATCTTTCGCACAAGGTGCTTCTCCGCTTTCACGTGGTTGCATTGCAACAAGGCGATTGCGTCATTGAGGCAGAATTGCAAACTGTCGGTTTGAGTGTTCTCCATGACCTCAAGGAACAGCTCCGACATTTCCACCTCAAGTCTGTTACGGTTGCAGCGTATGATTCTCCTCAGAGCATCGGTCGCTATCTGTTCGGGGGCGAACCACATTCGGCTCTTGTGCTCTGTGGAGAGCGTTCTGCCTTGCAGATGGAACAGAAAAGCGGGTATCTCCGCCTTCAGTTTCTCCAAGAAGTCGGTATCGTCAGATTGCAACGATGAAATCTTCCTCACCCAATATCGGGTCTCTCCCTCGTCAATGATGACAGGCAGGGATTCGTTGTTGGAGCACAGCACAAACTTGGCAAAGAAAGAAATCTCGTTTCTGTCCTTGCCCTTGGCTTCCACCTTGTACGAGAGTGTGGTGCTGAGGTTCTTCAACCGCTCGGAATCCTCCCTGCGGCTGAGCAATACCTCGTCCACGACTATGAGCAGTTTGCCAGCCCAATCGGAGTTGAACTGACTGCGGAAGTCCTCGTTGGTGTTGAATGTCACGTTGTCCTGGAACAATGCCTTCAGAAAGTTCAAGAACGTGGTCTTGCCTGTGTTTCTTTCCTCTGATACAAGCAATAGAATAGGCTGCTTCTGCACTGGTCTGAGATAAAGAAGTTGCAGGTAGTCCATGCCAAGCTCATATTGCTCACCGAAGATGTGACTAACCAACTTCTTGATATTTGGGAAGCCCCCTTGCATCGGCTTATGTCCTATCGGCTCGTATAGGTTGAGGAAACCGTCTATCACCGTGCGGTGGTTCACATGTTCGGGAACAGTACAGAAGCCGTCATACTTGTGAACGTACTTGATGAACTCCTTGCCGTAGTCCTGACGCAAGGTCTCCATGTTCCATGGGATGCGCTTTCTTACCTTTCCTCCATTGATGGTAGGTTGGTCAACCACCTTGTACAAGGTTGTGCCAACACGGATGAACACCTCGTTTGTCGGAGGTGCAGCCTGTGGCTTTGCATTTGCCACGCCTACAAGCTGATTGTTGTCGTTTGTCTTGCTCATAATCTAACCTTTGTGAGTTGATAAATTAAAGTTGCAAAGGTAAGGGCGGAAAATCAAAACGCAAAACACAAACTTGCGCAGAATGGAGAAGTTTGCACCGACAATGTTAAAAGATTGGAAATCAATGTGCTTGATGTAGCCTTTCGGGATAAGATAAAACGAAAAATCCCGAAGAGAGGCTTCCTTGCAAACCTTTCCTCGGGATGAACAAAAATGTATTCCTGCATGTCATACGTTTTATATGTCATACGATAAAACTGTAAAACGTTTGACATCAGCAGTTCTTCGTTCTTCACAGAAATGCTTGATACGACAGTGAATCAGTACGTAGGCAAGTCAATACGACAGTGAATAATAGAAGCGTCAAAGATACAACCAATCTCAGCTAATGGCATTTGTCCCTCCGTAGAGTTGTAGGACAATGGCTGCTTTCTCTTTTGCTCCGTACAGCCTCTTGAAGATGGCATTACGAAGTTGCATAGCCCCATTAGAGGTGAGACGGAAGCAAATGGCAACAACCATAGGGAATCCATACAATGTTTGCCAAATACCCTTGGAAGTTTCTTGTCTTTGTTGGACTTCCGACATAGACAACATGCCTTCTTTATATATGACTTGTATCACAGAGTTGAGTTTTGGGGCGGTAACATGAAGCATATTGACCAATTCTCCCTCACTCATCCACAAGTTCTCCAAGTTGGACGGAATGGAAAGTATTCCATTTCCGTCCACGGTGATTACAGTCCTTTTCATACCATTCCTCCCATAACAGGCAAGTGCCCCTTGATTCGACTTTCAAAGACTGCTATGTCATGGTCAAGTTTGTTGCTTGTCACCTTGGCGTATATCTGCGTCGTGGTGATGTTTGTATGGCCAAGAATCTTGCTCACGCTCTCTATCGGCATACCATATTCCAAGGCTAAAACAGCCCAAGAGTGGCGAGACACGTGAAATGAAACCCGCTTCTTGATGCCACACATTGCAGCAACTTTCTTGATGCGCTTGTTGATGTTGCTAAGATTGCCGATATTGAATACGTGGCTTCCTTTTCTGAAAGACTTGTATCTCTCAATAATCTGCATGGGAATATCCATCAACTTGATTTGAAAAGGTACACCAGTCTTCTGACGCTTGGACACAATCCAAGGAGCACCGTTTATCATGCTGATGTTATCTTCCGTCAAGTTCTTGATGTCGATGAAAGAGATACCTGTCCAACAACCAAAGAGAAAGAGGTCTCTCGCAAATGCCATATTCGGGTCTTCCAACTTCATCTCTGTCATGGCGGTAAGCTCGTCCAAGGTCAAGAACTCACGTTCCTTGTGATCTGGGTCAACGTGGTACATGGCAAACGGATTTCTTGGTATCTTGCCGTTGTAGTGAGCTGCCGTTACGATATGTTTCAGTGGTATGGAGTAAATCCAAATAGAGGACTGCGCAAGTCCTACAACATTCTTCAAGTACAGACAATAGTCACGAATGAACTCCTCTGTAAGCTCATTCATGGACATATCGCTGCGCTTGTACTGATACTTGATGAACTCGGCAACATACTTTCTTACCGTCAGATACTTGCGGTAGGTGTTCTTGGCTCTGTCCTTGCCTACACGCTTGGCAAAGGCTGCGTTCTCCTTGTCAAAGGCTCTGAGCAAGGTCTCGTACTCTGTGCCTATGCCTTGGTAGGCATTTCTCACCATCTCAGCTGTAACGAACGCCTCACGGTCGGAAAGGCGTTGGTAATGCTTGGCGATTTGAGCCTTGATGTTGTCAAGCGCAAAGTTCACCTCCTTGGCTTCCTTGCTCTTGCCAATGGCTCTGTTGCCCTTGGCATCCCAGATAGCCTTGGTCACGCTCTGCTTGCAACTGAACTGTGCGATAGTTCCGTTGATTGTCACTCGTCCCATGATAGGGACAATTCCGTTTCTCTCCTTGCTTCCATTTACATAGAAGACTGTCTTGAAAGTGCATCTCATAATTCTTACTTTTTTGTTCGGTGCAAAATTAAACTATGAGAGCTGCATGACAAAACCAAAACTTACGCAGAATGGGGAAATATGAACCGTCACCGTTAAAAATGCTTATTAGGGCGTTTCTGCGAGGTAATGATTTGAAAGCGTTTCTATTTCATCAATCTGCGTTTTCCGCATTTCCTTGTCTGTGCCACTTAAAGCCAACGGCTGCCACAACCACTTGAAACTCAAAATAAAAGCATCATTCTGCTATTTTTTGCTTTTTTAGGCGTTATTTTCAATTAAAAGCAATTCTTAATATCCCTGCGCTCCGCTCTACATCGTTGAAAGTTCAGTAACATAAAAAATACCACTTTTTTCAACCTTTTTTTCCCGAATCCCTGCAAATCGCACAAATCGCATAGTTGGGGGTTCGGGAATGTTGTATCTTTGTATCGTCAATCAGAGAGGTTGATGCAGCAACGGTCTCGGCGGAGACACTGACTGCTTTTACTAAAACTAAATTTTTAAAAGTATGATTCTCATCAAGTTAGCGAAGAACAAGAACAAGACTATCAAGGAAGCGTATGGCAAGTATTATGCGCGACCAGTAGTGACAGAAACCATCGGTATCGATGAACTCGCCGAACACATGGCGAGCCACAACACCCCGTTCTCGAAGGGTGCCATCAAGGGCCTTCTCACCGATATGGTGAGCTGTGTGAAGGAGCTCGTACTCCAGAACAAGGCTGTGAAGATAGACAACCTTGCCATCTTCTCCATCGGCATCATCAACAAGATGGGAGCCGCCAGCATCAAGGAGTGGAGCCTCGCCAAGTTTGTAGAAGGCTACCGCCTCAGAGCACGTGCTACCGGCAAGCTCAGCAACACCCAGCTCTCTCTCGATGCCAACGCCAAGAACGCCATGGATCTCCTCAACTCTAGCGAGAGCGCTGCAGGCGATAACACCACTGGCGATACCACACAGGGCGGCGGAACATCACAAGGCGGTACATCACAAGGCGGCAGCACCGACGGAACAGGCGACAACGGAGACGGTCTGGAGTAGTGATCCGCCTCTCAAATATGCGAAACGACAGAAGAAGGAAGGAGTGAACTGACCGGCGACAGGGATATTCCGAAGGCACAAAGCGGCTGGTTTTCATCCTGACGATTACGGATAAACAGCAAATCATAATGACCCAAGAACCTGCCTTTTACGGGTGTCCGGGCCATCAGTTCCTCCCCCGCCCTTCTTCCAGAAACGCTTACTGAAACTAAATTTCAACCACTAAAACAAGCATGTGACTATCATTATCCACTTAGTATTAATCATTAAAAAACAAAGCAAAATGAAAAAAGTAAATTGGAAAACCATCATCAACTTCCTCATCACGGTATTAACAGCTGTAGCCAGCTCATTCTGTGTACAGAACTGCTAAAAGAAGAGAGGTTGCCATGACACAGAAACATCGTAGCATTTCACTCATCGTGATCCACTGTTCTGCCACGAGAGTGACTCAGGATTTCACATTCGAGCAGTTGGAGGCCTGCCATCTTGCCCGCGGTTTCAAGAGTATCGGCTATCATTATTACATCACAAAGGATGGTGTAGTATATCCGGGTCGTCCGGAATCGGAGGTAGGAGCCCATGCCCGTCATTACAATGCCCACAGCATCGGCATCTGTTATGAGGGAGGTCTCGACAAGAACGGCAAGCCTGCCGATACGCGCACTCCAGCCCAGAATCAGGCTCTGTATTCGCTTCTGGAGAGCCTCTGCCTCTCCTATCCTGATGCAGAGATACTGGGCCACCGCGATTTGCCGAACGTTCACAAAGACTGTCCGTCGTTTGATGTCAAGCGATGGCTGAAGTTGGTAGATTTCCACATCTAGCCGAAGCCAGAGGATATAGATGTCTAAACTAAGAAAATTACAAAAAAAGGGTGTGTCATGCAGTTATGACACACCCTTTTTCTGTTTTAAGAACATAAACGCAGGCTCGTAAGTCAGCTAGGCGTATTAGAAAGAAACTCATCAACAAAAGATTTTCATATCCCATATTTTTCTTCCAGATACTCATCACGCAGTTCTTTATCACTTTTATCTGAAGCGAACATGCCGCCCATTTCTTCCCAACTGAACATTTTTGACTCAGCAGGAGCTTTCATATCTTCCTTTTCAGATATATCAACAACAATTTTTTGCAGGATTTTATTTACCCAATCCTCAATATTAAGTTTATCTTTTCTTGCAAAGATTGCCGCTTTGTCATATACATCTGGTCTTAATGTAATTGTTGCCATAATAATCTTTTTCTATTTAGCAATTGCAAAACTACATTTTTTTATTGAAAGTGCCAAATGAATTTGAAAAAAAATGCATTATTTTACTCTTTTTCCTCATATAACGGAATTTTTCCCGAATCCCTGCTAATCGTACAAATCTCTCAAATATGCGCAACGACAGAAGAAAATTGGATTGCATTGTATTTATTTTTTAAGTTGATTCAAGCCCCACAGGTAGTATTCCTGCGGGGCTTTTTCTTTTTCATCGGCGTTATATGAACTATTTATCAGAAAAATCATATACGAAAATGAAAAAAATAGCATCAATTTGTAAGAATGTGAAAAAAAAGTGCAGAATTAACATTTAAAAGAGGTTATTTTTCGAAAAATATGTTATCTTTGCAGAAGATAAGCTGCACTCGGCAATTTGAAAGCAAGCTTTCATTGCGCTCATTTGCATTATCTTTGCAGAAGATAAGCTGCACTCGGCAATTTGAAAACAAGCTTTCATTGCGCTCATTTGCATTATCTTTGCAAACTATATATAGCAAGAACTTGCAGAAACATGCACAATAAAAAGCAAGAGTTTGCAGAAAAACTAGAAATAGAATACGAGAAACAAAAAATAAACTTTATGCAAAAGAATCAGTTTACCCCTAGCGCTTGCCGCTGGATTTTGCTAGGTTGTTGCCTCACCCCTCCATCCCTTGCCTCGATACAGGCACAGAATGTGAATGGGAACGCAGCAGCCCAAACAGAAATTGCTGTTAAGCAAGGAGTGATAGAGGGAAAAGTTTTCGATAGCAGTGACCATGAACCCATGATTGGTGTAACCGTAGCTATCGAAGGTACAACCAACGCCGTAACGACAGACATCGATGGGCACTTCGAACTGCCTGTTAGGAAGGAGTGCAACATCGTACTCTCATTCATCGGCTACAAAAAGACAATAATCCGATTTACAGGCAGCAACCATGCCGACTTTGCCCGCATCATGATGAAATCTGAAGCCCAGAGTATCAAGGATGTGGTGGTTACAGGTGTATACCGACGCAAGAAGGAAAGCTTTACCGGTTCTTCGGCTACCTTCAAGGGCGATGAACTCAAGAGCGTGGGTGCACAGAACGTGCTCCAGAGTCTGAAAACCCTGGACCCATCTTTCAAGATTATGGACAACGCACTCTCAGGATCTAACCCTAACAAGATGCCTGACGTGGAAATCCGAGGTAAGTCGAGCGTTGCCGGACTGAAGGAGGAATATGGTTCCGACCCTAACCAGCCTCTCTTTATCCTGGATGGTTTCGAAACAACCCTGGAAACCGTGATGAACCTCAACATGAACCGCGTAGCATCGGTTACGCTGCTCAAGGATGCGGCATCTACAGCCATCTACGGTTCAAAAGCTGCCAATGGTGTGGTTGTCATCGAGACCAAGGCTCCGGTAAAGGGTAAGCTGCAGATTTCATATAAGGGCGACTACAGTCTGGATTTCGCTGACCTTTCAGACTACAATCTGATGAACTCCCGCGAAAAGTTGGAGTTCGAAAAACTGGCAGGCGTATACAAGGACAATACCAACGATCCGTTCAACCAGATTAAGTTGGATAATCTCTACAATTCCCGTCTGCGCGATATCGAGCAGGGCGTAGATACCTACTGGCTCAGTGTGCCTCTGCGCACCGGATTCACCCATAAGCACAACGTATATGCCGAAGGTGGAGAAGGCAACGTGAGATACGGACTGGGACTTAACTTCGGACAGGTGAACGGCGTGATGAAGGGCTCAGACCGCCAGACTTTGGGCGGAAACCTCGACCTGATTTACCGCACCGGCAAATTCCAGTTCAGTAACAAACTCTCCATCGACTATCTGGAGACCAACAACCCGACCGTTAGTTTCTCGGAATATGCCTATGCCAACCCATATTACAGAAAGTATGGTGCCGACGGCAAGATCAGCAAATATCTTTACTATCCGGAAGAGGGGCTGAATGACAACCCTGTATCAAACCCACTCTGGAATGCGCATCTCAACAACTACGACAAGGGACAGCGTTTCGGCTTTACCAACAACTTCATCGCCGAATGGTTTGCTACAGATGATCTCCGTGTGCGTGGCAAGTTCGGTATCACCAAGTATGATGATACTCAGGACAAGCGCCTCTCGCCAGAGCATACCGATTTCGATGACCAGGAAGCAACCCAGAAGGGACTGTTCAAGCACAGCCTGCAGAAATATCTCTACTACGAAGGCGACCTTTCTGCCACCTACGGCAAGCTGATAGCAGAGAAGCATCAGATAAACGCCGTATTGGGTTTCAACTTCAGCAATACCACCAGCAAGACCAATGGCTACTCAGCCACCGGTTTTACCGACGACCAGTTTGATGCCCCATCCTTTGCCAACAACTACCCTACAGGCGGCAAACCAAGCTACAGCGAAAACATCAAGCATGCCTCCAGTTTCTATCTGAACGGTGGCTATGCCTACGACAACCGCTATCTGCTGGACTTCAACCTGCGCAACGATGGTGCCTCAATGTTTGGCACCGACAACCGGTTCCGTACCACCTGGTCAGTAGGTCTGGGTTGGAATATCCACAACGAAGAGTGGATGCAGGAGAACGGCATCTTCCAGATGCTCAAGCTGCGTGCCTCTGTGGGTAATCCGGGCAACCAGAACTTCTCTGCCTATCAGGCTTATACCACCTATATGTTCAACAGTCTGATGACCAACGTCTTCGGTACCGGTGTCATCATCAACAGCTTGGGCAACAACGATCTGGCATGGCAGGAGACCATCAACTACAACGTGGGAGCCGATATCACCACGCTGGGCAACCGTCTGAATCTGACGCTTGATTACTACATCAAGAACACCGACCCATTGCTCGCCATCATCACCACCCCAGGTTCTATGGGTGTAACGAGCGAGGCTCTGAATGCCGGTAAGCAGAAGACCAACGGATGGGAAGCCACCATCAAGTTCTCTCCTATTTATATGCCTCATGAGCGCATCAACTGGAATATCTCGCTGAGTGCCACCCACTCCAAGTCGAAATATGCCAACATAGGCAATGCCTTCAGCGCACTGAACGAGAGCGGAAAGACTGGACTTCACAACACCACCCGCTATTACGACGGCGGTAGTCCTACCGCCATCTGGGCAGTACGCTCTGCGGGCATCGATCCTGCCACAGGTAAGGAGCTGTTCATCAAGCGCGACGGCACCTATTCGTTTACCTATGATGCCAGCGACGAGGTAGTATGCGGCGATACCGAGCCGGATGTAGAAGGCTTGCTGGGAACCACCTTCTATTACAAGGGATTCTCATTCAGCTGTTTCTTCCGCTACCAGTATGGCGGCCAGCTCTTCAACAGTTCGCTCTTCGACAAGGTAGAGAACATCGGAACAGCCGACATCTACAACAACCAGGACCGCCGTGCCCTCTACGACCGCTGGAGCATCAACAACCGCAATGCCCAGTTCAAGGGCATCTCGATGGTACAGAAGACCGACAAGTCATCCCGCTTCGTAATGGATGAGAATACACTTACGTGCGAGTCAATCAATCTGGGTTACGAATTTCCGCTCAACATCGCCAAGAAGTTTGGCATGCAGGCACTCTCAGTTCAGGCCAACATGAACGACATCTTCCGCTGGTCTACCGTGAAGGCAGAGCGAGGCATCGACTATCCTTTTGCCCGTACCATATCATTCTCAATAGGTGCAACATTCTAAACAGAACGCAATGAAAAAGATATTATATACAATGATTTTAGCCTGCAGCACGATGATGGTATCGTGCGACAGCTGGTTGGAAGTGAAACCATACGACAAGATATCGGAGGGCGAGCTTCAGAAATCAGAAGAAGGCTACCAGAAAATGCTCAACGGTATCTACATCGACCTCAACAGCGATGCACTCTACGGCCAGTCGCTGTCGGTAGAGATGATTGAGGTGATGGGTGGTGCATACGCCATCGGTACCGACAACAGCGTATGGGGCAACTACAAAGACCTCTCCAACTACCAGTATGGCACAGAATACTGGCGCAACCGCCTGGACCAGACCTGGAACAAAGCTTATGCGCTGATTCTGAACTGCAACAAGATTCTGGAGAGTATCGACCAGAACCAAGGTCTCTTTACAGGCGGCAACTATTATGCCGTAAAGGGAGAAGCACTGGCGCTGAGAGCGATGCTGCACTTCGACATGCTACGCCTCTTCGGTCCGGTTTATGCCAAGGACAGCGAGAAGAAGGCGATACCTTATTATAATAAGCAGACCAACAGTCCGGAGCCTATCCTCACAGCCAAGGAGGTGGCAGAGAAGGTGGTTGCCGACCTAGAGGAAGCCCGCATCCTGCTTGCCAACGACCCGGTTAAAACAGAAGGAACCCTGATGAGCGGTTCGCAGGACGGTACCAGCAACTTCATGCGCTACCGTGCTCTCCGACTCAACTACTATGCCGTAGAGGCCCTTCTGGCTCGTGTGAATCTCTATATGGGCAATAAGACCGAAGCGTTCAAGTATGCCACCGATGTCATCAAGACTGCCGACCAGGGCATCTTCCCATTCGTAGACAAGAGTCTGGTTATAGGTTCGCCAGCCGACCCTGACCGCATCTTCTCTTCAGAGGTTCTGTTTGCACTGACCAACACCAGCCGCAGCAAGATTCACAAGAATTTCTACGATCCGTCACGATTGCCAAACTATGTGTTCCGCATGGACGATAACCTGATGAGCAACATCGTGTATGGCGGTGCAGCAACAACCGGCGGCTATCAGGACGACTACCGTTACCGTGCCAACTGGATAGCAACAGGCAGCAACCGTTATTTCTACAAGTATAGCGATATGGTGGCTAACGGAAGTATCCAGAACACGATGATTCCGATGATACGTCTGGGTGAGATGTTCCTCATAGCAGCCGAGAGCCAGAGCGACGATCTGGCAAAGGGAGTACAGTATGTCAACGCCCTGCGCAGAAACCGTGGTGTGGCAAACCTTCAGACCCTGACTCCTGATTTGCTGAAGTATGAGTACATCCGCGAGTTGTATGGCGAAGGCCAGCTGTTCTATCTCTACAAGCGATTGAACAGCGACATCATCACCTCTTCTAACGCGAACAAGAATCCAAAGGCAAGCGACCTCATCTTCGTGGTTCCACTGCCTGACTCTGAGACAGAGAACTAGTTAATAGTTTATAGTTAAGACTAATTATATACGATTTTTATATGAAATATCAGATAAAGACTCTATTGATTGGAGCGATGGCAGCCCTATCTCTAGGCTCATGCAGCGAACAGAAACCGGATGTTTTTCAGAACATTAACGGCGTTTACCTGAACAATCGCTCTAACACCAATATCCTGCAGGCAAACACCAATGTGACCTTTGTCTATCAGAAAGGCGATGAGATGCAGGTGCCTGTCAAGATACAGCTGGTAGGCCGTCCTACAGACCACCCTCGCGAGATAGCCCTAAAGGTTAGCTCGGAGGATGCACAGGAAGGCACAGACTACATCCTGCCGGAAAAGGCTGAGATGCCAGCGGGCGAAACCGTACTGGAATATATGATTACGCTGAAACGTACTGCCATCCTGAAAACTCAGGAGAAGCATATACAGGTAAGTCTGCAGCCTAACGAGAACTTCACTCTTCCTGTTACCGAAGAGACGACAGCCAACGGCGATGTGGTTTCTACCCTTTCTTATCAGATTATCTTCTCTGACAAGTTTACCACGGCCCCAAAGGCATGGAAGACCGATCTGCTCGGCGATTTCACCCAGCAGAAGTTCGAACTGGCTTGCAAGGTACTCGACCTGGACCCAGCCGATTTCAACGACGATTCTAAGATGACGCTTGCCATGCAGAGCTATGTAAGTTCTGAGATGCAGAGCTATGTGAGAGAGCAGCAGAAACTTCGCAACAACGGCGAGGCATACGATGCCGATGCATTCGATGCAAAGGGCAATGCGCTGGCTTTCTATGGAGAATAAAAAAAAACTGAAAGATTATGAGAAATTATAAAATAATGGCAGCGGCTCTGATGATGGCTACGATGATGGCAGCATGCTCGCAAGATGAGGGCAACTACGATTATCACAGCCTCAACGAGCCTACTATCACCGGCGTACCTGAGACCATCTCGGTACTCACCCATGCCAACATCGACCTCGACCCGAATCTGGGCGATAACATCACCGACCTCGATGCCTACAACTACGAGTGGAAGGTCATCAATAAGTCGGGCGAGAACGAGGTGACTGTGCTTGGCAACGAAAAACATCTCGTGCAGGAAATGACGCTTCCTGCAGGAGAATATACCCTCTACTTCACCGCAACAGAGAAGAAGACCGGACTCTTCTGGCAGCAGAGCTATACACTCACCGTGAGCGATACCTCTTCAGAAGGCTGGATGGTGCTCTGTGATGTGAACGGCAAGACCCGTCTCGACATGATATCGAAGGTTACAGGTAAAACCTATCTCGACATCCTCAAGACCAGCGGAATGCCTGAGTTGAATCATCCATACAGCATCCAGTATGCGCCAAACAGCGGACATTCCGACTCTCCTTTCTATCTCTTTACAGCCGACGGAGCCACCCGTCTGTCAAAGAACAGTTTTGTATGGCAGAAGGATTACGACTTCAAGTACGAGGTAGCCAAGCAGACCAATCTGAAGCCACAGAGCATGGTATGCGACCAGAGCGGCATGATGAGAATGATTGTGAGCAACGGCTATGCATATTCGGCATCCAACATGGGTATCCAGGGACTCTTCGCTGCCGTCAACAAGCAGCCTGTTCTTGCACCAGCTGTAGGAGCCAACATCGGAGCATCCTCTTACGCATCTATCTATCTGCTTTATGATAATGTGAACAAGTGCTTCATGTCCTGCTGTCCATTCCTGCCGGGCCTTTCGCTCTCTGATGTTTCCTATCACAGCATGAAGGATATGGAAGAGATAGCTACCGGATACAAGGGATCGGATATGGTAACCGGCAAAGCCTTCAGCGAATATCCTACCGGCATGGATTTCGTCTATATGGAGAATACGAAATATGACCCGGGAAACGCCAAGATGGGCATCACCTATACCATCCTGCACAGCGGAAAGAAATATGAACTGTATGGCATCCAGCTGGGTGATATGCTCTGCTATGCCGACTGCACCTTTGCACTGGGTAAGGCTTACTACGGCGACTTGAGCGACTGCAAAGACATCGCCAATGCCTCTTGCTTCGCCTTCAGTTCGCAGAAGAACTACATGTATTATGCTGTAGGCGGTACCGTTTATCGCGTGAACCTCTCGGAGAAACCATTGAAGGCAGAGCGCCAGTTCAGTTTCAACGGCGAAACCATCACGATGATGAAGTTTAATTTCTATCAGAATTCAGCTTCAGCCCATGATTACGATCTCATCGTAGGTTCAGAGAACAGCAATGGTTCGGGTACACTCCGCATCTACGACGGCATGAGCGCAGAGGGCGATTTCTCTAAGGTTACACCTACCAGCTATTCAGGCTTCGGCAAGATAGTAGATGCTACTTACCGTGAGCGTACCAACTAATCATCAACTTTAAAAAAGAAAGTAAAAATGAAGAATAGAATATTATCATTGCTTCTGTTCCTGCTTGCTGCAGTGAACATGCACGCAACTGAGGGCATCACCGTTAGATTTGACGTCAAGAATCCGGTGCTCTCCAATGTGGTACTCGTCTACCACATGAGCGTCAACGAATTTCCACTGACCGACGGAAAGGCTACCGTGCAGCTCGACGGCATGGATGCTCTCTATGCCAATGTTTATTATGGCGAGAAGACCAAGAACGTATATCTGCAGAAGGGCGACGATGTAACCATCTCGTTCGATGCCAACGATTTCGACAACACCTTCGCCGTGAAGGGCGGCAACGAGAAGGCTATCGATTACTTGAACAAGATTCAGTTAACCGGCTTGCCTAATGAGGCTTACATCCAGCCTTGGAGCGAGTTTAAGGCTACCGTTGACAAGAAGATAGCTTCGATGAAACGCCTGCTGAAGGCACGCAAGTTTGCTGCCGACGACAAATTTCTGAAGATGGAAGAAGGCAGAATCACCTACTTCTATGCCAATGCCTTCCTGATGTATCCGGTAAGTCATACTTATCTCACTCAGGATACCACTCTGGTATTGGGTAAGGACTATTACGATACCCTGCGCCAGTATGTGAAGGAGGATGATGATCTCGCCGACAACGATGAGTATCGCAACTATATGATTGAGACAGCCCACGTATTTGATGAAGCGGGAAAGAACATCCGCCAACTCTATCCTAAGGTGCTTGCAGAGATGAGCTATATCGGCGAGAATACGAAGAGCGACAAGGTGCGCGAATCGCTGATTCATTTTCTGGCATTCACCTATGTTGAAGGTAATGGCGTGGAGAACATCACCGATCTGCAGAATCTGTACTATACCTATGTTACATCGCCTCGCCTGAATGAAATCTTCAAGAAGGCATGTGCCAAATGGGACAAAGCGGCTGTGGGCCGTCCATCTCCTGTGTTCAAGGGTGTGGATGTAAACGGCAAGGAGATGACGCTCCGTGATTTCCGTGGCAAGTACATATATATAGATATGTGGGCTACCTGGTGCGGACCATGCCAGAAAGAGTTGCCATTCCTCAAGAAACTGGAAGAGAAGTTCAAGGGCAGAAACATCGTTTTCGTAGGTCTTTCTATCGATCAGGACAAGGCGAAGTGGGCAGCCCGGGTAAAGAGCGGTGCACTGAGCGGTACCCAACTTTATATCGGTAAGGGCAGCAAGTTCCAGAGCGATTACCGCATCAGCGGCATTCCTCGCTTCATCCTCCTCGATCCTAACGGCAGAATCGTGAATCCAGACATGACCCGTCCTTCAAGCGAGGACACAGAGAAGATTCTGAACAGTCAGCCTGGGTTGTAAGAATAGAGTTTAAAAACAATATATTTATTAATTAATTAAAACACAGCACTATGAAAAAATTGATTTCAATGATGTTGATGCTTTGTGCATTCATCACTTTCTCAGCGTGTTCGTCAGACGACGATGGTCCTACTAACCCAGTAAGCAATGCAGTGGTTCCAACATCTGCAAAGATTGGTACCGAAGTAACAGTACAGGGTAGCGGTTTCGCTGCTGGTCAGACTCTTTATCTCCAGCCAGAGCAGGGAACTGAGGTTAACACCAATGCCAAGATGTCTGCTAACGGTGCAACCTTCACCATTCCTTACACCATGACTGAAGGTAAGGTAAATGTAGTATTGAAGACAGGTAATGATAGCTGGACATTGGGCAGCATGACTCTTCTTGCAGCTGACAACCCAATCTCTACCTTGTCATTGCCAGCCGAGATGGGTATTGGCGAGGAAGTAACCCTTACCGGTATCGGTTTTGCCCAGGGCGACAAGATTGTAGTTGGTGACAAGACATTAGAGACAACAGTTACAACTGATGGCGTAAAGGTTACTATTCCTGCTGATTTGGCTGAGGGCGAATATGCCGTATCTCTAGTTCGCGGCAATGCTTCTTGGGAGTTGGGTAAGGTATATGCCTTCCTGCAGCGCCAGGTAGAGAGCATCACCATTACAGATAATGCGATGCTCAATTTGTATGCTTCTATGTTGGGGCTTCAAGAAGGCATTTTAACTCTCAACATGTCTTACAATGAAGATGGAACTCTCAAGGAAATTACTTCTAATGGTAGTCTTGGTTGGGTTTTCAATTACAACGGGAAAACTGTTTCTGTAGAGAATAATCCTTATACTTATACTCTTGATGACCAGGGTCGCGTTATCATCAGTACAGGTATGGATATGATAACAGGCGAAGATGTAACTTATACATGGAGCTACGATGCAAACGGTTACCTAACAAGCGTTAAGCAGGTAGGTGCAGCAGATGATGCTGATGTAAATTTCCTGAGCACTTATACTGATGGCAACTTGTCTGCTTATACTCTAAGTTTAACTAACGAGTTTACTACAAATAAGAGTATCCGTACATGCCCAAACACCGTAGAGCCTTATTATTTGCTGAACACCTTTAGCTGGTTAATGAGCCGTGATGACTTATTCCTTGGTTTCCTTCTCAACCGCAACGTAAAGGTGTCTACCTATGTTCCAAATCAGGTAGTTGCTGATGATCAGAATATGGAGACAGGAGAAATGATCAAAGCCACAACAGGTATTGAGAGTTCATTTGAGAACAACGCTTTGACCATACAGAGCACAGGTGCTGCCATTTCACAGGCACAAGGCATTTATGCCAACAAGGTAGTTGTCAAGTACAAGAACAAGTAATCGGTTAAGCCTTTACAAATTGCTTAAACGATACACAATAATCAAAGCCCGACAGGAAGCAGCAACGCTCTCCTATCGGGCTTTTTCTGTTTATCTATTTCTTCTTCGGCAAGCCTATCTTCTTGCCAACCTTGAAACGGTCGAAACCTTCGCCATAAACACCGATGACGGCACTCTGGCTGACAAAGGCGGTAGGATCTATCTCGTCGATAAGACGGAATATCTTCTGAGACTCACGCTGACGCGCCAATACAAACAGCATGTGGACATCCTTGCCACTGTAACAGCCATGACCATCCATCACCGTACAACCTCGGTCGGCAGCGGTATTGATGGCTGCACTGAGCTCCAGATATTTGTCGCTGATGATGAAGAACTGAACCGAACGGCGCAACGCATTCACCACATGATCTACACAGAGCGACTGCACAAAGAGGCAGACATAACCGTAAATCACCATCTCCCAATCGCGCAATACCAGATAAGAACTGGTGATGATACACAGGTCACAAATCATGATGGCATGACCCAGGGAAATGTTCCAGTACTTGTTGATCATCGCCGCTACGGTATCAGAACCACCCGTAGAACCATTGCAGGAAAGACCCAGACCGGCACTGCTGCCCATGAAGAACGCACCGATGACCGTTGCCATGAACGGCTGGTCGTGAAGCAGCGGCGTCATGCCTACCGTATGCGTCTCTATCAGACGGGTAGTTAAGGCAAAGATACCAACACCATAGATGGTCTTCAGACAGAACTTATAGCCCAGAATGCGGAATGCGATGAGAAGCAGGAACACATTGAGCGCCAGATAAGATACAGATGCCGGGATGCCAAATCCCCAGCAAAGGATAGAAGCGATACCTCCTACACCACCCATCGTGATATGATTGGGAAGCAGGAAGATGTTCAAACCGATACTACCTTCTATCATCGCCAGGGCAATGATAACGTAGTCGCGGATTTCATGAAGTTTTGTTTTTCTCGTCATATAAATATACGTATTTCTTAAAATGCGGTGCAAAGGTACTAAAAAATAAGTAAAAAAAGGGCAGCTACGTGAAATATTACTTAAAAAACAAATCTTTTTTATTAAACCGGCACCTTAATTCGAAAAGATTTCCTATTTTTGCAGAAACTATGCATTATTAATAATCAAAAATTTCTAGTCTATGGCTAATTACGAAAATGAAATCAACTCGTGGCCGGTCCTGAAAAACGGACTGCACTACAAATGGCTTGTCGACTACGCTGCATTCAGCGCCTTCGGTACTTTTGAACTCACAGCAGAGGAATGGGAAAAACGCGACCTTATCGTCAACTTTAAAGGTAACTCTGAGCTCACTACGGAGATGGACCATCAGGAAGCCCTGAAGAAGGCTATCGGAATGGTATCAGACAAGCTGAAGAGTCTTTTGGGCGAAGAGGCAGCACAGTTTACCCTGGTCTGCATTCCTGCAGCTCTTGAGGCGCATACCAAGCGCCGTTTCAAGGAGTTCAGCGAGGAGATATGCAAGGCTACGGGCATGACCAACGCCTACCCTGCCTTCAGCTACACGCATGATGTAGATGAAGATGGCGATCCTGTTGATGAACTCCATATCAACGAGGCTTTCTTCCAGGGCAAAAAGATTATTCTCTTTGATGACATCATCGCATCCGGCAATTCGGTAGCCAAGTTTGCCGACCAGCTGGAAGGATATGGTGCCAAGGTTGAACTGGCGCTAGCACTGGGGAAAAAGATTTCTGACGGATATGACCAGAAATAAGATACTATAAATTAATAGTTTTTCAGGCACGGATTACCGTGCCTAAAAAACACCGTTTATTATCAGAAAGCGATTTGCTTTCCCTTTTCTATGAACTCTGCATTCACGATGTCGATATCCTTCCACATCGCCATATCCGACTCCAATGCGGCCAGGCTTGAGATATCCTCGCCATAACTGAAGAGGCGCTCTATCATCACACCATAGGTAAGATGCTCTATCTTCTCTATCGGATGAAGAACCACCGATTCCTCAAAACTGCTCTTCTTACCATTCCGGATTTCTACCAGCAAACGGGCACGTAACAGTTCCTTAACCGACTGGTTGACAATCTGTTGAGGTATCTTCGTTAAATCATGAATTTCTTTCGGAGTATACGCCTGTTCGCCCTGATTGAACCGACGACATACCAGATGCATCACTACCCCGCAAACCTTGATACGCTGCACCAGTTTCAGATGATCGTACTGCAAATCACCATCATAATAATGGATGTTCTGGTTGGTATGGCAAAGCAAGGCGCCAAACACTACGATAGCCCACGAAATCTGAAGCCATAACAGGAAGAGCGGAATGGCTGCCAGCGAACCATAGATGACATTGTAGCTGGACAGAAAAACCTGCAGATAGATATATCCATACTGAAGTGCCGTCATGCAGACACCAGCCAGGAACGATGGAACCAGGGTACTGCGAACCCGGATATAGGTATTCGGGATGACATAATAGCAGAACACGAAGAACAGGAACATCGGAACAAAAGCCGCCAGATGAAGGATGAACGAAGGAATGGTATCACCGATATCCGCTATCCTGTCTACATTATCCACCATATTCACCGTCCATACATTGATGCTCGAAGCAAAGAGTATCAGCAGTCCCAGACCAAACAGAATGGTAGGATATTCGGTAACAATCTGCTTCCACGAACGCTCGCCCGTATGCCAGATGTCATCGAAGGTAAGCTCTATCTTCTGCATCAGCGAAACGATGGTATAGAGAAACATCACGATACCCGTACCGATGATATAGTTGCTCTGCGTATTCTCGATATAATTGTGAACGAAGTTAACGATGGTCTGCGCTACAACGGGCTGTGCCTCGAAGGTGGTAGAGAGCCAGGATTCGAGCAGAGAGGCATAGCCGAAACCACGGGCTATGACAAACATCATAGCCATGAAAGGTATCAGAGCCATGAAGGAGGCAAAAGTCAAGGCAGCCACATCCCTTGCCCACATATCCTTGAGATAGAAGATGCGACCGGCAAGCATACCCATCTTGATCCAAGACTTGAATCTGCCCCGGAAGTCTTTGATATTAGAAGAATTGAACTCTCTGATATCTTCGTAAAAACCTAGTATTCTGTCTATTACCCCCATAAGCTTAAAGTATTGGTTTCACGATAAAACATCAAATCCCTCCACAACACCACCGGGATGCCGTGAAGGGATTTGTCTTAGTATAAATTGCTACAGTTCTATGGATTAATAGAACTTGAAGTAGTTGCGAGCATTGTTGTAAGAGATATCCTCTACCATACGAGAGAGGCTTTCCATGTCGTTAGGAAGCAAGCCCTTCTCAACATCATTGCCGAGGAGGTTGCAGAGCAAACGACGGAAGTACTCGTGACGTGGGTAGCTGAGGAATGAACGTGAGTCGGTCAACATACCTACGAAACGGCTCAGGAGACCCAATACAGAGAGTGCGTTCATCTGGCGGGTCATACCATCGAGCTGATCGTTGAACCACCAGCCAGAACCAAACTGAATCTTGCCTGGGCAAGAACCATCCTGGAAGTTACCGAGCATGGTAGCGATTACCTCGTTGGCGCATGGGTTCAATGTGTAGAGGATAGTACGTGTGAGCTTACCCTCCATGTTGAGCTCATTGAGGAAGCTGCTCATAGCCTTGGCTGTAGAGAACTCACCGATAGAATCGAAACCGGTATCAGCACCAAGCTTGTTGTACATCAGTGTATTGTTGTCGCGGATAGCACCATAGTGGTACTGCTGTGTCCAGTCGGCAGCGTGATCCATCTCAGCGCAAACCTTGAGGAATGCATGCTTATACTGACGGATTTCGAGAGCAGAAAGCTGCTGGCCACGCATAGCCTTGGCAAAGATAGTCTCAATCTGAGAATCTGTGTATGGCTCATCGTAGAACTCCTCGATACCATGGTCGCTCAACTTACAGCCGTTCTCAGTAAAGAAGTCGTGACGCTTCTGCAAAGCATCAACCATATCCTGGAATGTTACGAGGTTAACACCTGCTACCTCACCGAGCTTGTTCATATAGTCAGCGAAATCTGGCTTCTCGATGTTCATAGCCTTGTCAGGACGCCAAGCAGGAATCATCTTGATTTCGAAACCGCTCTCACGTGTCTGCTTGTGGTAACGCAGGTCATCGATTGGGTCGTCTGTAGTACAAACGCACTCTACGTTATAATGACGCATCAAGCCACGAGCGCTGAACTCAGGCAACTGCAACTTCTCGTTACACTCATCGTAGATTTCACGGGCTGTCTTAGGGCTGAGCTGCTTATCGATACCGAAAGCAGTCTTGAGCTCCAGATGAGTCCAGTGATAGAGAGGGTTACGGAAAGTATAAGGCACTGTTTCAGCCCACTTCTCGAACTTCTCCCAGTCGCTAGTATCAGTACCTGTGCAGAAGCGCTCATCTACACCGTTGGTACGCATAGCACGCCACTTGTAGTGGTCGCCGCCGAGCCAAAGTTCTGTAATACTCTTAAACTTGTGATCATTGGCTACCATCTCAGGGATGAGGTGGCAGTGATAATCGATAATTGGCATTTTAGCCGCATGATTGTGGAAAAGATCCTGTGCAGTCTTGGTGTCGAGCAGGAAGTTTTCATCCATAAATTGCTTCATAATTCGTTATCGTAGTTTTTAAATGTTTATTTATTCACTATGAATTGTAGCGCAAAGGTACAACAAATATCGGAAAAAAGAATCGTTTAAGCGAAATATTTTTGATAATTTCACTTAAACGATTACGTAGGCTGTATTATACAATGATTCTTGTCTTATGATAGCTTTCACGGAACTCGCTTGGCGAGCATCCTTTCTTTTTCTTGAAGATGCGGTTGAAGTTGCTGAGATTGTTGAATCCGCAATCAAAACCTATCTCGCTGATACTCTTGGCGGTATCTACCAGCATGCGGGCAGCATAACCCAGCCGCAGGTCGATGATATACTCAGAGATATTTCTGCCGGTATGGAGCTTGAAGAAACGGCTGAACGCACTGCTGCTCATGCCTGCCAGCGAGGCAAGCTCCGGCAGACGGAGTTCATCCATATAGTTCTTGGAGATGAAATTCTTCACCTTCAGGATACGCCGGCTATCGTCTTCTACCGTTACCTTGGCATAACTGCTGGAAGCCAGGGTGCGGGCATTTTCGCAGCGTGACAGTTCGTAGAGAATGGTCAGGAACTGCTGTACGGCATAGAAACCGTCTTTTACGGAACTTAAAGTATCGAGCAATCCGTATACCTTCATGATTGCCTGCATCGGGAACGAAAGTCCCTTCTTCGCTTCCTGCATCATACGGGTAATGCTGGCGTAGGGATTTCTTCCGAAGAGCGTTTCATCACCCATGGAGAAATCAAACTGGACGGTAATCTCACGGATGTCATCGCTGTGGCATTCGTTCTGCTCCCATACATGCTCCAGATCGGGCGATGTGATGAGACAGAGATCATAATCGCCTATCACCTCCTGCGAATCTCCAACGATTCTTCTTACTCCCTTTGCATTCTCAACAAAGTTCAACTCGTACACCGAATGGTTATGGATTGGATAAGTAAACTCCTTCTTATGCCTGTCTGCAATATAGAGCACATCCTTACCCATCAGCGGTGTTATCTCGTGTATGATTCTTCTATCATCTACCATGGTACTAAATGATTAATAACTAATCACTATTTTAGATATTCAAAGTCTTCAGAATGTCGCTCATCTTCTGCTTGGTTGCGATACGGGTAGGAACCAGAGGCAGACGGAGCTCGTTCTCGATGAAGCCCATATCATTGAGCAGCGCCTTTACGCCGGCAGGGTTACCGTCAACGAAGAGCAGACTGTAGAGCTCAGTAAAAGAATGATGAATCTTACGGGCTGGCTCATATTCGCCACGGAACTCAAGACGGATCATACGGCTGAAAGCCTTAGGCAGGGCATTGCCGATAACAGAGATAACGCCGGCAGCACCACTGGCAATCATTGAGAAGGTAAGCGCATCATCACCGCTGATAACATCAAAGTTATCAGGCTTGTTCTTGATAATCTCATCTACCTGCTCCAGGCTGCCACTAGCCTCCTTCACGGCTACCACATTAGGGAAGTCGCGGGCGATACGGCAGGTTGTTTCAGGCTTCATGTTGACACCGGTTCTGCCAGGAACATTGTAGAGCACGATAGGCAGCGGACTAACCTGAGCGATGGCCTTGAAGTGCTGATAGAGACCTTCCTGAGAAGGTTTGTTGTAGTAAGGACAGATACTGAGGATGCCATCGATGCCACTCCAGTCGGTGTTCTTGATTTCTTCAACGACAGCAGCAGTATTATTACCGCCACAATATTTCAATATCTTGATGCGACCCTTGTTCACGTCTTTCACCAATTCTGTGATTTTATCTTTCTCTTCCTGTGTAAGACATGGAGCCTCACCAGTTGTGGCAAGGATGCAAAGGAAGTCTGCACCATTGTCAATTTGAAACTCTACCAATCGCTTGAGCGACTGATAATCAACCGAGCCATCGGTGTTGAAAGGAGTAATAAGGGCAACACCTAAACCCTTGAATATGTTCTGTGCCATAATCTATAATATCAAAAACGTTGGCAAAAGTACACAATTATTGTCAATTTGCAAAATAAAATTGAACTTTTCTTTCAAGATTGTACCATTTTTGAAAAAAATCTGTATTATTATACCATATTTCACGTTTTTTTAGTAACTTTGCACCCGAATTAAGCAAAGAACGTAGAACAAATCAAAGCTCAAAGTTCATAGCAAAAAACAAAAAAGTTCAAAGATCATCATGAGATACTTCATATTCTTCGGTTACGACGGCACCAACTACCACGGCTGGCAGATTCAGCCCAATGCCAATTCGGTGCAGCAGGAGTTGCAGCGCGCCCTCTCCATACTTCTGAGAAAGGAAATGGAGGTGGTGGGAGCAGGAAGGACCGATACCGGCGTACATGCCCGACACATGGCAGCCCACTTCGATACCGACAGGATTCCGATGGAACCCGACCAGCTGGTATACCGCCTGAACCGCATCCTGCCTCGCGACATCGCCGTATACGAAGTAAGGGAGGTAGCCCCGGAGATGCATGCCCGTTTCTCTGCCACATCGCGCACATACCATTATTATATACATACGCAGAAAGATCCGTTTGAGCGCCATTATTCACTGCAGATGAACTATCCCCTGAATTTCGAGAAGATGAACGAGGCGGCTCAGCATTTTCTGCATCACGAAGACTATGCGGCGTTCTGCAAGGCGGGTGGCGACAACAAGACCACCATCTGCCACGTAACAGCCGCCCGATGGATACAGACCTCTCCTACCACCTGGTATTTTGAGATTACCGCCAACCGTTTCCTGAGAAACATGGTGAGAGCCGTAGTGGGAACACTCATCGATGTAGGCAGAGAAAAGATTTCGATGGAACAGTTTCTCGATATCCTGCACAACGGAAGCCGCAGCGATGCAGGCGAAAGCATGCCGGGTAACGCATTGTTCCTGGAAGAGGTAGGGTATGATTTCAAAGATTAAATGATTAGAAACACAAGGGCGCGAGCCTCTTTCAACATTCAACATTCAACATTTAACATTCATAAAAATGTGGTTAGTATTAGCATTTCTCTCAGCAGCGCTGCTGGGATTTTATGATGCCTTCAAGAAGAAGGCGCTTTCAGGTAACGCAGTGATTCCCGTGCTCTTTCTGAACACGCTCTTCTCATCGCTCATCTTCCTACCGTTCATCGTGATGAGCTATACAGGAAATTCGCTGGATGGAACGATGTTTCATGTAGCAGAAGGCGGATGGGAAGTTCACAAGTACATCGTGCTCAAGAGTTTCATCGTATTGAGCAGCTGGATCTTCGGTTATTTCGGCATGAAACACCTGCCGCTCACCATCGTGGGACCTATCAACGCCACCCGACCGGTAATGACACTCGTGGGTGCCCTGCTGGTTTATGGCGAGGTACTGAATCTGTATCAGTGGATTGGTGTCATACTTGCCATCATCTCCTTTGCCATGCTTTCGCGCAGCGGCAAGAAAGAGGGTATCGACTTCAAGCACAACAAATGGATTTACTTCATCGTGCTGGCTGCCGTTCTCGGTGCAATAAGCGGTCTCTACGACAAGTATCTGATGGCTCCACCAGAGAATGGTGGTGTAGGATTAGACAGAATGATTGTGCAGAGCTGGTACAACATCTACCAGTGTTTCCTCATGGGAGCCATGCTGCTGATGATATGGTGGCCTACCAAGAAGAATTCTACCCCATTCCACTGGCACTGGAGTATCATCTTCATCAGTATCTTCCTTTCGGCAGCCGACTTCGTTTATTTCTACGCTCTGAGTCTGCCTGGCGCCATGATCAGTATCGTGAGCATGATTCGCCGCGGTTCGGTTATCGTCAGCTTCCTCTTCGGTGCAGCCATCTTCCATGAGAAGAATCTCAAGGCGAAGTTCGTAGACCTGCTCCTCGTTCTGCTCGGAATGCTCTTCCTCTATTTCGGAACGAAGTAAAAGTTCTATGCCAGCACGCCCTGAAAGGGCAGAAGCTCCTAGCCCAGGGCAACACCCTGGGTATAAGGTATATATAGAAAGTCGCCCTGAAAGGGCAAAAGCTTTGAAATAGAAAGCTTTTGCCCTTTCAGGGCGACTTTGTTGTTGCTGGATCAAACCCAGGGCGATGCCCTGGGCTAGGAGCTTCTGCCCTTTCAGGGCGTGTGGGGAAGCCTTACTCCCACACTGTTTTTACCAGATATGTGCACGCTTGTTCTTAGGAACAAAGAGCTTGTCGCCCTTCTTGATTTCGAATGCCTTATACCATGAATCCACCATTGGGAGGGCACCGTTTACACGAGCCTCGTTTGGAGAGTGAACATCCACGGTCATCAGATACTGCAGGTACTCAGGACGGGCATTGCCTGCCCATACACGTGCCCATGCCAGGAAGAAGCGCTGTTCTGGAGTAAATCCATCCTTCACACCCAACTTCTCTGTCTTCATCACATTCTGAAGCGCACGGAAAGCGATGTTCAAACCACCATTGTCACCGATGTTCTCACCCAGGGTCATCTGGCCGTTTACCTTCTTGCCAGCCAACTCAATCTTGTTGAAATGATCAACCAGGATCTTGGTGCGAGACTCGAAGTTCTTCTTGTCAGCAGCAGTCCACCAGTTGTGCTGGTTACCGGTCTTGTCAAACTGGCTGCCCTGATCGTCAAAGCCATGACTCATCTCATGACCGATTACACCACCGATACCACCATAGTTCATCGCATCATCGGCTGTTGGGTCGAAGAATGGAGGCTGGAGAATAGCTGCAGGGAAGCAAATCTCGTTGGTAGTTGGGTTATAATAAGCATTGATAGTCTGAGGAGTCATTCCCCACTCTGTCTTATCTACCGGCTTGTTCACCTTGCGGGCGATGGCATCCTTGGTAAAGAACTCAGAGATATTTGCCATATTCTCGTAGAGAGAAAGGCTGTCATCTACCTGCAATCCGCTATAGTCCTTCCACTTGTCAGGATAACCTATCTTGATGATGAAGTTTTCCAGCTTGTCCTTAGCCTGTGCCTTGGTAGCAGCACTCATCCATGTAGCCTCGTCGATGCGCTGTGAAAGCGCAGTCTGGAGATTGTGAACCAGTTCGAGCATACGCTTCTTGCTGCTCTCCGGGAAGTACTTCTCTACGTAAATCTTTCCGATAGCCTCGCCCAACACGCCGCTCACGGTACTTACAGCACGCTTCCAGCGAGGACGGTCCTGCTGAACACCACTCATTACCTTGCTCAACTCAAAGGATACGGCACGGAAATCATCGCTCAATACGCTGGTTGCACCAGAAATCACCTTGATCTCTGCGTATGTCTTCAAATCATCCAGAGAGGTCTCTGCGAGAATCTTCTCAACCTCATGGATTGGTTCAGGCTGACCCACGCAAATTTCCTTGAAAGCAGGGAAACCGGATGCCAGGAACACATTGCCCCAGTCGATGCCAGGATAATCGAGCACGAGCTGGTTGTAGGTCATCTTGTGATAGTTCTTGTCGATGTCGCGGAGCTGTACCTGGCTATAGCTTGCCTTAGCGATGCGGGTCTCAATAGCCATCACAGCCTCCATCTTCTTCTGGGCGGTAGCCTCGTCGTTGCCTACCATCTGGAAGAGCTTCTTCATATAAGCCTTGTATGCATCACGAATCTTCTTGGTCTGTTCGTCATCGTTTACATAGTAATCGCGTACACCAAGACCAAGACCACTCTGGTCTACCTCAACGAGGTTGTTGGCGGCATCACGAAGGTCGGCGCCCACACCGATGCCATACATCATGGTACCCTCGCCACGGAAATCGAGCTGAGCGGTAACGAGCTGATACTCTCTGCGATCCTTGATGGCTGCAATGCGGTCGAGAGTTGGCTTGATAGGTGCCCATCCCTCCTTGTTCAGGCGAACGCTGTCCATACGGAGGTTGTAGAGCGAACCGATCTTCTGTCCGAGTGACCCCTTCTGCTGTGGCTTGGAAGCATATTCAAGGATGATGTCCTGGATGCGCTTCTGGTTCTGCTCAAAGAGGTCGGTGAAAGCACCATTGTCGGTATGCTCGGCATCGAGTGGATGATTCTTCATCCAGTTGCCTGCGGCATAGCGATAGAAATCATTACCCGGCTTGATGGTCAAGTCCATGTTGGTCTTGTCAATACCGGAGCCCAACTTCTCCTGCTGGGCAAAAGCAGTTGTTGCACTGAGCAACAATGCTGCGAATAATACTTTTGTTCTCATTATTGTTTGTATTTAACTGTTTCTTTTTTTATAAGGGCGAGACCTGCAAATGTCAGGGCGCCATTCAGCATCAGAAGCTCATAGCCGAACTTATAGCCCACATACTGCGAGGTAAGGGTATCGATGGCGAAGCAGATGAGCGGACTGGCGATGCAGACCCATGGCGACCAGCGGTCGTTTACCTGACGCTTGGTGAGCAGACTGAAGGCAAACAAACCCAACAGCGGACCGTAAGTATAAGAGCAGAGGATGTAGATGGCATCTATCACGCTCGTAGAATTAATCGCCTTGAAAGCAATGATGAAGAGCATGAAGACGAAAGCCACCAGCAGATGCATACGCTTGCGGAGCTTCATATCCTCTTTCCTGCCCAATATATCCACACAGAGACTCGTAGTAATGGCGGTCAATGCTGAATCGGCACTCGAAAAGCTCGCCGCCACGATACCGATGGTAAACAAGACCACTACCAGGTTTCCCATCGCCCCCGAAGCCGCAAACATCGGCAACAAATCATCAGGAGCATCAGGCAAAGCCACTCCCTGTTTCTGAGCCAGCATCACCAGCAACACACCCAGACTCAGGAAAAGCAGATTGGCAGGCACAAAGGCAAAACCATAGCTGCAAACATCCTTCTGGGCCTCACGGAGCGACTTGCAGGTAAGATTCTTCTGCATCATGTCCTGATCAAGACCAGTCATCACAATCACTACAAAGACACCGCTGAGGAACTGTTTCCAGAAATTCTGTTTCGACACCCAATCATCAAAGACAAAAATACGGGAATGACAATCGTGAGCTATCGCAGTGATCGCTTCGGAAGGAGTCATGCCCAACGCCGACATCACCTGACAGATAATGAGGATGAGCGCCGCAAACATACAGAGCGTCTGAAAGGTATCCGTCCACACCAGCGTCTTGATGCCACCCTTGCGCGTATAAAGCCAAATAAGCAGTACCATGACAGGAACCGTGACCCAGAACGGAACACCAATCCCATCGAGCACGAAACGCTGCAAGAGGATACAGACGACAAAGAAACGGACCGCCGCACCCGTCATCTTGGACAAGAGGAAAAACGAAGCTCCAGTCTTATACGAACGTTCCCCCAACCGCTGCTGCAGATAACCGTAAATCGTAGTGAGATTATAGCGGTAATAGATAGGAAGCAAAAGAAAGGCAACCAGGAAATAACCCAGGATGAAACCGATGCACATCTGAAGGTAGGTCATATCCGTTCTCATCACCATGCCCGGCACACTGACAAAAGTGATGCCCGAAATAGACGCACCCACCATACCGAAAGCAACCATATACCAAGGCGAACGGCGGTTGGCACGATAGAAAGTTTCATTACTTGCCATTTTACGGGCAGTAAGATGACTGAAGAGCAGAAGCACACAGAAGTATGCCAGAACTGTGATAACGATAGCCATATTCTCTTAGATTTACTGAAAAACAAAAAACCTCCGAGATCACTCTCGAAGGTTTCTGCGGTGCGTACGAGACTCGAACTCGTGACCTCCTGCGTGACAGGCAGGCATTCTA